>Ga0076930_100226_pt1 | contig 70587 bp, 60 predicted proteins | sample HotLakConsoUCCRE_FD_71149 | JGI IMG/M metagenome (GOLD analysis project Ga0076930, IMG submission 71149) | Hypersaline microbial mat communities from Hot Lake, Washington, USA - Hot Lake Consortium UCC-RE (version 3) (version 3) ...
TAAATTAAAATAAAACACATTTTCAATAAAATATTTGTTTTTAAGCGCGCCCTAATTAATTAGGAATCTCTACTTCTTTCAATAGAAATTATCGCTTTTATTTCCTCTTTAAATTTAGGAATTATTTTTTCAACTACTGCCCAAACCGCCCATAAATCCACTCCTATGTAATCATGGATTAATTTATCACGCATTCCCGCAATCCTTTTCAATTCAATCTCAGGGTATTTTGATCGAAAATCTTTATCTAATTGCTTAGTAGCTTCCCCTATTATTTCAAGATTTCTTATTACACCATCTTGAACAAGAGAATTGTTGAGAAAATCTCTTTCATTTAGATTTGATGTATATTCTTGTATTTTTTCAATACAATCTAAAATATGACTTAAATAAATGATAGGGTTTTTCTTCATTAAGCTAATCCTATTAAATCTTTTTCAACATATTCTTTTAAACTTGGATGTAGAGAACGTTTTGTTATTAAATCAACTTTAATCCCTAACTGTTCGCTTAAGTATTGTTCTATTCCAATTAATTCTAACAAATCTGGAGATTTATCAAACTCAACCAATATGTCTAAATCGCTAGATGGATTGTTTTCTCCACGTGCATAAGATCCAAACACGCCTACTGCAATAGGATTATATTTTTTTAAAGCATTAATTATTAGCTCTTTTTGCTCAACATTTATCATATCATAAATTTAATGATTTTTTAAATATGATGTTAATTGATTATTCTCTTCAAAATCCTTTACTAGGTGAATATTAACTATAAATATCCTCCAAAGCTTCATCCAAATTCTCAAATTTAAATTCAAACCCAGAATTCAATATTTTTTCAGCACTGACTTTATTGCCTCCCAATACCATTTGAGCCATTTCTCCTAAAATTAATTTCATAGCAAATGGAGGTACATTTGGCAAAATTAAAGGCTTGCCCAAGGCTTTAGCTACCGCCTTAGTTACTTCTTTATTAGTAGCTGGATTAATACCAACTCCATTATAAACTCCCGTCAATTTATTCTCCAAAATATGAAGAAACAGTCTCACTAAATCTTCAATGTGAATCCAACTCATCCATTGTTTGCCTGTGCCTAAGGACGCTCCAGCAAATAGTTTAATGGGCTGAGCTAATTGCGGAAGTGCACCACCTTTATCAGTCAAAACTATTCCAATTCTTACTTTTGCAATTGGGATTTGAAGAGATTCGATTTGATCTGCTGAGGCTTCCCATTTTTTGGTGACTTCAGCTAAAAAATCTTTCCCGGCAGCAGAGTCTTCATCTACTAATTTATCTCCAGTATCCATTCCATAATAACCAATTGCGCTCGCACTAATGAAATGCTGGGGTGCTTCACCAGGCATTTTGGAAATGGCTGTATGCAAAAGGGAAGTTGATTCAGTTCTGCTTTTGATTATTATTTTCTTCCTTTCATCTGTCCATTTTTCATCAGCGACACCTGCGCCTGCCAAATGGATTATAACATCAGCAAAACGAATGGCTTCTTCTTCTATCTCTTGCTTTTCAATATCCCATTCAAATTGTTGATAAGGATAATCAACTTTCTTATTTCTGGTCAAGTGGGCAACTTCATAGCCTTTTTCTTTCAAAAGAGATGAAAGTTCTGTTCCTACTAAACCAGAACCGCCTGTAATTAATACTTTTTTCATAAACATTTAATCTTATGATTTTAACTCACGTCAAGCAAATAAGTTGGATAAAAAAGTACCCATGAAAACAAGGCTTGATTTTTGTAATCTGCTCTTTCGTATTTACAAAACACTAAATTTACTATATCATAATGCCTATATTTGCGTTTGCTGGCTTAAAGAACTGATTCGACATGCTAAGATTTTTTGTATTTTCCGCTTTACTTATTTTCAAAATTAATTTCTCCTTTGCCCAGTTTCAAACTGTTGCAACTGAACACTATTTATTAGGCGTAGATGTAGAAGGCTTCGAAATAGACTTGCCCTTTTCAAAAGAGAAATCAGAAGAAAGCTGGAAAGCATATGCTAAGGATTTTGGTAAAAGTGAAGAGACACAATCTCATAGAACCTATCAAACAACTTTTAAAACGAATATATACGCAGAGGAAATTTTAATTTTTAGTCAAATAAAAGGCAATGAAGAGCAAAGTAGTATTTGGACTGGGATTGATCCACAAGGAATTCCCAAAGATAGCTACACAAAATTGCAGGAAGAATTAGAGCAATTTGTTTACGATTTTAATATCTACATGAGAAGAGATCAGGCTCAAAAGAAAATTGATGAATCCGAACAGGCGGCCTCTTATTTAAGCAAAGAATATGAAAGTCTAAAAAAAGATGAGCGCAAAACTCAAAGCAATCAAGAAAGAACAAATAGCAGAATTCTATCTTATGAAGAAAAATTGGTAGAACTCAGAAATGATTCTACATTAAATGCTGAGCAACTAAAAAACTTAAGTGTAGAAATTGACTCTTTATATGTTGAATTAGAAAAAATTAAAAAAGTTATGGAGATTTTTCGTCAAAAAATAGATGAGATAAAATAATTCATACCCTTCTTATTTCTTGAGGCTGTAAGCTTTCACTTAAAACCCCTTTAAAACTTACCGTTTAAACATCCAAATTTGTATTAGTGTAAATTAAGATGCGTTTACTCTTAAAATATATTCTATTTACTTTTTTAAGGTTTTCATAGCATTAATACAAAAAAATAAATGGCAAAAAATACTGTACTGCTCTTGTTCTTGATCCCCTTTTCAATTGTAACAATTTCGGCAAAAGAGGGAGAAAAAAAGGCGATAAGAGAAATGAAAACCCAATTTATAGAAAATATTACACCTACTATAGATGGTAAATTGAATGATACATTTTGGCAAAATGTACCTGAAATTGAAGCCCAATTTATTGCCTTTATACCTGAAAATGGCACCCAGTCTAGTCAGAAGACATTTATCAAAACAGCTTACACTGATTTTGGGATATACATTGCCGCAAGAATGGAAGATACTAGCGGTGAGCCCATTCGCCAGGAACTAGGGATAAGAGATGATGATAGTAGAAATGCTGACGAATTTGGAATACTATTAGACACCTATCAAAATGGACAAAATGCATTTTACTTGAAAGTAAGTGCCGCAGGAGTTCAGACCGATATCTTTATAAATAGAGGTAGAAGTGATTACAACTGGGATGCAGTATGGAATAGTGAAGCAAAAATAACGGAAGATGGCTGGCAGGTAGAAATTGAAATTCCTTACTCAGCAATTCGTTTTCCTAAGGAATTCGATCAAAACTGGAACATCAATTTCATGCGGAAAATCCAAAGTAGAAATGAAACTGGCTATTGGAATTTTGTAGATAATTCGATAGACGGATTAGTTAATCAATCAGGTGTTTTAAAGGGTTTAAAAGGTATTCAGCCCCCACTTAGATTATCTGTTTCACCATATGTAACCGCCTACTATAATAAAAAAGGTGACGAAATTGGAACTGATTTAACTGGAGGTATGGATTTAAAATACGGTCTAACTGAAAGCTTCACTTTAGACATGACTTTAATTCCTGATTTTGGACAAACCGTTTCTGATAATTTGATTTACAATTTAGGGCCATTTGAAGTTCAATATGCGGAAAACAGGGCTTTTTTTACTGAAGGAACTGAGCTTTTCAATAAAGGTGGGTTGTTTTACTCCCGCAGAGTTGGACAATCATTTGGTTCAGTGGAATTGCAAGATCTTGATTCTTTGATTTCTAGACCTAATGAAGCTCCTTTATTAAATGCTTCTAAAATTACAGGAAGAACCAAAAGCGGGCTAGGTATTGGTTTTTTTAATGCCATTACCAACAGAACATATGCGGAAGTGTATGATAAAGAAACGAAGCAAAAAAGGCTAGAACAAGTTGATGATCTAACTAATTTTAATGTAATGGTAGTGGATCAAAGCTTGAAAAACAATAGCAATATTAGCTTAATCAATACAAACGTTCAAAGGTTTGATGGAGGCAATGATGCGAATGTAATAGGGTCTGATTTTAGGTTAAGAGATAAAAGCAATACCTACCAATTGGATGGCTTTGGTGCTTATAATAACATCCAAAACCAGGATGGCTTTGTGGAAGATGGATATAAATATAATGTCAGCTTTGCAAAAATAAGTGGGAAATATCAATTTGATATTGGGCGAAATGTTGAAAGTGATACATATAACCCAAATGATATGGGCTTTTTACGAAATCCAAACGAAATTACACATTTTGCATCCGCAGGTTACAATCAATTTCAGCCTACTACTTTATTTAATCAGTATAGAATCTGGGCAGGTACTAGTTACAGTCAACTTTACGATCCGAAAGTTTATCAGAATTTTAGTACTTGGACAGATTTTTGGGCTCAAACAAAAGATTTCCAAACGTATTACCTCAGCTTTAATTATCGGCCTGCAAAAACCTTTGACTATTTTGAGCCAAGAGTAGAGGGTGCGAAGTATTTTAGAACATGGAATTATAGCACTAATTTTCGCTATTCATCTGATAGTAGAAAGGCATTTATGAGTAATATCTCAGTAGGCATTTGGAATGCTCCTGATAGAGAACAGTTTGATTATTGGATTAATTTTTCTCCAAGGTTTAGAGTCAATGACCAGTTTTCCATTAACTATGGATTGAATTTCAATAGACAATTTAGTTCTATTGGTTTTGCAGAGCATTTTAAAAATGAAGAAGGGGAGGTAGAAAAAGTAGTTTTTGGTGAAAGGGATATTGATGTTATGTCCAATGTATTGGGATTAAATTATACCATTAACAATAAAATGGGCTTTAATTTTCGTTTAAGACATTATTGGAATAAGGTTGATTATTATAATTACTTCAGCTTAACTAATGAGGGAGATCTTGAACCCATCGCTTATGATGGAAAAGATTTATCTTCGGATGTTTATGAAAAGCATGATGTAAATTTCAATGTATTTAATGTTGATGCGGTTTACTCGTGGCAAATTGCTCCTGGTAGCTTTGTAAATGTCGTTTGGAAGGATGCTGTTCAGGAAGTAAACAAAATGGTAGACATGAATTTTTCTGAAAATTTTAAAAATGTTTTGGCTACTGAGCATCAACAGAATTTAAGTGTTCGGTTGATTTATTTTCTAGACTATACACAGATAAAAAGAGACTTAATCAACAGAAGTTAATTCGTATAAATCTAAAGGCCACAATAAAAAAGGAGCTTAAAAATAAGCTCCTTTTTTACTTAATAGAAGATTCTAAAGAATCCGAAAATCATCTTAGTAAACTAAGATTGGATCAGCATTTCCATCAGGTTCGTTGTTAACAGTTCCGTCTGTCGTATTTCCTCCTAACAATAATACACCTGCTGCATGAGGAGCAGCCATAGAAGTACCACTGATAGTATTATATCCTCCACCTTTCCAAGTAGAGTTAATTCCAACACCTGGTGAACAATAATCTACTGGAGGGTTAGCAAAGTTCGAGAAAGAAGCAAAATTATCATTGCTATCCATCGCAGAAATAGTGTAAACATTATTTCCATTTACTCTAGCTGGAGATGAGTTATTTGCATTTGCACTTTCGTTTCCAGCGGCTAACACCATCTTAATTCCATTTTGAGCAGCAGCTAAAACTGCAGCATCCAAGGCATCAGAAGTTGGGCCACCTAAACTTAAGTTGGCTACATCACCAGGGTTTCCGTTAGCAGCAACGTGATCAACACCAGCAATAACACCAGAATATGAACCACTACCTCTTGAATCTAAAACTTTGATAGGAATAACAGTGGCACCAGCTGCAACACCGATTACGCCTACGTTATTGTCTAAAGCAGCAACAGTTCCTGCAACATGAGTACCGTGACCGTTTCCGTCATCTGTACTTTTTCCATCTCTACCTGAAGTGAATGCGTTGAAACCTCTTGAAGCATCAACATTTAAATCTTCGTGGTCTAAATCAATACCTGTATCAATTATCCAAGCAACAGAAGAACCGCTGGATGTCACTCCGCCATTTACTCTGTTAATTCCATAAGGAGTCGTCTGAGAAGAACTTCCACCATCTCCTCCTCCATCATCACCATCACCTGGATCTGTTGGATCATCGCAAGGCCCACCGTTTGGTGTTCCGCATGGAGGTGCCAATGTTACAATTCTGTCTGGCTCGATTTGAGCAATTCTTTTATCAGAACGTAATTCGTTTAATTCTGCATCATTTAATCTTAACGCAAAACCTTTAACTGTCTCAGAGAAAACAGCAATTACATTTTCTTTGGAAATGCTGTTTTCGGCCAACAAGTTATTTGTCGTACTTACTATAGCTTCTTTTCTAGCTGCGGGAGAAGCTAATCCACGCATGGTTAGGTTGGTAGTTGTTTCACTGTAGGTTACAATGTACTGACCTGGTATAATTTGGCCATTTACTGCATCACTTACCTCAATAAGTTTGCTGTGTCATTGATTTTCATTTCATCCTGTTGGCTACAAGCTGCAAAAAACACAGCAGTAATCAGTAAAGATAAAACACTTTTTGTTAGTCTTTTTAGTGAAAACATAATGTAAGTATTTAGTTATAAATTAGTTTTGTCAAAAGAGGGAAAATTCAAATTTAAAAACAAATTATTTACTGCATAATTTAAAAATAGACCATACATATATAATAATACTGCAATACTTTCAATATATTATTAAACAAAATGACCGAATTAAGAAATATTATGCACTAACGGACAGGAAAATTAATTTATTATGACAAATGGTATATACTTCACATAAAAGGTTTTAATAAGCTTCAAATGAAATTAAAAGAGTAATGCTTCTGTTTTGTAGACATAAATATATAATGTAATATTCTACCTACTAAAATATCCTTTTTTAAGTTTAACTAGATGTTATTTATGAAGATGAATAGTAAATTTAGTACCTCTTCCTATTTGGCTTTCCACTTCAATTCTTCCTCCCAAAGCTTCAATTTGCGATTTAACCAAATATAATCCCAATCCTTTACCTTCAACATGTAGGTGAAATCTTTTATACAATCCAAATAGTTTTTCGCCATATCGTTCCAAATCAATCCCCATACCATTATCCTCAATTACAATTATAATATTTTCATCTGTGGAAAATGAACTGAGCTTTATTATTGGACTTTTATGCTTTTGATGATATTTGATAGCATTAGAAATTAAATTATAAAATATGCTTTCAATATAAAGCGGGAAGGATTGTATACTTGATTCATCTCCCCAATTTTCTTCTATCACAGCATGTGTTTTATCAATCTCATGCCGCAAAATATTTTTAACTTTTTCTAATGATTTACTTAAACTAACATTTTCAACGATTTTACTGCCTGGTTTTTGAACTAATAAAACCCGCCCCATATCGTCAATAACTTCATGAAGTTCTTTAGAAGATTGAATCATTAGCTTAACAATTTTAGCTTTTTCATTTTCATCCGTCTTGTCAATCAAATTTCCAAGCCCGATCAATCGTGCTGTTGGGGCACGTAAATTATGTGAGATGATATATCCAAATTGTTCAAGTTTATTAATTTGGTCTATCAATTCAATATTTGTTTGTTTAAGGTTTTCATTTTGCCTTGCTATCTCATCACTTAATTCTTCATTCTTTAATTCCAGAAGCTTTTGTTGGTTTTCAATTGTGGCTTTAGCATTATTCAATATTTCATTTTGGGCTGAGAGTTCTTCATTTTTTTCAGCAATTAAAACTTGCTGACCGACCATCTCCTCATTGTGCTTCATAATAATGTCATTCTGCAGTGAGATTTCTTCATTTTGGGCTCTAATTTCTTCATTTTGAGCCAAAATTTCATCCGTTCTCTCTCTTACTAATCTTTCAAGCGTCTCCTTCTGGTTCTCTAGTATATTTGCTTTCTCCTTCTCTGAAATCCTTAATTTCTCAGATAAATTGATAGCCCTACTGCTATATATGGCCGCATATAACAAGGTTGGCATTGCCAAAAGAAACAAAATTACTTGAAGCCAAAATGAAGTTTTGATTGCTTGATTAAACTTAATATATGCCTTTTTTCCTATCTCTTGTTCAAATAGCGCGACATCATTTGTAAAATCGTTAGTTATAACCCAAACAGGATAACCGCGATCTTCAGCAATCATGTCACTTGCCTTTTCATTATTACCCAATTCAATTTGGCTAGCAATTTCTTTAGTAAATGAAAAATATGCATTCACCCTATCCCTAAGTTCATTAAATTGGTTTAATTGGTAATTTTGTTTTTTCAAAGCTTCTTCTAAAAATTGAAAAGCATGATTTTTGCGCACTTCAGCACTATCAGATGGGCTACTATACATTTGACTATCTAACGTAATGACATAGCCACGTATAGCAACATCTACTAAATGAAGAGTTTGAATTAAATCTTCAGAAGCTATTACAACTTCCTCCGTAGTAGTAATTATCTCCTGATTTTTCTCTATTTGATTACCATTTTGCTTTATCAGAATTATATTAAGCAACATCAAAATACCTATAATACTGATAATAAAATATAACCGCTTAGTCTTTTTGTTTTCCATAAAACATGATTCAAAAACTATTAAAGAAAAATAGCAATAATAAATGTAAATTTGAAATCTGGCCCTCTATTTAACGTTTTAAACCCTAACAACTTTCACTTTTTCAAAACGTTCAAAACTTATATTTTAAATTAATGAAAGATAAAATATACACATACTTTGACGTACTTAATCAGCATAGTATAATCTCAGCTACAAATCTTAAGGGGGAAATTAAATATGTTAATGATCAGTTTTGTAATATTTCTAAATACAATGAAAGTGAATTGATAGGCGCACCTCATAGCGTAGTAAATTCTGGATATCATAATAGAGAATATTTTAAAGAGCTTTGGAGAACGATTGGCAGAGGACAGGTTTGGCAGGGAAATATATTAAACGAGGCAAAAGACGGCTCAAAATATTGGGTAGCCACAACCATTGTTCCCATTATTGAAAATGGTAAAGTAAAAGAATATTTTTCTTTTCGAATTGAAAAAACAGAACAGAAAAAATTAGAAGCAGAAAAGATTTTACACGAAAGAAGATACACCCAACTTTTCAACCATATTAGCGAAGGTGTAATTGCTATGAAAAAAGTGGTTGGTAAATTCATCATTACGGATTTCAATTATGGTGCTGAAAAACTAGATAAGAAAAGCAAAAAAGATGTTATTGGTAAAGAAGTTTCCAATATCTATCCCGGAACTAGAATTGGTGGATTTATCAACTTTATAGAAGAGGCATTTCAAAAAGGGTATTCAAGTTTTCCTATTTTACGCTATAAAGATGAACACTTAGACTCATGGAGAAAAGGAGAGTTTTACAAATTACCAAATGAGGAAGTGGTCTGTGTTTATCATGATATCACAGATGAAATAAATCAACTAGAGCAACTCAAGAAATATAATGAAAAACTAGAAGAGGTTGCTTTCAAGGCCTCACATGAAGTGCGCGCCCCAGTTGCTAGTATATTAGGATTGATGCAATTAATTGACTTTTCCAATCTATCGAAAGAAAACAAAACTGTATTGGAACATATGAAAAGTTCCGTTGAAAAACTAGATCACACAGTTCGTGATATTGTAAAAGTAAGTTACGACACGGAGGAAGGTAAAGAGCTTTTCGCCAAGTTATCGAATCTTAAAGAGCATTTTCACAATACTTAAATTTTGAATTTTATTAATGCATACTTGCAGAATTGATTAAAACCATTCCTGTGGTTCCTATCATAAAAATGTTAAACCTAATTGCATTAATACAGAAATAATCATAAACGCTACTAATAACAAACGCAAATCATAATTCCTTACCTTGTAAAAATATAGGTATTCTAATAAAAAAATAAAAGGTATCAAAAAACCAAAAATTACATAGATGCTGTAAGGAGGAGTTAATATATCTCCGGTTTTCTTATAAATCAGACTCCTATAAGTCCCAAAAATTAAACTTTTTTCTAAAATATAAGTACCCCCTCTTTCTATCAAATTCCTCTTATCAGTCTGAGCTGTGTATTTATGCTTATCATCTAACAAAACATCATATTCATAAGTATACCCTGAACCAAAAATATCAGGGCTGTCATATTCAGCGGAATGATTTATGAGCGTTTTTTCCTCTTGGTTTTTTGGCAAAATAAAATCTATTGTTAATAGAATATTAAAAATCAATACAATTAACACAAAGGGTTTTAACTTTTTGAAGAGCCATAAATGCATTTCTCGCCTTAATTGCTCTTCTTTTTGTTTTCTTTTACGGTAATGTTCCCTTCTTTTTTGTGCCGTACTATTTCTTGAATTAGTAGCAGATGTCCTTCTATAATTCCGTTGGACAGGTTCATAACTATAATTTTCAGGTGGGTCTGGATGACTTTTTAAATATCGGTAAGCAGCGTTTATTTCTTTAAACCTCTCACCTTCATCTAATTTATAAACATCAGGATGATATTTTTTTGCTAAATCCCGATAGGCTTCTTTAATAGATTCGGGCGATGCTCCAGAATTCAAACCCAAGCTTGAGATAGATTGATTATAAGTTCTTTTTGATCTAGCCATTTGACTTAGCAATATAGAAGTAGCTTAACCCTAATGCAAAGCCAATTCCGGAAAACAAAGAAATATTATGGAGAAAATAGCCAATCAACATTCCTGCTAGTGTACTTAGTGCAATTTTAATGAATGGATTATTCCACAGCTTCTTCATTTATCCATTAGCCTATAAACAGGATATCTTTTATGTGATTTTTCGTAATGCTCCGATCGCTTAAAAATCCAATCTAATTGAGCATAGTTATCAGCAGCAAAAGCAGAATCAGATTCTTGCATTTCGTAAAATTCAGTTTGCTCTTCTTCAGGCAAATTAGCTAAAATTTCTTTAGCCTTAGGCTCAAACACATAATCTGAGAACCCTTCTTTCTGTTGTAAAATGCTATCAAAAAAATTCCAATTAAAGAATGAATCCTGAGATTCTGGTTCCAGTGTTTCTACTAAATACCTTCTGGCTTTTTGTTGGGTGTTGATTAGGTAATCTCCTTTTCTGAAAGTCATTTTTTGAACAGATGAATTTACTTTAGTATTATAATGTAAATAATGCCCTTCGTAAGGATTGGAAACCGTTTTGAAATCCTCAATATGGTAAAACTCAACTGAAATCAAGGTGTCCTTTTTCAATGGTTCCATTTTCACGCCATTTGCTTTCATCCTATTGATTACTTCAAACCAAGCTTGTGGAATCACATAATAATCAGGTACTAGAACGGATTTTTCTACTTTATAATGATTGTAGAATGGAACATCTTTTTCGAAAGTATCAGTTCTGTCATATTTCAATAATGGATTTCCTGTCAACTCGCTTTCAGGATAGCTGGTTTTATAGCCATCAAGTGTAATCATCTTAAATTCATCCTTCTCATTCTTCCAAAGAATTGGCAATGAGTCTGTTTCTAAAATCTGCTGTCTATCTTCCGCTTTTAGTTTTTGGATTTTGTCACCTTCTTTTGCGGTTAATTCAGATGCAATTGTTAAGAAATCGTAAATATTTTCCACTCTTGTTTTATAATTTTTCCACATGTGATCTTCGGTCATGAAACCAAAGGTTTGAAATAAAGTGGTGTAGCCTGTAGAGTATCTTGGTGCATCCCAAAATTGAGTCCATCCATTTTCGGGAGTGTCTCCATGCACATTAACATATTCAATCGGATTTCTGCCTTTTGCTTCCAGCTGCTCAAAAATCATGGGTTCAAATTCCGTTTCGAGATATTCTCCTAGGTTTCCTCCCAATTTATTATGTTGAGTGGTTAAAACTGTAACTACATGCTGATGATCTGAGCCATTCGTCACATGTGTATCGATAAACACATCAGGATCGAGTTGATGGAAGATTTCTGCAAAGGCAAAAGCATTTTTGGAGTCCATTTTGATGAAATCCCTGTTCAGATCATAATTCTGAGCATTTCCTCTGAAGCCATATGACTCTGGTCCGTTTTGATTGGTTCTGGTGGTGCTGTTTCGGTTTAATGCTCCGCCAATATTATAAAAAGGAATTACCGCTACAATTATGCTATCCAAAAATGAGTACTGGGAAATATTTTGTGCCCAATTTCTCAACATCATCATAGAGGCATCAATACCATCTGATTCTCCTGGATGGATGCCATTATTTATAAATAGAATCGGTTTTCCCGAATTCTGTAATTCACTAAAGCGAAATTTTTCATCTTTATTAAAAACTACTAAATGTAAAGGCTCACCACTATCCGTTTTTCCCATTTCCTTTATATCTATTTGGGGGAATTTTTGAGCTAACTTTTTATAAAAATTAATTCCCTCTTGATAGGTAGTAGTTTCTTTTCCATTTGATTTCTCAAAAGCAGTAATTAATTCTTGAGCATTTGAAAAAAATGAACTAAAAATAATTAAGATGAAAAATAGTGTGCGCTTCATTTCGAATATTTTGAGTTGAAATTTAAAATTACAAAATCAGAATTGATTAGTCTTAATTTGTCACGCTTCATTTTCATCGTCAATGTTATTATGTTTGGCTTTTTTTAAGTATCTTTTTAGCCATTCATTAAAATTGAGAAGGAAATTCTGTCTGAAGCTTTTACAAAATAAATTTGAATTTTAACAATCCCAATCACTGAAAATATAATATGAGATTTCTAGTAGCATCTGTAAAAAATAATGGTACGAGCTGGGAAGCTCGCACCAACAGGTAAAATCACAAAATCAGAATTGATTAGGAGATATTCAAGAGTATAAACGCAAGTTTACCTTCTTCCTCCTCTATTTCCATTTTTCTTTCTGTTGGCAAAGAACTCTTGTTTTCTTCGTTGCTTTTCCTTTTCAAATTCTTTCTTCTCAGCAGTGGTCATAGGATTATCCGTTTGTGGATATGGATTATCCTTCACTACCGGGATTTTCTGATTGATCAATTTTTCGATATCCTTCAGATAATCATTTTCTTCTGGTTCGCATAGGGAAATAGAAACACCAGCTTCACCGGCTCTACCAGAACGACCAATTCTGTGCACATAAGTTTCTGCCACGTTCGGAATATCGAAGTTGACAACATATTGCAATTTGTCAATGTCAATTCCCCTAGCAGCGATATCCGTTGCCACTAAAACACGGACTTCTTTATCTTTAAATTGAGTTAAAGCTTTCTGCCTTTGGTTTTGCGCTTTATCGCCATGAATGGCAGCAGCAGAAATGTTTTGCTTCTTTAATTCCTTTACAATTCGATCCGCACCATGTTTGGTTCTATCAAACAACAAAACCTGATCCATTTTAGGGTCTTTTAAAATATGCAATAATAAATCTTTCTTGCTTGATTTATTGGTGTAGTATAAATACTGCTGAATAGTTTGCGCAGTAGAGGAAACCGGAGTTACCGCTATCTTCTTAGGGTTATTCAGTATTTTTCTTGAAAGCTCTACTATGGTATCGGGCATAGTTGCTGAGAAAAATAATGATTGTCTTTTTGGTGGTAAAACGGCTATCACTTTTCGGATATCATGAATAAAACCCATGTCCAACATTCTATCGGCTTCATCCAAAACAAAATATTGGATGTCTTTTAAATTGATAAATCCTTGATTCATTAAATCAAGCAATCTTCCTGGAGTTGCTATCAAAACATCTACTCCATTTCTAATGGCAGCGGTTTGTTTATTTTGATTTACCCCACCAAAAATCACTGTATTTTTAATGGAAGTATACTTGCCATATGTGGTAAAACTTTCGCCTATTTGTATGGCCAATTCACGTGTTGGCGTTAAAATTAATGACCTGATTTTTTTGGAGTTTGACTTTTCATTTTCAAGATGCTGCAAAATAGGAATTGCAAAAGCTGCTGTTTTTCCTGTTCCGGTTTGGGCACTTGCCATGATGTCATTCTTATCTAACAAAAGCGGGATGGCTTGTTCTTGAATGGAAGTGGGTTCTGTATAATTTTCTTCTTTAAGCGCTCTTAAAATGGGCGCAATAATATTCAGTTCTTCGAATCGCATATTTAGGATTTAATTGTTCCTATCAACGAATAAACGACAAGGAACTTTAGGTGTGAAAAATTAAAAATCAAAGGTAGGTAATTCCGCTTTGTAAACAGCATCTTTTGCCTAATATAAAATTACCTCTATTAACTAATCAGAAACAATAGGGGTTAGATAATCGCTTTAACCCATTCCCAATTCATTGATGATTTTATCAGGGATTTCCTGCCCCAAATCCCAAAGCTCCAAAATTTTATCATTTCTGAATTTAAAAATATGAACTATAACAAAGCCATTATTATCAGGATGCTGTTTTACATGGGAATGAACAGCCACTAAATCTCCATCTTGCAATGACCTCAAAATTTTTAATTCTTTTTGGGGATTAACCTTTGCATCTTCCGCCATAGCTTCCTTAAGCGATTGAGCATCTGATTTGAAATAAGGATTATGGTGTTTAAAGTCCTTTGAAATATATAATTCAAAAGCTTTATCAATTTTAGCCTCTCCAATTAGATTTAAAAAATGGGCTGCTTTTTCTTTATTTGAAATCATAATGGAGATATAATGGATATGATTTAAAATCAATATGGATTTTAAGGGTAAATTACACAAATGATTTTAATTTGCTTCTGATTTTTAGCTAGAAACAAATGATTCTCGAGTAATTGCCTAGTAGGCTCTATTTAATTAAAATATAAAGACATAATGGTCAACTAATTTAATTTTTTAGCCGTTAGTGGGTATACATAAAAGAAAGACAAAATGAACAAAGAATTGATTATTCAGACAATAGTGGTTACCTCAGCAATATTATTTCCTTTTGTTACTGGTTTCATTCAGTCAAAAAAACAACAAAAGAAGTTGGTTTACCAAAGAGTGAAAAGCAATTAAGCTTTTCATTTAAGCATTCATTATAATTGGTATTAGATTTTCCTTCTTAAGATTATGCAGTGTTAGCTTTTAAAGATCAGATGGGATTCGCAATAAATATCGATTTGGAGGTTGGTATAAATTCGCCCTCGAATATTGATGATCTTTTCATAGCTATTGATGAAAAGCAATAAAAAAGGTAGTCCCTTTACCGAATTCGGATTCTAACCATATTCTACCCATGTGGTTTTCAACTATTTTCCGGCAAGTAGCCAACCCTAGGCCAGAACTTTTATATTTTCTGTCTTTATTAATTTTAACGAATTTATCGAAAATCTTTTTAAAGTTCTCCTCCTCTATGCCAATCCCATTATCTCTAACGCGGATAATCACCTCATCTTTCACCTCTTGGTAATCAATAGTTATTACAGGATTCACTTTCTCCTTTCTATACTTTAAAGCATTCACTAATAAATTTTGAAATAAAATCTTCAAAGCCGTTTCATTGCCCAAGATGGTAGGTAGGTCTCTGACAATTATTTTTGCATGCTCATCTTCAATCATAGTTTTCAAATAGCTGATTGTTTCTTGTAAAGTAATATTCAAATCGACTTGCTTCCACTGGTCAGATCTCGTACTTACTTGAGAGTAAGTAAGAATCTCGCTAATCAATGAAGTCATCCTTTTACTGCTTTCGTGAATATGGTTAAGGAATGTTAGTGACTTCGGGCTGAGATTCTGTGCCTCTTTCTTTAAAATCAAATGAGCTAATCCACTTATTGCATTGGTAGGTTCCTTTAAATCATGGGCTGCAATATGCGCAAAATTTTCCAGCTCACTATTCTTAGCAATTAATTGATTTCTAATTTCTACCACCTCTTGAATAGGCCTTCCTTCCGCAATAATGTAAATGACTTTACCCTTGCTATCTTTAACTGGTTTTAAATTAAAAAGAATAGGCACCTCAGCTTTATTCTTATCCCAGACAATGGCTTCATAATGAACTATTTCTCCAGCTGCCGCCTTCTCAACAGAAGCTTTTAAGAATTGCTGCGTTTCTTTACTGATTTTCCACCAATAGGTCTCCCAAAATGGTTTATTTATCACATCTTCTAATGAGATCCCCGCAAAATCTAGTGCTGTCTGATTTGCTTCCAGTAAAACTCCTGATGTATCTAAAAACCCCATAAACTGATAGGCTGAATTAAAGATTCCCACGAATTTTTTGGTTGTTTCTTGAAGCTTTTGTTGTGTTTTTTTTAATTCATCTATTTTAATGTGGGTGCCAAATACCCATTCTGGATTACCGAATGTGTCTCTACTTACTATTTTCCCTCTATCCATAATCCAGACCCAGTGACCGTTCTTATGCTTCATTCTACACTCTGTATAGTACACCTCTTCTTTTCCGGCAAAGTAATCTTCTAAATTTTTGTTTGATAACGCCAAATCATCAGGGTGTGTAAGCTTTGCCCAAGTATCAATACTAACAGGCTCTAATTCTTTTAAGGTATAGCCGATGATATTTGCCCAATAATCATTAAATCTCGTTTCGCCTGTTTTTACATTCCATTCCCAAGTTCCTGCGTGTGTGCCTTCTAAAATATTTTCTATTCGCTGTTTCTCTTCAAATAATTCCTGAAAATATTTTTTCCTTTTAGTAATATCTCGAATTTGAGAAATGAAAAATTGAAAATCACCCACTTCATCTCTAACTACTGAAACACTTAAAATGACCCAGATTATGTTGCCGCTTTTGTCGAAATAACGTTTTTCTATTTCATAGGCATCAGATTTTTTATCCAATATATTTTGAACATTCTGTAAATCAATTTCTAAGTCTTCTGGGTGAGTGATGTCTTGAAAGGTTTTGGACAGAAGTTCGTTCTCAGAATACCGCAATAGTTCACATAGACTGTTATTCACTTTCAACCATTTCCCGTCTAGTGCAACTAAAGCCATTCCAATAGAGGCATGTTTGAAAGCAGACTCAAACAACAAAGCATTATTAATATTTTTCAATTAGATTTCTCCATTTAATTGTAAGAAAATTTACTAATAAAATTTTAGAACTAATTCTAAATCAAATTAAATTTTTATTTAATTGATGAATGACAATTAGCTAATTCATCCCAGCATTTTGGAATTAAGGATGCCTATGGAATAATTAATCGGAATCACTGCGGAAGCGCAAGAAATGCTGCTATCTCCTTAAGGTGATTTTCATCTAAGGGTTTGGAAAAGAATGATTTTACGAGCGCTATGCCTGCTGCCTTATCCATATCTTCTTTATCAGCGGAAGAACTAAGCATAAAAACCATGGTATTTTTAACAGATACGAATGATTTTATCGCCTCCAAAAACTGCCAACCATTCATTAATGGCATGTTAATATCAAGGCTGATGATATACCTTGTGCTTTCGCTGTACTCATTCTTTAAATAATCTAATGCATATACGCCATCTGAAAAGGTTTTTATCTGGATATATTCTGGGAAATCTTCCAGCAAAATTTCTGAAAGCATAATCGTTATTTCATCATCATCTATTAAAAGGAACTCCAGTTTCATCTTCTTTATTATTAATTTTTACTCCTTGTGATTTATTTACAACAGACTTAATGATTTGATCCAATTCATCCGCTGACTTTAAAATATGATCAAAAAACATCTCTTTGTCATTATTTTTGAATCGATTATCTTTCATGGCTTTTACTAGACCCATTAAACGAGCCAAGGGAGCTCTGACTACATGCGATTGCGTCCAAGCAATTTCTCTTAAAATATCATTTTGCCTTTCAATAGCTTCAATGTGCTGACTGCGTTCTGTAATATCATTAACTAGAATTAGCTCAGCAGGCCTTCCTTTAAATTGAAAACAGTTAGAGCGCACCTCTACTTTTATTTTTTCTCCATTTTTCTTTGAATGAATAAATTCTCCGACATATAAATTTCGATACGGTTCTTTTTTAATCTTCATCGATTGATAAAATGCAGGAAGTTCTTCCTTTGGTCGGATTTGGGTGATATCCATTTCCATAAATTCTTCAAATGAGTAGCCGTAATGATCTACAGTTGCATCATTCACATCCATGAATTTTAGGGTTTCGCGATCAAAAACCCACATTGGTAATGGACTGAAGTGAAAGAGATCTGCGTAGCGTTGCTCAGAATCCTTTAAATTCACTAAAATCTTATTCCGTTCAATATTATAAAGAATACTTTTGGATAGGACCGTGGGATTTAAAACATCTTTTACTAAATAATCTGATGCACCAAGTGATAATGATTTAACAGCAAAATTGGCATCTTGATAGCCTGTTAAAATAATGATAGGTTTATCATTAGCTAGGTTTTCAACTTCTTCTACTAATTCTAACCCATTTTTATCTGGAAGACTTAAATCAAGAAATATAATGTCAAAATTATTTTTTGCTTGTGATAGCAAGCTTTTTGCAGAGTAAAAATCCTTTGCACTTGTAATATCACTGGCTAAGGAAGTTTCATCCAGAAAGTCTTCGAGTAGAACCAAATCCCCCAGATTATCTTCAATTATGAGGATATTATATCTTTTCATTGAATAATGGCGATTAGTTGATAGTTACTTGGGGTAAACTGACTATATTAAACCAAAACTGTTCTATCCGTGCTATGGCCTGAATAAATTCATTCATATCAACAGGCTTTTTGATATAACAATTAGCATGATTCTGATAGGCTTTGTTGACATCAGATGCGGAAGAAGAGGTGGTCAACATTATAACTGGAATATGTCTTAAAACATCATCTGCTTTTATTTCTGCTAAAACTTGATGTCCATTCTTGATTGGCATATTGATATCCAATAAAATCAAGTCTGGCTGCTCAGCATTTTCGTAACCATTCTTTTTTAATAAAAAATCCAACGCCTCTTTTCCATTTCGTGCTACATCAAGCGTATTGGTTAGTTTACTTTCTTCAAAAGCTTCTTTTGTCAAAATAATATCGCCCTCATTATCTTCAACTAGTAAAATACGAATGGATTTCATAACATTTGTTTGGTTTTTGGTTTCGTTTCATGAAAAAATTGGGTTTCAGAAATCTACAGGACTTTTTAATAAAAGTAACTTGTATTTTTTGTACAGTAATTTATAAATACTTTGTTTAAGTAATTACTAAAATCATTAAACATAATTTAAAACTACATAATAATTATACTTTTAATACTAATAGAATAAAAATACTTTTTTCTTTTCGACTACCGATATATATGAACCGACAGACTTATATTTTTCCCAGTGTAAAGTGGAAGGTTGTGCCCTTCCCAACTTGGGAAGTTATCCATATTCTACCATTATTATTATCAATAATTTTTTTCACTATTGCCAGCCCCATACCTGTTCCTGAAAACTTATCTCTATTATGTAACCGCTGGAAAATAGCAAATACTTGATTATAATATTGCTCTTCTATTCCTATACCGTTGTCTTCAACTGAAAATTTCCACTCATTTTCAAAATCTTCAGCGCTAACAGAAATTTTGGGATCAACATCCTCTCTACTATACTTGATTCCATTGCTAATAAGATTTTGAAACAATTGAATCATTAATGTAGGAAATGCTGTAATAGTCGGTAAATTAGAGTAGCATATTTTTGCATTCACTTCATCTATTTTTTTCTTATTCAAAAGACAGACCTCCTTAATAATATCATTTAAATCAACATCGGTGGCTTTTTCCATTTCTTTTCCTATTCTAGAAAAGTCTAGTAAATCTAAGATTATTTGACGCATTCTTGAAGCGCCATCAGTAGCAAAATGAATATATTGTAGTGCCTTTTCATCCAAATGGTCACCATACTTTTTCTCCAATTGACTCAAAAATCCTGAAACCATTCTTAAAGGCTCTTGCAAATCATGTGAAGCCACATAGGCAAATTGTTCAAGTTCATCATTTGATGCTTTCAACTCTTTTGTCTGCTTTCTAAGTTGCTCATTTATCTTCATTAAGGAATCTTCATATTGCTTCTGATTCGTTATATCAGTTGTGGCACCAATCATCCTAATTGCTTCACCCTTAGGGTTTCTTAAAATATAACCCCTGTCCATAACCTGTGCATATTTTCCATTTTTCTTTTTAAAACGATATTCACAAGTCCAAAAATCTTTTGATTTGTTCTGGAGCGTACTTTTTTGTGAGTTCAAGACATTTTCAAGATCCTCGGGGTGCACTCTTTCAAACCATAAACCCAAATTATAATCAATTTTTTCAGATGTATAACCAAACTGCCGTTCAAAACCACTGCCCGCCCTAATCGTTTCATTATCCGCTATGTTCCAGTCCCAGATCGCATCATTCGTTGCCAAAGCTGCGAACTCGAATCTATCATTGGCAATTTTTAAGGTCTCTTCTGCTTGTTTTCTACTGGTAATGTCTTTAAAAAAAACGGATAGTCCGTTCTGAGAAGATGGATATGCACTGATTTCAAACCATTTTTTTTGCTTTGGGAAATAGTCTTCAAATTGAACCTGCCGTTGAGATTCAATTGCTTTGCTATATTGTGAATAATAATCCTTATTGAGACCAAGGATTTTCCAAATATCTTTTGAAAGAATTTCTTGTCTTTTCTTGCCCAAAATGCTTTCTGCTTCCTTGTTCCAGTAGGTAACTTTCCAGTCTTCGTCCACAGCATAAAACACATCTCCAATGCTTTCTAAAATCTCTTCTTTTTCTGTTAATATCTCCTTAACTGCTAATTCTGCTTTTTTTCTTTTGTCAATGTCTTGAAAACTTCCAAAAACCCTCACAACTTTGCTGTCTATCTTATCGCAGTCACCAATACACCGTATCCACTTCAGCTTTCCAGATTGGGTCCGGCACTTTAACTCTAAATCAAATTTCTCTCCTTTCTTGATCAATTTTTCAAGAGCCTCTTCTGCTAAATCTTTACTTTCTTTAGTGTAAAATTCTGACCCTTGTGTAATCGATGGATTGTATTCTGAATTTACTTCGAATAAGCTGCGAGTTACTGGTGACCAATAAACTTTTGAAGGCTCGCCAGACTGTGTCAAATTCAATTCCCAACCTCCTATTTTGGCAATTTCTGACATTCTACTTGCCATTCTTTCATAATACTGTAGGTCAGTTGCGTCAGTAATGATGGTGTCCCAGATTACGGTGCCATCAGAAACTCGCTCAGGAATAGCATCACAAATATGATAACGAATTTCGCCACAAGGTGTAATATACGTCCAGCCAAGGTGGAATCGACTTAGATTTTGAGCTGATAAAGCTATGGCTGCTTTTACTTTATCTAAATCACCCCCTTTCTCGATTCCTGCCCACACCTTATTCACATCATTCATTACTACTTCAGGTTCTAAGCCCCATAAGCTTTTGGCGCCACTACTAACATAATCTATATAGTCAGTACCATTAGGTAGTAAATGATACCGGAATAGAACCCCCGGAACATTATTTGTTATATCTGTTAATCTTTTTTCAACAGTCTTACGTTCGTGAATATCCTGAAAACTACCATGTAGTCTAAAACACTTCCCACCGCTCATATGAGCATTTCCAACAGACCTAATCCATCTTTCATTTCCCTTAGCGGTTACTATCTTCGCTTCAAAATCAAAAGCTTTTCCCTTTTTAATAGCTTTTTCTATTGCCTCTTGTACCAAAGGTCTAAAATCCGGATGATAAAAATTCATGCCCTGCTCTAATGTAGGAATATAACTATCCGAAACTTCATGTATGGTTCGAGTTATATCTGACCAATCAACCTTATTTGTTGCCAAATTTACTTCCCAAGCACCTAAGCGTGCTAATTCTGTTGCACTATTCAAGTTCTCTTCTAGCTGTAAGGTTCTTGAAATATCAGTTGCAGTTCCAAAAATGCATTTTCTTCCCTTGTAGTAAATAGTAGAAGCTGTAAAGTACAATGGAACTCTTTCTCCACTTTTCGAGGTCAGCCATGCTTTCACCTCAGTATAGCCCTCATCTAAAACCTTTTGGATATGCTCATTAATTTTTTCTTTTTCTTCTCCTTCGTAGAAATTGATGGGGTTGATTCTAGCAATCTCTTCACTATTATAACCAGTGTAGCTCTCCAATTTTTCATTCCATAATAGATGTTCTCCTTTTTGATTAAATAGGAAAAATGCGGAGGGTAGCTTTTTAATTAATTCTTGCAAGAGTGTGTTTTGTTCTTCTATTATTTGTTCTGAATTAACAAATTCACTGATATCCTGAAAAACACCTATTAATTTTGAAGGATCACCCTGTTCATCAAAACTTAATCGAGCGGTAGATCGAACATGTACAATATTGCCATCTTTTGAGATTAGCCTTTTTTTAGCAGAATAATCCTTGCCAGTGTTGATGGTTTGCTCCATTAATTGCCCTGCCAATTCTCTGTCTACTGGATAAATTATTTCAAGTCCTTTTTCGTGAGTTAAATCAAACTCTTGAGGCTCATAACCTAACATTTTAAAAACTCCATCAGACCAACTTAATTGGTATGTTTTTAGGTCTAAGGACCATGTTCCCATTTTTGCTAGGGACTCTATCTGTTCATTCAATATACTATTTTGTTCATGCGCACTACTCATAATGGGGAGTTTTTAAATTACGGAATTCAAATAAATAACCGTTAATATATAATTAAAGCATAAACTCCAGAAAATGTTTATATAAAAATATTCACTTTATTTATAATTTTTTCGATAGGGCTTCAATTATGGCATATTAAAAACATATGATAGCCTAAAATATCAGATGATATTAAAACGAAGAAGTGCCATTAAAATAAAGCATTAAATTTAAGAAAGAAGTACTCTTAAATTTTAAAGAATATAAGAAGGATTGGATTTTTGACATTTTGTATCAACCCCAGAAATAGGAATGGTTTAGGGAGTAGAGTGAATAAAAAATTGGTTTTTAAGCCTATTTTACTGCATTACTAACTCCCGGATTTGCTCTACATGTTCTTTCTGAATTGGTTTACTAAAAAAACCTTTTACTAATTCAGATTTTTTTGCTTTTTCTATATCCTGTTTATCGGTGGAAGAGCTTAGCATGAAAACCTTGGTATTTTTTGGTAAAGCGAAACTCTGAATTTTCTTCAAGAACTCCCATCCGTCCATTAATGGCATGTTTATATCCAAAATAATAATATATTGGGCATCTGTACGGTACATTTCTTTTAAGTGTTCAAACGCATAAATCCCATCTGAAAAATTTTTTACATCTTTCGCAAAGTGCATATCTTTTATCATATGAGTGGTGAGCATGATGGATATTTCATCATCATCTATAATTAAAGTTTCGGTATTCATGTTTTGTCTTTATTAATTTCAATCTCCTGTGATTTACTTACCACACTTTTTATGATTTCATCTAACTCGTTAGCTGAGCTTTGAATATGCTGATAAACCTCTTTTCTTTGCTTTTCAGGCACTTCTTCATCTGAAAGGAAATTCACTAATCCTAACAATCTTGCTAAAGGCGCTCTCACAACATGTGATTGTGTCCAGGCTATATCCTTAAGTATTTCATTTTGTTTTTCAACTGCTTCAATATGTAGATTTCTCTCTGTTACGTCATTTACCAATATAATTTGAGCTTGCCTACCTTTATATTCAAAACTATTGGAGCGTATTTCTACTCTGATTCGCTCACCATTTTTCTTTAAATGAGTGAATTCACCATGAAATAAATTCTCCTGTGGCTCCCTTGCCATCTTCATTGATTTATTCAAAGCTGGTATATCTTCTTTTGGACGAATTTCGGTAATATCCATAGTGAGGAATTCCTGATAAGAATATCCATAATGAATAATAGCAGCATCATTTACATCCAAAAACTTGAGTGTTTCTTTATCAAAAACCCACATAGGCTGTGGGCTAAAATGAAAAAGATCAGAATAACGTTGCTCTGATTTTCTAAGGTTCACTAAAAATTTATTTCGCTCAATATTGTAAAGAATGCTTTTATGTAAAACTGTGCTGTTTAAAACATCTTTCAGTAAATAATCAGAAGCACCCAAAGCCAAAGACCTAACAGCAAAATCCATATCAGGGTAGCCTGTTAAAATTATTATAGGCTTACTTTTTGCGAGTAGGTGTATTTCTCTTAATAATGGCTCTCCCGCCATATCTGGCAGACTTAAATCCAGTAAAATAATATCTATATCATTATCTGCTTCCGATAAAATCTGTTTTGCAGAATTAAAATTTTCGGCTTTAGATAATTCCTGAATAACCTTAGCCTCTTCTAGATAATCTTCAATAAGAACAAAATCTCCAGGATTATCTTCCACTACTAAAACATTATATCTGCTATCCTTGCCTTTCATATTTATACTTTATCTATTCTTTGGCACAAGGCTAACAATATTAAACCAGAATTGCTCTATACTAGCAATAGCTTCCATAAAGCCACTAATTTCCACGGGCTTAGTAATATAGCAATTAGCATGATGAAGATATGCTAAATCTATATCGGATTGAGAGGAAGAAGTAGTTAACATGATGATAGGAATATGCCTTTTCGACTCGATCGACTTAATCTCTTGAAGTACTTCATGGCCACTTTTAATAGGAAGATTAATATCTAACAAAACCAAATCAGGTTCTTTTCTGTTTTCATATCCCTCTTTTTGTAAGAGAATATTCAATGCTTCTTTTCCATTTTTCGCTATATCCATTGTACTGATAAAATCACTTTCTTCAAAAGCTTCTTGAGTGAGAATAATATCCCCTTCGTTATCTTCAACTAATAGTATATGGAATGATTTCATTTTATAATTTTTTGGTGCCATAAAGCTGTAAAAAATAGCAAGGCATTAACTATCACTCTAATAAATGATAGTACATCTCACTTTATATACTCCTTGACTGTATAAATTGAACACTTGGAACCTGAATTGTATTCTGTAAAAATTTACCCTAATGGTATTTAACCAAACACATCCTACTAAAATTCAATGACTTTCATTATACTTTTCGAGAAAGTAACAAGTATAATTCTAAATCTTATAAGAAAATTACAAAAAATTAATTCAATATGAAAGGCCTAATTTACAAAATACATACTTTTGTTTTATTGGCTTTCTATCCTAAAATTACATTTCTGCTGAGGATTTTATGACTTTGGTAAAGTAAAATAAAAGGTACTTCCCTTTCCTGAATCTGAATTGACCCAAATACGGCCATTTAAATGTTCAACTATCTTTTTAACGATAGCTAGACCCATTCCAGTACCTGAATATTCGTTTTTATTATGGAGTCGCTGAAAAATATTGAAAATTTTATCAAAATATTCTTTATCAATACCGATACCATTATCTTTAACAGAGAACTTCCATTCATTTTTCAATTCTGTAGCTCTTATAATTACTTTTGGCATCACCTCAGGATGACTGTATTTTAAAGAGTTTGAAATTAAATTGCTAAATATTTGTACCAGTGGGGATGGATGAGCATAAATTTTGGGCAAATTTTTGAATTCGACTTTAGCCTTAAGCTCTTCTATCTGTTTGCGTTGCAATAAGCACACCTCATGCACAACTTCATTTAAATCAACTTCTGTGATTTCCTCCTCCTTTTTGCCAATTTTAGAATAGTCTAGCAAGTCTAAAATAATTTGGCGCATTCTTTTAGCGCCATCCACTGCAAAATCTATATATTGATTAGCCTTTTCATCCAGCTGATCACCATATTTTTTCTCTAACTGGGTTAAAAAGCTCGACACCATCCGCAAGGGTTCTTGCAAATCATGAGAGGCAACGTAGGCGAATTGCTCCAGTTCTGAATTAGAAATCTCCAAATCACGAGCATGTTTTTCTAAAGCTAGGTTGGTTGATCTAATCTTTTCTTCCGATTTTCTTTTTTCAGTAACGTCCATAATGATAGAATCCCAGATCGTGGTTCCATCCGCCTTTTGAATAGGATTTCCAAAACCTTCATGCCAATAGATATTGCCATCAGGATGGTTATATCTCCAACTAGCATGCCATAAACTTAGGTTTTTAGCAGAATCCAAAATTGTACTCTTCATTTCCACGATATCACCTCCAGCCTTAATATTTTCCCATATTTTATATGTATTTTTCATACATTCTTCTGGCGAAAAGCCAAATATTTCTTCTGAGCCTTTGCTAACAAAATCCAACAAATCAGACCCATCGGGCTTCAAATGATATTGAAAGATTACGCCAGGAATGTTATCGGAAATATTCTTCAATCTTAGCTCTATGACTTTTCGATCGTCTATGTCTTGAAAGCTGCCATAAAGTCTAATACACTCTCCAGCCCGCATTTCTGCATTTCCTATAGCACGTATCCATTTTTCTTTACCATTTTGAGTGATAATAACCGCCTCCAAATCAAATGATTTCCCTTCTTGAATGGCTTTTTCTACTTCTTCTGCAACCATTTTTTGAAAACTGGGGTGATATAAATTGATCGCTTCATCTAAAGTAGGGATAAAATCATCTGGCACTTCATGAATTTCTCTTGTCATAGGTGACCAATAATGCTCCCCTTTTAACAGGTTTAATTCCCAACCCCCCACTTTAGCTAGTTTGGTAGCATTTTCTATGGTTTGCTGCAATTCTATTGTTTCCGTTACATCCCTTCCGTAGGCAAAAAAATACTCTTCTTCACCAAAAGATTGAGAAGAACTCCAGGAGATCCATTTATAATCACCCTCTTTGGTGATGTAGCGATTAATAAAATTATTGGTAGTTCTGTTTTCCCCTAGACTATCATGGTACTCCGTGATGGTTTCCACTAAATCATCAGGATGAATAAATTCTCTGAATGGTCTTGAGGTTAACTCATCTTGCGAATATCCAAGTAAATTTGAAAAGGCAGGGTTTACTTTTGCAAATTTGCCGTTTGAGGTAGCAATTGCTAAGATTTCAGGAGCATTTTGGAAAAAGAGATTGAGTTCTTCCTCTTGTTGTTTACGTACAATTTCAGCTCCCAAATACTGCTTTAAGTTGTTATAAAACATGACGTTGAGGTCATTCTTTTTCAGTTCCTCAGCAGATAAAAGCACTAAAACCCCAATCACCTTTTCTTGGTAAAAAAGCGGATAGGCTGTTGCTGATTTTAATTTCGCTTTTTTAGCTAAATTTTGTCTAATGAAATCGGAATTTAGATCGATTTCATTCCAAACTTCATTTTTTTGGCTTTTCCAAACCGCCCCTGGTAAGCCTTCGCCAAGAGTGAATATTTTTTTTGTGTTTTCATCATAAAATACTTCTTTATCCCCTTGCTTGGCATACCAAGCCGAAAGATGCAATTGCTTTTTATTTTGACCAATTAACCATAATTCACCAGCTTGATAATTTCCAAATTGACTTAAAAATTTGATGCTTTTTTTAAGCGTATTACTTAAACTTTCCCCTTTTTTGAAAAATCGGGAGAGCTCAAGCTGTAATTCATGTTTTATTTGTTCCTGTTTATAATGAGTTTGATCTCTTAAGGCTCCTATCATCCTTTGAGGCTGACCATTTTCGGCTCTGATTAAATATCCTATTTCTTCAACATGGGCATATTCCCCATTTACATCTAAAAAGCGATATTCGTAAGACCATTTTGATTTCTCAGCATCTGCCATGATCATATCCAAATTTTGCAGTACTTGATCAAGGTCATCTGGATGTATCCATTTAGTCCAATCGCTTAAAGTGAATTTATCATCTTGAACTTCATGACCGAAAACGCGTGTCAAGCTATCTCCCCAATAGACACTATCGTCCTTAATATTCCAATCGTAAATCGCATTATTAGTAGCTTTATTGATATATTTAAATCTTTCATTACTTTCTTGAATACTTTTTATGTAATTGAAATTTTGAAGTATTAGTGAAATAAGCCTCGCTGCTCTTTCAAAAATATTAATTTCTAAATCTTCTGGTTCTTTAACTGTTTCATTATAAATAGCAAAGGTGGCTATTACAGTTCCTTTGTTGTTAAAAATGGGCTCCGACCAGCATGATTTAAAATTATATTTTACAGCCAAGTTTGTATAACCCTCCCATCTTTCATCATTAAGAATATCCTTCACAATTACTCGCTGCTTCAAATAAGCAGCTGTTCCACAAGAGCCTTGATTTAGACCTATTGGCAAGTTTTCAATTTCCTCTAAAAAGGCTATAGGGAGGTTAGGCGAATTAAAATTTTTAAGTCTGTTTTTTTCAATAGAGGTGATGGAAGTTTTCATTCCGTGAAACAAAGAATCTATTCCTTTTAAATAATCATACAATAATAGCTGAATTGACTTTTCGGCTTTAATATTGTTCTCCATCAATTCTTTTTCAATCTCATCTAACTTATCCTTAATGGAATGGTGGTCAGCATCTTTGTCAGAATAAATCTGTTGTTTAAATTTAATTTGAGATTTGGCAAACTCTGTAATGTCTTGAAATACCCCAATTAGCTTAGTGATTTTTCCATTATCGTCTTGGCAGATATTTGCTTTAGAACGTACATGAATAACATCTCCTGACTTTGAAATAAGTCTTTTCTCAATAAAATAGTCATTCTTATTCCGTATAACATCTTCCAGCAAGGCGCTTGCTTTTTCCCTATCTTCGGGATGAATTACTTCTCTTCCTTTTTCAAAAGTTACTTCAAATTCTTGTGGTGCATAGCCCAACATTTGAAAAATACCGTCAGACCAGCTTAGCTTATTTTTAGTTACATCTAATTCCCAAATACCGGACTTGGTTAGAAATTCTACTTGGGCTAATAAAAGTTTTGTTTCTTGGTTTTGGTGTGCATCACTACTTGAAATTCTTTTATCCATATGAATTACACATTGATCTATAAAGCCTTATTAAGTAGTCAATATAACAAAAAAACTATAAAGTAATGGTGCTTTTTAACAATGAAAGCATCTATTGTCTAAGGATTGTAACTAATTGAATACAAAAGATATTAAACCAAAAAAGCTACCCCTTTCGAAGTAGCTTTGTGGAGCATATCGGAGTCGAACCGATGACCTCTACGCTGCCAGCGTAGCGCTCTAGCCAGCTGAGCTAATGCCCCTTTTTTCAGTGGACAATTGCAAATAAATAGTAAGAAATAATTAATCTACTATTAATGGCTTGCAAAGCTATGGAAAAAATCCATTTCTAAAAATACCTTCTAGCTTTCCTAAACTTTTTTGTGTAGTAATCGGTGTAAATGTTGGCTTCTACAACTCCAACGCTGGAGGAAGCATGGATAAAGCGTACGTCATTTTTACCTCTTACTTCTGTAATCAATCCGGCATGAGTGATTTGCCTCCTGCGCTTACCCATAGCAAAAAACACTACATCTCCTTTTTCTAATTTTTGGAACTTTACTTTCTTTCCCACTTTAGCTTGATCGGATGAGACTCTAGGAATATTAACATCTCCCGCCTTAAAACTGACAAATAAAAGCCCCGAACAGTCCATTCCTGAGCGATTTACGCCTCCCCATTTATAAGGTGTGCCAGTAAAGGAACGAGCAGTTTGAATAATGGTATCTAATCTCCTTTCCCGTATCTTCTTTTTCTTGCTTGCAGCACATCCAGAAAGGAAAATCACAATCATTAGGAATAAAATCAACTGGATGGAATATATTTTCCTAAATTTGTGTTGAAGCATAATTCTTAGTCAGAAATCAAATAATTCATGGATACTGTTACAAATCAAAGCATTTTTGAGGAATTGGTCAGCATAGTTGGGGCAAAAAATGCCTTTTTGCTTGATGAAGATAAATATAAATATTCCCACGATCACACTGAAGATTATTCATTTATGCCAGATGTGGTGCTAAAACCTTCAACTCCTGAGGAAATCAGTGCCATTATGAAAAAGTGCAATGAACACCTTATTCCAGTTACCCCTAGAGGTGGTGGAACAGGATTAAGTGGAGGAGCCCTTCCTACCAAAAAAGGGGTGGTTATAAGCATGGAAAAATTCAATAAAATAATATCCATTGATGAATTAAATTTACAAGCTACTGTTGAGCCCGGAGTTATAACGGAAGTTTTCCAAAATGCTGTAAAAGAAAAGGGTTTATTTTATCCCCCTGACCCATCAAGTAAAGGAACTTGCTTTTTGGGCGGTAATTTAGCCGAAAATGCTGGAGGCCCGAAAGCCGTAAAATATGGCGTTACCCGTGATTATGTGCTGAATATGCAAGTCGTTTTACCCAATGGCGAAATCATTTGGACGGCTGCCAATGTATTAAAGAATAGCACGGGATATAATTTAACTCAATTGATGTGCGGAAGTGAAGGCACGTTAGGAATTATCACCAAAATCGTTTTCAAATTAAGGCCTTTTCCTAGAAAAGATGTGACTTTATTAGCTCCCTTTACTAGTAATGAAGAGGCTTGCCGAGCAATCGCTGCTATCTTTAAAGCAGGAGTTGCCCCATCAGGAATGGAATTTATGGAAAGAGATGCGATCGTAAAAACTCAGGATTACATCAAAAATGAAATGGGTGAAACCGTAAGCGTGGATTTACCGGATCATGTAAAAGCACATTTATTGATTGAGCTGGATGGAAATGATGAAGAGGTAATGATGAATGAAGCCGAAATCATTTTAAATGTGTTGGAAGATTTTGATACAGGCGGAGAAGTGCTTTTTGCGGATACCCAAGCCCGAAAAGATGAACTTTGGAAATTGAGAAGAAACGTAAGCCCAGCTGTAAATGCATACTCACTTACTAAAGCAGAAGATGTGGTAGTTCCGAGAGGTAATCTGCCTGCATTAATTGTCTTCATAAAAGAAGTAGGAGAAAAATATGGTTTTAATTCTGTTTGCTACGGTCATGCTGGCGATGGAAACCTGCACATCAACATCATGAAAGAAGAGTTAAGTGATGAATATTGGAATAAGGAAGTAAACGAAGGCATAGGTGAAATCTTTGAAGAAGTAGTTCGCTTAGGTGGTACACTATCTGGTGAGCATGGAATTGGAATTGCTAAAAGGCCTTATATGCAAATGGCGATGGGAGAGGTAAGACTTGACTTGATGAGAGGCATTAAAAAAGTCTTTGATCCTAACAATATTTTAAATCCAGAAAAAATATTTTAGTAATTTGCTCAAAAAATTAAATTGTTTTTGTGAATAAAAGTAACATAATAATATTTTCAGTATTGCGAAGAAAAAAAATCCAACTGGACTATGAGATATTTTAACAATAATGAAAAATCTAGTAAAAATATTTATTGTAATCACAACAGGTTTTCTTCTATCATGTGAAAAGGAACAACCAATTTCTTCTGATTTTAATTCTAACTGGGAAAGATCGACAGAAAATCCTGTTTTCAGAGATTTGATTCCAGAGGAAAATTACCAAGCGGCCAGTGATGCTCATGTTTTTTATGATGAAAATGGGTCACTAAAAATGATTTATACGGGTGATGTTAATGGGGTTGCTTCCATAAAGTTAGCCACTGGTAGAAGCTTCACAGATTGGGAAATACAAGACAATTTGCTTTTTGATGTAGGGCCTTCAGGAAAAGACATCAGCAAAGAAACAAGTTTTTATAGAAAAGCATCTAATGGCAAACATCAAATTTATTACATTGGATATGACGATGAAGATACCTACCAATCTGAAATTTATTTGGCGGAGGCTGATGAACTTAAAGGACCTTACACCCAAATGGAAACGCCAATTATTCCTAGAGGTACAATTGCTGACAAAGAGGTATATCTTATAACCTCGCCAAGCATTGTAGAACACAAGGGTCAGTTATATATAAGTTTTATCGGATGGAATAATTCGCCAGATGAAGTGACGGAAGTATGGATAATAGGCGCTATTTCAAATGATGATGGACATACTTGGACAAACTACCAAATTGTGGAAACCAGAATAGGTATGGAAGGTCAAGTAACCAAAATAGCTGAAAATGAATTTGTAGCTGTAAGAACAGGGGACTTTGATGGTAAAGAAGCAATTTTTTATGCTACTGCTGCTCACCCCTTCGGTCCATGGGCAGAATCTCCTATCCCTATTCTTGTACAACAAGAAAATGTTCTAGAAAAAGATGAAATTATTGCACCGCAGATTACTATCGACATCAATACTGGAGATCAATATCTGTATTACACAGGTGCTGATTACCAACTTGGGTGGTGGATTATGATGGCAAAATTAAATTAAAATTTATTTTTCATCAACTTTGATCAATTATAGAATACTATTAAGCTTACATAGAAAGTTATCTAACCTTTAAGAGATGTCGAAAAAGAGAAAAAATTAAAATATTTTAAAATTATCTAAACAAGTATAGAGGTTTTCCGTTTTTCGACAGTATTACTTTTAATGTTGCGTGTAAAATAACAATGTCGAACAACTTGCTTTCTTCTATTAAGATTGAGTTAAACCCTCATCTTTACCAAAAAGATCCTGAATCTTCGGAATTAGGTAGAAAAATTCTTTCCCAGTCTTTATCAATGATTGATGAAATGGGCTTGGAACATTTTACTTTTGGAAAATTAGCTAAAGCATTATGTACCACGGAAAGTTCTGTTTATCGGTATTTTGAAAGTAAACATAAACTGTTACTTTATTTTTATAATTGGTATTGGAGTTGGATTGATATTCAATTAGCTTTTAATACACACAATTTATCAAATCCTGACTCAAAACTTAAACGAGCAATTGAGGTCATTTGTAAACCTAATGCTGAAGACAAAAGCATCAGCACACTAAATTTTGAACAGCTTATTAATATTGTAATTTCAGAATCTTCTAAAGCCTATTTAACCAAAGAAGTTGACACAGAGAATAAATATGGATTATTCTTAACTTTTAAAAAGGTGTCGAGCAGGTTAGCTGGAATAATGATAGAGATAAATCCAGAATTTAGCTATGCAAATACTCTGGCATCCACGAGTATTGTTGGTATATTACACCAACAATATTTTGCAATACATATGCCCTCTTTGTCAGATATTCAATCAGATAAAGATGAATTGTCAAATGTTTTCTATCAAATTATATTAAAAAATCTTAAGAATTAAAATGGCAGATAATTATAAAGTTCATCCTTTTAAAAGGTTTATAGACCTGCTTCAACCTGAAAAAAGCTTAGTGTTCACTATATACATTTATGCGGTTTTTGCTGGGTTGATTAGCTTATCCTTGCCATTAGGAATCCAAGCCATCATAAACCTTATAATGGGTGGTCAAGTAAGCACTTCATGGATCATTTTAGTGTTTTTGGTAATATTAGGAATTATTATAAATGGTGTTTTGCAGGTTAGACAGTTAACCATCAACGAGGTTATACAACAAAAAATATTTGCAAGAGCATCATTCGAATTTGCCTATAGAATCCCAAGGTTTAAAATAGACCAAGTTAAACATTCTTATTTGCCTGAATTAATTAACCGCTTCTTTGATACAATGTCGGTTCAAAAGGGGCTTTCTAAAATTCTGATTGACTTTTCCACTGCTTTTTTCCAAATTATTTTTGCCTTAATCTTAGTATCATTTTACCACCCATTCTTTATAATATTTTCTTTCTTTTTGATTCTGTTAATTTTTCTAATTGTGAGATTAACGGGTCCAAAAGGACTTAAAACTAGTCTGAAGGAATCGAATTATAAATATGAAACTGCTCATTGGCTGGAAGAACTTGCCAGAAATGTGGAAAGTTTTAAAATGGCGGAAGATTCAAAACTTCCTCTTGAAAAGAATGACATAAACACAGAAAATTATGTAAAAGCGAGAAGATCACATTTTGATGTTATTATTAATCAGTTCTCGCTGATGATTGGTTTTAAGGCCGTAGTAGGAGCTGGGTTGTTATTGATAGGTGGCTTTTTAGTAATCGAACAACAAATGAACATTGGTCAGTTTGTTGCAGCTGAAATCATTGTAATACTTATAATCAATTCTGTAGAAAAAATGATTTTTACAATTGAATCCATATACGATGTATTAACAGCCGTAGAAAAAATTGCAGTTGTTACAGATAAACCCTTGGAGGAATTTTTATCGGGAAGCCATCCTTTAATTAAATCAGACGGAATGGCTGTTAAGTTAAAGAACATAAATTTAAAGGAAGAAGACACAGGACATATATTTTTAAAAGACATAAATTTAGATATAAAAGGCGGACAAAAAATTGGAATAGCTGGTACTTCAAATGCTGGTAAGTCGATATTGTTACAACTAATTTCAGGCTGGTATAATGATTATAAAGGCAATATAATGTTCAATGGCACAGCCTTGAGGGACTTAAATATTTCAGAAGTCAGAAGGAATATAGGAGACTGTATGAGTTTTGGTGGAATATTTCAAGGAACCATTGAGGAAAATATTAGAATTGGTTCTCCAATGAGCGAAATGGAAGAAATTCAAAAAGCTACTCAAATTACAGGCTTAGATGAATTTATGGACAGTGAGCCGTCAGGCTATCAGAAAATGCTTTTCCCTGGTGATAGAACTTTCCCTAAGAAAATTAAGCAACAAATTTTGTGGACTAGAGGAATTATAGGCAAAAAAACACTTATTCTTTGGGAAGACATTTTTGGAATGATATCACACGATAAAAAGCAGAGCTTTATAAATTACCTCTGTAGAGAAGAGAATAAACAAACCGTAATAATGGTGAGCAACGACATGCGAATATTAGAAAATTGCGATAGAGTTATTGGAATGGAAGATGGTGAAATCCTCTATGATGTATCAGGTAAAGAAGTTAAAAATCATGATTGGTTTGAAAAAATTTGCTTAAATAAAAATGCTTAATATAAGTCCATATTCTATTAAAGATAAGATTAGTACTACAAAGTATAAATCTTTTGCTCTATTCAAAGAAGTAAGAGCTGATAAGGTATTAAAGCGATTGCTTATTATCTTCTTTTTATTATTTCTTGGTGTTTCGTTTTTACCATGGACACAAAATATCCGTGGAAACGGTCAAGTAACCGCGCTTTCTCCCTCTCAACGACCTCAAGAACTTAATTCCATGATAGATGGTAGGATTGAAGAATGGTATGTTCAAGAAGGAGACAAAGTGGATAAAGGAGATACTATCCTCTTCATTCGTGAGATTAAAGATGAATATTTTGATCCACAATTGCTTGAAAGAACTCAAGAACAGATAACAGCCAAAAGGCAATCATTAGGTTTTTATGAGGAAAAGATTGATGCGCTAAATAATCAAATAAAAGCTATTGAAGAAAATAGAGGACTTAAATTAAGACAAGCGGAAAACTATTTAAGACAAGCAGAACTAAAAATTCAAGCTGATAGCATTGATTATGAAGCTGCGCAGATTAATCTACAAATAGCCGAAAAGCAATTTGGTAGACAAAAAGAACTCTATGAAGAAGGGTTAAAGTCTCTAACTGATTTGGAGATGAGGAATAATAAATATCAGGAATCCTTAGCCAAAAAAATCAGTATGGAAAGCAAACTACTCAGCAGTAGAAATCAATATTTGAATGCAAAAATTGAATTAAATTCCATCTACAACGAATATACTGATAAGCTTCAAAAAGCTCGTTCTGATTTGTTTAGTACGCGTTCAATGTTGCAAGATGCACAAGCAGAAGTAGTGAAAATGGAGAATCAATTAACCAATTATCAAGTTAGATTTGGTCTTTATTATGTTTTAGCACCACAAGACGGATATATAACAAGAGCAGTTAGTACAGGTATTGGAGAAAATATTAAAGCAGGAGAATCATTAGTTTCCATAATGCCTGCAGATATAGATTATGCAGTTGAAATGTATATTTTGCCAAGAGATTTACCTCTTTTCAATGTGGGGAATGAAGTTAGGTTGATTTTTGATGGTTGGCCGTCTATCGTTTTCTCCGGTTGGCCAGTAATAACTTATGGTACTTTCGGGGGTGAAGTAGTAGCAATTGATCGTTTTATAAGTGACAATGGAAAGTATAGAATCTTAATTGCGCAAGATCCAGATGAACCAGAATGGCCAGAAGCACTAAGAGTGGGTGGCGGAACAAACGGCTTGGCTTTATTGGATATAGTGCCTGTTTGGTATGAGATATGGCGACAAATCAATGGCTTTCCACCAAATTTTTACACTCCTGACAATACTGGGAAATCAAGTGAAGCAAATAAACTTCAAGGAAAAGCAAAAAAATGATTTTTAAATTAAAACATATAGTCATTTCTTTATCCTGTTTATTATTTTTTCAAATTTCACTACAGGCTCAAGACAATCTAATTTCAGATCAATTAAGTGAACAGGATTTTCTTTCCTTAGTCATGGAAAACCATCCTTTGATTCAGCAAGCTGAAAACTTAAGAGAAATGGGTGACTTTGCAGTTTTGGCAGCCAGAGGAAATTTCGACCCAGAACTATTCTCTAAGAATAAGCAAAAGTATTATGATCAGAAAAACTACTATCAATACAGTGAGTCTGGTATCAGCTTGCCAACCCGAACGGGAATAACTTTTCAAGGAGGATACGATTGGACCGCAGGTGAATTTTTAAGCAACGAAGCTACTTTACCCGATGCCGGTTTATGGTATGCAGGAGTGAGCGTTCCTGTATTACAAGGCTTATTTATTGATGACAGAAGAGCAGCGCTGCAAACAGCTTTTGTTGACAAAAGAGCATTTGAAAATGAAGCTCAGCTTTTGCTTATTGATATATTGTTAGAAGGAAGTAGCCATTATTGGCATTTTGCAAAATTTCAGTATCAGAAAAAGGTAATTGAAGACGCTATTGAACTGGCAACCGCTAATTTTGAAAACTATAAAACATCCTATGAACAAGGTGATAAACCAGCTGTAGATACTTTGGAAGCTTCCATACAATTACAAAATTTATCGATTCAAAATCAGCAATTAGAAGTGGATCTTGCAAATGCAAGGCTAAATTTATTTACTTTTTTGTGGGGTAAGGAACAACCAATTGAAGAAACTGACTTTAGCGCTTCGGCTATCAACAATATTTCCCAAAATAAAATCGATAGTTTGAGAGCTAGTTTACCAATATTTATTCAAGAGCATCCTGCCATTAGGGAAAGTGAATTCAAAATTCAGAAACTGCAAATTGAAAATCGTTTAAAAAAGGAAAAACTTAAGCCTAAACTGAATTTGGAATATAATTTACTTCAAGATCCCTCTGGAAATATTACTGAAATTCAAGGTTTGGACAATTACAACTGGGGCTTAAGTTTTAGTATGCCTTTGTTTTTACGACAGCCGAGGGGCGAGTTAAAAATGAATGAAATAAAATTAGAGAACACTAATTTTGAATTACAGCAAAAGCAATTGTCTATTCGAAATAAAGCTAGACAATACGAAAATACCTTTGAAAATATTGCAAATCAGCTAGAAACCTATCAAAATATTGTAGTGCAATATGAAAGTTTATTAACCGCAGAATTAAGAAAATTTGAAATAGGAGAAAGCAGCATTTTCTTGATTAACTACCGTCAGATGAGCTTAGTTAATGCACGAATGAAATACATAGAATTACAGGCAAAATACCGATTATACTATCGTCAGTGGTTGCATAGCTTGGGTGCAAAGCCAGAGTTGTGGGTGAATCAATAAGCAAATAAAAATATTAACTATCTTCGCAGCATGTGCGGCATAACAGGAGTATTTGCTTTTAATGAAATTGGTCGGTTTAACCTTCCGAATATTTCCCTAGCTACGGAAACTTTAGAACACCGTGGTCCCGATTTTCAAAAAGTTTTTGTGGGTGAGTTTGTGGCTTTGGGTCACAGACGTTTATCCATTATTGACTTAAATCCACAGTCAAATCAGCCTATGTCTGCTGAAGATGGTCGCTACCAATTAGTATTCAATGGCGAGATTTACAATTACAAAATCCTGCGTCAGGAACTTTCAAGCAAAGGCGTTCAATTTGAAACAGAATCTGATACTGAAGTTTTATTGCAGTTACTGATTCATGCAGGAAAAGATGCTCTAAATAAATTGAATGGTTTTTTTGCTTTTGCTTTTTACGATCAGCAAAAGGAAGAAATGCTGGTTGCTCGGGATAGGTACGGAATCAAACCGCTTTACTATTTGGAGGATGAAGACCGCTTTATTTTTGCTAGCGAATTAAAAGCAATCCTCAAATTTGGAATTGAAAAAACCATAGATACCAATTCACTTTATACTTATCTTCAGTTAAATTATTTGCCAGCACCCATGAGCATGGTGAAAGGTGTAAAGAAATTGATGCCGGGTCATTATGCATTTATAAAAAAGAAATCGGTAGAAACAAACCCCTATTATGAATTAAAGAACACTTTTGAAAAGCATTTTCAAGGTAGTTATGAAGATGCCCAAGTTCAACTGAAAGCTTTAATGGAAGAATCCGTTGAGCGAAGATTAGTGGCCGATGTTCCTTTGGGCACGTTTTTAAGCGGAGGAGTTGATTCTTCCATCATCTCAGCCATCGCTGCTAAAAAAGTGGATGGATTGCACACATTCTCCATTGGCTATAAAGGAAATTCCTTTTTTGATGAGACTGAATATGCCAATGCTGTGGCCAAACATATTGGATCCAAACATCAAGTGTTTACATTTAGTCTAGATGATTTGTATGGTTATTTACCCAAAATGTTGAAAAGCTTTTCCGAGCCTTTTGCCGATAGTTCTGCCTTGCCTGTTTATGCATTAAGTAAATTGACCAAAGAAAATGTAACAGTTGCCCTTTCGGGAGATGGAGCTGACGAGCTCTTTGCAGGATATAACAAACATGCGGCACTTTACCGACTTTGGCATCCTGGAGCAAAAGAAAAAATGGTGAGTGCACTAAATTCATTATGGAATATACTGCCCAAATCCCGAAATAATCCTTTAGGAAATTTAACAAGGCAATTGAAGAAATTTGCGGATGCTTCAAAATTGGATATCCAATCGCAATATTGGGCATTGGCTAGTCTTCAAAGTGTTAGAAAATCAACGGATTTATTATCAAATGCCGTTTTAGAAGATATTGATTTTGAGGGCTTTGATCTATGGAAAGATCAATTGCTTTCAACACTAACTTCAAAGTCAATCAATCAATCTTTACTGTTGGATCAACAATTAGTGTTGCAAGGCGATATGTTGCAAAAAGTGGATTTAATGAGCATGCAACATGCACTAGAAGTTCGGGTTCCATTTCTAGACCATGAATTAGTGGCTTTTGCCAACAGCCTTCCAGAAGAATTCAAAGTGAATGGCAAAAGGAAGAAAATGATTTTGCAGGATACTTTCAGAGATATTCTGCCTGAAAAAATTTATAATCGCCCAAAACATGGATTTGAAGTTCCGCTATTAGATTGGCTCAGAAAAGATTTAAAATCTGATATTGAAAACAAATGGTTGGATAAAGAGCGAATTGAAAAGCAAGATGTATTTGATTGGGAAGGTGTTAAGAAACTAAAAAAGAAATTATTTTCCAGTAATCCTGAAGATAGTCATGCCCATATTTGGGCACTCATTGTTTTTCAGGAGTGGTGGGAAGAGTATATGGATTAAGGACAGGTAGCAAATTGGATTCTCAAAAAACAAAATGATGCCTCTTATTAAATTTGCAGTCTATCATTGGGAAATAATACTTTACTGTCCTTTTTCTTCCTTTCTTTTTGCTTAATCAAAAAGAAACAAAAAATCAAGACAATCCGCGGGCTAGCGGACCACGCTTCAATGCAGCACCCTCCCCGCCTTTTTGTCCTCCCTCCCGCTCGCTTCGAGCAAATTTTATTCGGTAAAGAAATTTAGAGGTACTTAACAAAGTTACCCGAAATTAGCATCACTGAATCAACTTCTTATTTTCCTCCAAACCGTGTTCAAATTGCAAAGTAATGTGGCCTATCGAGAAGTTTGTATGTAATAATTCCTCAATCTTCTTTTGAATTTCATGTGTATGGCTCACATTCAAATCTTCTCTTAAATCTACATGCGCTTCCAAATGGATGGTGTATTCATCTAACTGCCAAACATGGATGTGGTGGATGTTTTTCACTTCTTTTAATTGTTCTACTTCCTTAACCAATAATGGGATATTAATACCTTCTGGCACGAATTGCAATAGGATTTTTGTAGACCCCCACAGCAACTGCCAAGAAGTGGCAATTAAATAAACACCAATCAAGATAGATAATACGCCATCTACCCAAGTAACACCATAATACTTCATAGCCAAACCGCCACCCAATACAGCCACAGAAAATAAAGTATCAGAAAGAAGATGCAAAAAAGCGGATTTCATATTCATGCTGTGTTTAGCATCTTTTGCTAGAAACAAAACACTTAGGCCATTGGCAATTATGGCAATTCCAGCTAACCAAATCACCAAATCATTGTTGATTTCTAATGTCTGTGTAATTTGAAGTCGCTGAACACTTTCAACAATAATATAAATTGCTACAGCTATTATGAATGCTGAATTTACAAAAGCTGCTAACACCTCTGCCCTTTTGTATCCAAAGGATTTACTGTAAGTAGCTTCTTTCTTAACAAGAATTATGGCTATCAAACTGATAAAAAGAGCGGCTACATCACTGAAATTGTGCATGGCATCGGAAATCAATGCCAATGAATTTCCTACAATTCCTCCAACAATCTGAGAAACTGTGATAATAATATTGAGCAATATCACCCACTTAAGCCTGCTTTCTTTCTTCATATAAATCAAAAATAGGTAATCGTCTCTTGAAGTACTAACGTCAAAATAAATTTCCCAAAACTATAAAATGAAAAAACCACTTGAAATTTCATCAAGTGGCTTTTGAATTATTTAAATCAGAAAAAACTATTTATCCAACTCTAATTGTAAAGATTGAGGCGTAGTTTCTAATTCACCAATCTCAATTTTAGAATCTCCTTTTACCGTAATGGTGGCTTTAATGAAATCCTCTTCCTCGGCTTTGTAGATATTGTCCACATATTTCTGTGGGTTTCTGTCTATATAAGGGAACCAAGTACTGTGGATTTGCACCATCACTTTATGTCCTTTTTTGAAAGTATGTAGAATATCTTGCAATGCAATTTCTACTTCATCTTCCTCATTGGGAACAAATGGTTTTGGATCTGCAAAACTATCTCTGAATCTTCCTCTAAAGACTTCCGCTCTCACTAATTGTTGATAATTCCCCATCACAATATTTTTAGGATTGTGCTCATAACTTTCATGATCCCCGGGATAAACATCAATAATTTTAACGATGAAATCAGCATCCGTTGACGAAATGGCCACTTTCAATTTGGCTGCAATTTCTCCAGCCAAGGTTAGGTTTTCTTCCAAAGGATCCGATTCCCAAGTTAAAACATCAGTTCTTCTTGAAGCATGGCGTTGGTCATCTGTCATATAAGCTCGGGGAGTAAAAGTTACACTTTCCGTAAATGAAGTATAAGGAACTGGCTTAGCAGGGTCAGAAATATAACTGAATTCATCGTCATTGCTACCTTCATCATTAATTAATAGCTTTCCGTTTTGCGCAAAGCCTAAAATCGTTTTAGGGATTTGTGGTGGCCAAACATCAAATTTTTGCCATTCTTTTAAGCCAGTATCAAACATATAGGCCTCAGGCAAATCAGGTTTTCCTTCACCATCTCTTAAGAAATGATTAAAGAAAGGACGCTCAATTTCCTTTTGATAGAAAGTTGAAATACTATCTCCAAAGTAAATATGATTTACGGCCTGAAATCCTTTTTCTCTCGCCCAATCTCCATGACTCCAAGGCCCAAATACGATGGTGTTATAAGCATCAGGGCTATTTTTCTCAACTTCCTTATAAATATTTAATGGTCCATATAAATCTTCTGCATCATACCATCCCCCTACAGTCATTACTGCATGGTCAATATCTTTCAAATGTGGAATTATACTTCTTTTCTGCCAGAATTCATCATAATTTGGATGCTCCACAGTTTGCTCCCAGAATTCATTGTCAAAATGGATTTTCTCCGTAATATTTTTCAAGGGGCCTAATTCCATATGATAATCATATCCATCAATAGCATTAGCCGTTCTCATTCTAGCAAATGCTTCACTGTACCATGATTCTGTGGTGGCAGAATCTGTTTGGTAACCAAAAACTGGATAGGCGGCCGTATAACTTTGCAGATAAGCACCATTATGGTGAAAATCATCAAAGAAAAAATCTCCAATTGGTGCTTGTGGTGAACTTGCTTTTAAGGCAGGATGCGCATCTGGCAAAGCAGCAGCCGTATAAAAACCAGGGTAACTAATGCCCCACTGTCCTACTTTTCCGTTGGTTTTTCCTTTTAAATGTTTGAGTAGCCATTCTATGGTATCATAAGTATCCGAACTTTCATCTGCCTCTTTTTTGTGCTTATTACCCGGAATGTTTGGGGTCATATTGGTGAATTCCCCTTCTGACATCCATCTTCCTCTAACATCCTGATAAATAAAAATGAACTTATCTTCCATCAAATATTGAGATGGTCCAAGGGAACGCTTATATTCATCTCGACCATAAGGTGCAATGCTGTAACACGTTCTTTGCATCATTATAGGGTGTTTTCCCTTTTCTTTTGGAGTGTAGATCGCAGTGTAAAGTCGAGTTCCATCCCGCATAGGAATGTAAACTTCCTCTTTGTCGTAATGCTCTTTTACATAACTGCTTTCCTCTTCCTGTGCCCAAACAGACGGACTCAAAAACAAGCAAATGCCAATAACTAATAGTATATGTTTCTTCATTTTACTGTAGTATTTATTTTAAAGGGATAAGTTAGTAAATAAGTTTTTGAGGAGGGTGGGTAGAGAGGAAATTTTGATGGGTGGTTGGGATCGATCGCTTTAGGAAATTTTATATCTGACTAATTTTAATAGCTAGAAATATTGTAATATTTATACTCCTGATACTGTACCAGAATTTATAGAGGAAGATATTTTTAAAACTATCATCCCTTTAAAGTCACAAAAAGGAACTACCCAAATGACTACCCAAATGACTACCCAAATCATTTCGGAAAAGATTCTTCAATTAATCAAGGAAGACGCTTCAATTAGCAGAAAACAATTGGCAGAAAAAATTAGTAATATCACAGAAGATGGAATAAAATATCATCTAGATAAATTAAAGGAGGCTAGGAAAATTAAACGAATAGGAGGAACAAGAGGGATATGGAAAATTTTAAATGGTTAAAAAATAATTACACCATTTGAATATAATATCAACCAATCCACCTTTCTCTTTAAACTGTTTCACCCCTCAACCGTTTGCCAATAAGTTGTAGCAGATAAAACAATCAATGAATCAGATATTAGCAGTTCAAAACCTAAGTAAAACCTACAAATCAGGGGAGAAATCATTAACCGTACTTTCCGATATTAATTTTGAAATCAAACCAGGCAGTAGTTGTGCCATTATTGGTCCATCAGGAAGCGGAAAAACCACTTTACTTGGTTTATGTGCAGGATTAGATGAGGCCGGAACGGGTTCAGTTATCCTAGACGACAATCAATTGGAAAAATTATCCGAAGATGAAAGAGCTGCGGTTCGAAATGCTTCCGTTGGCTTTATCTTTCAAAGTTTTAATCTTTTACCCACTTTAACTGCGCTTGAAAATGTGATGGTGCCTTTGGAACTATTGGGCAAAAAGAATGTAAAACCAATTGCTGTTGATTTATTGGAAAAAGTAGGTTTGGGAGACAGAATGCATCATTATGCTTCACAACTTTCAGGGGGTGAGCAACAAAGGGTTTCCATTGCGAGGGCTTTTGCCAACCAACCCAAAATTTTATTTGCCGATGAGCCAACGGGAAATTTAGATCAAGAAACTGGTGAAACCATTGAAGCCCTCATTTTTAATTTGAATAAGGAATTAGGCACTACTTTAGTTTTGGTGACCCATGATCATGAACTCGCAAAAAGAACCGATAGAATCCTCCAACTTAAAGGCGGCAAACTCATCAAAGATTCCGCAACACTAACTTCCGAAGACGCTTAAAACCATTCTCATGCAAAATTTAAATTGGTTATTGAAAATGGCTTGGCGCGACAGTCGCAGAAATCGTTCGCGTTTATTTCTGTTTATGAGCAGCATTGTGCTGGGCATAGCGGCATTAGTTGCCATCAATTCTTTTGGAGATAATCTTACCCAACAAATTAATTCTGAAGCCAAAGAGCTATTAGGAGCAGATGTGGAACTGGAAAGCAGAAGCCCATTTCCTGATTCGCTTTATCAATTCCTGCAAAATGAAAATCTGCAACTCTCTGAGGAAAGAGCTTTTGCCAGCATGGTCTATTTCCCAAAAAATGGTGGAACACGACTAATAAATGTGAGAGCCGTAGAAGCCAATTATCCTTTTTATGGGAAGATAGAAACCACACCTTTTGAATCTGCTCAAAGCTACAATAACAGTGAAAAAGCATTGGTTGACCAATCATTGATGTTGCAATTCAATGTGCAGCCTAATGATTCGGTTCGAATTGGAAACCAAGTTTTCTCAATTGCAGGCGAAATCAATAAAACGCCAGGACAATCGGCTATCACTACCACAGTGGCGCCACCTGTTTTCATTCCATTTTCTAAACTGGAAGAAACAGGCTTGATGCAAAAAGGAAGTCGAATCAATTACAAATTATATGTAAAATTCCCTGATGGAATTGATGATCAAAAGTATTTCAACGAGATCTTAAAACCGAGATTGGAAAAAGAAGACATCCGCTTTGATGATGTAGAGGAAAGAAAAGAAGAATTAGGAGATGCCTATTCCGATTTAACGGGTTTTCTTAATCTCACTGCATTTATTGCTTTGCTTCTGGGTTGTATAGGCGTGGCTAGTTCAGTACAGGTTTATGTGAAAGAGAAAGTGAAATCCGTTGCTATTTTACGTTGTTTGGGCGCTTCCTCTTTGCAGGGAATGTGGATTTTCTTAATTCAAATTGCCATTATTGGTTTAATAGGCTCCGTAATTGGCTCCTTGATTGGAAGTAGTATTCAGTATTTTCTACCGCAGCTTTTTGCTGACTTTCTACCATTTGAAATTGAATTAAATTTTAGTTATGGCTCATTTTTCCAAGGAATTTTAATTGGTTTGTTGGCTTCTGTACTATTTGCCTTAGTTCCCCTTTTGCAAATCCGTAAAGTCTCTCCTTTAAATGTATTAAGAAGTTTAGGATGGGGAAAAACTTCCAAAGCCAGCCGATTTGTTTATGTTTTAGTGGTATTATTCGTTTTTGGCTTTTCTTTTTTACAACTCGACTCACTTAAGGAAGCAGCTGCTTTCACATTTTCATTGCTTGTAGCTGCCTTGATTTTGATGGGAGTAAGCAAAGCTATTATTTGGGCAGTCAGAAAATATTTCCCTGAAAAAGCGGCTTTCACCACCCGACAAGGATTGGCGAATTTATACAGACCCAATAATCAAACTTTAATTTTGGTGGTGACCATAGGCTTAGGCACAGCCTTAATTACCACTTTAATGTTGAGTCAGGATTTGCTCTTGGACAAAGTAAAACTGAGCAGCAGTGAGAATCAACCCAATATGGTGCTCTTTGATATCCAAAGCAATCAAGTAGATGAAGTCATAAATATTACCAAACAGGACAGTTTACCCGTAATTCAGGAAGTGCCAATTGTGACCATGAAATTGCATAGCCTGAAAGGAGAATCGGTTGATAAAATCAAAGAAGATACTACTGCCGGAGTTAAAAATTGGGTATTAAGAAGGGAATATAGAGTAACTTATCGCGATAGTTTAATAGCATCTGAAACGCTTCTAGAAGGAAAATGGTATAGTGAAGTTCAAAACCCAAATGATTCCATATTTGTTTCTTTGGATGATGGTTTAGCTGAAGATATGAAAATTGGCATAGGCGATCCATTGACTTTCAATGTACAAGGAGCATTAATTAAATGTTATGTAGGAAGTATCCGAGAAATTGATTGGCAAAGAGTACAAACCAATTTCTTAGTGGTCTTCCCTGAAGGCGTATTGGAAGAAGCACCAAAATTCCATGTATTATTAACTCGCTATGAGAAAGTAGAAACTTCAGCTCAATATCAGCAAAAAGTGGTAAGCAAATTCCCAAATATCTCCATTATCGATTTGGATTTGATTTTGAAAACAGTGGATGAGGTGTTGGGGAAAATCTCCTTTGTGATTCAGTTTATGGCTTTCTTTAGCATTATCACAGGGGTAATTGTATTGATTGGAGCAGTAAATATCAGCAAATTCCAACGGATGCAAGAAGCGGTTTTACTGAGAACTATAGGTGCTAGTAAAAAGCAAATAGTGCGTATCAATTTTATGGAATACTTCTTTTTGGGAAGCATTTCAAGTTTAACCGGAATCATTATCGCCATTTTATCCGCATGGGGATTAGCTTATTTTAGTTTTGAAACAGTTTTTGTTCCTAATCTTTGGGCAGTATTGATTACTTATATTGCGATAACTGGATTAACCGTTTTTATTGGATTGACGAATAGTAGATCTGTAGTGAATAAACCGCCATTGGAGATATTGAGGAAAGAGGTTTGATTGTTTGCTTAACAAACGTTTAGCTATCGCCACGAACTCGGGTAGGAAAATAAGATACAGACCACCATGCAAAGCATGGCGGCAACAGTAGAAAACTTATCTTTTTTTGAATCCTCGTCACAAACAAGAACCCGCAAAGAGATATCCGCTGATGCTGTTTTTAGTTTCTTTCTTTCAAATAAAGATGAAATTCCAGTACTTTTTTGCGGTCAATTAGTGAGGATAAAATTTTCATTGAAGAAAATTGGTTTATGTCTAAAAAATTAAATTTGGATTTAGGAATTATCGCGAAGGGACTTTTTATATCATCATTTAGATACAAATAATAAATAATAGAATCAGACTCAACGTAAAGTTTTTGTGGGATTTCGCTAACTGTTATATTATCTATTGACTCTTTGAGAGAAAAATCAATACTAGAATCATTAACTATTTGTTTGGTCGACCTTAAAGTATCTTGACCAAATACACTTAGACCAAATAAAAATCCAACCACTATTAAGAACAATTTCATATTATACATTTTATTATAATTAAGTAGGGAATTAGTTTGTACTAATTCCCTGTTTAGATTGAACAAAAAATTTATGCATAAAGTCCTTCAACAGAATGCCAAGTTATACCTCCCAAATTCCATCCTGTGTGCCAAGTTTCCTCTCCAGTCAACCAATCAATTGTAGAATATTCAATTAATATCCAGCCATCGGCACCTCCGTTAATTTTTGCCGCATCATCTTTTGTAAGTGCTTGAAATTGATCAGATTTGAATCAAGGATTCAAATCTGTCTTTAGTTTTAGTGTTTTCATACTGGTAATATAGTTTTACTCGATCCATAAAAAATGGACGGAAATAAAAAACTTTGGAATCCTCCCCTGATTTGATCATGTTCTGATTCACTTAGCAGTGTGACCTTCAAAGAAAAATGAAGCTCGAGTTTGTGGTTTGAAGAATAGAAAAACGTGCAGTTAGTTCGATCATAGGAAATTTTTAAACCAAGGGATTTCAAATACTCCAAATATTCGTATAGGGTGCTTCGTTGGACTCCAAGTTTGCTAGCAAGTACTTGAGGAGGTCCTGTTCTTTCAACCTGAATTAATTTATTCAACTTTTCAATTCGTTCAATTTGTTCCTTGAATTTCATATCAAAATTATTAATTGCAGAAAAACGCTCAATAATTCAAAAAAGTATTTGTTCTTGTATCAACTTCCAAACATTTTCAAGATGAGCTTTATTCCATTCCTAACTAGTCCTCTTTTGTAACGAGGGTTCTTAAATCAAAGCGTTTATAATACTTAAAACGCATAATTTGTTTGAACCTATTAGATGTGTTCCTTAAAATCCATATTTTTGAAAAAGAGGTAATTCAAAATGAGATTTCAAAAAAAAATTATTTAAAAATAACTTTATGGTTTAAAAACTCATCTTCTTTTGCATTTACGTTACAAACAAAGCTTAGGGGGAAATATTGAGGAAAGAGCTGTAATTGAGTTGGCTTATTTCGTCAACGTATAAAATAAGTCCAAACTTTCTTCTGCATTTTCATTCACAAAATAATCTGCAACGGAGATTGATTTAACCAAAGAATTATCCGCTTGATCAAGCTTGTTTCGGTTAAGTCTATTTAAAAACTCGTAAGGAATTCTTAAAAGTGGCGCTGGTAATCTGTATTGAAGATTTAAAATATCAAAGCGGGTTATTTTCTTAACCGATTCACGATTTTTATCATGATAATCCATCACCTTATCATTTCCTGCAATTCCATTTGCCTCTACATTTGAGAAAATAGACTTGCACAAATTTTCCAATTCAGGAGCAAAATATTCCCTAACATGCCAAGGATTTCGGGTTAAGGTCATCTTCTTATTTGGAGTAGAAATTATGGCTTTCCCGCCTGGTTTTAACACTCTATGAATTTCTTTTAAGAAGGTTTTATCATTCTTGATGTGTTCTATCACTTGAAAAGAAACCACAGTATCAAAAGAATTATCAGCAATATCTTTTAATGGCGGAATATGCATAGAAATAAATTTTCCCTGAGGATATTCCTTCTGCAGTTCATCCGTCAAACTTTTGTATTTATCTATTCCAGTATAATGATCTGCAGCATTCACTAAAATCTCCAAGCCTCTTCCTGTACCACATCCGATTTCCAACAAATTACCTTCAATTTGTGGCTGAACATATACGTATGCTGCCAATAATCTCTGATGAATAGGATTGTCTGATGCAATAGAATCAGAAGTGATTTCTGTGGTAGATACTTTAGACATGGTTTTTTGCTTAGCCGACTTTTAAAGCCTTTTTAATACTTTCAAAAAAGGATGGTTGTGCTTTTTCCTCTTGATGTTCTGGGAAAATGGTATCGTGAAACTTAATGTCTTCCTGTTCTTTTTTCGTGTAAAAAGTAGCTGAAAACATTTTTCTTTCCGCCTTGTCTGGACACGCCAAAGGTTTGGTGTAGCCATAATAAGAAGTATCCTTTACTTCAAAAATGACGGCACGGTTGAATCTACAAGAAACGGCTTTTTTACATTTGGAAACGCAATCGTTCCACATCTCTAAAGCTCCGTTCCACTCTGGTTTCCACCTTGGTGTGAGATATAATTGTAAATTTAATCTGCGCTGCACATCTTTTTCAGGATGAATATTGAAATCCACATGCACATCTTCGAAAGAGCCTTTTTTACCTTTTTGAATGCCTACTCCAAAGCCATCGTTGGTAATGAAAGCATTTTTAATGCCCGTCACTTTCTCAATAAACTCCAGAAACTGAGGCTTTGCGATCTCTTCTTTCAGTAGGTTAAACATGCGAGGATATTCCTCAAACTTATCACCCTCCAGTTTATTCTCATGCTTATCCTTTTTAGGCTTATTAAAAAGCTCATCCTCAGGAAAGAAATTATGAAGTTTTTCTGCAGATTCCGTTGACAAAAAGTCATCCAGAATGATGTGGTGAAAAGGTTTGGAAGATTCGAACTCTTCCTTGTACTGATCGATTTGTTCTTGACTAAAATGCTTATTTTGAATAAGTTCCATAAAGGAATTTAAAATTTCGTGGCGCAAATATACACTTCAAATGTAGTTTGCTCACATAAAATTTAAAATATTTAAATTTAATTTTCTATTACTTTCTCAATATTTCGATAAACACCCCATTATAGCAGTGTAATCAAATGCATAAACCCTTTTCATTTCTAAAAAGTGCCAAGCAAACATTCAAATTTGTAAATATTTTAACGAAATGATGTAGGAAACAGCATTGGAGTTTGCTCTTTGTACCTCTTATACTCTTCTCCAAAGCGCGCTATCAATCTCTTTTCCTCATAATCTATGCCAATGAATAGGTAAATCAAAATACAAATTGCGTGTACTAAATGGGTGTAAGTAGGATTAAAAAGCACAAAACCAATTAGGCCTAAAATTAATGCAGTATACAGCGGATGCCTCATTCTGGCATAAATCCCTGTAGTTATTAATTTAGCTTCCTCCTCTTTTTTTATCCCCATAAATTGAGAAAAACTGATCGGTTTAAAAGCCATTTTCACCAATAAAAATCCAAAAGTAGCAATGATCAACCCAACCGATTTTGTTGCTTGTCCTTTAGGTAGAAAATATTCTGGCGATATCGTGCTTCCCATGAAAAATATAAAAAGGACTGCAAGAATAGAAATTATGTTATAGATCCTTCGATAGTTCACAGGTTTTAAACTTATCTTCTCTTTTACCAAACTTGAGGCAAGAACAGAATGAAAGATGCCAAATAGCAGCCAAGCTAAAACTACGGGTAAATATGCAATTATATTATACATAAAAATATCTCTTTTTATAAAGGTAGAAATAAAATTAGTACTGTAAATTTGGATACTCCTAAAATCTAGTCAACCAACACCCCTGTAGTCCCCTCAAGGGGACAGTCGCACAGATTTATTTCTGCAGAAACAGCAAGTTTTATCACGATTTTCTTATGCCAAAGATTAAAAAAGTGTGCATAATAAAATTAAAATATTCAAGTAAATCATGGCGATTACCCCCTTGAGGGGGCTAAGGGGGGTGTTAGCATAGCCATAAATTTAACGCTCTACCTCTTCGAATTTTTAAATCGCCAGTTAATAAATAAGAACATTTTTTTATCTTTAGTTTCATGGATAGCAATAAAACTCTAGGCAAAGAAGAAATGGAGGATTTAATCAAAACCTTAAAAAAGCGCTTTGAAAAGAATCTCCACAGGCACAGTACACTTGATTGGAATAAAATTCAGGAAAAGTTAGAAGCTAATCCTGAGAAATTATGGTCGCTAAATGAAATGGAAAAATCAGGAGGAGAGCCTGATGTTATTGATTATGATGAAAAAGCAAATGAGTTCATCTTTTGTGATTGTTCACCAGAAAGCCCAAAAGGAAGAAGAAGTGTTTGCTACGACCGTGAAGCTTTAGAAGCTAGAAAAAAATATCCGCCTAAAACAAGTGCTATGGATATGGCTACTGAGATGGGAATTGAGCTTTTAAATGAGGAACAATATCGACATCTGCAAAGCCTAGAAAGCTTCGACCAGAAAACTTCAAGCTGGTTAAAAACACCAAATGAAGTTCGAAAGCTAGGAGGTGCAATCTTTGGTGATCTCCGATTCGGAAGAGTGTTCATTTATCATAATGGAGCTGATTCCTATTATGGCGCTAGAGGTTTTCGTGGGTTGCTCAGGATATAATTTGAACTTTTTAATGAGGACTTTTTTGAAGAATCTGCATTGGCTTCAAATGCTAAATCCATCTCCTAACCACCTCAACACTTACACACCTCAACACCTAATCACCTAATCACTTATCCACCTAATTACTTCTTCTTCAACCTTACAAAAACCAGTTTCAAATGATTTTTAGTGCCAATCCTTTCTTCAATTTCAAATTGATTGAGGGATTTTAATAATGGAGTCAATTTGGCAAATCCATAATTCCTTGAATCGAAATTAGGTTGTTTCTTTTGAAGTAAATTGCCTACGTCACCTAAAAACGCCCAACCATCTTCGTCAGCTATATCAGAAATCGTACTGGCTATCAATTTGATATCTTTTGGGGTGACTTTATCAACGGATGGTTTTGATTTTGATGGTGTACTTTCTCTTTCCTCAGTTTGATTGTTAAGGATTTCTATGTAAATAAATTTATCACAGGCCACGATGAATGGGTTAGGCGTTTTCTTTTCTCCTATGCCATAAACTTTCATTCCAGCTTCCCTAAGCCGGGTAGCCAAACGAGTGAAATCACTATCGCTAGAAACTAAGCAAAATCCATTTACTTTCTCAGAATAGAGAATATCCATGGCATCAATGATCATGGCAGAATCCGTGGCATTTTTACCTGTGGTATAACCATATTGCTGAATTGGCGTGATGGCATTTTCCAACAAAAGGTTTTTCCATTTACTCAAATTGGGCTTTGTCCAATCACCATAAATTCTTTTGATGGTTGGGTTGCCATATTTGGCTATCTCTTCCATCATTTCCTTCACATTGGCCGAGGGAATATTATCACCATCTATTAATACTGCTAAGTTTATGTCCATTTTGATTCGTACTTTGCTGACTTATGCAAGTTCGGTTTATTTTTATGAAAAGCGATACTGAATGATGAGTTTTAATAACATATCCTTATTCCCTTGTCAACAGAGAAGAAAGATTGTTTTTAAATAAACCCAATAATCCCAAAACTGGTCCAATTGACAGAATGATGTATAAAAAGACCGGGTTTATTTCTAATCGAAGAATATTTAATAGTTGAATACTGATGATGGTGATGGCAAAGCCAATGGAATTTACTATGGTTAATGCCGTTCCTTTTATTTCCGAGGGGGCATTTTGAGCGACTAAAGTGGAGAAAAGAGGTGAATCTGCTATTACCACCATGCCCCAAAAAATTAGAAATGAAATGAATATTTGGGCAGAAGCATAAAGTATTACTAAGGGTGAAAGCAAACAGCATAAGCCTGAAAGAAACAAAAAAGCACCAGCTGTTTTCTTTGCCCCATATTTTTCTGAAATATATCCGCCAATTATGCAGGATAGACTTCCAATTCCAATTACGATAAAAGATAAAAGTGGAACATTGAATTCTACAGAGGCATGAAGCTCTTGATAAGCCAATAAGATAATAGGTACAAAAGCCCAAAAAGCATATAATTCCCACATATGTCCGAAGTAACCAAAAGCGGATGCCCGAAATTCCTTTTTCTTGAAAACTTGGAAAAATGCTGAAAAATCAGGCTTTTGACTTCTTTTCTGGAAAGGACCATCTGGTACAAAGAGCAAAAGTAAAATGCCACCTAGTCCGGCCAAAGCAGAAGTGGTATAGATAACCATTTGCCAATCTATATTTTGAGTGAACTGTTTTAGAAGATGTGGAAATGCGGTTCCTAAAACCAAAGCGCCCACCAAAAAACCCAAAGATTTACCCAAACCTTTTTCAAAATAATCGGAAGCTATTTTCATGCCTACAGGATAAATCCCAGCTAGAAAAAAGCCGGTAGCAAATCGGAAACTCATTAAGCTCAACAAAGTATTTCCTTCCCAAACTGCACCTAAATTGGAAACTGCTCCAATCGATGCACAAAAGAAAAATACTTTTGAAGGAGAAAATCTATCTGCAAGGGATAAGACCGCAAAAACCAAGGTGCCAATAATAAAGCCAAATTGAACTGCAGAAGTCAAACTGCCCAAAGCAGTGGGTGATAAATTAAAATCCAACAGTAAATTGGGCATTACAGCATTACCGGCAAACCATAAGGAAGTACAGCAAAATTGAGAAAAAACGATGATGGGTAGAATTCGGGAAGGTGGGTTCATGAAGTTCTAATATAATTTGAACCTTAAAGATATTATTAACTTTCGCTTATTTCTATTGCTCCAGCAGGAAGATCTGAATTTAATAATTTATTGATTTCAGGAACTAAAGAACGGACAGTTTTGAAGGTATTATCAGATGCGTTAAGAACTATCACAGATATTGGATATTTACTAAAGTTTTGCTGATACTGAAGGTTTTTATCGAAAGTAATTAAAACCTCAAAATTTTCATTTAACATTAACTTTAAAAGCTCGCCATTTTTCTTTCCTTGCCACGATTTATCAGAAACGGAATAAACTTCGTGTTCTTTGATGACTTCTTTTAATCTTTTAGGGAGATTCTCATCAATTAACAACTTCATAAATCTCTTTGAATTTCCCGGATGAAAAAATTTTATGAACCATTCCTAAAACCCCTATTGCTTGTTCCTTAGACACGCTTGGAAAGTCTGATAAAAACTCATCTATAGAAACGCCTTTTTCTAAATGCCAAAATAAAGTTTCTACAGGCACTCTCGTGCCCCTGAATACAGGCTGACCGTTTTGAATAGCAGGATTAATCTCAATATGTTGCTTTAAATTATCCATACCTAAAGATACAAACTTAAAAGGCACATTCATAATTCATAATTGCAGTATTCGTAATTTAATAACCCGCCACCATCTTCTCGCTTTCTTCCCAAAGTCTGTCTCTGGCTGCCTGACTATTCGCAAGTGAAGAAGCTTTATTCATTTTTTTATCTTTAAAATATTCACCGTTTTTGTCTGGTGACAAATCATTAGTTGCCAAAAAGATCGAAGTGGAAGCACCTTCTCGGGTAGTTTTCATAAAGGGTTTTCCAAGTTTCCACATTAATTTGAAAAAGCCTGGTAAAGAATCTCCGAAACCTGAATCAATTACTCCTGGGTGGAGTGCATAAGAAGTCAAGCCATTATCTGCTAATGATTTGGTAAATAGGATGTTATATAACTTAGCATTTCCATATCCCATTATAGTGGAATATTTTTTCTTTAAATTTAAATCCGACCAGTTCGGATTTCCAGCTCTGTGAGCCTCTGAGCTTACATTGATTATTTTAGTAGTGCTTTTCTCTAGCAAAGGCATCAATATTTTAGTGAGTAAAAAATGTCCTAAATGATTTACGGCCAGATGCAGTTCAAAACCGTCTTCACTTTCCAAACGCTCATTGAAAGTTCCTCCAGCATTATTGATCAGCACATCCAATTGATCCGTTTTCTGCAAAAGTTCTTCTCCTGCTTTTCTAACAGATTTGAGGTCTGCCAAATCACATTTTATGATGCTGACATTTTCTTTTTTATCCCAACTGGATATGACCTCTTGGGCTTTTTCCGTATTGCGAACTAGGAAAATTAATTGGTGTCCTTTTTTTAATAGTTCTTCTGAGGTAGCTAATCCAATTCCTGATGTGGCTCCTGTTATAGCGATGGTTTTTTTATTATTCATATCATATGTACAACTATATTTGAGACAAATGGTTGAGCAAATTTTTATCCTATGCAGTCTCTATTCAACTTTTTCAAAATAGCTATCTGGCCCATCTGAGGGATAACCATTAAAAAGCATATAATCTTGTGAAAAATAAATGGTTCCAAATGTATTAGAAATAGGTTCATCTGTTTCTAAATATAAAACTTCCTCATATCTCTCCTCAAACCCCCAATATTGAGTTTGTTCTAGCTTTCCTTCACTAAATACCTTTATCGTATCCCCATCAAATTGTAATTCAAAGTATCCATCTTCTATTTCATCCCAGTTTTGACTTGTTGCCATAGCACAGCAATAGGTGTAAACTAATTTCCATTTTCCCTGTAAGTGTCCTGTTGCAGTTTCTTTTGTCCAATTGACAGCTTCATGATTTTCGTAAAATTCTTGAATATTGAATGGTGGTTTAATGTCATCATCTTTGCAAGCAAAAAGGAACATTGTAATCAAAAAGAGGTAGATTGTATTTTTCATTTTTACAAGGGTTTTTTTATTCATATTCTACAGACACTTTAAACTTGTAAAAGGTTGATTCGAAGTAAAATAGTTCCTCCAAATAGGTGTCTATAGTACAAAAGAACAAGAGAAAATATTTAAATGTAAAAACTGAAAAATTTCTCACAGATTAAAATCAACAATTAAACTGATATCCATCAGGCTTTTTAATAGTATTGTGTAGTAAATTTATGCTCAAAATAAGACCATGACAGATTTAGAAATAGCCAACAAAAGCAAATTAAAGCCTATACAAGAAATAGCTCAAAAATTAGGAATTGTAGCGGATAACCTTGAAATGTATGGTAAATACAAAGCTAAACTTCCATTAGATATAATTGATGAAAGCAAAATTGATCAAAGTAATTTGATTCTAGTTTCGGCTATTTCCCCAACACCAGGAGGTGAAGGAAAAACGACCATGTCAATTGGACTTTCAGAAGGCTTAAATCAGTTGGGAAAGAAAACTACAGTAGTTTTACGTGAACCATCGTTTGGGCCTGTTTTTGGAATGAAAGGAGGCGCGACTGGTGGAGGCAATGCGCAAGTTCTTCCAATGGAAGATATTAACCTGCATTTTACAGGAGATTTTTCAGCAATTGAAAAAGCTAATAATTTACTGTCGGCTTTAATCGATAACAATCTTCAAAGTAAAACCAATTCATTAGGAATTGATCCGAGGACAATAGCTTGGAAGCGCGTAATGGATTTGAATGATCGTGCTTTGAGGAATATTGTAATCGGACTAGGCGGAACAACCAATGGTATTCCAAGAGAAACGGGTTTTGACATCACCGCAGCTTCAGAAATCATGGCCATTCTTTGTCTATCTTCTGATTTAATCGATTTGAAGAACCGACTAGGAAATATTTTTGTAGGCTATACTTTTGATAAAAATCCAATTTATGCAAGGGATTTGAAAGCAGAAGGTGCTATGACGGCTTTACTGAAAGATGCCATTAAACCCAATTTGGTTCAAACAATTGAAGGAAATCCAGCCATTATTCATGGCGGTCCTTTTGCCAATATCGCGCAAGGAACCAATACGGTGATTGCCACCAAAATGGGCATGTCTTTATCAGAATATACGGTTACCGAAGCAGGCTTTGGCTTTGATTTAGGCGGTGAAAAATTTTTAGATATAAAATGTCAAAGTGCGAATTTGAAACCTAAAGTTGTGGTATTGACTACCACCATTCGAGCACTGAAGTATCATGGCGGAGCAGAGTTATCAGCACTCAAGGAGCCAAATGTAGCACAGTTAAAAAATGGGTTTCCAAATCTGGAAAAACATATTGAAAATGTTAAGAAATTTGGCATCACTCCGATTATTGCGATCAATAAATTCAATACAGATTCAGAAGAAGAAATTGAAGCTGTTTTAAAATTTGCCAGGTTGAAAAATATTCAAGCCGCTGTCGCAGATGTTTGGGCAAATGGCGGAAAAGGCGCCCTTGATTTAGCCCAATTAGTTATCGATTCAGTAAATGCAGAGCTTTCAGATTTCAAACCATTATACGATTGGAACAGTCCCGTTTTAGATAAAATAAGCAAAATAGCTCAGGAAATATATGGCGCCATAAGAGTAGAATATGCAGCCAAAGCAATGACAGATTTACGAAGGATCGAAAATCTAGGATTGAGTAATTTGCCAATTTGCATGGCTAAAACTGAAAAATCACTTTCTGATAATCCAAAGTTATTAGGAAGACCAAAAGATTTCGTCATCACAGTTCGAGAAATAGAAATTGCAGCTGGTGCGGGATTTATAATTCCAATAACTGGCACCATTATGCGTATGCCTGGTTTGCCAGCCCATCCAGCATCAGAACAAATTGATGTGAATGAAGAGGGTAGGATTACGGGGTTGTTTTAGGCCCCCTAACCCCCAAAGGGGGAATTGGCGATGGTAGAGACGCGATGCATCGCGTCTCTACCATCCATTTAAAATCCAAAATCAACATCATTCCTAAACGATCTAGAAATGGTCAACCATTCTTCGCCAATTTTCACCCTATCTTTTTGAAAGGCAATTATTTTATCTTGATTGACTATAAAAGAACGGTGGATTTGAATAAAATTATCTGGTAATTGATCTAGGATTGATTTCAAAGTCATTTTGCTTAATAAAGGTTTCTCTTCTTCCATTACAAACCTCAAATAATCTCCTTTAGCTTCTATGTATAAAATTTCACCTAATAGAACTTTTTGCTGTTGGCGGTCAATGGAAATAAAGATATGATTTGCATTTTGAGTAGCTTCTGTGGTTTTGGTGTCCAACTCATTTACGGCTTTCAAAAAACGTTCGAAAGAAATGGGCTTGAGCAAATAGTCTAGCGCTTTCACTTCAAAAGCCTCCACTGCATATTTCCTGTGCGCTGTTATGAAAATTACTTTTGGTGGAACATTGTAGCTTTTTATAAAAGTCAGTCCATCCAAGCCTGGCATTTCAATATCAATAAAAAGTAAATCAACTAAATTTTTCTGCAAGAAATCCCGCACTTCCCAGGCATTGGTGAAAACGCCTTTCAAATCCAAAAAAGGAACTTTAGCCACATAATCGCTTATCAATTCACGAGCTAAAGGCTCATCATCCGCTATGATACATTTCCACTTTTTCATCTTGCCGGAATTGTGATTTCAATTTTAAAGATGCCATTTTCCACATCCTTTTTCAATTCGTAATCTTCTTTATAAATAAAGGATAATTGGCTTTCAATATTTTTGAGTCCAATAGCTTTTGGATTATGTTCACTATGGATAAAATTATTGGAAAATGAAATATGTAATTTATCATCAGTTTCATGAAGTGAATAATTAATCAACAATTTTTCAGTATTGTTTTTCCCCGCATGCTTAAAGCAGTTTTCCATTAAAGTAATCAAAATCAATGGTGGAATTTTAATGATTTCAGGATTTTGAACTTGAATGTCCTTTTCAATTTCCAATCTATCTCCAAAACGGAAACTTTCAACATAAATATAATCTTCTAATGTGCTGATTTCATCAGAAAGATTGATGAGGTCTTTTTTGCTGTTTTCTAAAATGTATTCCAATAAAGTACTTAAGCGCAAAATCAATTCAGGTGCTTTATCTGATTTCTTCAAAGTGAGCGCATATAAATTATTCATCGTATTGAATAAAAAATGCGGGTTTAACTGACTTTTTAAAAATCTTAGTTCCGCCTCTGCCATATTTTTGATGGCTTCATTCTTTTCATATTCCGTTTTTCTCCATTTTTCGATGCTATTAACTGCCACGAAAAGCAATACAATTAAAAATAGAACGGTATTTAAAATAGCTATATCTCGTATCCCTGGAGGCATCATATCGAACTGATAATTTGCGATAAACATAAATACCACTGTGTTAATCATAATGCTTAGATAAATCGCGAAAATGATGACATAAATAACATAAAGCAAAAACCTTCCTTTTTGGCCTTTTAGTAAATATTTAGGAATTAAATAATTGGAGATTAGGTAGGCGGAAGCGATGGTAATGGGCATATAGGTCAAGGCTAAAAATAGTGCTTCGATCCAATTATTATCGTAGCTGAGCAAGAAAGCGCAAAGCACAAATGAAAAGAGCCAAAAAGCAATATGATAGAGATAATTTTGCTGCATGAAATGGTAAATTTAAGCATCTTCAGATAAGAAACATTTATAATCGACCAATTACTGCTTTAGGTAGTTAGAATGTAAAATATTGCTTCCAATACTGCATTTATGTTTTCTATCTTTATAAAAATGTCAGCCATCGATAATAAAAAATATTTAGCAGAAAAGGTGATAGCATTGTACATCACCAAAAAACAAAAATTATGAATATTATTGAATTTCACATTGAGGGCGGCATTGAATTTATGTCAGTCCTTTTTCTTCTCCTATTGGCAGTAATTGCCACATCGATTTTAACTGTTAAAAACAAAGCAGATAAGTCAAAAGCGGATAAATGGCTTAAAATATCTCAAGAAATAGCCCTCTTTGCACTGGTTTTTGGTGTTTTAGGTCAATTCGTTGGGCTTTTAGCAGGTTTTCAAGCTATAGAAGAAGCAGGAGAAATATCGCAAGGAATTTTAGCTGGGGGATTAAAAATTTCTTCTTATGTAACAGTATACGGAATCTTTATTTTCCTTCTAGCTAAGCTGTTTAAAATAGGATTTCAAATCACTAAAAAGTAGCCGTTTCTAAAGTGTAATAATCGGGAAGTAGCCTAGTCTCATGAGTTGCTACCGAATATTGGGAAACTTGAGCATGCATTTAATTATGCATGCTTTTTTTTATTATTCTCAAAAATACCCTCTTAATTACATAAAATTAGCAGGCTTCCATTTAAAAATACTTATATTCATTAATTACAAATCAGTTTTATAAACAAAAGATCAATAATGAAAAATTTTACGATTCTATTTATTCTGCTTCTTTCCATACAAGCATGCAAAAATAAGAGCGAAGAGGAAAACTCAGCAGTTAATTTTGTAGCCATTGAAGGAATAGACTCTACCAGAAATCCAGGAGATAATTTCTTTCAATACGTTAATGGAATTTGGTATGATTCTGCCACTATTCCTTCAACCCAAGCTGGAGTTGGCGCCTACCGCTTTATGAATTATCCGCAAAGATTGCGATTGCAGAATCTGTTAGACAGCGTATCACAATTAGATAATGATAAAGGAAGTATCGAACAAAAAGTAGGTGATTTTTATGCTTCTGGAATGGATACTGCCTCTATAAATAAAAAAGAACACAAACCTATTCAACCCATTCTTTCCGAAATTGAGGATATAAATGATGTCCAATCTTTGATGAGCTATGTAGCTTCGCAGGCAAAGCATCAGAATAATTCTATTATAGGTTTTTATGTTGGGCCAGATGATAAAAACAGCAAACTCAATATTGCCCATACTTATCAAACAGGAATAGGTCTGCCTAACAGAGATTATTATTTTGAGAATAATTCATCCACCGCAGGAATACAAAAAGCGTATAAAAATTATCTGACTAAACTATTTGAACTAAGCGGAACGGATGCTGATCAAGCCGAGAAAAATGCTGAAATTATTTATGAAATTGAAAAGCAAATAGCGGAATCGCATAGGACCCGAGTAGAATTAAGGGATGTGAAAGCGAATTACAATAAATTTTCTGTGGAAGATTTAAATGAAATGCACCCTAATATTGCTTGGAGCCAATTGCTCAATGAAATGGGTGCCGAGACGGATTCTGTAGATGTAGGTCAACCTGAATACTATGAGAAACTGAATGAACTATTAACCAGCATTTCCCTTAAAGATTGGAAGCTTTACCTTAAGGCCACTACTTTGAGGAATTATGCAGATAAGCTGAGTAAAGATTTTGTAGATGCTGAATTTGCTTATACTAAAGTAATCTCTGGCCAATCTGTGCAAAAAACAAGAGGCGAAAAAATGGCGAGTACTGTAGATAATATGCTCGGTGAAGCGCTAGGACAATTATATGTAAAAAAATATTTTCCTGAATCCGCTAAAGAGCGGATGCTGGAATTATTGGATAATGCCCAGAAGGCTTATGCGAACCGAATTGATCAGTTGGAATGGATGACGGATAGCACTAAAGTTAAGGCCAAAGAAAAATTATTCTCCATCACTAAAAAAATTGGATACCCAGATGAGTGGAGAGATTATAGTACCATAGAAATAGTCCCAAACGATTATTTTGCCAATATTCTTTCGGCTTCAAAAGCTGAATATGACTACAATTTGGCCAAATTGGGTCAGCCAGTAGATAAGAAAGAATGGTACACCACACCTTCAACTGTAACCGCTTATTATAATCCTTCTGCAAATGAAATTGTGTTTCCGGCCGGAATTTTACAACCTCCTTACTTTGATTATGAAGCTGATGATGCTTTAAATTATGGTGGAATCGGTATGGTGATCGGGCATGAACTTACTCATTCATTTGATGATCAGGGTGCGCAATTTGATAAGGAAGGAAATGTAAATAACTGGTGGACCAAGGCCGATTATGAAGAATTTAATTCCAGGACGCAAGCTGTGGTAGATCTATACAGCACATTTACAGTACTGGATACCTTGCATATTAATGGAGCCATGACGGTAGGCGAAAATACCGCTGATTTAAGCGGTTTAGCCGTAGCATATGATGCTTTTAAAATGACCAAGCAAGGACAAGATACTGCAAAAATTGGTGGCTTTACGCCTGATCAGCGATTCTTTATGTCTTTGGCAAAAATTTGGAGAGTCAAAATGAAAGATGAATATCTTCGCTTGTGGATCAAAACGAATTCACATTCACCACCTATGTGGCGAGTGAACGGGCCTCTGATGAATATCCCCGCTTTTTATGAGGCATTTGATATCCAGCCAGAAGACAAAATGTATTTACCAGAAGAGGAAAGAGTAGCGGTCTGGTAAGTTAATTCTAGTTTGAAGAGGTGGCAATAAATGATGAAAATATTTTCCTTTAGATGGGATTTAAATTTTTATTCATTTTACCTTAGATTAATTCTTGAAAACTTAAAAGTATTTTAAATGAGGATTGAAAAGGTAATTTTATTGCTCTTCTTAGGGTTGGTTTTCTCTTGTACATCAAATCATAAAACAAAAGAAACTAATGCAGAAAAAAGCAATGAAAATCTAAATGTTTCAAAAAGAAAATCAGAGGCTAAGGAAAAACAGGCTCAAAAAAGCACTTCAGACAATTCCCACGAAAATGACTGTGATACTTACTGGCAGAGAAGGTTTCCGCAAGATTCGGTCAAAGCAAAAATAATTGATGATATTATTAGAGATAATAGTGAAAATCTTTCTGCAAATAATATTGAGTTTTTAAGTTCCTTTCTAAAAGAAAATGAAGGACTGGCATTTAACAGAGTACTCAACCCTATTTTTAAGTTAAGTAAAAGTGATATCGGTTTAATTTTTTACCCTAAATTCAATCGAAGTCAAGACAGCATTTTACCACTTTCTGATGAAATATGGCTGATTGAAAAACATGATACCGTTACTATAGCTCCCTATTTAAGTTTTAATCAGTTAAGGTACTTTCCAGACATACTAGATTCAATATATTCGGAAAAAGAAATGCCGATTATATATTACTATACATCCAATAGAATAGACTCCACACAAATAACCGCATTAGGTAAATATTTTGGTGAATGCTTAGAATATTATGAGTATTCATTAGATTCGACAAATATCAATAGCCAAGATTCTCTTTTGATAGCTAGTCCATTGAAAATTGACCTAGAATATTCTAGCGACACATTGGTCGATTCGCTTTTAAAGTATTCCTATAATCGTACCTGCTATGATTGTCCCTCAAGTGAAGGCCAACAAAAGACATTTGCACAGTTTGAAGGAGTAGACAATCTCTTTTTTTTATATGCTGACACATTTCCTATAAACGATGAGCTTCACACCCCTTCTAGAGCATTAGTTTATTTTAATGAAGATAATGAACTCATCTATTTATGGTATTCAGAAGTCGACTTATTTGGCTGTAGTTGTCTATAAATAAGTGTTTTAGAAAAACCTAATAGCGCAAGCGTCCGCTTGAGCAATTTTGTTAATCCTCCTCTATGATCTCCTTAACTCTTCCCACTTCACCAGTTTCCAACATCACTTTTATGCCATGCGGATGAAAAGAAGATTTAGTCAAAATCTTTTTAACAAATCCATTGGTCAGGTCTCCTGTTCTCTGATCTTGCTTTTGAACAATTTCTACTTCATCACCAATTTTTATATCGTTTCTGTTTTTTCCGTCTGGCATATTTCTAGTCTGTGATTTTGTAAATTAATCCCATCTAAGATTTATGTAAAAATGTGAAATAATTGTGTAACAACCATAATAATTTAAAATCACATATTTACAAAGTAACAACTCAGTTACGACTTAAATAAAAAAACTATGAAAACCGATCAAAGAAATGATAGCCAACAAAGAAATGAAGGCGATTCACCGGAAAAAAGGAATCAAGATCCCAACAAAAGAAAGGAAGATCAAAACAATCCTAACAAGGAGAAAAAACAACGTGAGGAAGAGAAGAGAAATAAAGAGGATATGACCGCAAAAAAAACTAGTGGTCAATCCGATGAGCAACGCGCTAGGTAAAATTTAAAGACGATCCTTTTGCAGGCCTATCAATTAGCCCACTGAACTAAAGGTGAATTGATAGACATTTGGCTAAACTCGAATTCATTAAATTTGAGAAAGGCTATTGGCAAGAGGATCGTTTTTTTATTAAAAGCACATTAAGTTCATAACTGATCCATTTGGGTGCAGAACTAGATCTAAAATGTACCCTTCTGCAATAGCGCAAGGGTTCATTTGTGCTTAACAGACACTTCTGGCAAAATGGCTTTTTACTCATCCTTTCAAATTCGAATTGATATTTTTTAGAATAAAATATCATCTTATCCACCTTACAAATCTCCCAATTTTAACATCATTCAAACTAAAATGCTATCTTCATAAATGAGTAATTTGTTTTTGCTCAAAAACTAAATACCTGTCATATGAAGGCCATTTTTTGTTCTCATTACACTTCTCCTGAAAAACTCGAAATTAAAGAGGTGCCAAATCCCATTCCAGCAAAGCATGAAGTATTGGTAAAAATACATGCCACTGCCATCAATGATTATGACTGGGGCATGGTAAGAGGGAAACCCTATTTATATCGATTGCTCTATGGTTTGACTAAACCTAAGCATCCCATTGCAGGAATGGAACTATCGGGTGTAATTGAAGATCTTGGTGAAGGCGTTACCCAGTTCAAAAAAGGAGATGCGGTTTATGGAGATATCTCAGAATATGGATTCGGGAGCTTTGCTGAATACATTACCATAAATGAAAAAGCATTGGTATCAAAACCAGAGGAAATGTGTTTTGAAGAGGCCACTGCCATTCCGCATGCCGCATTACTAGCTTATCAAGGATTAGTAGAGAAAGGAAAAATTCAGAAAGGACAGAAAATTTTGGTCAATGGTGCTGGTGGAGGAGTGGGCACTTTTGCCCTGCAACTTGCTAAAATGTATGATGCAGAAGTAACGGGTGTCGATACAGGAGAAAAACTCCAAAATATGAAAGCCATCGGTTATGATCATATCATCGATTATAAAAAAGAGAATTTCACCAAAAGGGGCAATCGCTATGATTTGATTCTAGATGCTAAGACTTCTCAGCCAACTTGGGCTTATTTAAAAGCCTTAAAGCCAAAAGGAAAATACATTACGGTTGGCGGGACGGCCGGTAAGTTAATATTGTTTGGCTTAACGGGAGGATTAATCTCATTGCTCACTCAAAAGAAGTTTCAGCTTTTGGCCCTGAAACCCAATCAAGGACTGGATATCATCAACCAATTATATGCAGAAGGATAAATCAAGCCCTCGATTGGTGGGCCCTATGCATTCGAAGAAATCCCCCGACTCATTCAATATTTTGGAGAAGGAAAGCATATGGGTAAGGTGGTGATCAAGATTTGAAAAGCATCAGAATTAATTGAAGGACTCCTACATGAATATTTTGAAAGAATTAGACATAAATTCCTAACTTTCCTTAAAACTGGACTTAATCCCATGAAAAAATGACATACCAATATTTTAAAGTTGAAATTGAAAATAAAGTAGCAAGCGTTGCCTTCAATAGACCAGAAAAATCCAATGCGCTTCACATGCCGGCTTGGACAGAGATGAAGGAAATTTTTAATACTCTTTCCGAAAAAGCTGAAGCAAGAGCGATTGTATTAAGCGGAGAAGGCAAAAACTTTTGTGCGGGCATCGATTTGGAATTACTGATGTCGGTGAGTCAATATCAAAAAATTGAATGTGCCGGAAGAAGAAGTGAGGAAATAAGAAGCTTGGTATTAACACTTCAAGAAGCGGTTAATGCCATCGAAAAATGTAAGAAACCTGTATTGGCGGCCGTGCATGGCGGATGTATAGGTGGAGGAGTCGATATCATTGCCGCTTGTGATATGCGCTATTGCAGTGATGATGCCTATTTTACGATCAAAGAAATTGATTTAGGCATGGTAGCCGATCTGGGCACTTTACAGCGGCTGCCAAAATTAATTTCTCCTGGAATGGTTTCCGAAATGGCCTATACGGGCAGAAAAGTGCACGGCAAAGAAGCCAAGGATATTGGCTTAGTCAATCAGTCTTATCCTTCAAGAGATGAATTGATGGAAAGTGTCACAAAATTGGCCACCATGATAGCTTCCAAATCGCCTTTGTCCATTCGAGGCACTAAAGAAGTGTTGAAATACAGCCGAGATCATTCAGTGGAGGATTCGCTCAATTATATGTCCACATGGAATTCGGCTATGCTCCTTTCTGATGATTTGAGTGAAGCCTTTAAAGCGAGTATAGAGAAGCGGAAGCCGGAGTTTAAGGATTAGTGGGGATGTAAATAGCCCTAAACCAAGAAACAACTGATTGTTTTCAACAACCTCTATATTTAGAATTTCTAATTTTGTAATGGATTAATTATCTTTCAAATTCAACATACGCCAAAACCTGAAAAGTCCCTTTCGACAAATTAATTTTAACTTTTGGGAAAATAAAAAATCTTAAAGTTCGGAATATAGCCGAACTATTTTTTGTTTATTTGTATTTTGATTCATGCAAACACAACTCGACATATCGAAATTATTGGAAGCAGGAAAAATTGCAAATGAATTGGAATTTGAGAGAGCGTTAATTGCAGATCGAAAATTGAGAGTTCTTTCAAAAGAAGATTCAAAGTATAAAAACGTCCGCAAGAAATTAAGAGACTTGATAAGTGCTTATGAAGACCAAAATTGGTCTTCCAGTTCAAGAATAACGGATAAAAAAATACAGGAAAGTGATTTAGCCGAAACAATTGCTGAAAAAGAAAGGCAGTTCATTCAAAAAAGGAAAGAGTTAATCAGAAGGAAGCTTAAAAGTTTAAATTTAACGCAACAAAGCCTTGGTGAAATTTTAGGGCATAAAAGCAAATCCTATATGTCCGAATTAATGAATGGCATGAGTCCTTTTTCGCTAAAGGATTTGATAATTATTAACCGACTATTAAAAATTGAATTGTCAGAATTAGTGCCTATGTTTTTATCGGTGGATGAACAATCCAAAATCAAGGCCTCGATTAAAAAACTTGATAATCCAAAGCTTAAGCTAAGTGAGGAGGATTTTGAATTGGCTTAAACTCAAGCAAACATAAGGCCCAAGCGGACGCTTGAACCAGTGAGTGCTAAATGGAAATAGACTGCAATAGCGCAAGCGTCCGCTTGTGCTTCTTAGCTATACCCACCCAAAACCTTTTCAAACCTTCAAATTTCCCCAACTCTTTTTTGAGTAGCCTAAAAACAAGAATGAATTGAATATTTTCGACAAACCCTATATTTAGAACGTTTAATTTTGTGATGGATTAACTACCTTTATCATTCAACATTCGCCAAAACCTTTGTGTCATAGCAATTCATAAAGCTTTCTGGGGGTTAATTTACTAAACAGTTAACAACATATATTCAATCATGGAAACTAAATACCTATTAAAGAGCGAACAGATTATAACACAATCTGATCAAAACATTATAACCCTAAGCAACCTAAGAGTTAGATATTCTGCTAAAGCTTTAGGGCAAGCTCACATTGTAAGTATAATGCTTAAAAAGGTAGGTTCTATTGAATTAAAATATAAGAACAATCTTTTATTACTCTTGCTTGCTGTTATCGGAGCATTAGTAGCGCTCTATGGATTTTCTGAAAATGATACTGAAATTTTGTTAGCAAGTCTTATTGGAATGGTAATATGCATTTATTTCTATATCAAGAACCGAAAGCATGTCATTTCCATTGCCTCAGAAAGTGGTAAAGAAATTCTATTTCATACAAAGGAATGAAACATGAAGATATATTGAAATTCATTAATCAAACCGAAGAAGCAATTCAAAATTTGGATAGATAAATTTTAATGAATTAGACTCAAAAACCAAAACCTGAGAAGTCCTTATAGATTGAAGGTTTTCAATGGCTGATATAATAATATAAAGGATATGAAAGGAAGTTAACTTTTCCTCCTTTTATCTTTTTTAGTGACAAAACCTTATAAATGAGTATAGAAATAACAAAAAACCAAAATAAAATTTATCTAGAGTATACACCAGACAGTGGTACCGAATGGATAAATGAATTATTTGAAAAAGGTGAGGATTTTAGAGCAAAAGGTACTTTTCGATTAACTGAAGATGATTTAGTACAAGATTCTAATTTAATACCCGGTACTTCCTTATCTCTTTCATTTGGTCAATCAATGACATTTGAAATTGGGCGTTTATCTGATGATTATTATAGAATTTACAAAACAATACTTGGGACGGTTAATGATGTCTTATTTCACAAATCATGTAGAATTAGTAATAAGTATTTTATTGTCAATAATAACATATCAATACTTCCTAAGTTTGAGAAACTTGCAGACCAACAAATAATTATTGGAGGAGACAAGGAAAATGCTATTCCAGAAGAAGTATTTAAAGATATTATAAATTCTTTCCCTTCTAGAACAGAACTTAAACATTATGTTAATTCTAGAATTACCAATGTTTTATCACAGTATTTAGAGAGTGTTAATGACTCAGGAAAGGCATTTGAAAAGTACCTTGAGAATCGAAATAGGATAGGAAATATAAGGTCGATTCCGTCATTGAAAGATTATGAATATGAGAAGTATCAATTTATATTGAAAACTCTTAAAGAGATGCTTGACAATAGTGACGTTTATAGTGAAAGTGATTGGCAAAATCAAATTCTAGATATTATTCTCATCTTATTTCCTAAATATATTCTATGCTTTTCAGAGGTTCATATAAAAGATTACTATTCTAAACCTGATAAATCAACAAATAGAAAAATAGATTTAATGCTAATTGATGCAAATGGAAATATTGATGTCATTGAAATAAAGAAGCCCTTTGAAAACTGCGTGGTGACAAAAAAGAAATATCGGGATAATTATACTCCTATGAAAGAACTGTCAGGAACAATTATGCAATTAGAAAAATATATATTTCATCTTAATAAATGGGGAATTAATGGTGAAAAAACACTTACCAAAAAATATAAAAATGAATTGCCTCAAGATTTTAATTTAAAAATAACTAATCCGAAAGGGTTAATTATTATAGGTAGAGATGATAACCTTAGTACAGATCAGTTATTTGATTTAGAAATTATAAAAAGAAAATATGCAAATGTGGTAGAGGTAATTACCTATAATGATTTAATTAAAAGACTGGAAAACACATTAAATAAGTTGCAACCAGCGATCAAAAATGGTGAATTCACTTCTATCAAAAAAAACAAGAATGGAACAGCTTAAAACCCAATTTGAAAATTGCTTTGGAATAGGAAAATTAAATCATGAATTCGATTTTGAAAAGAGTAACTCCTATTTGATTTACGCTCCAAATGGCACAATGAAGACTTCTTTTGCAAAGACCTTTGAATTATTATCTAAGAACGATGCAAAGAATAAACCTTGTGACAGAATCTATAAATCCAGAGTCTCTAAGTATGAAGTTTTAAATGGCAATTCAGAAATTAAACCAGAAAGTATTTTAGTTATTAATGCTGAGGATGACAGTTTTGATGCTTCAAATAAGATTAGCAGTTTTTTAGCAAGCAAAGATTTAAAAAAAGAATACGATGAAATTTATAAGGAACTAGACCATATTAAAATTGATTTCATCAAAAAATTAAAAAACATTTCGCAAAGTAGTGATTGTGAAACTGAATTTATAAATACATTTTCAGATGATGAAAATTTAGATTTTTTTGAAGTTTTAACTGATCAAATTAACAATTTGAAAACTGAATTTGAAAAATATAATTTTCGATATAATGATATTTTTGATAAAAAAGGAAATGTAAAAAAATTTCTTGACAAGAATCCAGATATCTTAGACCAGTATGTAACAGATTATAAGAATATTATATCAAAGTCTAGGTTTTTTAAAGAAACTGCTAATAATACATTTGGAACATATCAAGCAAATATAATTATTAAATCAATTGAGGATAATTCCTTTTTTGAAGCTGGACACAAATTCGTCCTAGATGATGGAACTGAAATAGAAAATGCCGAAAACTTGAAATCAATTGTTGAAGCTGAAATACAAAGCATATTAAGTGATGAAAAACTTAAAAAGTCGTTTGAAAAGGTCGATAAAGCTGTAGGTTCAAATGCAGAGTTAAGATATTTTAAATCAGTTATAGAGAAAAACAACTTGATTCTTGTCAAATTGAAGGATTATGAAGGATTCAAACGAGAAGTTTGGATTAATTACTTTTCAGAAATTAAAGAAGAAGCAGAAGAATTAGTAAATCATTATAAAACTAAAAAAAACCGATTAGAAAAAATTGTTAGTGATTCTAAAAAAGAATTTGAATTATGGTCTAAAATTATAAAAACCTTTAACTCTAGATTTCATGTCCCTTTTAAAGTAAAAATCAGTAATCAGGAAGATATTATTTTAAAAGAGGAAACAGCAAACTTAAATTTTGATTATTCTGATAGAGGTGAGGAGCCTATAAAACAAAACAGGGAAACCCTATTGACAATATTAAGTAAAGGAGAGCAAAGAGCCTATTTTATACTTCAATTTCTATTTGAAATCGAAGCTAGAAAAATAAATCCTAATATAGATTTACTGATATTTGATGATGTGGCAGATTCGTTTGATTACAAAAATAAGTTTGCCATAATTGAGTACATAAAAGAGATTCACGAAAAAGGTCAATTCAAAATTATTATTTTAACCCATAATTTTGACTTTTATAGAACTGTTGGCTCTAGATTGAACCTAAACAGGGATGTAGTTTATATGACTACCAAAAACTTAGAAAATGAAATAACTTTTCATAATGGCGAATACATAAATGATGTTTTCTCCTACTTTATTAAAAATTACAAAAAACCAAAGTTCTTTATTAGTCTAATTGCTTTTGTAAGAAATTTAGTTGAGTATAGTGAATCTAAATCTAGTCCTGATTATTTAACTCTGACCAGTTGTTTACATAGAAAAGAAGAATCTGATGATTTAAAAGTTAATCATATCTTTGATATTTATAAAGAAAGACTAATTAAGCTTAAAGATAAAACTATAAGTTTTGGAGATGAAAATCTGATTAATTTCATTTTGAAAACAGCAAATTCAATTACAATTGAAGATGTAGACGAAATAGCATTAGAAAATAAGATATGTTTAGCTATAGCTATAAGATTAGAATCAGAAAAATATTTAATAAGTAAACTTCCGAATTTTGATTTAAGCAATATAAAGAAAAATCAAACTCAAGTATTGTTTAGAGAATATTGTAGAAGATTTCCTGATAGTGATGCAATAATAATATTGGATAAGGTTAAGCGCG
>Ga0076930_100228_pt1 | contig 69680 bp, 67 predicted proteins | sample HotLakConsoUCCRE_FD_71149 | JGI IMG/M metagenome (GOLD analysis project Ga0076930, IMG submission 71149) | Hypersaline microbial mat communities from Hot Lake, Washington, USA - Hot Lake Consortium UCC-RE (version 3) (version 3) ...
GGCGGTGAGGTTTCCCACATGCCAAAACTCCACTTCTGAATCTGGATGAGGTTTAATCCTGATCGATCGGCTGACAGGGGCTATGGTGTCGGCGCTGTTGCCCTAATTTTGGGGATAGAAAAATAAGCAAAAAAATAGCCCAGCGATCGCTGGGCTAAGGCTTAACTGTTGGATTTATGTTTTGGATTTATCGGTTTGATTTAACTGGATCTATAGTTGAGGTCTACGATAACGCTTCTTACACAAGAATGGGTCGGTTTCCGCAATTTTGATACATCCCTTAGCATTTCTCTCAGCTTACTCATGAACAACGGGGTGACCACTCGCGATCGCCCCGTTGTTTGTATCAAAATCTACGAAATGAACTGTGGGAATTAAGCGGCTGACGCCAACCCGCGATGTCGCAGGAGCGCCTGTGTGCTAGGTTCCCGACCCCGGAAAGCCTTAAAGACCACCATGGGATGTTGACTGCCGCCGAGGGCCAACACCGTATTGCGGAAGCGGCGTCCGGTTTCGGTGATGGCCTGCTCGTCTGCTAAGCCGGCTTCCTCAAAGGCGGCAAAGGCATCGGCACTCAATACCTCAGCCCAGAAGTAGCTGTAGTAACCCGCCGCATAGCCCCCCGCAAAGATGTGACCAAAAGCACAGAGGAAGGCGTCTTCGGGCAACGGCTTCATGACGCTGGTATTTTCGGCCAGGCGATCGCGCACCTCCCAGATCGACTCCTTGCCGCCCGGCTGATACCGATGGTGCAACTCAAGGTCGAGCCAGCCCAGATTGACCTGACGCAAAATGGCGTTGCCGGTCATAAAGTTGCGGGCCGCCAAAATTTTCTGGTAGAGATCCTCCGGTAAGGGTGCGCCAGTTTCGTAGTGCCGGGCCAGCTTCAGCAGCGTTTCTCGGTGATAGCACCAGTTCTCCATAAACTGGCTGGGCAGTTCCACCGCATCCCATTCCACATTGTTGATGCCCGCTGCCCCGGTATAGTCCACCGTGGTCAGCATGTGCTGCAAGCCATGGCCAAACTCGTGAAATAACGTTTCCACCTCGCGGAAATTCATCAGGCTGGGTTTGCCATCGACCGGCGGCGATTGGTTACATACCAGATAGGCCACTGGTAACCGCACCTGATCCTTCACCTTGCCCCGATTAACGCAGGTATCCATCCATGCGCCGCCCCGCTTTTCCGCCGGGCGACTGTAGGGGTCGAGGTAGAAGTGGGCGATCGCTTCCCCCGTTTCACCAGCCACCTGAAAGTAGCGCACATCCGAATGCCACACGGGCGCTGCGCCATCGGCGGGCGTGATGGTGACGCCAAACAGCCGCTGCGCCAGGGCAAACAGACCATCGAGCACTTGGGGCAGCGGAAAGTAGGGACGCAGTTCTTCGTCGTTCAAACCGTAGAATTCCTCCCGCATCCGCTCCGACCAGAAGGACACGTCCCATTGCTTCAGTTCCTCAGTGCAGCCGCGATCGCGGGCAAAGGTCGTCAATTCCGCTAACTCGCGCTGAGCGGCATCGTAGCTAGCACTGCGGAGTTCTTCCATCAGTTGCTCAACGGCAGCGACGGAAGGGGCCATTTTGCGAGCGATGCTGAGTTCGGCATAAGTGTTGTAGCCCAAAATGTCAGCCACTTGCTGACGCAGTTCCAGCGTGCGATTGATGATGGGTTGGTTGTCGAGGTCGCCGGAGGCCGCCCGTGTGACGAACGCCCGATAAAGCTGCTCACGCAGATCACGACGACGACTGTGCTGCAAAAAGGGCACATAGCTGGGATAGTCAAGGGTGATGACCCAAGGCCCGTCGGTTGCCGTCGCGGCTTCATGTCCCGCCTCTTTGGCCGCTTGAGCCGCCAGCCCTAGCAAGCTCTGGGGCAGCCCCTCAATCTCTGTCGGCGTCTTCAGCGTGAGTTGAAACGCCTTCGTTGCATCTAAAACGTGGTTAGAAAATTTGGTGGAAAGCTCTGCCAACTCCTGTTGGATTTGGTTGAACCGCTCTTTGATCTCGCCCTCCAACCCGACCCCGGAAAGTTCGGCATCCCGAATCGCGGCTTCGACAATGCGCTGCTGGGCGGCAGTCAGCTTGGCCCAGAGGTCACCCTGTTGAATTTGCTTAAAGGCGTCGTACAGGGGCTTGCTTTGGCCTAAGCGGTTGGCAAATTGCACTAAGCCCGGCTGCACTGCTTCGTAAGCCTCGCGGAGTTCGGGGCTGTTTTTGACGCCCATCAGATGGCCGATAATACTCCAGCTCCAGCTCAGCCGTTCTTCAATTTGGGTCAAGGGTTCCACGAGCCCCGCCCAGGTGGGCTCTACCGACTTTTCAAGGGTCTCTAGCTCGGTGGTGAGGGTGTTCAGCAAGGCCTCAATGCCGGGCTCGATATGCTCGGGTTGGATATCGCCGAAGGGGGGCAATCCTTGACCGATGAGGAGGGGATTTTTTTGCACAGTTGCAGTCATAACAGTCTCACATTGCGTAGATTGAGCATCGATTGGGAAACGAATAAGATTTTGGGGAATGGGACAATTGCCAGGCTGGCGATCGCACCAATTGCCAACACAATCCTTCACCTTAGCTTAGCCATTGGAGTGAAGTGCCAACACAGACTTCATTTAGACAAACCTCTCTACAGAAAGTCATATTCGTTATGAGTTTATCCTAGCGTGTCGCAAATTCCATGGGCAAGCGTTATAGAATGTCAGCACGTTTGTTGTTTTTTAGAATCAATTAATCTTTTTTATGGCATTGAATGTTGGTGATCCGGCCCCTAGTTTTGAGCTGCCTGATGCTGAAGGCCACATCGTCAAGCTCGCCGACCTGCAAGGTCAATGGGTCGTGCTGTACTTCTATCCACGCGACAATACCCCTGGCTGCACGAAGGAAGCCTGCGGGTTTCGTGATGCCTACAGCGATTACGCAAACAGCAATGTGGTGGTGCTAGGCGTCAGCACTGACGATGCTAAGTCCCACACCAAGTTTGCTACCAAGTATGATTTACCGTTCCCGCTGCTGGTTGATGAAGGCGGGGCGATCGCGGGTGAATATGGGAGCTACGGCCTCAAGAAATTCATGGGCAAGGAATACATGGGCATTAGCCGCAGCACTTTCATCATCGATCCTGAGGGCAAGCTGGCCAAAATCTACCGCAAGGTGAAGCCCGAACCTCACGCCCAGGAGGTGCTGCAAGCTATCGCTGAGTTAGCCGATAATGCTTAACCGCCGCCGTGTGACCGTTGGGCAACCCTGGCAACGGGCCGTGAGGACGCTGTTGGGGTTGCTGTTGCGCCGTCCGCTGGTGGGGGTTTGTGTGATCCCCATTTTGCCCGATGGGTCGGTGGTGCTGATGCGGCGCAAAGACTCTGGCCGATGGGCGTTTCCCGGTGGCCTGGTGGATTGGGGCGAGGACATTGCTACAACGGCGCAACGGGAACTGGCCGAAGAAACGAGCCTGACGATTCAGCGCATGGGGCGCTTGGTCGGGGTGTACTCTTCGCCGCAACGGGATGTCCGCTTCCACTCTATTTGTGTGGCGGTTGAAGTCTTCGCTACGGGTCAGCCGCGAGTGAATGATCCCCATGAGGCATTAGCGGTTAAGAGCTTTCTATGGTCGGAGGTCAACGACCTCGATCTGGATCACGACCATGCTCAGCATCGGGCAGACTATTTAGCCGATCGCACTGTGGTCAATTGAGCCCCAGCGCGAACCTGAGCCCCAGGGGAGCGATCGCCGCCCAGCCCGGTGCAACTGCGCTCCGTTCCTAGCTGTTGGTATCAAGGACAACGGATATCCCGATTGGCAGAGACACAATTTTAAGCTTGTTGACCATACAGATAGTTTTAAGAGATCGCAGGAGTTGGGAAGGCTAAACTCAAAGTAGGTAATCTAGGCTTTTACTTATGGCAATTCCTGCCGACTCCAGCTATTGCTGGCGCGATGTGCTAGCTCAGCACTACCGACTGAGTCAATTTAAAGCACGACTCCCTGATGCAGTCAAAACCTGGCTCAATGCTTGTGAGTGGACATTGATTGCCGATGCTGGGCAATCTCAGGTGCCCCTCCTCGTACTGCGCGCCCCTGGCCGGATCCGGCTGCGCCATCCTTTACTTTTGCAACTTGCGGAAAGCGCCCATATGAACTGGGGACCCATCGATTTGTCCCTGTTTTCAGCAGAAACTAAAGAACCCGTCAGAGTGCTCAGCCAAACTTTGGTAGATATCAACCGGCATCAGCGATAAGTCGCTCACAGGAAACCATTGAGTTGTCCTTAAGACTCAATGGTTTGCCCAGTGACCGAAGGCAGGTCCTCGGCAGGGAGTAAGGGCACTGCGCTTAAATAACATACCCAACGCCACAACGATTTTCGCAAGGGTTTGGCAATGCCAAACCCTTGCGACTGGGGATCTATTTTTGAGCAACTTCCCTAGCTGACCGGCGCTTCACCCCGAGCGGCAGCCGCTTCATCAGGATGAATGTTCAGCCGAGTGAGGTTGATGCGACCGCGATTATCAACTTCGCGAATCTTCACCACCACTTCATCCCCGACGGAAACTTCGTCCTCGACTTTGTTGACGCGGTAGTCCGCCAGTTGCGAAATGTGGATCATGCCGTCTTGTCCCGGCAAAAACTCCACAAAAGCACCGATGGGAATAATCCGCACCACCTTGCCAAGGAAGACATCGCCCACAGAGGGCTTAAAGACGATCGCTTCAATCATGGCCTTCGCTTCTTCCGCTTTCTTGCCGTCGAGCGAAGACACCGTCACCGTGCCGTCATCTTCAATATCGACCTTAGCGCCCGTTTGTTCCGTGATGCCCTTAATCTTCTTGCCGCCAGGACCGATGACCATGCCGATCATCTCGGGATCAATCTTGAAGCTGAGCAGTCGTGGCGCAAAGGGTGACAGCTTTTCACGGGGCTTGTCGATCGCCTGCATCATGGATTCTAGAATGTGCAGTCGCGCCCCTTTGGCTTGGTGAATCGCCTTGGCAATCACCTCTACCGGCAGTCCCGTGATCTTCATGTCCATTTGCAGAGCCGTAATGCCCGCATCGGTGCCCGCCACCTTAAAGTCCATGTCGCCGAGGAAGTCTTCGATGCCCTGAATATCCGTCAGAATGCGGATCTCGTCGCCTTCTTTGATCAGGCCCATGGCGGCCCCGCTGACGGGTTTGGTAATGGGCACCCCAGCATCCATCAGGCTCAGGGTGGAGCCACATACCGACCCCATGGAGGTAGAACCGTCCGAAGACAAGACTTCCGAAACCACCCGGATCACATAAGGGAAATCCTCTTTGGGCGGTAATACCGGCACTAATGCCCGCTCCGCCAGGGCCCCGTGACCAATTTCACGCCGACCTGGCGATCGCATCGGGCGCGTCTCGCCCACAGAATAGGGCGGGAAGTTGTAATGGTGCAGGTAACGCTTCTGTTCTTCAGGATGCAGGTCATCCATCATCTGCGCATCGCCCGAGGTGCCCAGCGTCACCACCGAGAGCACTTGAGTCAGCCCCCGCTGAAACAGCCCGGTGCCGTGCACGCGGGAGGGCAAAACATTGACTCGCGAACTCAAAGAGCGCACTTCATCGAGCTTACGGCCATCAATTCTGAGGCCCTCTTCCACGATTTGCTGGCGCATCAGCTTTTTGGTGATGCTTTTATAGGTGTTGCCCAGCGCCTTCGGATTCTCTTCCACCGCTTGTCGCAGGGGGTCGTCTGCTGACTTCTCGGCAATCTCATCGGCGATTTCCGCTTTGATCGCGTCGAGCTTTTCGTCCCGTTCTGGCTTCGGCAGATCAAACTTCTTCAAAATGCCTTGGATCGGTTGCGTAGCACGTTCTTCTAAGAACCTTCCTAAGGTCGGATCCGTTTCCGGTGGGGTGGCCGTGACCTGTTCAATACCCAATTCGGCGATCAATTCTCGTTGCGCCTTGATGAGGTCTTGCACCACTTCATAGCCGAAATCGATCGCTTCCACCACGTCCTGTTCGGGCAACTGGTTCGCACCGGCCTCTACCATAATGACCCCATCCGGTGAACCCGCCACAATCAGGTCGAGGTCGCCTTTTTCGATCTCGTCATAGGTCGGGTTGATAATAAAGTCATCGCCAATCAAGCCCACGCGCACTGTGGCCATTGGTCCTTGAAAGGGAATTTTGGCCAGCAAAGTGGCGATGGAGGCACCCGTGGCGGCCAATACATCCGGGGGCACCTGCTCATCCATGGAGAGGGTGCTGGCGACGATCTGAATGTCATCCCGCAGCCAAGAGGGAAAGAGTGGACGCATGGGGCGATCGATCAAGCGACTCACCAGCGTAGCCCGCTCCGGGGGACGACCTTCTCGTCTCAAAAAGCCGCCCGGAATCCGACCTGCCGCATATAGCCTTTCCTCGTAATCAACGAGTAGTGGCAGAAAATCGATGCCTTCTCTACCGGTAGATCGAGTTGCGGTCACCAGGACTGCTGTTTCACCCGACTCAATCAATACCGAACCCCCCGCTTGAGGGGCTAACAAACCTACTTTAAGTCTGATATCCCGTCCATCAAAGGATATTGACTTTTCAACTTCTTGCATGGATTACGGTATCCTTTCGTTTTGTTCTCTCTTTTTGTGTCGCACTCATCGTAACACTGTTACCGGAAACCGAATTCTCCTTTAATGGACTGTTGCAAGTGCTTGCAAAGTACAGATTTCTGAGCTTTGAGAAACGGTGGCCTGGCTTGTCGAATCAGTCAGAGATGGCTACGGCTTCCCTGCTCAATGAGTGACACATTTTTTCCCGAGGACAAGGACTAAGGACTTCAGAACATTTGCTTTGCCTCGCTCGCTTCAGAAACGCTGCCAGCATGTTCGGAGGGTTTTACGATGATCGCGCGCTCTGAGCGGGGAAACGGTGAAGCCACAGAAGTCCGAAGTCAGCCCCTTTGAGCGAACTTGACAATATTGATGGCTTCCATCCAGGACTACGCTGGAGAATTAGCCGCTGCGCAACTGTATAGAGATTGGATGAATAAGGGTACTCTACGCTAGGAAATTGCGTCGAGGTAGCCTTTGATAGTTTTACCTACTCTGGAGAGGGTGCACATTAATCCCTTTGCACAGCAGCTTAAGAACAAGATACCGCGTTTCCTTGCCTGGGGAGATACGCCTTATTGCCTTTAGCGATCCTGCATGAATTCTGAAGACCCACAGGACCGGCCTCCTGCCTGCACGGGCAAGCTGCCTATTCGGCATTCATGAACCAAATTGGATTGCTCTAAGATCAAAGCTTTAGGGCATTTTTTGGGCGTCACCAGCTTCAAAAATGCTGTGCCTGTCTCGACTGAATGATTTGTTGGGACTTTTAATGCCTTGGAATTTTGCTGTAATCCGTCTTGTTATTTGTGACCGTTAGCCATCAAGGAGTTTTGATGAAAAAGGGAATTTATATCACAGCTAATGACAAAGTTATGGATTATGCGATCGCATGCCTCAACAGCATTCGTTTGTATGATCCAGAGATCCCGATAGTACTAATCCCTTATGATGAAAATTATCAGCTTATTGCTCAGAAATTACAAACAGATTACGGCGTTGAAATCTATCCTGATTTAGAATTTATTGATCGGCTGTCAAAAAGGCTCCAGGAAATTTTTGGTGGCAATTTCTTTGCCCGTCCCAATCAGTTCAGAAAGCAGGCTTGTTGGTTTGGACCGTTTGAAAAATTTCTATATATCGATACAGACGTTGTCGTTTTTAGTAAGATTTCTCGTTATCTGGACGTGCTAGATAGTTGTGACTTTATGTGCTACGACTATCAACATAAAGGTGGCATTAAAAATGTTTTTAGTCAAGTAGTGCTGGATAAAAATGTATTTTCTCAAGAGGAGCTTCAAGATATTTTTAATGGTGGTTTCTGGGCATCTAAACGAAGTCTCATTACCGAACAAGACTTATATGAGGTCTTTCAAGAATGTGCCCATCACCCTGAATATTTCGACTTTTCACAAAAAACTTCGGATCAGCCCATCATTAACTACATGATATTAAAGCGCTTGTCCAAACGCATCAATTTGGTCAGGCTAGATGGTAAAGGACCTGGCAGTTGGGCTGGAACCCCCCACTTTGAAGGCGACGGTATGCAATTGTTTGACCCGGCTGCTGGCAAACCGCTTGATTATCTTCACTGGGCAGGAATTCGCATCCAAGCTGGTTGCCCTTACTGGAATATATGGCTTAAATATCGCTATCTAAATGACCCTGAGGGAGTCCCCTCAGAAGTTCTCAATCCGTCACCTCCCAAGCCGAGTATTCAAAGCTGGTTACGCAACTTAAAGCAAACTGTGATCAGCAGAACTTGACGGTTTTCACTGGATGTCTTATCGAAATTAGTCAATCAGAAAACATTGTTAGCCTAGTGTCTGAGTTATGGGTGTTTAATTACACATAATTGACTGGCGCTCGCGCAAATGCTGTAGACTTCTAATCATCAATATTTAGATATAATCTGAGTTGATGTAATTGACCTTCATAAGCGTCTTGTTAATAAATGTAAGCGCCTTATTACTATTAGTGAAAATATGACTAAACCAAAAATCTTAGTTACGGGAGCAGCCGGATTCGTCGGCTTTTTTGTCTGTCAGCGTTTGCTCGATGAGGGGCATGAGATCATTGGCCTCGATAACCTCAATGATTATTACTCGGTACAGTTAAAGCGCGATCGCCTCGCCCAACTCACGTCTCAGCGTCAATTTACCTTTCATCTGCTGGATTTACATGATCGCACAGGCATGGAATCCCTCTTTGCCGACCATGCCTTCACCCATGTCATCCATTTGGCGGCGCAGGCAGGGGTCCGCTATTCGCTAGAAAATCCCCATGCCTATGCCGAGGGCAATCTGTCTGGGTTTCTCAATATTTTGGAGGGGTGTCGCCACAGCGCATCCCTCAAGCACCTGATTTTTGCCTCTTCCAGTTCGGTTTACGGCGCAAATACCAAAGTGCCCTTTGCCACAGAAGACAACGTGGACTTCCCCGTTTCGCTATATGCCGTGACCAAAAAAGCAAATGAGTTGATGGCTCATTCCTATAGCCATTTGTACGGCATTCCGGTGACGGGACTGCGCTTTTTTACCGTTTATGGGCCTTGGGGTAGGCCGGATATGGCGTATTTCAAATTTGTAGATGCGATCGCCCACGATCGCCCCATTGAGGTCTACAACCACGGCAAGATGAAGCGCGATTTCACCTACATCGACGACATTGTGGAAGGCATCATACGACTGCTCGATCACCTACCTCAGCGGATTGCGGCAGAGCGAGCGCTCAACTCCAAAGCCTGCTACAAGATTTACAACATCGGCAACCACAGCCCCGTTGAGCTATTGACCTTCATTGAAGTGATCGAAAAGGCCCTGGGGAAGACGGCGGAAAAAATCATGAAACCGATGCAGCCAGGGGATGTGGTGATGACTTACGCCGATGTCGCAGATCTCATGCGGGATGTCGGTTTCAAACCCGATACGCCCTTGGAAGTCGGTATTGAAAAATTTGTGGATTGGTATCGCAGTTATTACGGTGCCTAAAGTCATGTGAGGGTCGCAAGTGCTAGTTGCTGGTTACATGAGGTGCATTCCTCAGGCATCAAGGGTAAGCGGGGGGGTGGGGCGATCGCGCTAACACTTCATCGATAAACCGTTGCCAGGTGGCGTTGGGCTGCCAAATTTGCGCCATCGCGGCGGCGGCCTCGGTTTCAGAAACTCCGTTCAAACGGCGATGCAGGTATACAAACGCCGATACCCGCATGTTTTTGGCACAGTGCACTAGCACTCGATCTGCGTCATGGTTGGCAAGCACTGCCTGAAACTGCGCGAAATCTTCCGGGGTGGGCGCTTCCCACTCCACTGGAATTGGATAGTAGGTCATGCCGCCAGACTCGACCACTGCCCGCTCATCAGGCAGGGCGTTGTCAGAGGTAGGCAGGGCCAGGTTCACCACGATGTCAAAGCGGGCTTGGGCAATCTCCCTGAACTGGGCCTCGGTGGGCTGACCAGCGGTCGCCAGGTGATTGGAGATGGGCAGGTAGTTGCAGATGTCATTCAGCATGGCAATTTAGGTGACGCGGTTGACCGCGTCACCAACGGTTAACGTTAACGGTGTTCGCGGCGCATCGGGAGCCAGTTGGGTATTGACCGCTAGCCGAAAAAAATGGTTGAAGCGCGATCGCGCCACTCCTGCTGGCAAAGCCGCCGCCCGTTGCGGGATAAAGGTTTTCTGAAATCCTGGGGTCGCTGCGCCTGTCTGAGAATCGCGGGTAGGCACCACACATCGCTGACAGGGATTGATGCCCCAAAACATGACCGTCCCAATTTGAAAAGACACGGGTGCCCCGGACTCAGAAAATAGCTGATCTTCCCAAAAGGCGGGCACCCCATCGATTTCTAAATTGGTGCGAAAGCGGCGACGAGTCTCCGTCAGGCTCAGACCATACCAGTCGGCGACGGTTTGCAGCGTGGCGGTGCTGACGACCGTTGGCCCCGGTGAGGCTGTGTCATCGGGGAAGCCAGATTCGGGGTTGTGCTGCAACTGCACTGGCTGCTGCAAGTAATCGCTGAACCAGTCTGCCAAAGCGGCTTGATCGGTGAACAAGTGGAAAGCAACGGCTTGAGCCGGATCGTCAGTCCAAATCGAGACGTGCTGGCAATCGTCGGCAAAGCGCGATCGCACCTGGTGAATGCTGGCAAACCGTTTGCCATTCACCCACTGGCCAGACTGATCCACGAGTGCCCAGGCGCGATCGTGCTGCAGCGCCCCGCTCTTAAGCACAGTCGCTGTCGTGACAGTCACGCCATCGAGCGATTTGATGGGGTAGAGATCAATTCTTGCCAGGTAGGGAGTCATGGAATCGTGAGTACCTAGAACTCGATTGGAGACCGGTGGCACCGGCTTGTCCGGTGAAGCAGTTCACCGGAATGTAAACCGTTGTTGGGGGCGATCGCCCCTACACCGCCAGGTTTGACTCCGCCTTGATGGCACCCAACGCCCCGGAATACACTAAACCGCGCCGGGTATCTAGCGTCAAAATGGTGCCATCGCGGATGGTATCCGTGGCTCCTTTGACCCCCACAATCACCGGAATGCCCAGGCGTAGTCCGAGGACGGCGGCGTGCCCGGTCGGATTGTCGTCCTCAGTGACGATGCCTCCTGCCTGGCGAATCGCGTCTACAAAGTCAGCACTGGTGCTGGAGACCACCAAGATCTCACCCGGATTAAAATCGGTGACGTCGAGCCCCGTTTGGGCCACCCGCGCCCGTCCGCTGACGGAGCCTTCCCCAATGCCCACACCATGCCCCAAGACTGCGGTCACAATGTCGACCTTGATCAAGTCCGTCGAGCCAGAAACGCCCTGCAGCGTTCCAGCCGTCATCACGACGAGATCGCCCTCGCGCAAGAAGCCTTTTTCCTGAGCGACATTCATCGCGGCTTGAAACGTCTGACTGGCGGAAGGCAAATCCAGGACCACCAGGGGCCGCACGCCCCATACCAGTTGCAACTGGCGGGAGACCGCGACGTGGGGGGTGACTGCCAGGATCGGCGTTTTAGGCCGAAATTTAGAGACGTTGCGGGCGGTGGCTCCTGATTTGGTCAGCGTCATGATGGCGGAAGCATTGAGCTGCGACGCGATGCGAGCGACCGCCTGACTGATGGCATTGGGGATTGATCGCGGTGAGCCCACCATGTCCTGGGCATCATGGCCAAAATTTTCCTGTTCAGTGCGGAGGGCGACCTTGGCCATCGTCGCCACTGCCTCCACCGGATGTTTGCCGACGGCGGTTTCGTTCGAGAGCATCACCGCATCGGTGCCGTCCAAAATGGCGTTGGCAATGTCGGAGACTTCGGCGCGGGTGGGGCGAGGATTGTTGACCATACTGTCGAGCATTTGCGTCGCCGTAATCACCGGAATGCCCAGGCGGTTGGCCGTATTGATCAAGCGCTTCTGCAAAATCGGCACTTCCTCGGGAGGCAGTTCGACCCCGAGATCGCCCCGAGCCACCATGACCCCGTCCGACAGAGACAAAATGGCATCCATTTGCTCGATCGCTTCGTGTTTCTCAATCTTGACGATCACGGGCACCCGTTTGCCCGCATTCGCGATCAATTCCTTGATTTCCAACACGTCCTGAGGGTTGCGCACAAAGCTCAAGGCGACCCAATCGACCCCTTGATCGAGACCAAACAGGAGGTCTTTTTTGTCTTTGTCGGTCAAAGCCTTAATCGACAGGTAAACCCCCGGAAAGTTGACGCCCTTGTTATTGGATAAAACGCCCCCGACCACCACCCGGCAGTGCAAATCGCCCTGCTCCGGATCAATCGCTTCTACCTTCATTTCTACCTTGCCGTCGTCCAGCAGAATGGTGGCACCGTTGGGCACTTCTTGGGCCAATGGCTCATAGGTGACCGAACTCATGCGGGAGGTGCCGGGCACAGCCCGGCTTGTCAAGGTGAACTCGTCGCCCTTGTTGAGATGAATGGAGCCATCTTCAAAGCGCCCTAAACGAATTTTTGGCCCTTGCAAGTCCTGCAAAATGCCTACGGGTTGGTTAAGTTCAAAGGATACCTGGCGAATCAGTCGTACACTTCGCTGATGATCTTCATGGGTGCCATGGGAAAAGTTGAGACGCAGGGTCGTGGCTCCGGCTTCGATCAGCGATCGCAACACCTCTGGTTTTTGAGTCGCTGGGCCGATCGTCGCCACAATTTTGGTGCGTCGCAAAGCAGTTCGAAGTTGCATAGCCGTTTTACGAGAAAAGTGAAGTCAAAGGATAGTGCTGAGAGTGCCCAGAAACCTGAAAATTCATCAGCAGTTCTCTACAGAAACCTACGGGATAGTAGCACGTTACCCACATTTGCCGATGTCATTGGCCGCGGCTGCCCTCATGTTTATTTTCCTCCAGCGACTCAACGTTTTTCAGATGCGGACGCTGATGGTGGGTCAATGGCAATCGCGAGGGCGATCGCCGCTAGCTGAAAATGCAGCGGTGGGGACACCGCTGCCTATCAAACGGCTGAAACCAACCCCATGAAAGAATCAAAGCGCCTAAATGAGAAACGTCACAAATCTTTATTGGGATCCCTAAGTGCCGTATACTACCGAAGTCAGATTAAAGGAGCATTGCGTATGTCGGTGGCCGGTCAGCCCCTGACAATTCGGAAAACCGTTCCCTCCGAGTATCTCAAGGCGGATGGTGGCCTCAGTCCCAATTTACTGATGCTGCTAGTGTCTGTTGTCTTGATCGCCACTTCGACAGTGGGTTATTTCCTGTGGGGATGGATCAGCTGGTGTGTGTTTTTGATGAACGTCTTAGCGCTGCACCTAGCTGGAACGGTCATCCACGATGCCTCTCACAATGCCGCTCACCGCAACCGCGTTGTGAATGCGATTTTAGGTCATGGCAGTGCCTTGATTCTGGGATTTTCCTTTCCGGTCTTTACGCGGGTGCATTTGCAGCATCATGCCCACGTGAACGACCCAGAGAATGATCCTGACCATTTTGTCTCTACTGGGGGGCCGCTCTGGCTGATTGCAGCGCGCTTTTTCTATCACGAAATTTATTTCTTTCAGCGCCGCCTGTGGCGCAACTGGGAGTTGCTGGAGTGGTTTTTGGGCCGCTTAGCGGTGGGTTTACTGGTCTTCACCGCCGTCCAGTTTGACTTTTTGGGCTATATCTTCAACTACTGGTTTTCACCTGCCCTGGTGGTCGGGATTGCCCTGGGATTGTTCTTCGATTATTTGCCGCATCGGCCATTTGAGGAACGCGATCGCTGGAAAAATGCCCGCGTTTATCCCAGCGGCATTTTGAATTTGCTGATCATGGGCCAAAACTATCACCTTATCCATCATCTGTGGCCGTCGATTCCCTGGTATCGCTACAAGCCCGCTTACGAAGTGATGAAGCCGCTGCTCGATGCCAAGGGCTCGCCGCAGTCGCTAGGCATTTTGAACGGGACTAAGGACTTCTTTGGTTTTTTGTATGACCTGGTGCTGGGCATTCGTTTTCACTCACACAAATCTCCCAAGCAACCCGATTAATCCCGTCAGTCAGCTGTCGCTTATACACATCTCGATTGCCACCCCAACAGGCGCATTCGCCCCCCTTAGTCCCCCCCATTCTGGGGGGAGACCGGAGTTTGAAGTCCCCCAGAATTGGGGGATATAGGGGGCTAAACCACTGGAAGCAGTCAGCCAGCAACTTATGTATAAGCGGCAGCCCTTTGGGAGAGAGGTTTGGAGAGAGGGCAAAATCAGCCCGTCGAACTGACATTTTTTTTAGTTTCTCGACATTAACCGTGCGGCAACTCTGTTACTCACGGCTAGAGGGCACCGACACCGCCGGGTCCCCCAGGTCAGGGCGTAGGGTTTGAGCCTCTCGGAGATAAATGTGGGCGACTTCCTCATGCAGGACGGGCACCTGGGTGTGAATCAGCACGCGGATGCAGCGGGGCAAGCTACCGACCACATACATGTGCTGCACATCGAGCAAGGGCACGGCATCCCAACCGGGCCGCTGCCGAGCGGCTGCGGCTGGAAAGAGGGCGTCTAAATCTTTAGTGACGGAGAACGTGACGCTGATGATGTGCTCAGGACTGAGGCGATTTTGGGCTTCGATCGCATCGAGTAGCTCATGGGTTGCAGCGGCGATGTCACCAGCCGAATTTTGAGACACGGTCGTTGCCCCACGAATTGCTTGAATACGCCAGTCCACACTGATTTCCTCCAACATGCCGGATTAAAAAAGAATTTAAAATCAACCGGGGATTGCACTGGAAATCATCCTAGCAGTCCCCACAATCGCCAACTTTACCCCCAAAACTAGGGCCGATAAAGCCACAGGGGCAGTCCCGAAGTACTAATTTCAAACTCTAACCAGTTGGTCACGGTTTGCAGATTGGTCGCTGCTTCGGGAAACAACTGCGCGACGACCGACTGACTACGCCCCGGAAAAAATCGCTGGAGGCCGGACTTTTTCGGCTCAATTTTTTTTACCGGAGCCTTGTCAGGATCTAGCCCTGCAAGCTCTGCGGCCCACCGACGGGCATCTTCCTCGGTACCAAGGCGATCGACCACGCCGAGTTCGAGCGCTTGTTCCCCGGTAAAAATGCGACCATCGGCGAACCCTCGGACCACTTCTTCCGTGAGCCCCCGAGCGTTCGCCACCGTTCTGACAAATTGCCCATAGCTAACATCGATCAGCTCTTGCAAAATCGACTTTTCGGCATCAGTGAGTTCTCGATCAAACGCCAGGATGTCTTTGTAAGGCCCCGATTTGATCACTTTGAACGAGACGCCGATGCGATCGAGCAGCCGTTCTAGATTATTGCCGCGCAGAATGACGCCGATGCTGCCGGTAATGGTGCCGGGGTTGGCGACGATATGTTGCGCCCCCATGCCAATGTAGACCCCTCCAGAAGCGGAAATATTGCCAAAGCTGGCGACGATGGGAATCGACTTGTCCTGGAGCCGCAAGAGGGCATGGTAGATTTCTTGAGAATCGCCGACGGTGCCGCCGGGGCTGTCGATGCGCAATAGGAGCGCTGGAAATTTTTTCTCAATCACTTGCTCTAACGCTTCTAATACGTTTTTGCGAGTGGTTCCCGCGATCGCACCGCTGACTTCAATCCGGGCGATCGACTGCTGAGCGCGAGACTTAAAAGGCCAAATCATAGACGAGGCAGGCTAAACATAAAGTGAGTGACGGTTTGGCGGGCTCCTCCACGCTTGAGCAAGTGGGCAGCAACCGGGACCAGTCCGTATCGCCTATTGTACTTGTCTGACCCAAGTGTCTGGACGGCGTTGGCCTGATGGGGTGACTGGCTAGGGGCTTCAAGTTTCTTTATATTGAAGTAACCGTTGATTAATTGTTGCTGCGATCGCCCGCCCCCTTTATGGAAATGAACCTGCCCAGTCGCCCCCCACTGCTGAAGCTGCCCCTGATCATTGCGCCGTTTTTCCTGTGGGGAACGGCCATGGTCGCCATGAAGGGCGTCATGCCGGAGACGGAGCCGTTCTTTTTAGCCACTATGCGGCTGCTACCGGCAGGCTTCATGGTGCTCGCCGCCGCCGGGGTGATGGGGCGCAGTTTCCAGATTAGCGGTCGAGGCTGGCTGTGGATTGGCCTGTTTGCCCTGGTGGATGGAGCCTTGTTCCAAGGCTTTTTAGCCCAAGGGCTGGTGCGCACAGGGGCCGGACTGGGATCGGTGATGATTGATTCACAGCCCCTGGCGGTCGCGTTGATGGCTCGCTGGCTGTTTCAAGAGCAAGTGGGGCTACTGGGCTGGATTGGGTTGGCGATCGGGCTTGTGGGCATTAGTTTGCTCGGGCTACCGGATGCGTGGTTGGTGAGCTTGTTTCAGGGCCACTTCACCCTGGCGGAAATTCCTCAAGACGGTCTGATGCTGTTGCGGCGGCTGTTTGATCAGGGAGAGTGGCTGATGCTAATGGCGGCGCTCTCGATGGCGGTGGGCACGATTTTGATTCGCTATGTGGCGAAGCAGGCGGACCCGGTGGTAGCGACGGGGTGGCACATGATTTTGGGGGGCTTGCCGCTATGGGGCTGGTCGCTGGTCAATGAAACCCAACCCTGGGCGGGGATCGGTCTGTCCGGGTGGGGGGCGATCGCCTATTCCACGATTTTGGGCAGCGCCTTAGCCTACGGCATCTTCTTCTTCCTGGCGTCTCAGGGCAACCTGACCAGCCTCAGTGCCCTCACCTTTTTGACCCCGGTTTTTGCCCTGTTGTTTGGCAACTTATTCTTAGGTGAGGTGCTGAGCCCGATTCAGACCTTTGGGGTGGCTCTCACCATCGTGAGCATTTATCTGATCAACCAGCGAGATGTATTGACTCAATTTGCGCGAGAAAAGTGGTTGCCGCTGGAGAAACCGCGCATTGAGTCTAACGGCTAGGGAATGCTGTCGCCGCCAGCTTGGGCTGTAAGCGGGATTGGCTAGTACTCGGCGGCTTAAGTCTCGATACCGATTGAAAGTCCCTCTCCCAACGTTGGGAGAGGGATTTAGGGTGAGGGCTAAGGGTGTGCACATTGACGCCGCACTGTACTAGCCGTCAAAGCAGTCAGGGGATGCCCTCTTAACGTCGTGTTGGGCACCGACGGCTTTGCAGAATTGACAATCAAAGAAACAGTCAAAGAATTGGAACAGGTAATGACCGTTGGGGAATTTTTTTGGCTAGACTGATCGGCAACAGTATTTTGATTTGGCGGCGTGGGCTTCGACGCTCTTGTGGGGTCGAGTACCGCCATTTTGAAACTGGCTATTTGCCTGCCTAAACCCCGATTCCAGCAATTTACCTATGACGCGCTCTGCTAACCGACGAGTTCCTTCGCCGATGCATTTTTTGAAGGGAGCGATCGCCACCTCCCTGTTGACCGCCCTCTCGACTTTTAGTCCCGCTGCTGGTGCCGTTGCCGAAGCCGCAGAGCTATCAGAAGACAGTCCCAAAGCGGTTTTAGATGAAGCCTGGCAATTGGTAAACCGTGAATATGTAGATTCCACCTTTAACCAAACGGACTGGTTAGCGGTCAGACAGCGCCTGTTGAGCCAAGAGTATACCTCTGCAGAAGCGGCTTATTCGGCCCTACGGAATGAGTTGCGTCGCCTGGAGGATCCTTACACCCGGTTTTTAGATCCCCGAGAGTATGCGGAAATTTCTGACCAGACCGCGGGGGAGGTGTCTGGGGTGGGGCTGCAGCTACAGCGGGATGACCAAACGCGCTCGATCATTGTGACGACGGTGTTGGAAGAGTCCCCTGCCGCATCGCAAGGATTACGGGTGGGCGATCGCATCCTGCTGGTAGATGGGCAATCCGTTGATCGCCTGAGCGTCAATGGGGTGGCTCAACTGCTCCGGGGGGAAGAAAACTCCCAGGTGACGGTCACTTACTCTCGTCGTAATGGCGAGCCTCGGTCGGTTATTTTGACTCGGGCTCGGCTAGAACTGCCCACCGTTGCCCACCAACTCAAGCAGATCAATGGCTATCGCATTGGCTATATTCGCCTGGATGAGTTTAATGGTCACGCCACCGAGCAGATGGTGGAGGCGATCGAATCGCTCACGAAGCAACAGGCCGATGCCTTTGTGCTAGACCTGCGGGGCAATCCGGGCGGGTTGCTATCAGCCAGTATTGAAATCAGTCGCCTGTGGCTGCAGCGAGGACCGATCGTTCGCACCCTTGATCGCAATGGGGATCCGGCAGAAATCAGCGCTAACCGCTCCGCCCTCACAGACTTGCCCATGGCGGTGCTGGTAAATAATCGGTCGGCTAGCTCCAGCGAAATTTTGACTGGCGCGCTGCAAGACAACAACCGGGCAACGGTGGTGGGCACCACGACCTATGGAAAGGCGCTGGTGCAGTCTCTCTATGGGCTCTCAGATGGGTCTGGGCTGGCGGTGACGATCGCCCACTACTACACCCCCAACGGCACCGACATCAGCCAAAAGGGGATTACTCCCGATATCGAAGTGAGTTTGAGCAATGGCGAAGAGCGGGCGCTCTTTAGCGACCCTACCCAACTGGCGTCTGATCGCGATGTGCAGTTCATCCAAGCGGTGTCGGCCCTAGAGCCCACGATTCAGAGCTATCGCGCCAATCCGTCGACGCCGACCCAACTCGGGCGATCGCCGGAATAAGGCGATCGCCCGAAATCGCTGTCCCTGTAGGGGCGGTTGGGCATAACGCGATGGGTACTACCGGAGCAGCCTTTAGCGACACCCGGTCCTACGCAACGGGGATCTGCTTTTTCCAGAAATCTGCTGAGGGAGGAGAATCCTTGAATATCCAATTTCCGCGAAGCATAGACCTGACTGGACAAGGGACAGCCGAGACGGCTATCCCAACTGATTGAATTCCATTCCTAAACCGCGATCGTGGGCTCCAAAATTTCCTTGAGTGGGCGGCGGATGGTGGATGGGTTGGGTTGAATGAGGCGGCGGACTTCCTGGCGCATTCCGCCCTTGATCCTCTGCGTTCTGCCTTAAAGCGTATTTTCGGGCACCAGTTCCACAATCTCATTCCAGCTCACATTAAAGCCGGGCAGCCAACCGCGCAAAAAGTAGTAAAACGAGGTCAATACTTCATTCCAGTAGCGGGTAGTCAGGCGCAGGGCTTCGACGCTGGGCACCAATTCTGATAAGCGGGCTAGCGTATCGCCTGTGGCGGCGCGAGTGCCGTAGAGGTTGGTCGGCCAGGCAATCACCTGCAATCCCCCCTTTTCAAAGGTTAGGGCGGCCCGGCGCATCGTTAAAGCCGGAGCAACCAGCGCTACCCGCTGTGATTCCCGCTGGGGCGTGGCTTCGTCGCCTAAAATGCCGCGCCCTTCTAAAAACTCCCGGACATCACGCATCGCTCGGTGAATATCCATCCCGGCATCGCCGATAAAAATCACTTCTCGGGGCACCCCTCCCCGAATTAAGATCTGGCGTAATTCTTCCTCCTTCGTGGCTTGTTCTTCGACTTCGCCATAAACTGGTCCCGCCGTGACATACACAGAAGGACTGCTACCCCGAGACTGCAACAGCCCATACAGATCGGCGGCACTATTCAGCCGAGAGACCAATACGGGATCTAACGCGACGTTGCGATCGCGCTGACTAGGAAAATAGTCGATGGGCATCACAAAATCCATATTTTCCCCAATGACCACCAGAGTCGAAACCTGGCTCAGCGGAATGTTTGTGGGGATCTCGGTGGGGCAAACGTCTTCACAGATTTGCTGCTGGGCATTGTAAGCCTCATCCACCGCCTGTTCGGCCTGATTCACAATGACGCGAGCAAACAGCGGGACACTGCAAACCACCAAAATGGCCAGCGCAACGCTCACATAGCGCCCTTTGATTTTCTTTTCGGCTAGGGCCAAGATCAATAGTCCGATCGTTGCCCCTAAAGGCGTCAACGGCAGCGATATAATTTTCCAGATGGAGCCAATCGTGTCGTCGTTAGGATCGATAAACGCCAACACAAACAACGTCAGGATAATGGCTCCCCCAAACCAGGTGAGAAAACTGCGGGGAATAAATTTCAGCAGCACGTACCAGATGAACAGCCCTATCGCTGCCCAAACCAAAATACGTGTTAGCAGGTCTAAAATCATGCTGCTTTCAGGAGGTGAAGGATGCGATCGCGGCGAACCTCATCGAATTCTGGCTGCTCAGCCTTCATCAAAGCCCGCCCTGCAACAGGCATGATACATGCGTTCAATCTTTCTGGCACATTGGTGTGGGTGAGAGTGGCAGGGTGAGAGTCGATGGGTGGGTGCAGAGGTGAATTGTGAATTCGGCTTTATAACTGCCTCTGCCTTCACCGTTATCCCCTACCCCAGCATTCATTCACGGGAGGGGGTGAGATAAGATGACAGAGCAAAATTGATACCGCCACCTGCGGGGAAAGTTCGGTACGTGGAGGCTTCCACAACTCCGACGCTGTGCCGCAACTGTGATGGGCCAGTCTCTAACGTTAAACCGCGCAACGGTTTTAACCTACAAACTGCGCCCTCAGTCAGAACACCCTCGGGGGGCTTTGTGTCTTAACCGCCTGCGATGCACAGGCCCGGAGATAAAATAACCGCATGACTGCTCAAATTTTAAAGCAACCCAACGTCTTTGACGCCAGTCCTCCTTTGCCGCTGCCGTCCTTACCAGAATCGCGCCCCCTCTTGCTCATTGGTCACGGCAGTCGCGATGCCCAGGGTCGCCAAAACGTCCTGGACTTTGCCGCTGCCTACCAAGCCCTCGATGCCTCGCGTCCGGTGATCCCCTGCTTTTTAGAATTGACCGAGCCAACCATTCAAGACGGGGTCGATCGCTGTGTCGAAGCGGGCTACACTGACATTTCCGCCCTGCCCGTGCTGCTCTTTGCGGCCCGGCACAACAAGTTTGACGTAACGAATGAACTCGATCGCGCCCGCCAGCGGCATCCCCAAATCCGATTTCACTATGGGCGGCACTTTGGCATTGCGCCGGAGATTTTGGCCCTGTGGCGCGATCGCCTGACCCAACTCGACACCCCCGCCTACAACCCCCGCCCCATTCAGCGCCAGGACACCGTACTGCTATTTGTCGGTCGCGGTGCCAGCGACCCCGACGCCAACGGCGATGTCTACAAACTCGCTCGCATAGTCTGGGAAGGTAGCGGCTACGACACCGTAGAAACCTGCTTTATCGGCATTACCCACCCCCGGTTGGAAGAGGGGTTCCGGCGGGCACGACTGTATCAGCCCAAACGCATTATTGTCCTGCCCTATTTCTTGTTTACCGGGGTGCTGATGAAAAAAATTCAAGACATCGCCGCCCAACAACAGGAGCAGCATCCCGAAACGGAAGTGATTTGTCTCCCCGAGATGGGGATTCACCCCCAGTTGCTCGCCATCATGCGCCGCCGCGAAATCGAGACCCAAACGGGAGCAGTGGCCATGAACTGCGAAATGTGCAAGTTTCGGCTCGCTGCTGGAGCAGCCCCCGGCACCGGGCACAGTCACGGGCATGAACACGGGCACAGTCACGGACATGAACACGGACACGAACACAACCACGAGATGCCCGATCCCTATGCTGAACCCGCTCAGTATCACGATCGCATCTGGCAGGTGCCTTAGCGATCGCGGCGGGGCTCCCATGGGATTTTTCCAGCGGGGCGCACAACCGGGTGCCCCGCTGTCAGTGATGTCGAGTGGATGGGGGCGTGGCGAGTCGGGTAATGGGGCTGTGGAGGGTGAGGGCTAGCCTGAACGGCGGTATGTTGAAAGGGGGGATTTGTACTCCCCTTGGTCTTTTTTGAGTGACGATCTATGAGTGGCAAATTCATCATTGGCGATCGCGTGCGCTTAGCCTCTGCCCCACCCTACCTAAAAACTGCCGATACCATGCCCATGTTGCGCCCTGGCGATTTGATCCCGGTGCATAGTGGGGGCATAGTGACCGCGCAAAAGCCCGGCGATTCCTGGGTGGTCAAATTTGATCAGGGTGCGTTTCTGGTCGACAGCGCCTATTTGGAAAAAGTCGTATTTGACGATAACTCACCAGCGGCAACGGACAACCAGCAGCCATAACGGGAACGAAACCGCTGCTTGAGCAGCAGCCGGTCCCGAAACCAATCGCGACAAAACGCCCATCCCCTTCTGCAATCAAATCCTTGGCCCGCACCTGGACAAACGTGGTTAAACCGCCAGGAAGCTGCCACTACATTGCGTCGTTGCTAAGGTCACCCTGCGTGGTGGATGAGGATACCCAGCGGGGCTATTGCCAGTGCGCCGGAACCCGACCATAGAGCCGAGTGCACTCCCGCAGTCGCTCTCGCAGTTCCCCTGTGAGCATCTCGGATCGGTAGCGCCAGGCCCAATTGCCTTCCGCCTTACCCGGCGAATTCATGCGGGCATGACTGCCCAAGCCCAAAATGTCTTGCAGGGGAAACACCGCCTGATTTGCGATGGAACTCAGCGCCAGCCGAATCATGCTCCAGTGGATGCCGTCGGCATGTAGACCGCCGATATAACGCAACACGCGATCGCGCTCATACTCCGATGCCTGATCAAACCAGCCAACAGTCGTGTCGTTGTCGTGGGTGCCGGTGTAGACCAGGCAATTGTTCACGTAGTTGAACGGCAGATAAGGATTCGTATGGTCGCCGCCAAAGGCAAACTGTAAAATCTTCATGCCCGGAAAGTCGAACTGATCCCGCAGGGCTTCCACCTCGGGGGTAATCACGCCCAAATCTTCCGCGAGAATCGGCAACATGCCAAACTCTGCCTTCACCGCATTGAAGAAAGCTTCACCGGGGGCTTCGATCCATTCCCCATTCAGGGCTGTCTCTTCGCCACCGGGCACCGCCCAATAAGCCTGAAAGCCTCGGAAATGGTCGATGCGCGTCAGGTCGACATACTCCAGCAGCGACTTGACCCGTTGCAGCCACCAGCGAAAGCCCCGCTCTTGAATGGCTTCCCAGTTGTAGGTCGGGTTACCCCAAAGCTGCCCCGTCTCACTGAAATAGTCGGGCGGCACCCCCGCCATCTCTGCCGGTTCCAGGGTTTCCTGATCCAGCATGAAATTGTGGGGAAACGCCCACACGTCGACGCTGTCATGGGCCACGTAAATCGGCATATCACCGACTATCTGGATATGGCGATCGTTGGCATACTCCTTCAACGCCTTCCACTGGCGGGTAAATTCAAACTGAAAGTATTTGTGATAAGCAATCACGGTAGCCAGTTTGTCATGCCACGCTGACATAGCCTGATCTTCGCGCCGGGCCAGGGCATTTTCCCATTGGTGCCAACTGGCCCCGCCATGGGCTCGTTTCAGCGCCATAAAAAAGGCGTAGTCGTCTAGCCAAAAGGCATGTTCTTTGCAAAAAGCCTCGTATTCCGCCCGCGTCTCTTCGTCGGCAGCCGCATTGAAGGTTTCAGCGGCTTTTTCTAGCAGTTTGAGCTTCTCGGGCAAGACGCCGCTGTAATCCACCTCGTCGTCAGAAAAATAGGGAAACTCATCCAGGTCTGACGGCTTAAGCAAACCGCGATCGCGCAGTTGCTCCAGGCTAATCAGCATGTGATTGCCCGCCATCGAAGAGTAGGACATGTAGGGCGAGTTGCCATGCCCGGTGGGCCCGAGCGGTAACACCTGCCAGAGTTGCTGCCCCGTCTCTGCCAAGAAATCGATGAACTCATAGGCTGCCGGGCCGAGGTCGCCCATGCCAAACCGTCCCGGAAACGAAGTGGGATGCAATAGAATGCCGCTCGCGCGTTGAAAAGGCATCTTATCGTCTGTAACGTCCCATAGACTCTAGCATGGCAATTCTCGGGAATAACCTGACAGCCGATAGAGTTTTGCGGCGGGCCGTGGGGGCCATATTTCTCCAGTTTTAGGGGCTACTAAGTACACATCAGTTGTCTGTCATGACTTGCCAGCAATCTAGCCCCCTTTTCTGGTATGCCCGGAGGGCTTTAAGCCCCCAAATTTGGGAGACTTTGAACTTCGGTCTCCCCCCAGAATGGCTACGGTGTATACACAAGTTCTTAGTTATGTCATTTCCAGCTTTATGGCCCCCTTTTCTGGTATGCCCGGAGGGCTTTAAGCCCCCGATTCCGGGGGACTTTGCCGTTGGGTTCCCCCCAGAATTGGGGGGCGGAGGGGGGGCAAATGCAGAATGTTGCTCTCCCATTCGAGATGTGTGTACACGGTAGCCCCAGAATGGGGGGGACAAAGGGGGGCAAATGCAGCGTTTTGAGGGCGCAATCGAGATGTGTGTACTTAGTCGGTTTTAGGGGGGGTAAGGTAGGCAGAAAGGAGACGCAAATCCTTTATGGTGAAGCTGCAAACTCACCATAAATTTTTCGGATTGCCGTGACCTATCGTAATCCTGCACCCACTGTAGACATCATTATTGAGATGCGCGATCGCCCCCATCGCCCCATTGTGCTCATTGAGCGCCAAAATGAGCCGTTTGGCTGGGCCATTCCAGGCGGGTTTGTGGACTATGGGGAATCGGTGGAAACCACTGCCGTGCGCGAAGCTCAGGAGGAAACCCAGCTCCGCGTCACCCTGATCGAGCAGTTCCACGTTTATTCTGATCCGCAACGCGACCCCCGCAAACATACCCTCAGCGTGGTTTTCCTGGCCTATGCTACCGGCACGCCCGTCGCTGATGACGACGCCAAAAATATCGCCCTGTTCGCCCCCTGGGAAGTGCCGACCAATCTCTGTTTCGACCACGATCGCATTCTGCAAGATTATTGGCAGTATCGCCATTACGGCCTGCGCCCCAGGGTTTAGGAATGCAGAAGTTCAGAAGTCAGAATGCAGAAGTATTCCCCAATTACTCCACCTACTCTCACACCCTCATCCCTGACATAATAGTTGCCGTCCTTCAATCGCTGGAAAATTCATGGATCGCCAAATCGTTCAAACCAACACCGCCCCTGCCCCGGTTGGTCCTTATAACCAGGCCATTGTCGCCACCGGGTCGATGATGTTCGTCTCCGGTCAGATTCCCCTCGACCCCAAAACTGGGCAACTGGTAGGCGGTGATGACATCGTGGCGCAGACCGAACAGGTAATCGCCAACCTCAAAGCCATTCTCGCTGCTGGGGGAGCCACCCTGGACAACGTGGTCAAAACCTCCGTCTTCCTCAAAGACATGAACGACTTTGCCACCATGAACGCCACCTATGCCCAGCACTTTGGCGACGACCAAGCTCCCGCTCGCGCCTGTGTGGAAGTCGCGCGACTGCCCAAGGACGTGCGCGTCGAGATTGAATGCATTGCCGTGGTGTAATCAGCCAGGGAGGAGGCATGGCGATCGCCTGACTCAATTACCCCAACTGAATTCTCCAATGCGGGTAGAGGAGCCCCCTTATCCGGTGGTCGCCGCCTCTTGGGCCTGACAATCAGGACACAGGCCAAAAAATTCCAGAGTGTGGTAATAAATGCGGAATTTGTGGTGGTGCTGCAGCTCATGTTCCAGATCATGCACCGGGCATTCGTCGATGGAAATACTGTTGCCGCAGCGCAAGCAGGTGAGGTGGTGGCGATCTTCTTGGGGCAGGCTATACAGCGACTCGCCGCTGGGCAGGGTGCGCACCTGCACCAAACCGTCCAACTTCAGCGCATCGAGCGACCGATACACCGTCGCCAGACCAATGCTGTATTCGTGATTGCGCAATTCCACATAGAGGTCTTGGGCCGAAGCTGGCTTCGTCAGCCCCTTCATCACCTTGAGAATACGTTCTTGACTGCGAGTGCGTCCGCTCATAACCCCAGCAACAGCGTCTCTACCAGCTTAGTGCAGAGCGGGATACGGTAGGATAAAAAGGCTTTGTTGAGATGCGATCGCCATGCCGACCTACCAAGCTCAAGTCTACGTGACGCTCCGCCCTTCGGTGCTCGATCCGGCGGGCACAGCTGTGCAATCGGGCCTGCAGCATATGGGCTTTGAGGGCGTCGATCAGGTGCGCATTGGCAAATTCATTCAACTCACGCTCACGGCAGACGATGAAGCCTGCGCCCGTCAGCAGCTTGACCAGATGTGTGACCAACTTTTGACGAATCCGGTGATTGAAAACTACCGCTTCGATGTGGCGGTCAAATCGCCCGCCGCTACCCCAGCTTAATGTTGTAGACGGCAGATTCTCCATTGGGCAGTAGCTGTACGGCAGAGCGCCCCTACGAGGCCCCAACAGCAACATTGCATTCTCAAACGGTCAACTCTCACTCTTGGGGAACCTGCTTGAGATATAAAGTGCCCAATCGCCACTCGAAGCTGACCCATCGACCCAATTACCCATCTACTGTCCCAGCCAGGGATGTGATTGTCCCGCCCTCCGTTGCCCCTGCATCCTTACGTTTCGGAAATCCCTGCTATGAACGTCAGCGTTATCGTTTTTCCCGGTGCTAATTGCGATCGCGATGCGGCTTATGTTACCCGCGACCTGCTGGGCCAGCCGACCCAAATGGTCTGGCATGAAGACAGCGATTTGCACAACGCCGACCTGGTGATTGTGCCGGGGGGCTTTAGCTATGGCGATTATTTGCGGTGTGGGGCGATCGCGCAATTTTCTCCCGCCCTCAAAGCCACCGTGGAACACGCCCATCGGGGTGGTCTGGTGATTGGCATTTGCAACGGCTTCCAGATTTTGACCGAAGCGGGTCTGTTACCCGGTGCTCTGGTGCGTAATCGGGATCTACATTTTGTATGCGATCGCGTCCCCCTCCGCGTTGAGCGCACCGACCTCGTGTGGACCCGAGAGTACGCCGACGGTGACATTATCACCCTGCCCATCGCCCACGGCGAAGGCTGCTACTACGCTGACGCCGATACCCTGCAATCTTTGGAAGATCAGGGGCAAGTTGTCTTTCGCTACAGCAGCTCCACCGGAGAAACCATCCCGGCGAGCAATCCCAACGGCTCCCTCAACCACATCGCGGGGATCTGCAACCGCCAGGGCAACGTCCTTGGCATGATGCCCCACCCCGAACGGGCCGCCGATCCTATTCTGGGCAACACCGATGGGTTAGCCCTTTTCAAAAGTGTCGTCTCCCAGCAACTCCAAACTGCTTAGGTCGAAGGGCAAAAGGCAGAAGCCAGGGCTGAACTCAATGGCATCAAAGTTTGAATAACTGATTAGGGGAATCCTAGTACACAGTGGCACAGGTCTTGCTACCAATCCACCCTCATCCCCCAGCTCCTTCTCCCAGTTTTGGGCGAAGGGGGGCGAGCGGTTTGGAGTCCCTCTCCCTTTCTTGAATGCCCCTTGGGTATAGCGTGGGAGAGGGATTTAGGGTGAGGGCTAAGGGGTGGCAAATTTACGCCGAGCGGCACTAGTGAGAATGGCCCTGAATTAAGTCTGGTGGCGCTGCCCACCCTACGGCTTAGCCTTGAGGGACGGGTTCGAAATACAAGTACCTTCTCCTGACTTGCGGCTGACCCAGCGACTCAACCACCCACCGACCCTCTCCTCTACCTCACTTACCCCACCAACGCCCCATCTCCCTCCCTCCATATCGCAGTGTAAGATGATACAATTCGTTATGATTAAGAAGGAATTAAATCAAGGGAAAGATTCAGATTTTTTCCTCCGTGACTTCTGAATTGGACGTCCTATCATGGAGGTTGGGGTGTGTCTGAGCCATGCGCTCGGGCCGCCTGATTGTGCCGTTTTTCTGCCTACCCACAGATTAGTCTCACTCGGAGCCACCACTAACATGACTTTGCGATCGTCCTCCCCAGCGGCTCACCAGTCACCGCTCACTGCTGAGGCCACTCGCCCCGACAAGCCTGAAGAAGCTTGTGGTGTGTTTGGAGTGTATGCGCCCACCGAGGAGGTGGCGACGCTGTCGTACTTTGGTCTGTTTGCCTTACAACATCGGGGACAGGAGTCAGCGGGCATTGCCACCTTTGATCAGGGGCAACTGCATGTGTACAAACACATGGGGCTGGTATCGCAGGTATTTGACGAAGCCAAGCTCAAGACCCTGCCCGGACAGATGGCGATCGGGCATACTCGCTATTCCACCACCGGATCGAGCCACCTGACCAATGCCCAACCGGCGATCGTGCCGACCCAGTTTGGCGACATTGCCCTGGCCCACAATGGCAACGTGGTCAATGCGGCAGACCTGAAAGCCGAACTGCACGAGAGCGGCTATGACTTTGTCGGCACTGCCGATACCGAAATGATCGCCTGTGCCATGGCAGAAGCGGTGGATGCAGGGCAAGGTTGGATCAACGGCGCAATTTCTGCCTTTAAGCGCTGTCAGGGGGCGTTCAGCCTGGTGATCGGCACTCCCGCTGGCATCATTGGGGCTAGGGATCCTCACGGTATCCGACCTTTAGTCCTGGGCATTGTGGGCGACGATCCGAGCCAACCTGACGGTCCTGCCAACTACGTGCTGTCTTCAGAAACCTGTGGGTTAGACATCATCGGAGCCCATTACGTGCGCGACATTTTGCCCGGTGAACTGGTATGGATTACCGAGTCGGGCGTGACCTCCGTGCAGTGGGATACCCAAGCAGAGCGCAAACTGTGCGTCTTTGAGATGATCTACTTCTCGCGGCCTGATAGCTTGGTGAACGAAGAAACCCTCTACACCTATCGCATGCGGCTGGGCGAAGAGTTGGCACGGGAAGCCCCCGCCGACGTGGACTTGATCATGGCGGTGCCAGATTCCGGCGTCCCGGCAGCGATCGGTTTTTCCCAAGAGTCCCACATTCCCTATGCGGAGGGGCTGATCAAAAACCGCTACGTGGGCCGCACGTTCATTCAGCCCACTCAGTCCATGCGGGAGGTCGGCATTCGCATGAAGCTGAATCCGCTCAAGGACGTTTTGCAGGGCAAGCGGGTGCTGATTGTGGACGACTCTATCGTGCGGGGCACCACCAGCTACAAAATTGTGAAGGCCCTGCGAGAAGCGGGTGCGACGGAAGTCCACATGCGGATTTCGTCCCCGCCGGTGACCCATCCCTGCTTTTTTGGGATCGACACCGACAGCCAAGATCAGCTTATCGCCGCCAACCTCTCGGTCGCAGAAATTGCCGAGAAAATTGGGGTGGATTCCCTGGCTTATCTCAGTTGGGAGGGCATGCTCAAGACGACCCATCAGGATCCTAATAGCTTTTGCTCGGCCTGCTTTACCGGCAACTATCCGTTAGACATTCCCGATCCCTACAAGCGGTCTAAGCTCAAGTTTGAGGCTACAATTTCACCCACAGCAACCCCGGTTTGAGGTGTGAGAGTAGCTGAGTCAGGCGATCGCTCAGGCAATCGTCCATATCGGCACCGCATTTACCTACCATTATCGGCCTACGAGATTAACCCAAGTTCAGGCTCCACATTTCGCCCAACCAGGACTTTGTCGCCACAAAGCCTTTGATGTCGCCAAACCGGATGCGATCGCCCACTTCGAGCAGACGGCGATCGGGTAACGTTTACGATGGCTACCCAAAGGGGAACGATGCTTTGGCAGCGTAAGTCACCTGAAGTGGGCGATCGCCAACCGATGGTTGCAGAAGGGGATGTCTCGCCCACTTGACTGCCCAATGTAAGTTCGATGCAAAGACCTAGCCGGGGATTCTGGGTTGAGTTCCTCATTCTTGCTAACGGAAAAATCATGGTTTGAAGCCTTTTTCCCCTTGGGAGAGAGGTTTGGAAAGCGCGCGAAATCAGCCCGTCGAACTGATGTTGCCCAAGTTGAGCGCATCCTGACGATATCCCAGCGCTGACCCTTGCGAATTGCCAAAACAATTCGACTTGCTGAAACCAGATCCGGACTGAGACCTCAATACCGCATCCCGAATTCCGTTGAGTGGAACCCTTCATCGCTGTTTAATATGAAGAATATTGCTTGTAGTTTGCTGATTTGTTGTCGCTATGGCCAAACATACCCAAGCCCACCTTTCGCGCACGGTACCTAAAAACCAATCCGAATTTTTCAAAAAGCGCACCCGCGACTCGATGACCTATTACATGGGAGCCAAACTCATTGAAGTCGGGGTGAACCCCAAAAAGACCATTTATCGCTGGAAGACAGAAATTGAGGGCGACAAGGAAATCATTACGGTGAGCGCCTACTGGGGTGAAACGCGCGAAAAAATTGAGGCGGCAGAAGGTGCTGCGAGCGGTGAGAGTTAAGGGAACGATGCTTCAATGACAGGCCCAACACAGAAACGGTTTTTACAGGGTTTTGGCAATGTTTAGCGTCCGCAAACGGGCTCCTATCCCCTCCTGTGGAGCTAATCTTGTAGGGGTTTCCTAGAAACCTGACGCCACAGAACTTTCAGCCTCTGTAATGGCGGCGATCCCGATTTCCCGTCGGCTCAAGCCCTGTCGATCACCGATCGGTTAGGCTTCCCAGCCTGACCCCATCACCCCTCTACTCAAAGACGCCAGCCACTCAGGATGGCCAGGATGGCCATCCAACCAGAGCGCATTGGCCCCATTGATATCAGAGCAGCATTTAAAACCCCTACAGGATTAGCCTGTGGAGGGGTGTCCGCAGGGCGGGGTAGGTTTACCCCTTTGAATTACAGGGCCGACTCACCCCTTCGCCCCTCCCCAGAGGGGATTCATTACTGGATGAGAGGATTGACACTACACAGGTACATGCCAAAACCCTACGACCGGAGACAATATTTTTGAGCAACTCCCAATGGAGCGGCAACTTGATTAACTTAACGAGCACGGAGGGATTCGAACCCCCGACCCTCAGAACCGGAATCTGAGTTTCGACACTCTGAATCCACCGTATATCAAGGACTCTGGAATAGCAATAGAAATGAAACCTGAAAACAACCAATTATCAACCAAATTCAATCAGGTCTCATGAGACTTTTGTTGAGACTTTTCTGAAGCTTTCTGGTCTTCGGACATAACGCGAAGAAGTTTTATATTGTTCTCAACCCTAGACTCACTGAGACACAGGTAACTGTTTTATCCTTCCCTTTATAGGAGAAGAACTATTTTTGAGGATAATGAGACCTGTGAGACTCACCCTGAGACGATGCTGGATGCGATCACACTGTCACTGAGAGCGGCACAAAGGGAATAACTGTTAGAAGCTAAGTGGACTTATGAGGGGTGTAAATGCCTTTTGTGAGTCCTTTTTTAGTGGCTTCACTACTGAAGTAATGCTGGGAAAGTAATGGAGTGAGTGAAAGTCATACAGGGTAAGGATTAGGGGTTTATGCTTGTGTGAAAATGGGACGGCTAATTGCTAGTCCAAATTCACAAAAAAAAGGTAAAGTTGAGATGTCTAAGCCCAACTTCACCTATTAGTTAAAGGATTACTCGTATGAGGCAGACTAGAGGCATTGACCAACTAATCATCACTGGCAAGTATAACCAACTAGAGCCATGCAGCAACACTATCACTGCTCAATCTGGACGTAGATTCCGCATAGCTCTAAACGGGAAAAATGATGATGATGACCGTAAACAGTACAGGAATCATTCGACTTGGATTGAACCTGAAAAGAAAGCAGATGGTTCTGGCTTTATTGCCTATCATGCTGGGATTGAAAGCTATTTCAACACTGATGATGCACATTCCTATGTGAAAGGGAATCTAGAGTATTGGAATAGGTTTGAAACGGTTATTCACGGTCAATGGTTAACTTTACATGGCATAGGAAGACAGTTCAACATTTACCGCGAACTTAGAAAACGGGATGTGAATATAAGTAGTTTGCACTTAAAGGTTGCTATCAAGAGTCCTCAGAAAAGCATCAGTCAAATAGCGAAGATGCTCAATGTAGGGGATGAAAGCAAACCTTTAAGTAAGGACTTATGCGGGTTTAGAAACGCTTGCATGATATCCCTCTCATCTAAGCTTGCTATCGGTTCATGCAATTCCCTTTATCTTGGCAACCGTAAGGCAAACCAACATTTACTTATTTATGACCCGTTCTTAATGCACGGTGAAACTGATAGTCAACACTGGGAATTAAGGATTAGAGGGAAGTATATGAAGCATGTCCTTCACTTGCTTGATAGCTGTGAAACTTTAGAGCAGTTTGAATGTATGGTTCAATCCTTAGTTTTTGGCGCTGTTGACTTCAGAAAGGGCAACGATAAGAACTTAAACCGTCGTAAGCGTCACAAGTGGTATTCAGAGCTAATCAAGGGTGTTGAGCGTATCCCCTTAATGCAGAATGCGACATTTGATAAGAAGTTTGTGTAAGCGGTAGCTACTTAGTTGATTCACTACCGCATAAATTCCATTAGAAATTGCAATGGAAAATTACAACATAGGAATCTCCAAGTCCCTGCTACTACCAGCGTAGTGACGGTAAATCATCTCAGGTGAATTCCCTACCCACTTAGCTACGTCTTTAGCGTCTATGCCAGCATGAAGACAGGCTGTAATGAACGTGTGTCTAGTCTGGTAGAACTTCCTATGAGGTAGGTTTAAGCCCTCTAGAATCCTTGTCCATCCCCTAGTCGAAAGGTTGTGAATATCAATGCCTTTCCCCTTAGGGCTGCGAAAAACAAGTGATTTAGGATCAGCATTTAAGGGTCTCACTTTATCCAGGGTTTCTTTCAATCCTGCGTTGATTGGAATATCCCTGGATTTTTGTGTTTTAGTCCCTTCCTGAATATGACCTGAGGGCATTCCAGAAACAGCGGCACAATCAAAACGTAGAGTCTTACTGCCTACTTTCTCCCACGTTAAAGCAGCTGCTTCGCTAGGTCTGCATCCTGTATAAAAAAGGAATTCAATGAGAGGGGCATAATGCTTGTAATAAGCGCTGGAATAGAAAGCAGAGATGATTCTATCCCTTTCCTCTGGTGTGAACGGATTAACTTCCATATCATCAGAGCTATCAGCCTTAGAAAGCTTTATTTCGCTTGCCATGCTTTGAAAAGGATTGTCAGGAATCAACTCTTGCTTTACTGCCCAGTTACAACATGCGGAAAGCTGTGTGAGTAATCGTTTAGCACCCTTTGGGGTTTTATCTTCCCAGATTTGATTCTGAATCTTGATGTAGTCCTCAACATGCTTGAAGGGCAGTTTTCCTAAGTAGTTGGTAATAGGATTGAACTGCTTGTAAACAGTGCTTTCCTTCACGACCTTAGAGCGATATTTCAGGTACTTAGACCAAAGTTCTTGAATAGTGGGAGTTTTCTTGTTTGCTTCGAGAATAGCCTTGACCTTTGAATTCGCTTTGTATTTCTCTAGCGTAGGGTCTAGATTCCCTGAGATTAGGTCTAGTTCTATCTGGCTTGCTACGCGCCTAGCAGCGCTCCAACCCTCAGGGGTGTCCTTTAGCCTGTCGGTGAATGCGAGACGGCTTCCTGCGACCGTGAATCGCAATGTGAGACGACCTCGGGACGCGGTGATATTGACTCTGCCCTTAGTTGCTGTTGCGGTCATGACTCATGCCTCTAGTGTATACATACTAGAGTATCAGACTCATGAGACTAGTTGTGAGACTATTCTGCTCGTATTTTTTGGAGGTTTCCCCAGTTCCAATAGAATTTCTAATGGAATGTTTCAACCTGCTAGAGAAACCCCAAAAACAAACCAAAAAGCAACCAAAAAAAACAACCATTCAACCAAAAGGGAGATAATCCCTCTAGAGGTCGAATGGTTGAAACCCTTGGTAATACGGGGTTTTAGTAACGAGCACGGTAGGATTCGAACCTACGGCCTTCAGAACCGGAATCTGATGCTCTATCCAACTGAGCTACGTGCCCTGGGCCAGCATTGATTGTAACATCCTCGTTTTGCTAAGCGCGATCGCCCCGGCGAAAAGTTTAAAAATTGCCGCTTGCTTCGCTCCTGCCAACCCTCTGTTGGGGATTGATGATGCGTGGAAATTGCCACGGGCTCTCCCCCACGAGGGCTCGGAGAAAGTTGGATGACGGTTAACTAGCAACGCTTACAGCCTGACCGGCGAGGGAGGGTTGATAGCGATTGATGGGCTTTGCTAAGGGTTCAATGCTAGCGAGGACGAGCAACAGGACAAAAAACGTTTTCTTCATTCTGGGGGCTGAGAATGCGGCTAGATAAGACAACCGCAGTCACCGCCAAATTTGCGCGGGGAGTTTTGTGTTTGTTGCCTGAGGCTCGCCTGATCGAGATCACAGGGTCGCTTCTGTGGCTCATGCGATGACGCGCAAAAGCCTGTCTGTCAGGACTTTCACCTTCCCACGGGCAGACCATGCCAAGCTTGATCTATCAAAATGAAGGATTCGGCACCCTGACGGCGATCGCTGCTTCAACTCACTCATGAAATGGGGCCTGATTTTCCGACGATCAGCGCCCAATCCTGCGCCCTAAAGATGTTGCCGCGCTCCAGTCCGGCCCAAAGATCTCCAGGGAGGGTGCTTGATTTTGGCCCCTTAAGCCTGTTAGCTAAAGGGAAACCGGCCCCAAACACTGCCATGAATCTGCCCAACCAGTCCGCTGTCGAATTTGAAATTGAAACTTATGTTGAGCAAATGGCACAGCTTTTAGACTTGGCCCTGCCCGAGGCGGTGCGTCCGCAAGTCGTGAAAAATTTTGCCCAGGTGCAGGCGATCGCTCAACCCGTACTCGACTTTCCACTGCCCGACCACATTGAGCCCGCCCCGATTTTTCAGCCCTGAGGGTAGCTTGGGGTTGCGCCCAACCGCGTCTGCCAGGCAGGCGAGAGGCTCCGCTCCTGCGATGGCTCCCTAGCGATCGCCCCCTGAGCCCCATCGGCCCTGCCTCCCTGGCCTTTGGTAGAGCACTTCTGGGAGACTGCGCCCCCTGCCCCCTTGCCCGCCCCATCCATAAAGGCAAACTTGATATGTCTGCACTTGCTTTTGCTGATGCCACCGAGATCGCCACTGCCGTCCGCCAGGGCGATACGACCGCCCAAACTGTTGTGGAGCAAACCTTACAGGACATTGACCAGCGCGATCGAGCGCTCAACTGCTTCACCTCTATCGGCGCTGAGCGAGCGTTGCGGCAAGCCCAAAAAGTCGACCAGGCCCGACGAGCCGGTGAGCCGCTTGGCCCTCTGGCAGGGGTGCCCTTTGCGGTGAAAAATTTGTTTGATATCGCCGGAGTAGTGACCCTGGCCGGCTCCAAAATCAACCGCGACCACCCCCCAGCCGCTCAAGATGCCACCGCGATCGCCCGCCTGGAGAAGGCTGGAGCCATTCTCGTGGGGGCGCTAAATATGGATGAATACGGCTACGGGTTTGTCACCATCAATCATCACTATGGCCCGACCCCGAATCCCCATGCGCCCAAGCGGGTTGCCGGGGGCTCTTCGGGCGGGTCGGCAGCGGCGATCGCTGCGCAACTGGTGCCGTTGACCCTGGGGTCAGATACCAACGGGTCGATTCGGGTGCCAGCGGCGCTGTGTGGGGTCTATGGCCTCAAGCCCACCTACGGACGCCTGTCCCGTGCCGGGGCCGCTTTGTTTTCCAGCAGCTTGGATCATATTGGGCCGCTGGCTCGGTCTGTGCGCGACATTGCGGCGAGCTTTGACGCCATGCAGGGCGCAGATGCCCGCGATCCGGTCTGCAGCGATCGCCCGCCCTCACTTACCCAACCCACCTTAGACACCGGCATCGACCACTTAAAAATCGCCCTGCTCGGCGATCATTTTGAGCGGGGCTTGCAACCCAACGTCGCCTCAGCCCTCGCCGACGTCGTCACCGCCCTTGACCTTAGCCACAAAGTTATCCTCCCCGAAGCCGCCAGGGCGAGGGCCGCCGCCTATCTGATCACCGCCAGCGAAGGTAGCCAATTGCACCTGCCCCAGCTGCGCACTCGCCTAATGGAGTTTGACCCCGCTACCCGCGATCGCTTTCTTGCGGGGGCGATGATTCCCCAAAGCTGGTATCTCCAAGCTCAACGACTGCGGCAGTGGTTTCAACAACAGGTGCGAGCGGTCTTTGCCGAGGTAGATATTCTGATCGCCCCAACGGCTCCCTGCGTAGCTCCCTTTTTAGATCAGGAAACCATGACAATTGAGGGGCAATCCGTTTTGGTGCGCCCGCACTTGGGGCTGTATACCCAACCCTTGTCATTCATTGGATTGCCGGTGTTGTCGGTGCCCGTCGTGCAGGCTGGAACACTGCCCATTGGTGTGCAAATCATCGCCGCCCCTGATCAGGAAGCCAAAATTCTGCAAGTTGCCCACTGGCTCGAACAGCACAAAATCATTGCGCCGTTTCTTTATCAGGCGACTGCGACGAAAACCTAGAGCAGTTTGCTTTTTATCAAGTTTTTTTTGCTGAACTGGGTAGCCCTGGCGCAAACGTCCGCAGACTCTCGCTTTGCCTCGCCCGGCGATCGCCGGGCGGGGTGTCAAGCCTCGGGACTGTTGGGGCACTCTGAAAAAGAACTTAGAGTGCTCCTACCATGTCATTTTTGTGTCGCCGGGTTTGGCTACGCGCTTCCGCCGTAGCGCGATCGCAGTCAGGATTTACGCTGTTAGAAATGTTAGTCGTGCTGGTCATTATTGGCATCCTCGCCGCGATCGCCGCCCCCTCGTGGCTGAAGTATTTGACCACCCGTGAGGTCACAGCCGCCCGCGACGAACTGCGCCAGGGCATTTTGCAAGCCCAAAACTCCGCCATTGCCCATCGCACCTCCTGGCGATTTAGCCTGCGTCAAGCAGGTGATCATCTGGAATGGGCGATTCATCCCAACGCTGTCGCTTGGCAAGATGTGCCAGGGTGGGAAGCGCTCAGTCCCAACGTCGTCCTCCATTCGGCGGACACCACCCTAGTTCAAAGTGGCGGTACTTACTACGTCCAGTTTGGCTTTCAGGGTGAGGTGCAAGGTCGTCTCAGTACCGTCACCCTGGATAGCAAAAACGGCATTGCCGACAACCGCTGTGTCGTGTTCTCAACTCTGATTGGGGCTACGCGCAAAGGCAAAGAACATACCTATCCCAACGGCGATCGCTATTGTTACTAAAATTGTTACTAAAAGAATCGGCGTTAATATGCGAGCTCTTAGAGATGGTATGGGGGCCGGGTTTTGGTGCGGCCTGAGGATAGGGAAAATCGCGTTGCGGCAGCGATGCCTCGACGGGAACTCACTTTTGCCTTCTGCCTTCTGCCTTCTGCCGACTTAGCTAAGTAGGTGGGCATAAACAAACAATGTTGTAGGGTGCTGTGAGGCGAAGCCGTAACGCACCATTCCCCAGGAATTTGATGCGTTACGCTGGCGCTAACACATCCGACAAATAATTAAGCCCATCTACTTAGCATCCAGCCGCTATTGCGATAAATCATTGGCCGAGCTGCGCCGCCCTTCGCGATAGCGTTCGAGTCGCTGCATCGCCATTTGCAAACTCAGCCGCATCCGGTTGAAGGCTTCGGCCAACTGACCCACTTCGTCTTTGGAATCTTGGGTGAACTCCGCTTCCGTGTCGCCCATGCTGACGGCCTCAGCCACCTGAGCCATCCGGTTGAGAGGGCGGACGACAAAGCGCTTGAGCCAGAGGTTGACCAACACGATCGCGATCGCAAAGGCGATGATAAAGATGCCCAAAATCAGTACCAGTGACTGCCGTGCCCCTCGCACCACCCGCGCCGCCGGCACCGAAATCATTTGCGCCCCAACAATTTCATCGAGTTCCCAACCAAATCCATTTTCGGCACCATAGCGCTCGATCATGCTGGCAGGGGCCGCTGCAGGAGTGCTGTGGCATTCCAAACAGCTCTGTTGAGTGATCTGGATGGGGCGAGCAATGTAGTAGAGCTTGCCAGCAGGGGTGCGGCGAAATCCGCTCACTTCCGAAGCATTGTTGGGATTGGCGCGAAAGTTGTTGACCAACTCGGCTTCGAAGGCGTCGGCTTTATCCCGCAAATTCGTCGGATTCAAGGTCGCTTCCTTGTAGAAAAAGTCACTGTAGGTGGGATTCAACCGAAAGGTTTCGAAGACCTCACGGGCGGAATAGGCAGGCACACTCTCAGGCAAAAATTCTTCATTGAGGCGATCGGCAATTTCGGGCTGTACATGCTCACTGGTATAAGTCCGGATGGAATTCATCGTTTCCATCAGCATTAGAGCGTTCGTGGTGAGTTGCCCCTGGGTGCTGCGATTGAGCACCGACGAGAGGGCGAGACTGCTTGCCAGCACGCCGCCCAAGAAGACCAACACCAACATGAGCGTAAACTTTTGGCCTAATTGCAAATTTTTGAGCTTAATCATGGATGGCAATCAAGGAATTGAGGGCTATGAATTTCAATACAGAAGCTGCGACGTAATTTCGCACGGGTCCTCAGGGTTCACCGCAAGTCGCAACCGATCTACCTTGGCATCACAATTTTTTGCAATCGTTCTCTAACCGCATCGAAATAAAAGAACGACCACTGCACCCTGCCACTATCTACGCACAGAGTGCTCTAAACCCCGCTAAAAATTTGATTAATTTCACGCATTGCTCCCATGCCCCATGGGTCGCCCGCGCGCATCTGAAGGGCGCAAGTCCCTAAGCGGGCTCCCCCGAAACCACCGGCCAACCGGTTGGGGCGGGTTTTGAAAATCACTCTGCTCTCAGGCACCCGGTCCCTGGGGCTTGACCTGGAGGTGTCGGTGGCCCCGACAGGGACCGGGTACCGCTCCCGCATCTCCCCCTTTTCCTCGTCGGAGGGGCGCGATCGCGCCATGGGCCGTTGTTCTTACAGACTGACTTGGCACTTTCTAGAAGGGTTTGACGGTGGTTGATGCCAGACAATCTTGCAGCGATCGCCATCCCTGTCCTTGATGCTGCGGCGAGATCAGCTCGGGGTGTAAAATTTCGGCCAAAATTTCGACCGAGTCAACCAGTCTTGGCCCCGGACGGTTGAAATATTGATTGCCGTCAGTGACGTACACTTGCCCCGTTTTGACCGCTCTAAGAAACGCCCAGTGGGGGTGTTGCCATAGCACCTGACTCTCTCTGACCGTCGTTGCCAGGTCATAGCCACAGGGCATCAAAATAATCACTTCGGGGTCGGCTTTGACCAAATCATTCCACGACAGCCAGGGGGAATGTTGGCTCGCCTGGGCCAGCAACGGCAAGCCCCCCGCCAATGCCACCAACTCAGGCACCCAATTGCCTGCCGACATCAACGGGTCGGGCCACTCAATGCAGACCACCGTCGGTCGATGAGAAGCTGTCTCTAGCTGGTTGCGACAATGGGTGACCCGGTCTTGCAGGGCCGCGATCGCAGCTTCAGCCCTGGCCTCACCCGCTTCGCCCAACAGCGAGATCGCCACCCGGCGCATATCGCTCCATACATCTGCCAGTAGATTGGGCTGGAGCGAGAGGATTTGCGGCTGGGTGCCCGTGAGGTTAGCCACTGCAGCTTCGACCTCGGCCAGACTCACTGCACACACTTCGCACTGGGCCTGGGTCAAGATGTGGGTGGGCTGCAATACCTCCAGCACGTCAGTCCGGATCTGATAAACGCTGAGTGCCGACTGGAGCAAGTCGGTAACGCGATCATGAATTTCGCCACTGGTGCCCTCCGGGTTGAACTTTGGCGCAGTGCACACAGGCAGGGCCGTAATCTCGACCGGAAAATCGCACTCATGACTCCGGCCCACCTGGTATTCCGTGAGTCCCAAACGATGAATAATTTCAGTCGCACTCGGCAGAAGGGAAACAATTTTTAGCGGTAGCATGACCCAACCCCTCAATTTGACCATTTGGTGACACTATAGAACCCCACCGGCCAGATAAGCACAGGTATATGGAAGGCTTTGCCCGATCGCTGCAAGGGTAGCCACGACGGGGGTCGATGCCGATGCCCTGACATGGAGTATAGATGCCCCCCACGGAGTCAAGAGGGCAGGTGTTAGTTAGCGTTGCGAATGATCCCCTTACTTCGCTGCCCCCTTGGTTAGGGGGCTATTGACGAATCACTCAGGTGCCGAGGGGGTAAGAAATGTTGCTATAGCTCCCAGGGCAGGGGCACAGCGTCTGATTCATCCAGATCGGATTGGGGCGATCGCTGCGCTTCCAGTCCCGCAAAGTCATAGAGCTGGGGATCGGCGAGATGACTCTCCGAGACGTGCTGCAAACTGCGGAAAATCGTGTCAACCCGCCCCGGCGACGCGCGCTCCCACTGGGTCAGCATGTGCTTAATTTGGACCCGCTGCAGATTATCCTGCGACCCGCACAGCTTGCAGGGAATGATGGGGAACTGTCGCTGCCGCGCATACCGAGCGATGTCTTTTTCGGGGCAGTAGGCCAGGGGCCGGATGACAACGTGGCGGCGATCGTCCGTCAACAACTTCGGCGGCATTGCCTTCATCCGGCCACCGTGAAACATATTGAGAAAGAATGTCTCAACGATGTCATCGCGATGATGACCGAGGGCAATTTTCGTCACGCCTTCTTCCGCCGCGACTCGATATAGCACCCCCCGCCGCAACCGTGAGCACAGACCACACATCGTCTTTCCCTCAGGAATCACCCGCTGCACCACGCTATAGGTGTCCTGCTCCACAATCCGAAACGGCACCCCCACTTGAGTCAAATACTCTGGCAGCACCTGGGTTGGAAAGTCGGGCTGCTTCTGATCCAGATTCACCGCCAGTAGGTCAAAGTGCACCGGGGCATTGCGCTGCAAGCTCATCAGCATGTCCAGCAGGGTGTAGGAATCTTTCCCCCCCGACAGGCAAACCATCACCTTGTCCCCTTCTTGAATCATGTTGTAGTCATGGATGGCCTTACCTACTTGCGATCGCAGCCAAGCCTGCAACTTCTTAAACGACTTTGAAGCGGGCACTGACAGAGAAGCAACAGTCATGAGCGGCATCCAAGAAAACAGCAAACGTCTTTGAGGACAAACTTTATTTTAGGCAAGGGCGATCGCTCCCCTCAAGTCACACCAGAATTCAGCCACCCCTCACCCCCACTTCACCGACCTCACCCACTTACCCACTCACCCTCACCAACCACAGTGATACGCTATTAAAGCCGTCAAATCACCCCCATCCATGTTGACCCTGTTGCACATCCTCGCCGCTACCGAACCCGCTGATATGTGGGCACTGGAGAAATTTGTCTGGGCGGATTATCGCGTGGCGGTTTTGTTCACGGTATTCTTGCCGCTCATCCTGACGATTTGGGCCTTCGTGGAAAAAAATGAGAGCATCCAGCGACTACTCACCATCTACTGGCGGGTAGCCAGCTTACTCATGATCACGGTCTATCTGATGATCGGTGGCTTGACCTTCAGCTTCATCACCGCCTTGATGGCGCGGGTGTTGATTCCCTTAAGTCTCTGGTTTTGGGAAGATTTGAACGAAGAAATTCGGGAACAGCCCAACTCGGTTTTGCGGTTTGCCTTTGTGGCGTGGCGCTGGGCAGTCAGCGTTTACAGTTTGGCAGGGGCGGTTTTCGTGGCGGTCTTCTTGCCCTGTGCGTTCTCTCAAGTTCGGTTTGCGACAGCCGGCTGCCAGACCTGGTTGCAACCCCCACTGCTGTATAAAGAAATTCTCCACGGCGGCTACACCAATGGGTTTCTGGCCTTCTTTGGCATTGTGGGACTGATCATTTACTTGCTGGTGCTGGGATACTTCGTATTTGTCCGGTTGGGGCGTCAGGGCCGCTCGGCCATCAATTGAGGTCCGCGATCGCCCCCATGACTGACATGCTCCCCATCCAGCGGCTTGAACAATACACCTTTCGCTTTCCCCAAGAGGTGTTAATGGTGAACGCTCAGGTCAATGGCGAAGACGACTATGTGGTAGTCTTTCGCGGCTTTTCCAGCTCCTTGGTAAATCCGACTGCCGCGGATCCGGAAGTGCCCGTACTGCCTCAGGAAGCCGTTATCGCCACAATCGATCGCCTGGAGGGACCCTACACCCCCGACAACCCCCAATATTTGGAACAGAATATTCCGTGGAGCGAGTTTCGCGATCGCCTCACCGAACTGGGCTTGTAGTCATGGCGCTCAAGCTATATCGTCAGGCGATGTTGTAACCCCGCCTTAGGATCAAGCCACCGCAACCAGAGCCAGCCGAGCCAGCCGCCGCTCGCATAATAAGGAAAATCGCTCCAGGTAAAGGCATGGCCCAACCCCAACCGTCCCGGCAAGGTAGCGCGAATGGCTGGTAGCCAGGCGGGTTGCCAGAGTGGCAGCAACTCCAGCAGGCAGGTGGTGATGAAGACGATGTGGGCGATCGCGCCGGGACGCCACCGAGGCCAGATCCCCGCGATGAGCAACATCCAGAAAATTTCGTAGGGAATACCGCCAAACGCATCATTGAGTCAGGCCTGCCCCGGTCCCCGATCAAACTTGGTCACCCAGCCAAACGGCACAATAAAAGCAATGCTAAGGAATGAGAATTGAATCAGTTGGGACAGCCGAGACGGCTATCCCAAGGCAGGCAAGATGCCTGCCCTAACAATTTGGCTGTTATTTGATCCTCATTCCTAAGTCAGACGTTGCGACGATACTTGCCCATGGCAATTTCAATATTGATGAATTGACCAAACTTCATCACATCTATTGAAGCAAATTAAACTTCTCCCTGGATTCACCAACCCCAAGCACCGCAGAAAAATCAAGCAAAAGATATTGATATGTCTGAAGTGACCCGAGCTTGAAATCTCTTTGTAGAAAAGCGACACAGGATATCAAGCTCAGTTGAGCTGTTTCTACTCCACAAAACCTTGGTTTCAGAACAGCGATCGCGCCACCACTTTTCATTCACCAGTTGCCCCCCACAACTGCACCGAAATGCCCCCTTCTATGGCACTCTGAAGATGGTGCTTAAAGAACAATTCAGAGCTTCAGGGCTATGCAAACCCTTCCTATTCCCACACCTTCCGCGCCCACTGAGGCCGCCTTTGATGCCACGATCCATCGGCGCAAAACGCGCCCCGTCCAGGTCGGCAATGTCATCATCGGCGGCGGCGCACCCGTCGTTGTGCAGTCCATGATTAACGAAGACACCCTCGACATCGAAGGGGCCGTATCCGGCATTCGGCGGCTGCACGAAATTGGGTGTGAAATTGTGCGCGTCACCGTGCCCAGCATGGCCCATGCCAAAGCCCTGGCCACCATTCGCGAAAAATTGGAAGCCACCTACCAACCCGTGCCGCTGGTGGCCGACGTGCACCACAACGGCCTGAAAATTGCGTTGGAAGTCGCTAAGCACGTCGATAAGGTACGCATCAATCCTGGCCTATATGTATTCGAAAAGCCCCAAGCGGGACGCACCGAATATTCCACTGCAGAATTCCAAGAGATTGGCGACAAGATTCGCGAAACGCTGGAACCCCTGGTCGTTTCCCTGCGGGACCAAGGCAAGGCCATGCGCATCGGCGTTAACCATGGCTCCTTAGCGGAGCGTATGCTCTTCACCTATGGCGACACCCCCGAGGGCATGGTGGAGTCCGCTCTAGAATTCCTCCACATCTGCGAGTCGCTAGATTTCCGCAATTTAGTGATTTCCCTCAAAGCATCGCGGGTCCCCGTGATGTTGGCTGCCTATCGCCTGATGGTCAAGCGCATGAACGAACTGGGGATGGATTATCCCCTGCATTTGGGCGTCACCGAAGCGGGCGACGGAGAATATGGGCGCATCAAATCTACGGCAGGCATTGCGACCCTCCTAGCAGAAGGCATCGGCGACACGATTCGGGTCTCCCTCACCGAAGCGCCCGAAAAAGAAATTCCTGTCTGCTACAGCATTCTGCAAGCCTTGGGCCTCCGCAAAACCATGGTGGAATATGTCGCTTGTCCCTCTTGCGGACGAACGCTATTTAACCTGGAGGACGTGCTCCATGAAGTCCGAGAAGCCACCAAGCACCTCACCGGTCTGGATATTGCCGTGATGGGCTGCATTGTGAATGGTCCGGGGGAAATGGCCGATGCCGATTATGGCTATGTGGGCAAAACTCCAGGCTACATTTCGCTGTATCGAGGCCGTGAAGAAATCAAAAAGGTTCCTGAGGATCAAGGGGTGGCGGAACTCATTAACCTGATTAAGGCGGATGGTCGCTGGGTTGATCCCTAATTCCGCAGGACGCAAAATCTAAAAGCTGCACCTGGTTTCTGCCTCGCTCAAAGCTCCCAGCAACGGCTCAGTTACGTTCTGCATGGTTTCTCAGAAAACCTCCGCACTGAGTGACTATGATGAAGTCATTGTGTGTCGTTGGGGCAACTCCACCAGCACACGGATGCTTATGTTAGATTGTGCCTAATTGCCGACGGAATTAATAAATTTATGGCGATCCCAAAGCGAGGACTGGTCTTAGGTGCAACAGCGGTGGCTGTTGCCGGTGTAATTGTGACAGGTGCTGGCTTGCACTTGTCACAGGGAAAGGCTTTCTTCGAAGAAAGTCCCAAAGAAGTGATCGATGAAGTCTGGCAGCTCATTGACAATACCTACGTCGATGCCACCTTTAATCAAAACGATTGGGAAGCCGTTCGCACTGAATACCTCAGCCGAGAATATAGTTCTCAAGAAGCGGCTTACGATGCCGTCAGAGAAATGTTGGAGCTGTTGGAAGATCCTTATACTCGCTTTATGGATCCCCAAGAGTTTCGCAACATGCAGATCGATACCTCCGGTGAGTTAACCGGGGTCGGTATCCAGATCACGCAAGAAGAAGAAACGGACGAAATTGTCGTTGTTGCCCCCATTGAAGATACCCCGGCCTTTGAGGCAGGGCTGCGGTCGAAAGACGTGATCATCGAAATTGACGGCGAAAGCACTGATGGCATGGAACTGAATGATGCTGTCAGTTTGATTCGGGGTCCTGTCGGCTCTGATGTGACGATCACGGTTCGTCGCGAAGATGAGTTAATTGACTTCAATCTGACCCGCGCTCGGATCGAGATTCATCCGGTGCGCTATTCGGTTAAGGAAGAAGCCGAAGGCCCCATTGGCTACATTCGTCTCACCCAATTCAGCAGCAATGCCGCTGCCGAGATGAAGGATGCGATCGATGATCTAGAGTCCCAAGAGGTGGTAGGGTACATCCTTGATGTGCGTTCTAATCCCGGTGGTCTGCTTTACTCCAGCATCGAAATTGCCCGGATGTGGCTGAATGAAGGCGGCATCGTCTCAACGGTGAACCGTCAGGGCGTTGTCGATGAGGAAGCCGCCAACAACCGTGCCCTTACCGACAAACCGCTGGTGGTGCTCGTCGATGGTGGCTCTGCCAGTGCTAGTGAAATCTTGTCGGGAGCTTTGCAAGATAACGATCGCGCTCAACTCGTGGGGAGCAAGACCTTTGGAAAGGGTCTAGTACAGTCCGTTCGCAGCCTGCCGGATGGTTCGGGCGTTGCGATCACCATCGCCAAATACCTGACGCCCAGTGGCCGTGACATCAACCAGATGGGCATTGAACCCGATATCCCGGTCGAACTTTCGGAAGAAGAGCAGGAAGCCCTGTCAGAAAACCGCGATCGCATTGGCACCCTGGAAGATCCCCAATATCGGCGCGCCCAGGAACTGTTATTGCAGACCGTTCGAGCTGGTCAAAATACCGCGATTGACATGCAGTAGTTAGTGAACATGCAAGCCTCAACCTCAGCTGCATCAAGCTGGGTTGGGGCTTTGTTATAGGTCACTAAACCGGCTGACATTTACCGGCACGGATCAGGCCGACCCGTTTAGCGATCGCCTCTCCCTGAGTGCGATAGGGTCCCCATTTTTCTGAGGCGTCTAAAGCCTCTAATTCAGTGCTAGAAACAATTTGGCAGTTTTCTGCTGCCACTTTAACGACGTACCAGTTAGCGGTTTCACTCATGGGACAGCATTGTTAGGGGCTGCCCCTATGCTAATGGCTTTGAGGTTCAGGTCAATGACCGTCTGAAGTTGCTCGCTCCAGCCCGACAGTCTCCCGAGGGTGATCGAGGGGCCAGCGCCAGAAACGAGACCATCCCACAGCACGGCCTCCCTTTTTGAGCCAGCTTCAGACGGCCAGTTAAGGAGCCTCGGCAGGGGCCAGCATGAGTAAGCCGTCGACTTGGGCGTACCCCTCGTGGTACGACAGCGTGCCGCTAAAGGCCTGTACAGAGGCGACTAACTTGCGAAACTCCAATGACTCGGGATCATCGGGATACGGCGGAAAAATACCGTTAAAGAGGGCTCTCATCGGAGCCGAATTGGCAAAGACGTAGCCCTGGTTTGGGGTGGGAAAATCACGGGTAGATTCCACAAAGCGGAACGCATTGGGCAGTGCCCGAGCGGGTTCCAGCTGAGCGAGGTCGGAGAGGGCGGCGATGCTGGTGGTCAACAACAAGGTATCGTCATTCACCCAGGTACGACCGAAAAAGCTCTCGGGCTCCTCGCCATCCATCCCACTTTCGCCCCAACTCGTCGCCGGTTGCCCGTTGAAGGTAGTGGGCTCGACCGCAATCAGAAAATTTCCCACCAGGTCATCGAGGGTGGCAAAGGTCGCCTCGGCAGTGGCGCGATCGCTGGTTTGCAACGCCACCCCCAAGCCAATCCGTAACTCCGGGAACAGTTGCGTCAGCGGCGTCTGATCGGTGGGATAGAGAAACACGCTAAAGCCCTGATCCATCCAGCCAAAGACATCTTGATCCAGATCGAGGCCGGTGAACGCGGTAAAGAAGCCGCGCGCCTGCTCTAACAAAGCCTGCGTCTCTTCCGTGGCTTCAAGAGTGAGCGTGAGGGTTTGCCAGGCCTGGGCTAGATCTTGACCGTTCATCATGCCATAGCTGTCTTGGGGAATGTAAGCCAGGATCTCAGTCGAGGCCGGGGTAGGGGCGATCGCCAAATCTGCTAATAGGCTGTTATTGTAGTATCCGCGACCTTGCAGCCTGAGACCTCGAGGTTCCGGATAAATCAAGGCTTCTACCGTGCTATCAGTCTGTAGAGCGGCAAGCTGTTCCCATTCTGGCTGGGTAATCGCTCCCGGCAAGGGCAGATTGAAAGGTAACTCCGGCAGCGACACATCCGTGAAGGAGTAGTTCACCAATTCCAACAGGTCGCCATAAAGGACGCCCAGCGCCTCATCATAGTGGGGATGTTCACGGGTCCGCTGAAACTGCGGGTTGTCCGCCAGTGAGGGGGCTCCAGCCGGAGGGCGCAAGTCAACCCAGGTCCGAATGGCCGCGGGATTCTCAGCCGCCACCACAAAATCTGGGAAGACCGCGATCGCTAATCCAGGTACATCCGGCCACCGTGCCGGTAGTCCGCCGGTTGCAGCAGCATCCTCAGCCATCTCCTTGAGCAATTCTTGAGGAGCAGCCTCATCGGAAATGGCTTCCCCCTCTGGGGTTTCTTCCCAAAATAGCGGTTCCCAGTAGAAAATGTCGACGCCCTGATAATTTTCGATCGCGGCTTCCCGCTGCTTGAGGGTGCCAATCACCCTGGGCAATGGTTCATCAAACTGTTCCGCAAAAGCCTCCGGATCGGCAATGGGAGTAATCAAGATTTCGTTTTCCGTGAACGCCGATGCTGCCCCAGTCTTCAGCGGTAGCAATGCCAGTACGGCTTTATCTCCGACCCAAGGGGCCATGAAGGGGTCAAATTCCACCCCCAGCGAGGATAAGAAGGGTAATCCTCCGAGGCTTGATGTCCCGGCAGTTTGCGCCGACAACTGCTGAAACAGCGCATATTGACTGAGTTGATCCCAGGTTTCCTCGCGCATGTCAAGCAGAATGGCGTAAGCCGTATTGGTCGGTAGCACCTCAGCCGGGTCAGGACTCGCAGTCCCAGGCAAGGCCGCGATCGCGGGGGCGATCAGCGCGATCGTCGACACAGCAAACCCCCGTTGATTCATCCATCCCGTCATGAAAGTTCCCCCTATTAACCAGAGCTTGGAGCCAGTATTCCCGCTTTGGCAGTGGCAACTGCGGTGTTCTCATCAGCCCGTTGACCAGGCCAGCTAGCCAGACCCGAGGGCGCTGCCCCTGTGGCCCTTCGCATGGCCTTAACCTGCAGCGTCAAACTCGCCAGTTCCGGTCAAAAAGGGGACAGAATCCGTACCCGTTTGTTCGCAGTTTCGCCCCCCGTAGCTTTTGTTCAAACCCTTACCATGAGGGATGTTAGGCCACTTAACCTAATACTTTTCAATCGTTATTTGGGGGGAAGAAATTGAGTATGAACCAGGTCAAAACGGTTGCCTTGCTGGGACTCCTGAGTGGGTTGCTGATCACCCTGAGCTACAGCGTCTTGGGCGGAGCCACCGGGGCGATCGCGGGGGTGACCCTCGCCGCCATCACTAATCTGGGCGCATGGTACTTTTCTGACCGCATTGCCCTGGCCGCCTATCAAGCTCAGCCGGTGGCCGTGCAACAGGCTCCCGGACTGCACCGCATGGTCGCCCAACTGGCGCAACGAGCTGGCATTCCCAAGCCAGACGTGTATGTGATCCCCGGAGCAGCGGCCAATGCTTTTGCCACTGGGCGTGATCCCCACCATGCTGCGATCGCTGTTACCGAAGGGATTCTTGACCTCCTGCCCACCGATGAATTGGAAGGAGTCATCGCCCATGAACTCAGCCACATTCTGCACCGAGACACGCTCACCCAGGCGGTGGCAGCCACCCTTGCTGGGGCGATCGCCTTTTTGACACAGATGCTCAGCTATGCGATGTGGTTTGGCGGCGTCTCCCGCGATGAGGAGGGGCCGAATCCCTTGGCCCTATTAGTCACCGTGATTTGGGCTCCCCTTGCGGCCACCGTGCTACAACTCGGCATTTCCCGCACGCGAGAATTTTCCGCCGACGCTGGCGCAGCCCAACTGACGGGCAATCCGCAAGCCCTGGCCCGTGCCCTGAAGCGACTGGAAGCCAGTGCCCGTCGCCATCCGATGGCTGGCAACCCCGCTTTTGAGCCGCTGATGATCGTGAACGCGGTGCCCCAGCGATTCCTGGCCAATCTGTTCTCGACGCACCCCGCGACGGAGGAACGAGTCGAGCGCTTATTGGGGATGGCGATCGCCCCATCCCGCGCCCATAGCCTGTAACCGCAAGTCATGCAGTAGTCTGATTGGGGGGGTACGACATCACCGTGCTCCCAAATCTTTTTTGTGGCGTCATCCAGCGCTGCCTGTCGGCAGCGGATGCGGCCAGACGATGAGCCGATAGGGCGCATCTAGCGAGCGCCCCCGTGAGTTGGAGGGGATATGAGCAAAGCACAGATCGGGGTGATTGGCGGCGGTCAGCTGGCCTGGATGATGGGGCTAGAGGCTCCTAAGATCGACGTTGACATCGTCGTGCAGACGCCCCAGGCGACCGACCCAGCAGTGGCCACGGCCACCGATTATGTCTTGGCTGCCATCGCCGATGCCGCTGGCACCAAAACGCTGAGCGATCGCTGCTCGGTGCTCACGTTTGAAAATGAGTTTGTCGATCTCGCCGCCCTCGCGCCGTTAGCCGATCAGGGCGTCCAGTTCCGGCCCACCCTCGCCGCTCTGGCCCCGTTGCTGGACAAATACACCCAGCGGCAATTTTTGGCGGCCCATAACCTCCCCAATCCGCCCTTTGTCACCCTTGACGTAACCGTCGCCGATGAGGCGGTGGCCACGATCGCGGCTCCGATCGGCTTTCCCCTGGTGATGAAAACGCGCCGCCTGGGTTACGACGGCCAGGGCACCTTTATGATTGCCACTGCCGCTGAATTGCTGAACACCTGGCGGCGGATTGAGCGGCAACCCGTCTTGCTCGAAGCCTTCATTCCCTTTGAGAAAGAACTGGCCGTCATGGTGGCCCGGTCCACCGCCGGGGAAATTGCGGTGTATCCCGTGGTGGAAACCCAGCAAGTGGCTCAGGTCTGTCGACGGGTTATGGCCCCTGCCAAAGTTTCCGCCGCAGTGCAACAGCAGGTGGCGGCGATCGCCCGCACCCTGATTGCACAACTCGATTTCGTCGGCGTCCTGGGCATCGAACTCTTCCTGGCCCCAGGCGACATCGTGTTGGTCAACGAAGTTGCCCCCCGCACCCACAACTCCGGGCATTATACGTTGGATGCCTGCCAGACCTCACAGTTCGCGCAACAGTTGCTCGCCGTCACCGGACGACCGCTGGGTAGCCCCGCCATGACCTGCGATCGCGCCCTAATGGTCAACCTGCTCGGCTTTGAAACCGCCCATAGCGACTATGCCGAGCGCCGGGCGGAACTCTCGCAAAGACCCCACACCCACGTTTATTGGTATGGCAAGGCCGCCTCCCGTCCCGGACGGAAGTTGGGCCATGTCACCGTCTGCCTGGCAGCGGAGGACGACTGGCAGACCATTCTGAAAGAAATTGAGGCGATTTGGTATCCGACCGACCAGTCGTAATCTCCGGTCAGAGAATTCGCACAACCCCCTTGCGATCGCTGGGGCAGAGTTAGTTATGATGGCAAGAGATTCACTACGGCGTTGGTGACTGCCAACACTGTTTGTCGATCTATGCTTTGTCTACAAGGGAATCGAGTTGTGCCGATGGCAGTAAACCGAGCTTGCACTCGGAAACTTCAAATCGGTGCCAGCATTCCCACCTGGTTCTACCAGGTCGGAAACTGAGGTAAGACGGCGTCGCGGTGAACAATTTTTGAAATCCCTCTCTGGCATCCAGAGGGGGATTTTGTTATGGGTAGATTTTTCTTTCTTTAAGGAAGATTAAAGTCAGTGCCCCTACGACTATCAAGAAGCGGCAAAATTCGTTACTCTAACAGAGCACAAAGAGCAGAGACCAAGCCTTTCGGCTATCTGAAATCGCCCTTAATTCTGTATTAATTTTGACAATTTCTGAGGGCGATCGGTGTCAGCCCAGATAGTTTGCCTCCGTCGCCCAGGGTGACGACTGCTGCCGCCGCTAATCCAATTGGCCGATGCGGCACATATCTATGTTGAATTGTTGAATTTCATCCTTAGCGATCGCGAGTACCTTGTCCTTGACTATCCCCACCCTCACCTTTCCGGCCACCATTCATCGCCTCGAAAATGGCTTAACGGTGGTGCACCAGCACCTGCCCGCCACCCCGGTCGTCGTGGCTGATGTCTGGGTGAATGCGGGGGCGGCCTGTGAGCCCCTGGAGTGGATGGGCATGGCGCACTTTTTAGAACACATGGTGTTTAAGGGCACTGAGCAACTGCCGCCGGGCATGTTTGACCAGGCGATCGAAACCCAGGGGGGCTTTAGTAACGCTGCAACCAGCCATGACTACGCCCATTTTTATATGGCGGTCGCTGCCGACGCCCTACCGACGACCCTGCCTCATTTAGCCGATTTGGTGCTGCATGCGGCGATCCCCACCGATGAGTTTGTGCGCGAGCGGCAGGTCGTGCTGGAGGAGATTCGCCAGGCTCATGATGATCCCGAGTGGATCGGCTTTCAGGCGCTGTCAGAGCAGATCTTTCCCGACCACGCCTATGGTCGCCCCGTGTTGGGGACGGCCGAAATTTTGAGTCAGCGATCGCCGGAAGAGATGCGCTGCTTTCACCAGACCCACTATCAGCCTGACAACATGACCGTGGTCATCGCTGGGGGCACCCCCCTGGAGCCGACGTTGGAAATGGTGCGCCATGCGTTTCGCGCCTTTGCGCCGCCCCCTAACCAGTCGCCCCCAGCCGTCACCGGACGCATCGAGCCCTGGTGGGGAGTCCGCCGCCAGGTGCTACACGTGCCTCGTTTAGAGCATGCCCGTCTGACCATGGCCTGGACGGGTCCGGGCATCGAGAATCTGGACGACGCTTGCGGCATGGATGTTTTATCGGCCTTGCTGGCGGAGGGGCGCAGTGCCCGATTGGTGCGCGAACTGCGCGAAGAACGGCAATGGGTCCTCGATATCGGCAGTAGTTTTTCGCTCCAGCGGGATTGCAGTCTGTTTACCCTACAGGCCTGGCTGGAGCCCCATCTCGTGGATGCGGTCGAAGCCCTGATTTGCGATCGCTTGTCGGCCCTAGCCGTAAACCCGGTTTCTCCGGGTGAGTTAGAGCGCGCTAAGCGGCTATTGATCAACGACTTTGCCTTTTCTACCGAAACCCCAGGCCAACTGGCAGGCCTGTACGGGTACTACAGCGTCGTGGCCTCGGCTGCCGATAGTTACACCTACCCCGCCCGCATTCAGGCCCACACACCCAGCTCGATCGCCCGCTTGGTGAAAGATTATCTCTCGACCCACACCTATGCCTCTACAGTATTGTTGCCGGCCCATTAACGGGAGTCGACACCCTCCGTTGGCTGAAGCTCTGCCAGCGAGATTCCTCTGGTGGCTGGGTTTGGTTCGTTTCTCATTGCTTCGTTGTTCCGTGTCTGTTACTTTTGTCTGCACCTATGACCCTATCTATTCCGGCTAATCGGCCTGCCCTCCATCGCACGGTTCTGAGCAATGGCCTCACTGTGCTAGTGATTGAAAATCCGGTGGCAGATATCGTCTCCGCCCGGCTGTTGATCAAAGCGGGCACCGGGCGCGAGGCGCGATCGCAGGCAGGGCTGTTCAGCTTACTGTCCTCGTTGCTGACCAAGGGCACTCGCGATTTATCCTCCATGGAAATTGCTGAGCAGGTAGAGTCCGTCGGGGCTAGTGTCGGCACCGATGCCTCCGCTGACTACAGTCTGGTCAGTCTCAAAACGGTTACCGCTGACTTTGCGGCCATTCTTGGCCTGACTGCCGAAATCGTGCGCCACCCCAGCTTTCCGGCAGCCGAATTGGACCTGGAGCAGCGACTGACCCTGCAAAGCATCCGTTCCATGAAAGAACAGCCCTTTACCCTGGCTTTCAATGCGCTACGGGCGGCGATGTATGGCGATCATCCCTACGGGCTACCGGGGATCGGCACCGAGGACAGCGTCGCGAACCTCACCCGCGACGATCTGTTCCAGGCCCATCAGACCTTTTACCGCCCTGACAATTGCGTCATGGTCATTGCGGGGCGAGTTGATCTCGCTAAGGCGATCGCCCTGATCGAGCAATATTTTGGGGACTGGAGAGCGCCCGCGATGGCAATGCCGCCCCTGGTGTATCCGTCGGTACCGCAGACGCCGACCCACGCAGCGATCGCCCAACCGACCAATCAAGCCATCATCATCGTGGGGTATCCCGCACCAGCGGTGAAGGACGAGGCCTACGCCACGTTGAAACTCATCAGCACGTATTTGGGGAATGGCCTCTCTAGCCGCCTCTTTGTCGAACTGCGAGAAAAACGTGGTCTCGCATACGATGTCTCCGCCTTTTATCCCACCCGGTTAGGGGCCTCGCAATTTGTCGCCCACCTGGGCACCGCCCCCGAAAATCAAGCGATCGCTCTAGAAGGGCTCCGCTACGAAACCGAGCGGCTTGGCCAGGAAGGCATGACCAAAAATGACCTGGAAGCTTCTAAGAACAAGCTCTTGGGCCAATATGCGTTGGGTAAACAGACCAATGCTCAGTTAGGGCAACTGCTCGGCTGGTATGAAATTCTCGGTCTCGGGGTTGAGTTTGATCAGAGCTTTCAAGAGACCATCCGAGCCATTACGCCCGACACCGTTCAAGCGGTCGCCCAGCGGTATCTCAGCGAGCCCTTTACCGTTCTACTCGGCCCCGAAGCCTGAGAACCGGTGCCCCATTCGAAAAGCTGGCGGTTGGCGATCGCAATATCAGCGGAAAATCCTTGGGCCTCTCCCCACGGATCCCCGGCCCCCAGCACCTCCCTCCCATCACTGAGTCCCCGATGGGGGGGAGGTAAGTGGATGAAGGAGTGAGTGGGTGAAATCGCCTCAAATCAGGTAAGGCAGCTTCGCCATCAAGCACAGCCATCACAAAAACCGGAGTTGCCGCTGTATCCCTAAGGAATGAGAATTGAATAAGTTGGGATAGCCGTCTCGGCTGTCCCAAGGCAGGCAAGATGCCTGCCCTAACAATTTGGATGTTATTTGATCCTCATTCCTAACGGAGCTTTTGCTTGATAAACGCCAAAATCTTCGCGGTTTGAGATTTGAGTTGAGCCACTTCGGCTTCCAATTTGGCGACCTTAGCTTTGAGAGCCTGAACCTCAGCAGCATCGCTACCCCCACCCGGTGCCGGGGCCGCTGCTGCTGCCTTGGGTCGAGGCTTGCGAGCTTTGGCCATCGCTTTTTTGATGGCTTCAATCAGCTCTTTTTGTTCAAACGGTTTTTGAATGAATTCAAAGAATTCGAACGGCTCGGTGATCTTTTCGGTCACCTCTTCCTTCCGGCCTGACATCAGCACCAGTGGAATATGCTGCAACTCAGGCTGGGCCTGAACTTCTTGAAATACTTCCCAACCGCTCATCCGGGGCAGCAAAAAGTCCAGCATGATGAGATTCGGACGCTGTTCGCGAATGGCATCCAGACCCTCAACACCATCCTTCGCTTCCAAGACTTCGAAATTGCCCTGGGGCAACATATCTCGGACGCGCATGCGAATCACGCGACTGTCATCAATCACCAAAATTTTGTGCGTTGCCACGGCTGACTCCTATGCGGTAAAGATGCTAAATGACTAGCCAATAACTCCAAACTAGCGCTGGCTGGTACGACTACTCAATGCTGCCAATCAATAGCGTAGCAATTGCGCTCCCCTATCAAAAGGATTTTTAACAGCTATCTTCGTCGACTTCGTAAAGCAAATGGTAACGAAGTTTTCAAACGGCAGAATGAGAAATCGTGAAAGTTTTTGTAGATGCGGTTTTCAGAATAGCGGCGGACCGGAGTGAAAAAACTCACCCCCAGAGTCGGGGCGGTTTTCTGACCATTGAGTCAAGCGCCCGGTCACAAAACATGCCAACTCCTGATGTCAGCGCCAAGGTTCTAGGGTTTAGAGTGCCCAAACCAGCCCGGCACTATCTTTTAAGATAGAGGCGTATGCACTGATTAATGGCGGCTATGGGGGTGGACCGATCGCTAATGCCCTCTCAACGTTGGCCCCACCGAGTCGCTTGGTGCCGGGGCGATCGCGGGCTGACCTTGCCAACCCATCTGTAATGCCGACCCTGGCCGCTGTGCCGCTTTTGTCGTTTAGTCAAAAATATGCCTGCAAACACCCGCGAACTGACTAACCTGCCCCCCTGGTTGCGCCCTTCGATTGGCCGGGCCAGTGACCTTTCCACCGTGCAACGCATTATCAAACAGCGGGGCATTCATACGATTTGCGAAGAAGGCCGCTGCCCCAATCGCGGCGAATGTTATCGCAATCAAACTGCGACATTTTTGCTCATGGGGCCGACCTGCACCCGTGCCTGCGCCTTTTGTCAGGTCGATAAAGGCCATGCCCCCCTGCCTCTCGACCCGGAGGAGCCCGCCAAAGTGGCTGAATCGGTTGCCCTACTCGGCCTGAAGTACGTGGTTCTGACCTCAGTCGCACGGGACGATTTACCCGATAAGGGCGCTGGTTGGTTTGTAAAAACGATGGCGGCGATTCGCGATCGCACACCAGGCACCCAAGTTGAAGTGCTGACCCCCGACTTTTGGGGCGGCGACCACGCGGTTGAGCAACAGCGCCAACGAGTCGCCACCGTGGCCCAGGCGAGCCCCGCTTGTTACAACCACAATGTGGAAACCGTCCGCCGCTTGCAAAATCCGGTGCGGCGGGGCGGACGGTATGATCGCTCCCTGGCGGTCTTGCGTTATGTCAAAGCTGTGAACCCGGAGATTCCCACGAAGTCGGGGCTGATGTTGGGTCATGGCGAAACCGAGGCGGAAATTATCGCCACCCTCCAAGACCTGCGGGCGGTAGACTGCGATCGCGTCACCTTAGGCCAATACATGCGGCCTTCGCTAGCGCATCTGCCGGTGCAAAAATATTGGACTCCAGAGGAATTCGAGCGGTTGGGCGACATCGCGCGATCGCTGGGCTTTGCCCACGTGCGATCGGGTCCCCTGGTGCGGAGTTCTTACCATGCGGGCGAAGCCCCCTGACCTCTCTCGGCTAGCCATCGTTCCTCTACTACAATCAAGACGTACCCTCACAGTTGGAGTGGAGTCGTGCCTACGCTGGGTGTCAACATCGATCACATCGCCACCATTCGCCAAGCGCGTCGCACAGTGGAGCCCGACCCCGTCGCCGCAGCGGTATTGGCTGAACTCGCGGGGGCCGATGGCATCACCGTGCACCTGCGGGAAGATCGTCGCCACATTCAAGAGCGGGATGTGCGCCTGCTGCGGCAGACCGTGCGCACCCACTTGAACCTGGAGATGGCGGCCACTGCTGAAATGGTCGACATTGCGCTAGGCATCAAACCGGATTACGTCACCCTCGTGCCCGAAAAGCGCGAGGAAGTAACGACCGAAGGGGGACTCGATGTTGCCGGTCAGTGCGATCGCATCACTCAGGTTGTGTCCACGTTGCAAGGGGCGGGCATTCCCGTGAGCTTGTTTATCGACGCTGAGCCGGAGCAAATCGCCGCTTCTAAGCAGACGACGGCAAAGTTCGTCGAACTGCACACAGGCCGCTATGCCGAGGCCCAGGGCGAAGCTGAACGGGCCGAAGAACTGAGCTATCTGACCGTGGGGACACAGGAGGCGATCGCCGCCGGCCTGCGGGTCAACGCCGGTCACGGTTTGACCTATCAAAACACCTATCCCGTCGCCTGTATCGAAGGCATGGAAGAACTCAACATTGGTCACACCATTATCAGCCGCGCCGCCCTCGTGGGGATGGAACGCGCCGTCCGGGAAATGAAGCAAGTGATGCGCGGAGAGTATTAAGGGGGTGGGATATTGGGTGTTGGGGCGAAATGGGTTCGCGACGTTATTGAGTTCGTTCCGTCGCCAAGGGGAAGCCGAGAAAGCTTTGCCCGTTCACCTGAGATTGGCAGCGCTGAATCCCGATCGCAGCCCCCTGAATGCCCATCGCGACTTCACATCACTTTACGCACTGCCCGACACGAGCTTCAACCTTCTGTGGGAGAATTCTAATCCCAGATGGCTTTTTCACGAGCGTTTCACGACAAAATCCATGCAAACCTACTACTACCTTGTTGCCAGCCAAAAATTCTTGACTGAAGATGAACCCCTTGACGAAGTGCTGCGGGAGCGGCGGCGGCACTACCAGGAGCAAGAACGAGAACTGGACTTCTGGCTAGTCAAGCAGCCCGCGTTTCTGGAAAGCGATGGGTTTGGGGATGTCAAAAGTCGTTGTCCGCAGCCCGCTGCCGCTGTCATCTCAACGGACAAAACCCTGATCACCTGGCTTAAACTCCGTTTGGAGTATGTCATTACCGGCGAGTTTAAGGCTCCTACGGAAATGCTGCCGGACCCCATCGCCTCTCTGGCACCGGTTTACTAGGGCGACGGATAGCGGCGTCTGAGCGATCGGCTGTTCAGGCGCTACCGCCTCCCAGTTTCGGCTACTCTTTGAGCCATCGGCGTGAGTTTTGTTGGCAAACGCAACCTCGCAATCCTTTCCCGGAGCACCTAGCCGTGTCAGAGACTCCCAAAAAACTTCTGGTAGCCGCGAGTGGCACCGGGGGGCACCTCTTCCCCGCGATCGCCACTGCCGAGCATCTACCCGACTACGCCATTGAATGGTTGGGGGTGCCCGATCGCTTGGAAACCGAACTCGTCCCTGAGCAATATCCCCTGCACACCGTGCAGTTGGGCGGGTTTCAGGGACGCTTGGGCCTGGGCTCATTACGATTGCTCAGTCAGGTCGTCAAGGCGACCCTGGAAGTGCGCCGATTGCTCAAACAGGGACATTTTCAAGGCGTCTTTACCACGGGGGGCTATATTGCGGCTCCGGCCATTTTGGCAGCGCGATCGCTGGGGCTCCCCACGATCCTGCACGAGTCCAATGCGTTGCCGGGGAAAGTGACGCGCTGGTTGAGTCCCTGGTGTTCGCTGGTGGCCTTGGGGTTCGAGGCGGCAACCAGTCATTTACCCAAAGCCAAAAGTGTGGTGGTGGGTACGCCCGTGCGATCGCAATTTTTTGCCAACCTCTCTCTCCCCGACGATCTCGCAATTCCCGCCGACGTGCCGGTCATTTTGGTCGTGGGAGGTAGCCAAGGGGCCGTTGCCGTCAACCAACTGGTGCGGACCGCTGCGCCTGCCTGGTTTAGTGCCGGAGCCTGGGTGGTGCATCAAACAGGGACTCAAGACTCAGCTGCCGATAGTCTGCACCACGACCATTACATCCATCGCCCCTTCTTTGAGGCAATGGCGGCCTTGTTCCAGCGGGCGGATGTGGTGATTGGGCGGGCAGGGGCGGGGACGCTCACCGAGCTGGCCTTTACCCATACCCCTTCGCTGCTGATTCCTTATCCGTTTGCGGCAGAAGATCATCAGGCCTACAATGCCGCTGCTTTTGCCGCCGCGAATGCGGCCCTGGTCTGTCGACAAGCCGATCTCACGGCGGCGTCTCTGCAAGAGATGGTTTTAAAGCTCATTAATGATCCAAAGCGCCGCGAGCAAATGGCTCAGGCTGCCGCTGGGCTAGCGATTCCAGATAGTGCTGATCAACTCGCTAATCTGATTCGGCAAACGCTTCATTAATCTAGAGAAAAGTTTAAAGTCACACTGTCTTAACAGGAACCTGGCCCCTCTCGACTCGATCACCAAAGGTATTGTTGGGCACGCCTGGATCAGCAGATCAGCCTCTTGTCCGGAGAAGATAACAGTTGACGGATTTCGACGATCGCGAACGGGGCACAGGTGGTTGGCCTCAACGGGCTGCTAACCAGCCGATAGAGCCTGAAACCTGTACTCAAGCGCACCCACAACGAAGGCAGAGCCTCCACAAACCCACCCAAATAAAACTGTTAGGGGCCGCGAAAAGATTTTTTAGCTGCGGCGCGATCGCCCTTGATAAGGGATTGACTCTATGGTGTAGACTGGATTAGGTTTCGGTGGCTGAGTATTCGCTAGTTTTGGGATTTTGTTCTCTGGCTTCTGGTTCGATAGCTTACCTCCGTATTCCGCCTTTGTTTTCTATTTTGCTTGAGAGGTAAGCCATGACCGTTTATGTAGGGAACCTTTCCTACACCGCCACCGAAGAAGATCTCAATGAGGTCTTTAAAGAGTACGGTAGCGTCAAGAGAATTCAATTGCCGACTGACCGTGAAACCGGTCGGATGCGCGGCTTTGCGTTCGTAGAAATGTCTGACGACGCGGAAGAAGATGCCGCGATCGAAGATCTCGATGGCGCTGAGTGGATGGGACGCACCCTGAAGGTGAACAAGGCCCGTCCCCGGACTGAGCGCAAACCATCCGGTGGCGGTGGTAGTCGGGGTGGCTGGAATGGCGGTGGCGGCGGCGGTGGCGGCGGTCGCAGCTACTAAGTTGCGCCCATCTCGCTGACCCAACAACTAAGATTCCCAAACCTGGAGAGGACAAAGGGGTCTTTACCCCTCTGTCCTCCTTAATTTTGTTTTAAAATGTAGTTTTTAGGAGGCAACTGCATGGCCCAAGTGGTGCTCGGAGAACACGAACATTTAGAATCTGCCCTACGGCGGTTTAAGCGCAAGGTGTCGAGCGCTGGCATCTTTGCTGACATGAAAAAAAAGCGGCATTTTGAAACTCCTGCGGAAAAGCGCAAGCGGAAAGAAGTTGCGAGACGTCGGCAGAGAAGACGTTTTCGTCGGCAGAGCTAGCCCGCTCTGGCCTATGAGCGCATCAACCCCAGTCATCGCAGAAGCCCCAACGAGTCAGGCAAACAGTGAGAGTTGCCGTTGGGGCTTCTGCGTTTGAGTTTTAAAACCGGGTTGGTGCGATCGCGAAATTTTGAGCGCATCAGGCAAAATTGCGCCCCTTCATGAAGCCCCTGATTTCGTGGGTAGTGGAGCATTAGACAGGGGAGATGTCTGAACCCAGCGGCATTTGCGGTATTCCCCCTGGCCCTCACCCCAATTCATCACAGAGGCGCTGAAACGCCGCCCCCGGATCGTCCGCTTGCGTAATCGGTCGCCCAATTACCAGAAAGTCGGCTCCTGCGGCGATCGCTTCACCGGGAGTCATCACCCGCCGCTGATCGCCTGTTTGCGACCAATGGGGCCTCACCCCAGGACAGACCAGCAGCCAGTTGTCACCACAGCAGCGTCGTAACAACTCGGCTTCCTGGGGAGAGCACACGCTGCCCGCGAGTCCGGCCTGTTGCGACAGCAGCGCCATTTGCAGGGCGTAGTCCGACAGCTCTAGCGGAATTTTAAGGTCAAAGGCTAGCGATCGCCCATCAATGCTGGTCAACACTGTCACGGCGATCAGCTTGGGCGCATCCACCTGGGCCGCTGCTGCGCCTTCCTCGGCGGCGGCTTGAGCAGCTTTGAGGGCGGCCAGTCCGGCGGTCGCGTGGACCGTCACCAAATCCACGCCATAGCGTCCGGCAGCCCGACCCGCCCCCGCCATCGTATTGGGAATGTCGTGAAATTTCAGATCCAGAAAAATGCGCTTGCCCTGGCTTTTCAGGTACTCCAGAATTTCCGGGCCACTGCTGACAAACAGTTCCAGCCCCACCTTCCAAAAGGTGACCTGGGGAATGCGATCGACCAGGCGACGCGCGGCGGCGACATCGGGAACGTCTAGCGGCACGATGAGGCGATCACTGGGTGAATTAAAACGTTGAGCCATGAGAACCCTTGCGCTAAAAAAATCAATGCTGCCACCGTATCGTTGGTGCATGGCTGCGCGACTGCACCCGACGGTGTTTACAGGATGAGTGGACAGGGGAGGCGGTCAAGGAATTGCAAAATTTATAGGAAAAGAACGCCACCCATCCACCCATCCACTCCCTCTACTCCACTAGGCGGATGAATTTTTTCTTGCCGATTTGTAATACCTTGCCGTACAAGTCGTCGGGCGATGCGAAGACCTGATTAGGGTCAGCGAGGCGATCGCCCTCTAACTTCACTGCGCCCCCCTGGATTTGGCGACGGGCCTCGCTGCTGCTGGCACAGAGCGGCGTGGTGCCCACCAGGTAAAACGCCTTGGCGGGAAAGTTGACTGTCGCCAGGGAAAATTCCGGCACGCTCTCGGCAGCGCCGCCGCCCTGCACCAGGTTCACTGCGTCCTGTTGGGCCTGTTGGGCCGCCGCGTCGCTGTGGAACTGCCGCGTCACTTCAAGGGCCAAGAGCTTTTGGCGATCGCGGGGATTTGTCGGCAGGTCGGTCAGCGGGAGCCGGGTCAGCAGTTCAAAATATTGCTCAATCAGGGCGTCGGGGGTTTTTTCCAGCTTGGAATACATGGTCAGCGGGTCTTCTTGCAGACCCACGTAGTTGCCCAGGGACTTCGACATTTTTTGCACCCCGTCGGTGCCCAGCAGCAGCGGCAATAACATGCCAAACTGTGGCTCCATACCAAAATGACGCTGTAAATCTCGACCGACGGCAATGTTGAACTTTTGGTCGGTGCCGCCCAGTTCCACATCGGCCTTGACTGCAACGGAATCGTACCCCTGCATCAGCGGATAGAAAAATTCATGGAGGAAGACTGGAGTCCCTTTTTCGTAGCGCTCCGCGAACCCTTCTTTGGCTAGCATTTGGCCGACGGTCATAGTGGCAAATAGTTCCAAAATCTGGCTCAAATCCAGCTTTGAGAGCCATTCCGAGTTGTAGCGAATTTCTAGCCGCCCCGGCGTATCAAAGTCCAGAATGGGGCGCATCTGATCGAGATAGGTTTTGGCATTGGTCTGCACCTCCGCTTCGGTCAGTTGCTTGCGCACTTCAGACTTGCCGGTAGGGTCGCCAATGCGGGCGGTAAAGTCGCCCACGATCAGCACGGCAGTGTGCCCCGCATCTTGAAAGGCCCGCAACTTGCGCACCGGAATGCTGTGGCCCAGGTGAATCTCAGCCCCCGTGGGATCGATGCCGAGTTTGACGCGCAAGGGGCGATCGCTCTGGTGCAGGCGCACCTGTAAATTTTCGTGAGGATCATCCGCCTCGGGCTGATCCGGAAAGACTTCCGTCACGCCCCGATAGATCCATTGCAAGTCGTCTGAAAGTTGCCCCATAACCGCCTAAAATTTCAACGCTTTCCGCTCGTTCGGCTGATTGCCGCCGCTCAACGGCCCTGGCTCTACAGCCACCGCCATCCCCACTCTTAAGGATCTCGCAATAAAGTGGCAGAGTCGAGTGAAAGGCTTTATTCTGTTGCCGAACGGCGTTTTTCTGACCGTTTTTGAGCCAGACTTCTATAATTACAAAACTCCGAGCTATTTAGAACCCTTTACCCCAAACCTGTGGTCTATCGTGTCGACTAACACCTTTCCCAAACGCACTGCGGCTTCCCGCTCTAACTCCGCGACTGGCGGCGTCATCAAGTTTGTGCAAGATGTCGGCCAGATCACGGTGGCGACGCTTTTGGGCACTACTATGCTGGTGAGTTCCGTAGCGGCAGGCGGATTGGTGGGGCTCGCCATCAGCTTTCGCAACCTGCCCGATGTGCGGGTGTTGCGCAACTACCTGCCCAGCGAAACCAGCTATGTTTACGACATTAAGGGGACGCTGCTCTACAGCTTGCACGATGAAGCCAACCGCGAAGTCGTCGATCTCACGGAAGTGTCGCCCCACTTAAAACGGGCGGTGCTGGCGATCGAAGACAGCTACTTTTTCTCGCACCGAGGCATCAACCCCAGTAGTATCGGGCGAGCGCTGCTGGCCAACGTACAGGCTGGCTCAACGGTGGAGGGCGGCTCCACCATCACCATGCAGTTGGTGAAAAATCTCTTTTTGACCCCCGAACGGGCCATCAGCCGGAAAGTGGCCGAAGCTGTGCTCTCCATGCGGCTAGAGCAAATTTTTGCCAAAGACCAGATCCTCGAAATGTATTTGAATCAGGTCTATTGGGGACACAACACCTATGGGGTCGAAACAGCCTCTCAAAGTTACTTCAATAAGCCTGCTAAGGATCTGACCCTGGCCGAAGCCTCGTTGATGGCGGGGCTAATTCAGGGGCCAGAAGAATACAGTCCCTTTGTCAATTATCCTCTGGCCAAGCAACGCCAAGCCACGGTGCTGGGGCGCATGCGGCAGCTGGGCTGGATTACTCCCGAAGAAGAAGCCCAGGCCAAAGCAGAACCGCTGCTGGTGGGAGAAATCACCTCATTCCGCACTAGTGAAGCGCCCTATGTCACCGAAGCCGTAGTGCAGGAGATCAAAGAAACCTTTGGCAATGATGCGGTCGTCAAGGGCGGGATGCGGATCCAAACTACCGTGGAGCTGGGCATGCAGCGCATGGCGGAGGAAACGGTGCGGCGCAACCATGAGGCGATGCGGGCACAGGGCGTCCGGGCAGATCAGATGGCGTTAGTGGCGATCGATCCCCGCACCCATTTCGTCAAAGCGATGGTGGGCGGCGTCAACTACGACGACAGCCAGTTTAACCGAGCCGTGCAGGCCCAGCGACAGCCCGGCTCCTCATTCAAGCCGTTTGTTTACTATGCGGCCTTCGCGTCGGGCCGCTACACCCCTGACACCGTCATCCAAGATACGCCCGTCAGCTATCCTGACGGCTACGAATACTACAGCCCGCGCAACTACGACGGCAGCTTTATGGGCAGCATTCCCATTCGCAAGGCGCTGGAGCTATCGCGCAACGTACCGGCGGTGAAGCTGGGGCAATCGGTCGGGGTCGATCGCCTCATCGAAATCTGTCGTCTCTTGGGCATCGAAAGCCCCATGGAGCCCGTGATTTCCCTCCCCCTCGGAGCCGTCGACCTGACCCCCATGGAAATGGCGGGGGCTTACGCCACCTTTGCCAGCAACGGCTGGCACTCAGACCCCACGTTTATCGTGCAGGTCACGGACAGCAACGGCAACGTCTTGCTGGACAACACACCGAAACCCCAGCTCATCCTTGACCCGTGGGCGACGGCGGCGCTGACCGACGTGCTGCAGGGGGTGATCGCACGCGGGACGGGAACAGCAGCCCAGATTGGGCGGCCAGCGGCAGGCAAAACGGGCACCACGGACTCCCAGCGCGATGTGTGGTTTGTTGGCTATGTGCCCCAGCTTTCCACTGCGGTTTGGGTCGGTAACGATGATTATTCGCCGATGGGCTCAGGGGCGACGGGCGGCACCTATGTGGCTCCGGTGTGGCGCGACTTTATGCAGCGGGCGCTAACGGACGTGCCGGTGGAAGGTTTCCGCAGTCCCTCGGAGTTTGCAAAACCGTAGGATTCAGGGGGACGGTTCCTTCGATCAGGGGACGGTTCCCTGGATTATGGAGATCGCCGATACTCATCACCAATCTCAGAGGGAACCGTCCCCTTGCTGGATTGGGCCGCCCCCTGTGCCAAAGCAGCTTTGGCCTGCTGCCACATGGCTTCTAGTTCTTCCAGGGTGTAGTCGGTGAGGGGGCGTCCGGCGAGGGTTTCGATTTGCTCAAAGCGCTGGATAAAGCGGCGGTTGGTGCTTTGCAGGGCTTCGGAGGCGTCTAAGCCATGCCAGCGGGCGATATTGACCAGGGTGAACAGGATGTCGCCGAGTTCCGCCAGTTGATGGGCGTGGGGTTCGTGGGCGATCGCCTCCCGAAACTCCTCTAGCTCCTCGTGAAACTTCTCCCACACCCCATCGACGGAATCCCACTCAAAGCCTGCTTTTGCCGCTTTTTGCGAAATTTTGGTGGCGGCCATCAGGGGCGGTAGGGTGCGGCTATATTTGCGGAACTTGGGCGACAGTCGATGAGGATCGCCCGTCTCGCCCTTTTCTGCGGCCTTGATTTGATCCCAGGTGCGGTGGATCTGCTCCAGGTCATCGGTCTGCGCGTCGCCGAAAACGTGGGGGTGGCGGCGAATTAGCTTGTCGGCGATGCCGTTAGCGACCACCTGTAAATCAAAGGTGCCTTCGTCCTGCGCGACCTGAGAGTGCAGCACTATTTGCAGCAACAAATCCCCCAGTTCTTCGGCCATGTGGTCGGTGTCGCCACTTTGAATGGCGTCAATCACTTCGTAGGCTTCTTCGATCACGTAGGGCACAAGGGTTTTGTGGGTTTGTTGCAGATCCCAGGGGCAGCCGGTTTCGGGATGGCGGAGGTCGGCCACGACACTGACCAAGCGGTCCAGGGCATTGAGGATTGCGGTGCGATGGGGTGAGGGCGTCGCCATGGGCATGAGGGGTAGGAAATCTTTTCTACTATGCCAGGGAATTGGGGTGAGGGTGGATGGGTCGATGGGTGCGGTTAGAGGAAAGTCCAATCGCGAAAGGTGGCGGCTTGGCCGAGGCGATCGCCGTTGTCGTTAATCACGTTCCAAATCACGGCTTGCTGGATGTAGAAGCGCTGACCCTGGCTGGAGATGCGGATGCCCTGGTAGTGCTCGACGTAGCCCTGGGTGTTGAGTTGGGCGAGCATGTGGGCGCGTTCGTCGCGGTGCATGGGTTCGGCGCTGAGGCGGGAGGGCAGTTGGGTAAAGGTGTCCCAGTCGAGTTCCCAGAGGTGCAGGGCGCGGCGGTTGGCGTAGTTGAAGATGGGGTCGGGTTGGGTGCCGTGGGAGACGATCGCGCCGGGAGCCTCGAACATTGCTTGGGCTAAATCGGGATCGTTTGCGGTCACTAAATCTTGATGTCGCCAGTGGCGATAGCTCTGGGCGAGATGGCGGCTCCAGGTTTGGATGGTGGGTTGTTGGTAGGGAGGGCTGGTCATGGGAGGGGATTGGCGATTGGGTCTCGGGTGTTGGGTGCGGGGGATTGGGTGTCGGGGATTGGGTGCAAGGTTTGAGGTGCAAGGTTTGAGGTGCAAGGTTTGAGGTGCAAGGTTGCTGGGCTTTTAAGCATTGACTTTCAGTATCAAGAACGGGGGCGTGTGGCGAACTGGGCCTGGGACTGTAAATTAGTTTGTGTCAGAGGTCAAAACAAGATCTAATGAACTCACTATCCAAGGTATACCCAATGACCCATTGGTAAGAACTTCAGGAAAAAAGCCTCGTGTTAAGAGACTTGCAGGATTTTCTGGAACCTAATAATAGAAGCCATTTGAAAGCGTCAAGCAAGAATACTCAGTTATCGACAGGTTCCATCCAGTTTCCACATCTAGGGACTGACAACTGCAAAAACACTATTGGCAGCGGTTGACAAGTTCCGATTCTTCTTAAGTTCTCACTCTGATTGACTGACAAAAGTTCGCTTGGTAGGTTGGGTTGAGGTGACGAAACCCAACACCAGCAACGGTTTCGTTGAGTTACGCTGTCGCTTTAGCGTCGCCATGCCCAGAGGGCTTTACCTAACTAACCTACGGCAGAATGAAGGTTCTGAGAGTTTTGTCAGTCAACCAGCTACAATGCTTGGAGCATGACCCTGCCACCTTCAACAGCATCAATCTCGACTTTGAAGCCATAAAGCAGGCGCATGCCTGTAAGTGGATCGGCTTCTGAAGCCACTACATCTACAACTTGAAAATTGCCATCCCAGATAAGGATGGCTCGATATATATCGAAAACAACTGCGCTGTCATCTCTTAGAGTGCTAATATCCCGAAATATCCAGGGCAAACCGAGGGAAGAGATTGTCGGAGTCGGTAGGGCAAGATAACCTGTCAAGCCTGTGTCAATGACTGCTTTAACCCTTTGTTTGGGGCCATCGGCAGGACCAACAGCTAGCCGGATGAGGCTGCACAGTTTGCATTGACGATGCCTTGCATCATGACGATCGCTTCAAACTTCGAGAACCAAAGCGATAAACGGCGTTATGCCCAATGCGGACAACCCAGGGTTGAGCATCTGGATACCGTTCATAAAGGCGATCGCAGGCCGCGATCGCTGTATCGGCAGCTTCAAAGGCTCCAGTTTCAATATTGATCGCGACGAGTTTGCCACGATTCCCGGCTTCAAGTTGTGAGCGGATTGGGGTTTCGTAGAGTTCGTGGCCGCGTCGCGCAAATTCGGCTTTACTATGTCGGGGCTGCCGTGCTGTCATAATGGTTGACCTCGCAATAGCTCAAGTGTATCGAGGGACTGGAACATGAGCGATCGCTCCCACCCCAGCAACCTCCTCGATTACCGCGTTGGCGCTAACCTGGCCAGAGGGCGATCGCCACTCACTCTTCACCAACGGCTCTCTTTACAGATCCTCGCAAATCGTGGGCAGATCACGATAGCCACTGATGACTCTCACGATTGCAATGCCGCCGTTGATGGGGCGATAGAAGATGATGTAACGCTTGAGCAGAATTCCGCGCATACCAAGCAACAAGTCATCGTAGCTACGACCGATATTGGGAAATTGGACCAAGTTTCGACACTTTGGTCAAATTCAGCCAAAAATTGTTCTCCGGCATCGAGGCTTTGTTCTGAAAGGTAATCAATGATGTCTTCTAAGTCGCGACTAGCGCTGGGAGAGATGATGTAGCGGCTCATTACGATCGCTCACGGGCTTGTCGCAATTTCTCTTGTAGCCGCCCAATCACGACTTCACTATCGAGACCTTCGCCGCGATCTAGCTCCGCGATGCCGACTTGGAGTTTCTCACGGGTTTCAGTTACCCACTGCTCGTATTGCCGATCACGCTCTTCTAACAGCTCCAAGGCGGCAGTCAGGGCCGCATCGACGCTATCGTAATGGCCTTTGTCTACAAGCTGTTGGAGCCGACGTTCTTGATGGGGCGTGAGCGCGATCGCCATAACCAGTTCACTCTTGAAGCATTGGGAAAGATTGTTGCGACAAGCTTAGCACTGCCGCGTTGGCGCTAGCCTGTCCGGAGGACAATCGCCCTTCACCTTCCCCGCGATCGCTCCTAACCGCGCACCGCGATCGCCATATCTTGGAAGACTTGAGCTAGTGCCGAATCCATTTTGTGAGGACGCGCATGGACTTGCCGCTGCGGGGATCGATTTGCGGCTTGCTCCAAGCTCTAGCTTCTGCGAATCCGAGGCGATGCAAAACTTTGATGATGAGTTCAACGCTGAGGGCTGAGCCGACGACGGTGATGATCACGGGCTCACGGACGGGGGCAGGGTCTTTATCTGTGGCTGGCGGGGGAGCGTAGATTTCGGTGTGGGGAATGAATTCTTGAAACATGCGGAAGCAACCAATGTAGTCACAAGTGTGACATTGACATGGGTGCGATGTATCCACAAGTGTGACATTTACCTTCTTCAGCACCTCTGACACGATCAGGGTATGGGAAGGGCAAGTCAAGCACTGAAGCAAGTTTTAGACGCTTACGGCATTAGCCAAAATCGGCTGGCCGTGGAAATGGGAATTAGCCGTGCCAATGTGGGGCGCTGGTATCACGGTTTGGATCCCAGTGCGGAAAATATTGCTCAGATTACTCAGGCGCTTAAAGTGCTCAATCCAATGGCGGCGAAGGAATTTGTCCGGCTATATTTAGGGGTGATTGTTGACGAATGATTTTTTGTGGCGTTTGTTAGGCGACTCATCATTATTCTGAAGATGGTCGTTTCAGCTCTACGAGAGGATATGGATCTTCATATTAATCCAACAAATAGACTTTTCTGATTGAAAATTCTTCGAAGCTTATCACGTTCTTTCTTTAAAAGTTTTTTCTCTTCTGCTTTCTGAAGATTAGGCTGTATTGCGTCCGATATGAAAGAGTCTATAGTTTTCCACTCAGGAGACTTGACCATAAAAAACCTAGATTCCGGGATAAAGAAATCAGGAATCTTCAACATATCCTCCATGACATCTCCATATGCGCTAATCTCGATGAGACTAACTTCAACATCTTTGAATAGAGATTCTCGCAACTCACTCTCGTCTTCCAGACTATGAGATAGCAAAATCCTTCTCACAGCAGCATCTACTTCTTCATGGCTAAATTGTTTGATCGTCTTCTTGATAAAGAGAGATTGCTCATAAAAAAATAAGTTTTGTGACATTTTAGGCTCCTCGCAAAATCTTTATATATGCAACTAAAGAGAGTAAATCCCCAACCTTCTCAAGGGAGAAAATCAACCTGTCAACTTCGTCACATTCATAGTATCTAATATCTATGCTCGGAAAGTCAGATTGAAGTTTGTCAATTTCCGTTTTTGCGAGACTGTCAAGATAATTGACTGGAAAAATGTATCTGTATCCACTCGGAAGGGGTCCTCTATGCCATCTTTGCCTTAGTTTTTTGTTTGCGGCCCTCAAATATCCCGTATCAAAATAGTCGTTCATCTTTGTAGGTGAGGATTTGCATTCGTAAATGTAGTTTCCGTGTTTAAATACCTTGGTTTCCATGATGCCAGGATTACTCCTTCCAGAAATATGCGTGGTTGAGAGCGGTTTGTTGAAGTTTCAGAGGAATGCCTATCGCCGAGATTTATCTAGAAAATATTAACTAATCAAACTGCAATTCTTCTAAAGTGCGGCTTGATATCATACGAACGACCATTCTTGCTGATGCGACAATGGCCACTGATAGGAATAATTTTGCCTTCCATAAGACCAGTGATGAGGTCATCTGCCTCTTTAGAAAGCGCAACAAAGTCTGCCGCAGGTTCATTGTCCCGGAGATTGTCCACATAATCGATCCCAGGCTTCATTCCAAACTGTTTCATTAAGTCTAGAAGTACGCCTTTAAATGTCTGATCAATAACCTTTCCTTTTTCAAAGGGATTGAGTCTGTTGAAATCCGGCAACTGATTTAGGGCATTTCTAAGAGAATTCTGAAGGGAAGAAAAAGAGTAAATGGTCATGGTTAAACTCTGTCAGGTTACTCACGAAACTGAAATCTTGTCCATTGAGGATGATTTTCTGATAACTAGAGTTCCCTGTGCATTTATAAATTAAACAGTGGAATTGGACACTACTAAAGAAAACGCTGTACACTTAGTTTCTTTGTGTACAGCGTTTTCTTACCTAGCAAGGTACACCTCTTTCCTTATGCACAAAGGTTCTAAGTAGCTTGGGATAAAAAGATCGAGGTATATTTCGAAGAGTAAAGCTTCGATT
>Ga0076930_100231_pt1 | contig 69166 bp, 66 predicted proteins | sample HotLakConsoUCCRE_FD_71149 | JGI IMG/M metagenome (GOLD analysis project Ga0076930, IMG submission 71149) | Hypersaline microbial mat communities from Hot Lake, Washington, USA - Hot Lake Consortium UCC-RE (version 3) (version 3) ...
ATTTTATCTTTTTTTATTTACTTTTAGAGAACGATGAATAAAACGCTATAATGTTGGCGGTAATACAAACAAAACTATGAGCAAAAGATTTCCATATATAAAACCAAATGTTTTAGAAAGCATTTGCAAGATTATTGGAGATACTGTTACAAATACTGAAATTGATAAGTATTTAGCTGACTGTAATCTCGTTAATGTATGTCCTGTTGGAACAAAATGGAAAAGGCTATATAATTCATTTGTGGACTATCAGAATAGAAATAAAATTTCCAATTCTATTCTTAAATTCATTCAGACAACTCTACATCCTTCAAGGTATTTAAAACGAAAAGAAGAATTTGAGTTACATCGTTCAGAGCTAAATCAATTGTTGTCTTTCATAGAACTTGAACTTGGTTCAGATTCTATATTTAGACCTACAAAATTATCTACGACTATTTCAGATGCTGAAAAAAGAGCTACATCACTTCTTGCAAAATTAGCAAATAGAAATGTGCACTCTGATGTACTTTTGTTTTGTAAAGCAGAACTTTTAGTTGACAATTATTTTCATGCGGTTTTTGAAGCAACAAAAAGCGTTGCAGAAAAAATTAGAAATCTATCGGGAATGACATCTGACGGTGGCGAACTTGTTGATTCTGTATTTTCAATAAAAAATCCAATCCTTATAATAAATTCTCTAAAAACTGAAACTGAAATTAGTGAACATAAAGGATTTGCAAATCTATTAAAAGGTTTTTTTGGAATGTTTAGGAATACCACAGGACATGCACCAAAAATTAAATGGACTATTGAAGAGTTTGATGCATTAGATATTTTCTCATTAGCTTCACTTTTTCATCGAAAACTTGACAATTCAACAAAAATCAGATAATTATGGCAAAAACTTGTTACATATGTGGAGAACCTGGGACATCGAAAGAACACGCTCCTGCAAAAAGCTTTTTCCCAGAAGATGAAAAATATCGTAAAAATCTTATTACTGTTCGTTCATGTTCAAAACATAATGAAGACACTTCAAAAGATGATGAGTATGTAAGAAATATTATTTGCATGTCAATTGGAAATAATGCAGTTGCTTTCCAACAATTCATGGATAAAGCTGTAGAATCGTTTAAAAAAAGCCAAGGATTATTAAAAACTACAACAGGCAATGCAAAAAGAGTTTATACAGATGAGACAGGGACAATAAAACCAACATTAGCATTTGCAATTGACAGAACAAGATTCGATAATGTGATAAAGAAAATAGCATACGCACTATTTTATAACGACTATAATTGTACATGGAATAGAGGATTAATAACTATGACAGAATTCTTGCGCAATTCAGATATGACTGCTGATGAACTTGGAGAGTTAATTCAAGAAGCAAAGAAATATTTAATTGAACCAGAATTTGATGGAAATAACCCTCAAGTTTTCAAATACAAGTTTATGGACACAGAATCAAATGACATAAATGAGAAGATAGTATGGATGAAATTTTATGAAGGATTTGAGATTTTCATATCTGCTAAAGAAAACACATTTGAACCAGAAATATAAAGTACATACCGCCAACATTGTATATTCAAAATAGGCGAAATAGTAGTAAATTCAAGGGCTGTAGCCCGCTTCAAAATTATAACTGTTTGATAAGTTTGAAGCCCGCCATCGCCTACTTTGCATATACTTAACGTTGTAGCCAATTGAACAGAAGTGTACCAATATGATAAATTTGATTACAGACTTTAGATACCTGACTGATTGAAAATAAATTAAAAACTTAATAGAAATGGGAATATTTGATTCATTTAGAAAGAAAAACGAGAACAAAAAGGAAACGTCAACTCAAAATGACAAGAACGAGCAACTTGATGATTTCACTAAAGACATGATTAAGTCAGCCGACTTTTTTGTCTCAAGTACTTCTGATAGGTTTGCTGGCCTTGATTATTCAGTGAAAAGTTTAGACGTAATTGACAACGTTTTAGAAGAAGCGTCTGATTTTTATGATGATATGAATGAAGACCAAAAAAATAATATTGTTAGTTCTGTGGGCTCGTACATTTTTGAGGTTGCACGAAAGAACTTTGGAGGTAGATATTTTTGGTATGATAAGTTGAATCAACCAATTTTAGTAACTGGACAACCTGATTTTGAAGTTTCCATATTAGCATTTGAAAAAGTTAGAGGTAGACTTGCTAATGGTAAAGAGGATAATATTCCATTCTATTTTGCTGGATATGTTGAACGTGTGAAAAACAAACAATCAGGAATGATAGTATAACAACTGGCTACAACATCGCATATACCTAATGGCGGTTTTACTGGGCTTTGCAAGGCTTTTCGCCCGCTCAAACTTCTCCACGGTTTGACAGTTGAATCGCCCGCAATCCGCCACTAGGCATATGCGTAACGTTATCTCTTATTTTGAAAAGCTCACTCACCATATTATTCTGTCTAATTCACTTTGGGATTTTTGGTCAAAGTCAGACTACTGATATAGCACTGACCTCAGACAGTGACACTATCTTTTGGCTAACCAATCAAAAAGAAAAGACAGCCACTTTTAATCTTAAAAGTATTGAAAATATAAGAGGAGACTTTGTCTTTAGAAGTTGGTCTCCTAACAGCTTAATACAGATTGTTAAGAATGACAACGAAACAGAAGGGACTGTAACTTTTTTCATTCTTAATTCAGAACAAGAATATAAAAATGAAATCTTTGTTCAAGAATATCAAATGCCTGCATTTAAGGCAGAGGTACTTTACAACATCATTACATCTAGTGAATTCAACAGTATCCCGAGTGACAGGTATATTAAAGATTGGGAGCAAGGTTTGGACGGTGTTACTTATTTATTTGAGCAAAAAGATGGGAAAGTATATTCTTTTAAGCACTATTGGACACCGTCTTCGCAAACTGAATTAACAGAAGCTAAGCTTATACTAGAATTAAAGGAAAAATTAGATTATCATGCTGGGCTACTTCAGCAATGGAAGAAATTTCAAGTTGCCATCCCTTTCTCAGCTTATGAGTATTTTGGAGCCTCATATAATGTACATAAAGTGCTTTCTAAAAAGGAGCTGAGAAAATTGAAAAAGGAACAAAGAACGAAGCAGAAAAAAGATAACGAGAAATAAAATTGTTAATATGGATCCTTACCGTACAATATGGCTGAATCCTCAGCGAACCTTTTCCGAACTTGCATCGAGTAATAGGAAGCAAAAAGTTTTCGCTTTGCCCATTTTAATTGTGGGTTTAAGTTTTGGCCTTGATATGGCTCCAGAAATAAGCGCCTTGCTTGATGAAGGATTTGTTTGGTGGAGTTTGCTTTTTACTATACCAGTAGGTATTGGAATGGCATTTTTAGTTATTGGATTAATTGTGCCTTGGCTTGTTAAAGTTGTAGGGCTAATTTGGAGTGGCTCTTCTACCATGCGACAGATGGTGAACGTTTACTCACTTTCATTAACTCCGTTTCTATTGCTTCTATTATATCAGATCATATTATTTGCTTTTGGCATAGACCCCAGTCTTGACAACTTGAATACCGGACTTAACTACGTTATTTGGCTGTGGTCATTCGGTCTCCTAATTATTGGAGTGTCAAAAATTCAGGGTTTTAGTTATGGAATAGCATTGCTGAACATCTTTATTAGTTATTTGCCTTTACTTGTAATTGGTCTGATGAAAAGCTAACAAGAGATAACATTGGCTAAAAGCAAGCGGGCGGGATGTGCTAAATTAAAATATTCTTATATTTAGCCAACTAAGGTGAAGGTTGCCAAAAATGCGGTTTTTTAATGCCCGCCAGCTTTTAGCCTAATCGTTAGATTTAATTTCTTCCTTGGCTGATTTTTCTGCGAGTCGGTGGGCAGAAAATGGGAGGTTAAAAATTCGGATGCATTAGCCTGAAAGGCTTAAGTTTTTTCGGGCGAGCCGTATAAGCAGTGTGCTTATAAACGGTAAAGACCGTTTTAAAAACTTAAAATGAAGTTAGCCGATTGCAGCCAAAAAGTCAAGCAATCAAGCGGCTAATGAATAATGGATCCGATATTTTTAAGCCGGGTAGTTTATTTTTTTCTTTTCTGCCGCAAGAGCCAACGGTCCATACACAAGTTTATAGACACATAGGCTTTGCTCCCACGACATGGCAGGGTTTTAAAGGATGCCCAAGGAAGAAACTCCGCATTTTTGCAATTCAATTTTTTTGGTAACTTGAAATTTAATTGAAAAACGACTAAATCTAACATCGACTATCCAAGCCATATTAATTGGTGTGCAAATCATTAATTTTATCAATCAAAACGGTTGATAGTCGTATGTTGTAGTGCATTTAAAAAAACGACATGATTACAGTTCAACATAGATTTTTAGACCACCAAATAAGTCCAAAGACAGAAACGCTGATAATTGGAACATTTAACCCCGAAACAGCGGACAATGATGCTGAATTTTTCTATGGAAGAAGCAGAAACTATTTGTGGAGACTTCTTCCAACAGCTTTTGGCAAGACAGACTTAAAAGGTGCTTCCAAACAGGAAAAGTTAGATTTTATTCAGGAGCATAAAATTGACCTTACCGACCTAATTGAAGAAATTCAAGTTGAAGAAGGTCAAGAAGCCAATTACTATGACGGCTACATCGACAACAATGTAACTAAATGGAAAGACATCATCGCTCTAATTGACACTCTTCCAAACTTGAAAAGAGTTTGCTTTACAAGAAAAACCTTTGCTGATATACCTAACATGAAAAAACAACTTTTAGAAATTCAAAAGCATTGTGACAACAAAGGAATTGCTTTCCAAGCATTAACCACCCCAGCACGATTTTACCGTGAAGACAAACAAATCGAATGGACAAAATTTCTTTTGAATGATAGCAGGTAAAGCAACAGATACGGTTTATTTTTCAGAAATTCTGCTGACTGACAAGAGATTTACAAAGACCTGCAATGCTTTAACTGAACTTCTTGAAAAGCACTCAATAAAGTATGATTTCTTAAAAGCCACAAAAGATATTTGGTGCAGAGACTACATGTCTATTCAGATTGAAAAGGGAAAGTTTGTACAATTCCGTTATGAACCTTCATATCTGAAAAACGACTTAGAACTTCAATCAGACCCAAAAGAAGTTTGTAAAGCCAACAACATTAGACCTCAATTTTCCAAAATCAACCTTGACGGTGGCAATGTTGTGAATTGGTCAGACAGAGCAATTATTACTGACCGAGTTTTTGACGAGAACCCAGAATATTCAAGTAAAACTAAACTGATTTCTGATATTGAAAAACTTCTTGAAGTTGAGATAATCGTTATTCCGCAAATAAAATCTGATATGACAGGTCATGCAGACGGAATGCTTCGATTTGTTGACCACAACACATTACTTGGAAATAACCGAGAACAGGAATTTAAATATTGGAAGGATGGGATTAACAAAGTCCTAAAAGAAAAAGGAATTGACTATATCGACATTCCGTTTCTCGACCATAAAGAAAAGAAATACCCTGACCATGCAATTGGGTGCTATGTAAATTATTTGGAAATCCAAGACTTAATTGTGCTGCCAATATTTGAAACAGAGCAGAACAAAGACCAAGAAGTTTACGACAAGTTCAGAGAGATTTTCCCAGACAGAAAGATTGAGACGATTAATTACAACGAAATCGGACTTCATGGTGGTCTGTTGAACTGTACGACATGGACGATAAGAGACTGAAAATGAATAAAAACGCACTACAACATCTAAGCTCTAATGATGCGCGCTAAGGGCGCGGTTCATTAGAGCTTCTGTTGAACTCTTCCTCCAAACCTACCCTGTTTTTCTATGGGGATTGCATAGTTTTAGTTGTGTTCCATTACCCAGATTTCCATTTCAATCTGAGGTGATTTTGCCATTAATTCTGATGGATAAGCGTATTTTGCTGAGGATGCTTCTTCTGCAATTACCATTTCTTTGTACATTTCTAGACTTTGGGCACTATAATCCCACCACTCTCTTGGGAGCATTTTTTTAAACATTCGGTAGTTTTCAATTTCACTTCTCATTTTCTATGGGTGGCCCTCTTTCCGGCAATATCACTTTCATGATGATGACCTGCTCTGCCCCGCAATGATGGCAAGCCAATGGATTATAATCAAGTTTTTGCTGGCATATCTCTATCCAGCTGTATTTTTGCTTTACCCAAACGGGCTGTTTTAGTTCTGCTTTTGCAATATTGAGCTCAGTTGCCTTGTTCTTAGAAGCTAAAAAACCGTAATGACGGATGCGTATAAATCCGGAAGGTAAAATATGTGCCGCAAAGCGTCTTAAAAACTCGGTGCCTGCCAGGGTGATCAATTTCTGCTTAGATGCATCACGGTAATCCTTGTAATTAAAGCTAACTGTACTTTTATTGACATCAGTTAAGCGATGGTTGCTGATGGCCACTTTATGGGTATACCTTCCCAGATATTCCACCACTGTTTTGGGAGAAGCAAAAGGCCTTTTGGCATACACTACCCACTTCTTTTCAAAAGCTTGTTTAGCTATGGATTGTGGTATTTTTAGTTCCTTTCTGACCAATGCCATGAACTTGGCTCTAAAAACAGTGCTTAATGCCCGCTTGGGAAACAAATATTTATTGCCGTGCCTACAAGCCTTCCATTTACCGTTTCGGGTAATTCCCCCACCAGGCACAATACAGTGCAAATGTGGGTGCAGCCACAATTGCTGACCCCAAGTGTGGAGTATGGCTACCATTCCGGTTTTTGCGCCTAAATAGTTGGGGGCTGCGGCAAAATCCTGCACCGTTTGCCATGCTGCCTTAAATAGTGTAGCGTATACTTCTTTAGCATATTTGGGTAGCAGCTCATTGAAGCAATGAGGTAAAGTAAAAACAATATGATAGTAAGGAACGGGCAGCAATTCGCTTTCCCGATCCAAAATCCACCTTTCTTTATTGGTTTGCTGACATTTGGGGCAATGTCGGTTTCTACAGCTGTTATAGCTGATGCTTTGGCTACCACAGTCCCTACATGCCTGCATATGACCGCCCAGGGCTTTTGTCCTGCAGTAGGACAAAGCTCTTAAAGTCTTTTCTACTTCTACTCTGGGTTGGTATCTGTCAATAAAGTCTTTTCCATGAAGATGGATGATATCTGCTACTTCATAGGCAGGCTTCAGTTTTTAGCAGTATAAAGCCTGTCAAACGGACTGTGCACCAAGGATTTATTTAGCTTGGCAATATGCAGATACATCATAGTGGTCTGGATATGGGCATGTCCCAATTGCTCCTTGATGGAGACAATATCAACGCCTTGTTCTAGTAAGTGAGTGGCAAAGCTATGCCTTAGTGAATGAACACAAGCTTGCTTTTGTATCCCTGTTTTTTGCATGGCCAAACGAAAGCTTTGTTGTACGGCACTATGTCCCAGCGGGGAACCTTTCTCCTTGCCGTTGAATAAATAGTCCTGCGGCTTTGAACCTGCTATGTATTGTTGTAAGCCTTTGGCTATTAATTCACTAAGTACCACATAGCGGCTTTTATTGTTTTTAGACTCCCTTACATGAATCTGCATTCGGTCAAAATCAATATCTGTTACCTTTAACTTACAGACTTCACTTACCCTGAGTCCAGCCGAATAGATCAGGCACAGTATAACTCTTTGTTTAAGACGTTGCGGGGCTTGGAAAAGACGCTTGAGTTCCTCCTGAGAGAAAACGGTTGGCAACTTCTTTTGCCCTTTTAAATTGGGAAGACGGAGTGCTCGGTCTTCCAGCTCATAAACCCTAAAGAAAAACCTCAACCCATAAACGGCATGCTTAAAATAGGTGTCGCTCAAATCTTTATTGCTTGCCAGGGTATAGAGGTAACTGTTTACCTCATCAGGGTCAAGCTCCAGTGGCGACTTTTTAAAATAAAGGCTGATCTGTGCTATCCCTCTGGAATAACTGAAAACAGTGCTTTCCGAATAGCTCTTCAACGTGATTTGCTCTTCAAATTTCTTGATATGATCAGAAAAATGCGGTACTTCACATTTCGCCCTTTCAATCAATGTTTTGGCTGAATTAGCCTTGGTATTTAACCATCCGTAATTTTTACTTAAATTGCTCATAATATTTATATTTTATATCATGAGCTTAACGATCCGGTCAGTTGAAATACTTCAGCTACCGGAGGTTGAGTTCAACAAAACATAAAACCAATTTGCTCAGCACTCTGTAACAAACGCATTAGTAAATTGCTTAGTTTAGCTTTTCGTAGCTCAAATAGGCAAAAAGGTTTTATGTAGGCGTTAACCTCAGGCAGGAAGTAGCAAATTGCACATTTGAATGAACATTTTTTTAAAAACTTGATTAAGCCGTTGTGCATTTAGTGTCTTTGTACAAAAGTAGAAAATCATAAGAATCCTATATCAGAAATTTGAGACGCTTTTTCAAAATACGACATTAGATTTTAAACCTCATTTATACGAAAATGGCTCTTGGGATAGCCGAATGCTTGGAATTATTGGTGCTCGTGGAGTCGGGAAAGCAACCATGATTTTACAGCATATCAGACGTTATCATCAGCTAAAAACAATGGCGCGCTTGCAGGCAACTAAAATTTTCTTATTTTTTACTACCTTTATCTGAGGTTGAAAGTGAGGGCTTTTAATTCACCAAAGTTTTTAGTCATGGCGTTCTCTTCAAGCAGAAAAACAAGAAATCATGAAAAAAATATTGTTCTTATTATTTTTTGTCCTCTTACAAGAGGGTCTAAATGCTCAAATAGTTGATAAATTATCTGTTGAATTAAATATAGGGAGGTATTCAAAAGAAACTGGACTTTTTAATTCAGGATATTACTCAAATAAATTCAGCTATATCAATGGCTTTAACATAGGATTCGATCCAAAAGAAAAATGGCAATATCATGTCGGTGTTAGAAAGCTGAACTCGACTATTGAGTCGGGAGGTGGAGATTCTTTTGAATCTTCACAAAAAGAAGGATTTGAATTTAAAATAGGAGCAAAAATTTCTCCAAGAAATGAAAATAAAGTGTTTTTGAGCTACGGATTGGACTTATTTGCGGAGAAATCCAATCAAAAAGGAACATATTGGGTTGATTATCCTCCAACTTATGAAATAAATCATGGAATGAATTACTTCGGAGTAGCTCCAAATTTGACAATTAATGTGAAATTGGCTAATAGAATATTGATTTTCGCTGATACCAGATATAGGTTTGGGAGAGTAAATTTAGCTCAAAAGGAAGGCACTCAGTCAGATAAAACTTTGTATCCAACAAGAAAGTATTGGATGGGTGTTTTTGAACCGCTGAATTCCATTGGAGTAAGATTCAATTTTAAATAGCAAAAGCCAACGGCCCATACACAAGTTTATAGACACATAGGCTTTGCTCCCACCGACATGGCAGGTTTTTAAAGGATGCCCAAGGAAGAAATTCCGCATTTTTGCAATTTAATTTTTAGTAGCCGAGAAACTGAAAAAGGAATATCTACAGGACAAAAATGACTGATATGAAAAACATAATAGATTTTGAGGATATCCTCGCTGAAAAATACGGGCAAAAAGGGACTGAAAGTCGTGATAAATACGATGCGGACTCTCTTGCTTTCCGACTTGGAGTTATGCTAAAGGAGGCTCGTAAAGAAGCAAACCTGACACAAGAACAACTTGCTAAAAAGACTGGCACGAAGAAAAGCTATATTTCGAGAATTGAGCGTGGATCCAGTGACATTCAGATTTCCACTTATTACAAACTGATTGAGATTGGACTTGGCAGACATCTAAATATACAGATAGGATAAGAAGAAAGTAAAGTGGTCAACATCACCTATGAATGAATGGTGTTTCATCGGTCAGGAAAGTTTGGAGGTACTTGGGAAGTTAGCCACAATTAGTAAATTTAATCCTGTAGCTATCGGAATGCTGTGGTTTTGTGGGGATGGCAAGCTTGGTAGTTTCTAATCCCCCCTTCATCATAGCCCATAGCCATATCGTTGTACCTAAGCTAATGACATCAAAATAGATTAAAATCAAGTTTATGAGGAAATACATTAATTTCGTAAGTATTCCTATGAAATTTCATGTAACAGCCATAGTTATTTTCGCATCATTTACTTCTGCAAGTGGACAATCAGACTGCCTTGATGATTCATTGAAATACAAAAATGTTTACATGAAACGAGTGCATAACGTTATTGGACTTGTGCCTTCAAAAGCTAGAGTTACAAATGGATGGGCCATTGGGTGGGAAGCATCGCTTGACAATTATTGCATGCATATGGATTCAATTCGAATTAATGGTTTGCATACAAATGTTTTCCTTCCTCAGGCTTATATTGCTGGAATGTCTCTTATTATGGCACCTTTTTATCCAAAAATGCTATTAGAAAATTTTGAGGTTGACACTTTAACCCGCATTATTCATGAGAAGGTTATGATAAATGATGATTATCAATTTAAAATTACTGATTATCAAACGATTAGTTCAGGGTTAACCCCGATAATTTATAAAAACCTATTAGCCCAAATTTGAGTGTTTTTAAATTCATGTATTAATGTGAATTTAACAATGCAACTATCTAATAATTTGGTTTTTATAAATTGTCTGTCCTTCGGACGAAAAATTCATATGAATTTTTCGGGTTAACATACGATGATCTAGTAATTAGACACAAATTAAATGGAGTATCCATCAGCCTTTTTGAATTTGGTGAGCAGTTTTTAATTCAGGGACTTCATCTTACTGCATTTTTCCATAATGTGGACAAACTGAATGGAGCTTCCATCACCTCTATTGCAAGTACATATAAACATTTCAATGGAGTTATGATTTCTGGTATTTTTAATAAAACTAATCGAGGAAAAGGACTTCAAATTGGACTCATCAATAGTGCTACAAAGATGAATGGAATACAAATTGGACTTTGGAACAGGATAGGGAATAAGGGGCTCCCCTTCATCAATATGAATTTCAAGAAAGTTCCGTAATTAAGTGATCTGGTAAATGGAGATGATGCTTACTTACCTGAGCTTAGGAGTTATTTTGATATTTCTCAATATCCTATTTTCACTTAAATTCATATCAACTTCCCCAAATTAAATCCCACAAAAACAGCCAATAAACCCAAAACTATACTTCCCAATCCATACAAAAAAAATAAGCCCATTTGCCCATTTTGCAGATAACTAAAGTTCTCATAAGAGAAGGTTGAAAATGTAGTAAAACCACCGCAGAAACCGGTAACCAGCAATAATTTGAAATTTTGCGAAGGGTTTTCGATTAAATAAGCTAAAAATATGCCGATTAGAAGTGATCCGAAGATGTTTGATATAAGGGTTCCATAAGGAAGAAAGTTTGATAAGTATTTTTGTGATAGGGCAGTAGAAGCATAACGTGCAATGCTTCCTAATCCGCCACCAAGTCCAATAAGAAGTAGATTTTTAATCATTTGGATGCAAATTTACGGTTCCATTGATCTCGGTCATATACCAAATCGCCTTTTGAGTCCCATTCCTGATTGATAAATGGCCTAAAACTCTTATCAAATGGATCCCTTCCATACTGGATGGTCTTCTTTCTTCGTCTTCTTAAATCATAATATTCGGCCCATAGGCCCACTTTTTGATCAAATCTATATTCTCCCTGCACAGCCACTTGTCCATTTTTATGGAAATAAAGATAAGTTCCTTCTTTTTCACCATGTTCAATCGGAATCACTTCTTTTACATGCTCTCTTTCCTCTTCATCGTAATAAGTGATTTTAGAATCTATGGGCCAGCCTTTAAAATAAGTGAGCTTATCTAAAAGGATTCCTTGATTATCATAGCGCATCCATCTTCCATGTTTGAGGCCATTCCAAAACATACCCTTTTCAATTACTTGATCATCCTTTATTTTTTCATAAGGGCCATGAAGAATTCCTGCAAACTTAGGATCTGGATTTTTAGTGCTTCTAATTTCTTTCCTTTTGAAATCGTACCAGTAAAAATCCCTAACATAAGGATCGGGTTCTACATATTCCTTTTTAAGATAATTGAATAATTCGCGGGTCACATTATTTCCATATCCCGATAGCGTATAATTTTTACGTACTTTTTTATCGTAATAAAAATTCCTTTTCTTCTTCTCTTTCTTTTCTTTATCCTCATCTTCCTCTTCCTCTTCTTTTGTTTCTAAATCAATGGTTACTGGTGCGCCATCTAAAAATTGAAATGTTTTTTTAATAGTATCGGACGGGGTAGGGATAGTGTCATTAGGGATTTCTTCTTCCTGAGCTAATAATGCTAAAGGCAAGCTTAAAATAAGAACTGATATAAGTAAGAATTTCTTCATATTGTCCAAAACGAAAACAGCCCGAAGTTATTGAAAATTTCGGGCTGTCCTTAGTTTTTTAATTAATAATTAATAATTAAGGAATTAATAATTTAGAATTCACCAATTTCCATATCCGAATTATGCTTCTGATTATGTCTTCACAAATTCAACCATAATTAATTACTAATTAACCAATTACTAATTATTAATTAATCATTTTTCCATCATCTCCACGCTTCTGCTGATAAAGTTGGTTAAATCTTTACCGTTAAGCATGTTTTGTGAAAGTAAGGCTAAATCATAATTCTGCTTGGCAATGTTCTTTTGCTCTGCTTCATTTTCTGCTTTCAATATTTTTGACGCCATTTTATGATTTGCATTGATGGTCAAATTATATTGATCTGGCATTCCACCCATGAAAGGCATTCCACCGCCAGTTTGTTGCATATCTTTCATTCTGCGCATAAATTCTGGCATAGTTAAAGAAACGGGCAATTCATCTGGTGATAATGCTTCAACAGCCACAGTCATTGATGAATTATTGATAGCTTCTTCAAAAACCTTTTTTAGCTTTTCTTTCTCATCATCAGATAATACACTTTCTGCTTTCTCATCCTTATCAATCAATTTGTCCACTATGTCAGCATCCACACGCTTCATATTGGTTTTCTCCAATTTCTGCTCTAGTTGATTGATGAAATGACTGTCTATTGGGCTGTCCAATAAAACGACATCATAGCCTTTTTTCTGTGCTGATGTGATATAAGCATCTTGCTTATCAGGATTAGTAGCATAAAGAATCGTCACATTTCCATCTTTGTCGGTCTGATTACCAGCTATACTTTCTTTATATTCATCTAAAGTGAAATGCTTGTCTTGTTCGATGCTTTTCACTAAGCAGAATTTTTTTGCTTTATCATAGAATTTGTCATCACTCATCATTCCGTATTTCACAAAAAGGCCAATACTTTCCCATTTTTCTTCAAATGACTTTCTATCATTTTTATAAAGCTCAGCCAGCTTATCCGCTACTTTTTTAGTGATGTGATTGTTGATTTTCTTCACATTACTGTCAGATTGTAAGTAACTTCTCGATACGTTCAATGGAATATCAGGAGAATCAATTACTCCATGCATCAACATCAAGAATTCAGGCACCACATCTTTCACTTCATCTGTAATGAAAACCTGACGAGAGTACAATTGAATTTTGTTTTTCTGGATGTCAAAGTCATTCTTGATTTTAGGGAAATATAAAATCCCTGTTAAATTGAATGGGTAATCTACATTCAAATGAATCCAGAATAATGGATCTTCGCTAAATGGATATAGCTCTTTATAGAATTTTTTATATTCTTCGTCTGTTAAGTCAGCTGGTGCTTTTGTCCAAAGCGGAGTGGTGTTGTTGATTACTTTTGGTTTTTTAACCTTTTTCTCTTCTGCATCATCGCCTTCACCTTCTTTGATGGTTTCTTCCGTTTCACCAAATATGATCGGAACTGGCAAGAATTTGCAATATTTAGTCAAAATTTCATTGACTCTGTGGTCTTCTAAAAATTCAACTGAGTCCTTATTAATATGCAAAATGACTTCAGATCCTCTTTCTTTTTTGTCACCGTCTTTTAACTCAAATTCAGTACTTCCATCACAGATCCAGTGAGCAGGCTCAGCACCTTTTTCTCTTGAGAGAGATTTGATTTCTACCTTATCCGCCACCATGAAAGCAGAGTAGAACCCTAAACCGAAGTGACCGATAATTCCTGCACCCTCGCCTTTTTCCTTATATTTTTCTACAAATTCAGTGGCACCAGAAAAGGCAATTTGGTTAATATATTTTTTAATTTCTTCACCCGTCATCCCGATACCTTTATCGATAACATGTAAAGTCTTTTTCTTTTTATCTATTTTAATTTCGATGCTTAAGTCACCCAAATCGCCATCATATTCGCCTAGCGTACCAAGGCTCTTGATTTTCTGAGTGGCATCTACAGCATTGGAAACCAACTCACGAAGGAACACTTCATGGTCAGAGTATAAAAATTTCTTGATTATTGGGAAAATATTTTCCGAATGGATCGAAATACTACCTTTCTCTTGCATTTTATTTACTGTTTTGATTTATTTCATCGCAACAATCAATTCTTATTCCATTCATAAATTATTAACTTTTTGCTGTCAGCTTGGCAGAAAAATTATGCGTAAATTGCATGAACTGAAAAAATATCATATTATGAACCGGATAACCCTAATTTTCTTTGCCATTTTTTGTATTTCAATCTTCAATTCCTGCGAAACATTAAAGCAAGTAGCTAAAGATTATGATTTGGATCCTACGCAATCGGGTAAGTTAACAGAAAAAGAGGTAATCCAAGGATTGAAATCTGCTTTGGAAGTAGGGACAAAGGCAGGAGTAGATCAATTAGCAGCAGCAAATGGCTATCTAAAAGATGAAGCGGTAAAGATTTTATTGCCCTCTGAATTACAATTAGCTATTTCTCAATTAAAATCAACCTCAGCTGGTAGAAAGGTATACGATGAATTAATTAAAGATATTGAAGCAGATATGGTGGTGAGTTTGAATAGATCAGCAGAAAAAGCTGTAGTAAAAGCCAAGCCCATATTTGTCAATGCCATTACCTCTATGACTGTGCAAGACGGTTTTGACATATTGAGAGGATCTGACAATGCGGCTACTTCTTATTTAAGAAATAAAACTTTTAATCAGGTGGTGAGTGCATTTAAGCCTGATATTAAAAATGTTCTAGATGATCCAATTGTCTATAATAGAAGCAGTGAGCAATTGTATAGCAGTTTTGTGAAAACTTATAATGAGGTAGAGCGGAATGATATTATCAATGCATTGAAACTTGAGCCAATAAATGAAAAAGACTTAGCGTCATTTGTGACGCAGCGCGCTTTGGATGGAATGTTCCAGAAAATTGCCCTGAAAGAAAAGGATATCAGAGAAAATCCTTCAGCAAGGATAAATGATATTCTGAAAAAGGTATTTGCTCAACAATAATTTTTAGATTTGTACTGAGTTTGAGAGGATTGATCTCATCAATTAAGCTTATGTGATGATATTTTAAGTATGAAAATAAAGCAAATTTTAATTTTTTCAGTAGTAGTTACTATTTGGTTAGTTTACAAGCCTTCAGAATTAAAGGCACAAGATTATGGACTGAAAGCGGGTGCTGTATTTTCAACTATAAGCGGACAGGAAAGTGGTAGTATTAAGCCAGGACTTCAATTGGGAGGCTATAAGAATTTTGGAGCTACCGAAAAGCTATTCGTGCAGATGGAAGCTTTGTTCACCCAGAAAGGTTCATGGAATTGGGACAGTGATAATGTTAAAAATATAAATCTTTACTATTTTGATTTTGCCATAATGTTTGGAGTTCTTACTTATGAAAAATTCACACTTAATATCGGAATTCAGCCTTCTATATTTTTAGGTGGGAATTATAAATATTCATTAGAGAACCAAGAACAAAAAGAGAGCTTAAAGGGAAGAGTAAGTGCTATGGATTTTGCCACTATCTTTGGTTTGGAATACGATTTTAATGAGAATTTCACCATAGGAGCAAGATTTAATTATAGCTTTGTTCCATTGCAATCATATGAAAATGATTTTGCGGATAATAATGACCTTCCATTTTCACTGCTATTCCAGCTTTACGGAAAGCTAAAATTTGGAAAAATGATGGATATGATTAAAGGGGATGAGTAATTAATAATTACCAATTAATAACTAAGCTTTACTGCACCAATTCATCATTATTCCATTCGCCTTCCAACTTTACATTCCCATCTTTATCATAAAGTGTGCCTTGTCCATTTCTTTTGTCATTTTTCCATTGTCCTTCGTATTTCTCGCCTGTGTTCCAATAATAAATACCAGTTCCTTCTCTCTTGTCATTCTGATATTCACCTACATATTTATGACCATCAGCCCATTTGTAGGTTCCTTTTCCATGCTTCATATTATTTTTCCAATCTCCGTTATACACACTATTGGAGCTGTAATGACCTACACCTTCACCATTAGCTTTTCCAAATTTAACTTCCCCGAAATAAGCTATTTTTGTTCCATTGGCATTGTAAAAAGTCAGTCTTCCTAGTTCGACTTTGTTTTGAATTTCTTTGTCTTTTTGAGCTATAGTATTGTTCAGTGAGGTGATTTCTTGGTTAAACTCTTTTTTTAAGGTTTCAATTTTTTCTTGATATTTCTCCTCAACGGCAGTGATTTTTTTATCCATTTCTCGCTCCAGGCTTGCCATTTGCGAACTACTCATGTTTTGAGTGCTGTCCAGTTCTGATCGTAAGGAATTGAATCTTTCTATAGTTGCTCTTCTGCTTTTCATAAAGCTTCTATCATCTATGGAATCTTCAATTGCATTATAAATCTTCATAGCCTTATCATACTCGCCAGAAATAAAAAGCTCATCAGCCGTAGATTTTTGACGATATAATTCGCTTTGTTTTTCTAGATTTTCTAATTGCGCAGTTTTATTTTGGGTCTCTTCTCTAAAATGATTTTTTCTTTTGTTGATAAAGAAAATCGCAATGAGGCAACCTACAATAATGACAGGGGTAATGTAAAATGCTATGTTTTTAAATTTTTTCATAAGGTGTTAATCTGACAGTTTAATAGTAGGGATTTTTTGCTCTTCTTTTCTGAAATCTAAAGAAATATAAGTGCTTAGCCTTAAGATGAGTCTTCTACTATAAAGTGTTGGGTCGTTTAAGTTTTGCCCTGTTGTATAGGTTAAGCCTAATGAGGAGCTAACACGAGGACTACTTATGTAACCAAGACTTCCATAAAATCTTAAATCTTCCACGAAACTACCTATGACATTTTCACCACTTTGCATTATTACTTCCACATTAGGGGAGAAATAAAAGGTGCCAGGTTTCAATTTAGTTCCATTTATTGGAATTTTCATGTAAAAGTTATACCTCCAGCGGTTTCCGAATTTGAATTCATCGGCCTCAACAGCAGCTCCTCTTTTCCAACGATGCTCTATTCTTATTCTATTGTAAAGCATAAATCTTGGAAAAGGTAAAACAAACAAATATTGATGCCAAATTCGAGGCTCAATATAAACTGGTTCGTAATCTAGATTTCCCTTTTCTGGTGTAAAGTTTAACCTTAAGACACCGCCAATTGTGAAGTTAAAATTTGGAGAGAATACATAATTTAATCCATGGCGATTATAAATTTGCGCCATTTTATCCATAAAGATCAATCCATCCTGACTGCCTTCTCTTCTGTAGTGCATTTCAGCCCCCCAATATAATTTATCGGCAATTCTAAACTTATTGTAGGAACTAACCCATAAATTAGATCCCATTTCTTCAAATTCAGGCTCTAATTCCTGAGCTGAAATATTAAAGCAAGTTCCTAAAAGTACAATTAGTAAAAATTTTCTCATGCCATTAAAAGCTTAATTCCATTTCCAATATCTCAGCCGCTTTTTCAGCAGTTTTTGCTCTTTTCACCTTTCTTTCCATCCTGTTGGTATTGCTTTCATTCAGCACATCAATCATTTCATCATATAAGATTTTAAAATTGGCTTGGTAATCATTCATATTATCGCAAGTCAGCTTTTGCATGTTTTGAAAAATCCCAGGTAGCAGCATCTCGTTAAAAGCTTTGTAAATAGGAGGTTTTGATTTTTCCTCCATATTTGTAAAAGTATAGGGATTGAACACCTCTTCAGTGTATGCATCATTAATTTTGTATATACTTTCAGGAGCTTTTTGAATAGTGTAAATCAGCTCTTCAGTTCTGTTAAAACAATTGATTAAAGGCTCTATTGCAATAATTTTCTCCTCTGCAGTTGGAAGATTAGAATATATTTCTAGCTCTCCATCTGCAAAGTTGATAATAGCTTGAGCTACATCTATTTCTGCAAAATTATCGTGTTCACCAGTAATCAGGGAATCTGCTAAAGACTTTGTTTTTTCGTATTTAGCCAGCATCGCCTTTTCTAATTCTACTAGCTTTTCTTCTTTTTGAATTTCACTTAAGAATTCCTTTAAATTTTCTTTAATAAGATCTATTTCATTATCCAAAGCATCTAATAATGTTGATAATCTTGATAAATTAGATTGCGTGTCATCATTTAAGAAACTTAAATCAGACTGAATTTCATAATTTGCTGAGATTGTATCTTTATTTAAAATCTCCATTACAGAGGATTTATTTTTAAGGTTAATTTTATATTGAACCAATTTATCTCTGTCAAAATATTTTAGTTGATCGTCATTATGTAGAGAAAGTATTTCCTCAGTAGGTTTTAGAAAGTTTTGTCTGATTTCTTCCAATACATTTTTAAATTCCGCTACTTTATTGGTTGACATGCTAGCAATATTAATTTGTGGATTACTTAAAATGGTTTGGGTTTTTTCTTGTGTTTTCTGGAGTTTGCTTTCAATGTCATTTAATAATTCCTCTTCCTTTTCTTTTAAAGGAGATGCATTTAATTTACTTGAAATGGAAGGCTTTATGTTCGATTTGGTAATAGGGGAAAAGGTTTTATCTACCAACTCCAAATTATCTAATAATGTAAAATACAGATTGCTGATATTATCTTCTTCTTTATATTTCTCTAATAACTCTTGATTGTATAGCCTGGCCTTCAGTTCTACTATCTCTAAAAAATCATTATTTAGGGCAATCTTCTCTCCCGATAAATTAGAATTGTACGGATCATTGATTTTGATTTGCTGGACTTCATCTTCTCTATGAAGACGCATAGCTACCAAGATATTATCTTCAAAGACCCATTCTTTCACTAGTTTTTTAATGCCATCTTCATCTAATCTGTAAAATGACCAAACCCCTTGAGTCAATTCATCTTCATCTAGGTTTCCTTCTAACACATTATTTTCGATATTTAATTGAAATTCTCCTTTGGCTTTATCATCTTCAAAATTGATGCTGGCTGTTAATGTCGTGTCTGTAATTTGTGAATTGCGTATTTGCCAATCATATAGTTTCCAGGTCTTCGATTTTTTACCGGCAATAAATTTCCCTACTGCCATAAATTCATGACCGTTAACATCATAAGAATAGGTGTAATCTTTGTAATAGCCATCTCCAGTTGGCTCAAATGAGCCTTCCGTTAATATCCAATTTTCATCTGCTCTGTTTTCTATGAATTGACCATCAACAGATAAATATTCATATATATCTTCTTGATTTTCAAATTGCTGTGAGAGCTCAAATTTCCCATTATAAATAGTGTCTTTATCGCTCAGATAGAATTCGTATTTTGCTAAGTATTTAGTATTATTTATGGTATAAGTACTATCGTAGCTTTGAACTTTTTGTGCCTTAGCCCATGAAGAAAGAAGAACTAACAGTATGATATTGAATAATATAGTTTTTTTTATTTTCTTCATAGATGGTAAAAGTATTAAATCAAATGTACTAATTATTTTCTTTTGCCCTAAAAGGGAGTTATGAAGTTTTACTTAGCTCTATCAGATTTTCAAAATTCTTTAAAATATTACTGGTTTTAAAATGAAAAAGTTATCAAAAACCTAAGTTCTGATAACCTAACCTTTACTAGTTTAATGCCACTATGAAAATACTTGTAAATAACTATCTCAATCGATCCATTGACCTTACTAATCTTTCATCTTTACGAATAAAACGAACGGCAAGAGAATTGAAAACCAAAGCTATTGCTGGCAAAAATAGTCCATAACTATAAGCGCCTTGAATGCCTAGTAATATATTACCTTCGGCTTGAGTTGCCCAATAGGCGGATAGGCCTAAAGCGGTACCGATTAAAAGAGAGTTAAGGGTAGAAAGTATAATCTGACGCATTCTTTTCTTATACATTCCAATAGAAATAAAAGCCACGCAAACAGACAAAAGTCCTAAAATGCCTGGGACAACATATGGGCTGAATTCATTTTTCACACCTTCTTCGGGAGAAGTAATAGTTTCAAGGTAAAAAGCAGTTAAAGTGTAAGATGCACCTGAGCTGGAATCTACTTTTTGCCATAAAGGAGCAAATAAAAATACCAACATATTTATGCCTACAATTAATAAGAATATGGTTTGAATTCTTTGAATCATCGAAAAGTGCTTTTTTGTATTTTGCAAATATACGGTAAAAATCAGCATGTATAAATGAGATGGGAGATAAAAATGGGTTTTAATAGAAATAATGTCGGTTTTGGAAATAAAGGCTTAATAGGGAGCAAATTATTCATTCTTTTAAAGTCTTAGTCAAAGATTTTCTTAAAATCGTAAAATCTATTAGATTGAGAAGAGTATAAATTAGCTAAGTGTACCAGTACACTAACATAAATGTTGGCGTTCATACGTATGGCGAAACTCACGATCTAAATTTGATGTTAATCTAAATTGAACTTACTTTGCATAGAAGTTATTTAAAGTGGCAGAAAAAGCATACATAACACCTAAAGTATTAAAATGGGCTCGGGAGTCGGCTAAAATGACTCTCGAAGTTGCTGCGTCTAAGGTGAACAAGACAGCAGAACAGCTTAATGAATGGGAAGAAGGTATTAACTATCCTACAATTAAGCAGGCTGAAAAACTTGCTAAGACATACAAAAGACCATTTGCTCTGTTCTTTCTGCCAGAAATACCAAATGATTTCCAACCATTACAAGATTTTAGAAAGTCAGATTCCAAGGAATTAACTACTGGATCTGTTTTTATAATTCGAGAAATTCAACAAAAGCAAAGCTGGTTAAGTGAAGTTATAGAGGAAAGCGGTGACCCTGCCTTATCCTTCATTGGTAGATTCAACATTTCTGGTGACCCGAAAATAGTTGCAAATGATATTATAAAAACACTAGAAATAAAGAGTGACTTTACAAGCGAATCCTCGCCTATTAAATATTGGATAGACAAAATTGAGGCAAAAGGTATTTATGTATCTCGAACAAGTTTTATTCACTCTAGATTACTATTGGACAAGGAAGAATTACAAGGATTTGCAATTGCCGACCCTTATGCACCTTTTGTTTTTATTAATTCTCAAGACTGGGACGCTCCTCAATTGTTTACTCTTATTCATGAACTTGCTCATTTATGGATAGCTAAAACAGGAATATCAAATGACATTGAACTAGATTCAAAAAACAGCAATCCTATTGAAAGATTTTGCAATGAGGTCGCTGCTAATGTCTTAATGCCAGAAGGAATAATTAGGTCTTTTGATAGTTCAGTCTTTACGAGCTCGAATTCAATTTACAAGCATGCCAGATTAATGGGTGTGAGTAGCTATGCCCTTCTAGTAAGATCAATGAAACTGGGGCTAATCTCATTGCCAATATATAATCAATTGAAAAAAGAGGTTCAGAGGGATTTTGAGGAATTCGTAAAAAAACAAGAAGAAAAGAAGTTAAAAGCTAAACAAAAAGAAGGAGGACCAAACCCTTACCTTCTTCGAGTTAATAAAAACAGTAGATTATTTACTCAATTTGTACTTGACGCATTCCGCGGAGGTAATATTGAACCTACCCAAGCTAGTTCTTTATTAAACACCTCAATCAATAATTTTCCAAAACTTGAAATGCAGATATACAAATGACACATAAAACATCTAACTATTGTTTGGATGCAAATGTACTCATTCAAGCTTGGCAGAAGTATTACTCTCCAGAATTATGCCCTGACTATTGGGACAATCTCATAGCACTAGGTAAGTCCGAAAGGATTTTTATACCTAGCATGGTTTATGAAGAAATTGTAAAAACAGAGGATGATCTATCAGCATGGCTTAAAAATAGCAAGATTCCAATTCGACCAATTACAGAATCAGTAACTAAAAAACTTCAGGAAATCTATGCAGCTGATCCTAAACATAAATTATTAGTTGATAACACAAAAAGAAGGTCTTTAGCTGATCCTTGGTTAATTGCTCATGCTCTTGATGAGAATGTTACAGTTGTTACCAAAGAAGAAAAAATTACTCAACTGAACTCAAATAAAATTAAGATACCTAATGTATGCGACAATATGGGTGTTCGATGGATTAACGATTTTGAGTTTGTACATGAAATAGGGATAAGGTTTTCAAGTATGATAATCAAATAACGAATCGCCAACATTTATGTATGAAATCATAGCGCCAGCAGGCAAACGCTCAGACCAAAGCCACGCTTCATACATTAATCGTTGCATCTCAAACTGGTATCATACATCCACATCTTATAAATTCCAACCCCTTTGTAACTTCTGTTACTATCCTATCCACTGAAAGTCCGTTACTTAGCATTGTAATTCAAAAAAGAAGATACAAATGAAAAATTCAAATAAAACAATTATTGACGTAAGGTCAGAAGGAGAATTCGTATTAGGACATGCAGAAGGCGCATTGAATATTCCATTAAATGAAGTAGAAGCTAGAGCTGAAGAAATTGCCAAAATAGAAGGTGAAATTATACTGTGTTGCGCTTCAGGAAATAGAAGTGGAATGGCACAACAAATTTTGCAATCAAAAGGAATTGAATGCCATAATGGTGGTTCTTGGTTTGCGGCTGAAAATTATGCTTTAGCTTTATGAGTTTCTTTAGAAAATTATTCGGCTTAGGTCCAGCAGTTGACTTGAAAGCATTGGCAGATGAAGGTGCTATCATTTTAGATGTGAGAACAAAAGGTGAATTCCAAGGAGGACATATCAAAAATGCGATTAATATTCCTGTAGATAGTATCTCCTCTAATTTATCTAAATTGAAAAATAAAGATAAACCTATTATCACATGTTGTGCCTCGGGTATGAGAAGTGCAAGTGCCAAAAGCATTTTAAAGTCAAAAGGATATGAAAAAGTTTATAATGGTGGTGCTTGGTCATCGCTTAACAGAAAAATAGCATGATTAAAACTATCATTCATACACCTTGGGGATTTATGCGCTGGCTTCGCTTGGCGATAGGTCTATATCTAGTTTTTGTAGGAATTACGGAATCCGAAATATTCGCTGGAAGTATAGGAGCACTTTTCACTTTTTTAGCTTTGCTTAATCAAGGTTGTGGAGGTGGAAGCTGTGCTAGCGGAAACTGCGATATTCCAAAAAAATAATTTTTAATAGAGTCGGTTTATGCCGGCTTTTTTAATTTTAGATTTTCAGGTTTAAAGTGTGGAAAAGTACGCAAGCGTCAAAGACGCATATAATTCTCGCAAAGCCGCAGAGGCGCAAAGTTTTCGCAAAGAAGATATAAGTTTTAGATTAGGACATAAATTTAAAATAGCGTTAAGAAATGAATACAGTCTTGTCCGCCAGCTGGCGGATTGTTTCAAGTCATCGCAGTCTTACAGACTGACCTTCAAGAGAGATAACAGCATGTTTTCTGCAGTAAAAAATAGTGGAGATTTTGTTGTTTTCTGCTAGTTTTAATCTGTGAGACTATCCCCTTGAGGGGATTATAGGGGTGTTAAATGGCTATCAATATAGCAGAATGAGAGCTGTTATATAGTAGATAAAAGAAAAGAATGATTATTCGAAGTGCCATTAACTGAATTAAAGATGAACTTATTCATATTTGTACGCTTTTTTTCATTTGTATAGGAAGTTTATTTAGACACTAAATTTGTGTTAGAACCATTTTTTATAAATTATCACTCAGCTATTGATATACATTACATTATTTCCATTGATCATAACAATTAAACCAAAATGCAAAGACTATTCATCATACTCATTAGCATCCATTTACTTTCCTGTTCACCATCAGAAGAGCAACAATCCTATTGGCTAAAATATGCTGGAGGTAGAGATGTGATGATGCGAAATCAAGATTTTTCGGCCAAGGCGGATTTGGACAGTATGAAAAATATCACAGGCTTAATGGGGTTAGGGCCCATTGAAGATTTAAAAGGCGAAATCACCATTTTGGAAGATAAAATTTATACCGGTATAGTTGAAAATGATTCAGCGGTTTTCAGAAAGGATTCAATTGTAAAAGCTGTTTTTCTGGCTTACGGAAAAGCAGAGCAATACAAAGCAGTGAAAATAGCAGAATCTATCCAAGGTTTGAAAAATGTAGAAAGTTTTATAAAAGCGCAGGCTTTGGAAAATGGTTTAGATCTTGAAAAGTCATTTCCCTTTTCAATGGAAGTTGAAGTTTCCGGACTGGATTATCACATCATGTCTAAAAAAGGCAAAGGCATGCACGGACATAAAGCTCATCAGAAAGCCAAAAGAAAATTTAAACTGGAAGATTCAAAAGTTAAAATCGTAGGAGTTTGGGCCAACAGCCAAGAAGAAGGGATTTACACCCATGATGGCAGTCGAATTCATCTTCATTTTGTAAATAAAGAAAGCTTGGCTTCTGGTCATGTGGATGACATTAAAATACTAGAGGGAAGTACACTTTACTTGCCTCAGAATTGAGTGATATAATTTAATAACTTTTCTGATTTTAATTGAAAGAGAAAAGTGATGTAATTTTAATTTCCTGCTAACTTTAATCTGGGAGGTTATCCCCTTGAGGGGATTATAGGGGTGTAGTTTGAGGAGATTATCTGAGTATTAACCGACAGAAATTAAAGTCTAAAAAAATGAAAGAATTTTGGAATGAAAGATACGCGCAAGATGAATTTATATATGGCACCGAGCCTAATGAATTTTTGCGTGAAATTTTAACCTTGTTACCCACTGGAAAAATCATATTACCCTGCGATGGTGAAGGCAGAAATGCCGTTTTTGCAGCCAAACTAGGTTGGGAAGTAAATGCCTTTGATTTCAGCCCATCAGCAAAGGAGAAAGCAAAAGCACTGGCTAAACAAGAAAAGGTAAATCCTAATTTTGAAGTAGCAGATATAGTTGAAAAGGAATTTAAAGACAATGTCGCTGATGTGGTGGCTTTGATTTATGCTCATTTCCCGGAAGGATTAAGAAAAATCGCTCATCAGAAGGCGGTCAAGTGGTTAAAACCGGGTGGAAAATTGGTGTTGGAAGCCTTTAATCCAAAGCAAATAGATAATTCTTCGGGTGGACCCAAAAATATGGAGATGCTTTATACGGAGGAAATGCTTCGTGAGGATTTTAAAGAGTTGAAAATTGAAAATCTGCAAATGCTGGAAACTAATCTTTCCGAAGGGGAATTTCATAAGGGGAAAGCCAATGTCATCAGGCTTATTGCAACAAAAGAATAAATAAGGCCTAATAGGCAATTACCTGAGAGAAACTTATATCTATCTGATATTCAGTACCAAAAAATAAATATTTATAAAATTAATTATTAGATTCTATATAAAATAAAATATCAATCATGGAAACCGAAATACTAGCACGCGTTCAATTTGCCTTTACGGTTGCCTTCCATTACATCTATCCGCCCTTGAGCATCGGCTTAGGGGTAATTTTGGTCATTATGGAAGGGATGTACTTGAAAACCAAAAATGAAATATACCATAAAATGACCCGCTTTTGGGTTAAGATTTTTGCCCTTATTTTCGGGATAGGAGTAGCCACAGGGATTGTCATGGAATTTGAATTTGGTACCAATTGGGCCACTTACTCCCGTTATGTAGGCGATATTTTCGGTTCGGCTTTAGCAGCAGAAGGTTTATTTGCTTTTGCGCTTGAATCAGGCTTTTTAGGGGTCTTGCTTTTCGGTTGGAACAGAGTGAAACCAGTAGTGCATTTTATTTCTACCATAGGTGTGGCATTGGGTTCCATGTTTTCAGCCGTTTGGATAGTGGTGGCCAACAGTTGGCAACAAACCCCTGCTGGTTATAAAATTGTAGGAGAAGGTTTGAAGCAAAAAGCAGAAATCACTGATTTCTGGGAGATGGTTTTTAATCCATCCGCCATGGAGCGGCTTTCCCATGTAATCATTGGAGCATTTTTAGCGGGTGCTTTTTTAGTACTTTCAGTAAATGCATACTACATATTAAAGGGTAAATTTCTAGAAATAGCCAAGCCTGCCTTCAAAATCGCATTAGTGGTTGCTATGATTTCTTCTTTGGCTCAGCTGGCAACCGGCCATATTTCCTCTGAAGGTGTAGCTGAAAATCAACCCGCTAAATTAGCGGCTTTTGAAGGGCATTATGCCAAAGAAGAAGTAGCGGATTTATATTTATTTGGTTGGGTAGATCAGAAAAATAAAGAGGTGATCGGCTTAAAAATACCTAAGGGTTTAACATTTTTGATTCATCAGGATTTAACCACACCAGTAAAAGGATTGGATGCCTTTCCTGAAGATGAAATTCCTACTCAGGTAAATGCAGTTTTCCAATTTTATCACTTGATGGTTGCAATTGGAATGCTTTTGATAGCTTTAAGCTTATATGCTGGATTTCTCTGGTGGCGAGGTAAATTATTTAATCAGCGCTGGCTGATGTGGGTATTTGTTTGGGCTGTTTTCTTGCCTCAAATTGCCAATCAGGTAGGATGGTTTGCTGCGGAAATGGGTCGTCAGCCTTGGGTGGTTTACGGACTTTTGAAAACCTCTGATGCACTATCGAAAGCAGTGACAGCTAATCAGATTTGGTTTTCTTTGATTCTATTTTTCTTTGTCTACTTATTGTTGTTTTTATTGTTCATTTATCTATTGAACAAAAAGATTCAGCATGGTCCTTATGATGATAAAATGGAAGACCAAAGACCGCAACAATCATCTAGTGTGCCTGATTTTAATTAAACTATAAACGTAAAAAATCTAAAACCTGTCAGGTTTGAATGTGTCAAAAATAGAAGATAGTCAAATAACCTGAAGATAGATGTTGAATTGAAACCTGACAGGTTTTTGCAAAAATAACTAAACTATAAATCATGGAAACTTTCATAGGAATCGAATATAATACTTGGTGGTTTTTATTACTGGGAGCCGTAGTAACAGGATATGCCATTTTGGATGGATTTGACATGGGCGTAGGGGCTATCCACCTTTTTTTGGGTAAAAAAGAGAATCGAAAAGTAGCCTTAAATGCCATTGGACCTGTTTGGGATGGCAATGAGGTTTGGTTGGTGATTACAGGTGGCGTTTTATTTGCAGCTTTCCCACCTGTTTATGCTACGCTCTTCTCTGGTTTGTACATTCCATTAATGCTCTTTTTAGTGATGATTATTTTCAGGGCGGTTTCCATAGAATTTAGAGGGAAAGAGAAGATGAACTGGTGGCGCCAAACCTGGGATATTGCGTTTTCTGTATCCAGTATCATCATGGCTGTGGCTTTAGGTATGGTGTTGGGAAATGTATTGCAGGGCTTGCCAATAGATGAAACCGGTGAATTCACGCATAGTACTGATTTCAATTTCATTAATCCTTTTTCTTTGTTGACTGGAATTACAGCCTTGGCGCTTTTTATGTTGCATGGGGCTTTGTACTTAGGCATGAAGACTGAAGGGAAACTCTATCAGCAATTAACCAAGATTATCAAGAATAGTACTGTTTTCTTTATTTTATCTGCATTATTATTGAGCTTTTATACTTTGTTATATGTACCTCACCTAACGGATAAGATTAAAGCGCAGGAGTGGTTGTTTTTTCTTCCAGTAATTTTAGTCTTGCTGATGGCCAATATCCCACGTCAGGTGAGCAAACAAAATTATGGTTATGCCTTTATTTCATCTACTGGTGTGATATCTGCACTTTTGGTGATAGGAGCGGTAGGACTATATCCCACTATGCTCCATTCCACTATTGATCCTGAATATAGTCTAACACTTTATAATGCTTCGGCCTCCGAAAAATCATTGGGTTATATGTTGACGATTGCCATGATAGCTGTGCCTTTAGTAGCCATTTATACCGTCTTCGTTTTTTGGACTTTCAGGGGAAAGGTTAAGATTGATGAGCATAGTTATTGATTGTTTTTGACTTATTTAAAGAAAAAAGCACCATCAGAATTTAATCTAGTGGTGCTTTTTTTTTATTAAAATTATTTTACAAATTATTTGCAAGCTCCCATATTCTTATTAATCACATCAGTTTTCACATAATCATTTTTTTCCTTTGGATTCCAGTCTGATTTAGTTCTCTCTATTGTGAAAAACTCCTCAGCATCTTCTCTTAAAAGATATTGACTGAAATCATCCTCTATTGATTTCAATTCGGATAATTCACAAGCTGATAATTTCTGCTGAACAGCCATTTTTCCCATTTCAGGAATTTTTTTCGGGATTAAATCGTCTTTGATTTTAATCAAAAGGGATTCTTCAGTATCTATTCTTTCCACTTTGTAAATCCCTTCAATCTCATTATCCACATAAAAAGTATTGAATTGATAGCGCCCACCTGTCAAATATATAGCGGCATCAGTGAGGCAGGGAGACGATTTGCTGATAATTCGGGTATTGGTTCTATCCATAATCCCATCAGGATAAAGCTTTTTGATAGCTTGGTTAATTGCCAAATACCCTATTACCAAACCATCACATAAATGTCCGTGAAATTTAATTAAATCCTCCAATTCTACTTCTTGCTTGAAGCCTAATTTCCCTTTTGAAAAGTCAGTATCATTGGTTTTTACCTTAGGTGCAGAAGATAGTTTGATAGGATTCGGTAAATGTAATTTCAGATTTTCATTAGTTTTCAAAGCATCCAAATGCCCCATGACACTCATGTCTTGACTTCTGAAATGCACATGGATTTTGCTGTTCTTTCCTGTGTAAACCCCTTGTCCTTCAGTGGAATAAAAGCCTAAAATTTCACCCTGCATATTTTCATAATTGAATACGGCTTGATTTTTACCTTCCACATAACCCTCTACCTCTTCAGACCGTGGCATTACCACATGAGTGGTGATTTTATCAAAATCCCCAGTTATCCTAAAAGTAAAAGGCTTGGATAAGTCATAGCTGTTTTCTTTAGCCATTTCTTCTACCAATTGCTGAATTTCATTTACTGATTTGATAGGCTTTTTAAATTCATGTGCTGTCCAATCTTTTACATTTTGATAGACAAAAAATGGAGCTTGGGCCTTCCAGTTTTGCATAACTTGAAGCTCCCCTTTTTTTACTGAAGCAATCATGGGGACCCCATTAAAAATAGTGATTTCACCCTGCATTTTTCCGTAAGGACCAATTGCATATAAATTGCTTTTATTTTTTATGGTGTCCAAGTCAATTGCTGAAGCGAAATTGTTTTTACCCATTTCACTCATACTGCCTGCCGATTGAAGCTGAGCGGATAAGTTTTGACTGAATAATATTATAATGAAGAGTATTTTTAAATATTGCATTTTGTATTATTTGAGTCTTATTGTTGAAATTGAGGTAAATAAAGCACAGCTTTTTGCAAGATTTTTAAATCTTCTATATGGCCAATTTTCTTTTGGTCAGCGGTTAAAAAATGGATATGCATTTTACTGGCTGGTCTATTGGGCATGGCTGGCATAGCAAATCTTCCTCCAGCCTGATGTCCTGCAAAGCCTATAATTTCAACATCCTCATTTTCGATTATTACCCTGTGATCGTCTGCTTTTTTCGCCTGTGGGGAAAAATTTTGAATTGTAGCTTCACTTATAAAAGAGATATGCGCTCTGATGTGATCTACCTTTGTCTCAATTCTGAAAGGAAACCCTCCATCTACATCTAAGTCATTTTTTTCTGCTTGCTTTAATACATAAGCTAGCAATTCAGATTTATCATTAAACTTTTGGTTGATTTCTATCTCCTTCCATTCCTTCACATTTGCACTCACTAAGAAGATTCCATTTTTATTAAAAGTCTGCTCAATTTGGGCTTGATTATCTTTACTCCATGTAGCGACATAAGGTTTTCCATTAATGATGGTCATTTCACCTTGTAAATTTTCAATCGCACCAATTCCATAGAGGTTTTCAGTATTGGATAGGGTATCGAAATCTATATTGGCAGATAAATCGAAATTTTTCATCATTTGTGCCGTACTTCCTACTAATTGTAAATTTTGTGCATATACTTGCTGTCCTAATACTATGAACAGTAGTGTTATTAATTTTTTCATTTTCTTAATTTTTATTTTCCGTATTTATTGATGATTTTCATTTGTCCAGCATGATAAGCCGTGTGCGAAACAATTCTCCCAAAAGCTTCTGCCTTTGTTTTTTTACCAAATTCTTGCGTTTCCACTGTTGATTCCCAATCCTCATCAGTTTGTTTTTCTAAAATTCCATTCAAAGCATTATAAGCTTCTTCCGCAATACTTTTTAATGCTTCCAAATCTGTCCATTCACCCGTATCTTCTTTTTTGATCACTGTTTGTGCAGATACTTTGATGTCTTTATTGCCAAATACATTTTTAGCAAATAATAATTCTACCTCTGCTATATGGCGAATAAGAAAACCCAATGAATTGGGGGAGTCCCCTAATTTCTTAAGCAAGTCTTTTTCTTTTATTTCATCTAATTGATTGGCAAATCGGGTTCTGGCTTCTTTCCATAATGCTATAAAATGTTCGCTTTGCTTTTGCATGGTTTCTGATTTTAGGTTTATAATAAAATATTAAATAAATAGCCTGAAAGAATGATAAATAGGGTCACTACTCCAAAATAGATTCCTATCAATTTAATGCTCATTACTTTTTTCAAAAGTGTTCCTTCTGGGATTGATAATCCAATAGTAGCCATCATAAAGGCAATGGCTGTTCCCAATGGTACTCCTTTGGCTACAAATACTTGAACTACAGGAACTATGCCTGCAGCATTGGCATACATCGGAACGGCTAAAATCACAGCTACGGGCACTGTCCACCAAGCGCCACTGTCTAAATATTGCTCAAAGAAATTTTCAGGTACATAGCCATGCATGGCAGCACCTATGGCTATACCTATAATTACGTATAGCAGAACTCCTCTTACGATTTCCCAAGCTTCTCTGCTGATTTCAGGCAATCGAGAACGAAAACTTCTTTTCTCTTCCTCATAGGTATCGGCATTTATATTTTTGTTCGCTAGAATCTTTTTCACCCAGTCTGTGAGCAGAGGTTCCAAATTGAATTTGCCCAATACCCAGCCTCCAAGTGTACCTAGAATGATACCCGATGCACCATAAATAAGGGTGGCTTTCCAACCAAACATCCCTAGAAATAGCGCCAAAGCAACTTCATTGACCAAAGGAGAAGTGATTAAAAAGGAGAAAGTAACCCCTAAAGGAATCCCACCTTGCACAAAGCCAATAAATAAAGGCACTGATGAGCAAGAGCAAAATGGTGTAATTGCACCAAAAAGGGAAGAAAAGAAGTACTCCAATCCGTACATCTTTTTTTTGTTTAAATAGTCTTTGAGTTTTTCTATGGGGAAGTATTGATTGATAATTCCCATGATGAACACAACTATGAAAAGTAAAATCAATATTTTGATTACATCATACACAAAGAAATTGAGCGCAGTACCCAGGTGTGTATCGGCTCCAATATTAAATAAAGAATAGATGAGCCAGTCAGCAAAATTTTGAAGCCAGTCAAACATAGGATAAATTCAATAGATTTAGTTTTTCAGTAATTCTATGATTTCACTCACTTGAGCAATCCTACCTTTGATTATCGCTTTTTCGTCTATCATCAGGACAGGTGTGGTTAAGACATTATATTTCAACATTTCCTCCAAGCTTTCAATTTTTTCAACTTCTGCTTCAACACCTGACTGCTTAATGGCTTCTAATGTGTTTTGGTAGGTGGTTTTGCATTTTGGGCATCCCGGACCTATTACTTTTAGCTGTCTCATATTTATTTGATTAGTGTAATTTTATAACTTTCTTGATTCATTATTCGTAAAATTACGATTTATGTTTCGTAATTCGTAGATTTACGAATATTAATTTATATTTTTTTTAGAAAATCTGATTAAGTAATTTTTGTGCTTTTTCCCAGTTTTCTTTATTGATGCAATATTTGATAGAGGGCGGATTAATATCTCCTTGAATCAAATTAGCGTTTTTAAGCTCCTTTAAATGTTGGGAGAGTGTAGATTTAGCCACGGGAAGAATTTCGGCCATATCCCCATGAAAACAACAAGCTTGGGAATTCAGTAATTCAAGAATAGCTATCCTAACAGGGTGAGAAAGCGCTTTCGCAAAACGGGCGGTCTGCACTTGTTTTTCTGTAAATGTTATTTTTTTTGCTTCTACTTCCATTTGGATAATTATTGTCTTTCGTAAATATACGAATAATTGTTAGTTAGTGTTTTGCATAGATAAAATCTATATAGTAATTTAAAAAATCACTGTAATTTATTGTTGTAACATACAATTTTAAGTCTATTTTTGTTCCAGGTGATAAATTTTTTAAACGAACAATATATGAAAAGACTAGGTACAATATTAATGGTTTTCGCATTCGGGCTCTTGTTTACGGCTTGTGGAAATGAGGAACCAAAGACTGCAGAAGCAGACGGTTATTCCGGTGCAACTAAAAGAAGCAGTTCTGTTATGAAAGCTTCTCAAATTCAAGATTGGTGGCCAAACCGTTTGGATTTAAGTTTATTGAGACAAAATTCTGATAAGTCAAATCCTTTGAATAAAGATTTTGACTACATCAAAGAATTCAGGAGTTTAGATTATGCTGCTTTGAAAGAAGATATCAGAGCGGTAATGACGGAATCTCAAGATTGGTGGCCAGCAGATTTTGGCCATTATGGTGGGTTCTTTATCAGAATGGCTTGGCATAGTGCAGGTACCTATAGATCAGGTGACGGTCGTGGAGGTTCTCGTTCCGGTCAGCAAAGATTTGCGCCTATTAATAGCTGGCCAGATAATGCTAATCTGGATAAAGCAAGAAGATTACTTTGGCCTATTAAGAAAAAATATGGAAATAAAATCTCATGGGCTGATTTAATGGTTTTAACTGGAAATGTGGCATTGGAAGATATGGGTTTCCAAACAATTGGATTTGCAGGCGGTAGAGAAGATGTTTACGAACCAGAATTGGATGTTTATTGGGGTGCAGAGGAAAAATGGTTAAGTGATGAAAAGCGTTATTCTGGAGACAGAGATTTAGAAGACCCTTTGGCTGCAGTGCAAATGGGGTTAATTTATGTAAATCCAGAGGGACCAAATGGAAATCCTGATCCGGTATTGGCAGCTCATGATATCAGAGAAACTTTTGGTAGAATGGGGATGAATGATGAAGAAACAGTTGCTTTGATTGCAGGTGGACATACATTAGGGAAAACACATGGAGCAGGTGATGCTTCCAATGTAGGTGCTGAACCAGAAGGTGCAGGCATGGAAGAGCAAGGTTTAGGTTGGAAAAGTTCGTACAAATCAGGAAAAGGAAAAGATGCTATTACCTCTGGTTTAGAAGTAACTTGGACTTCAACTCCCGCTAAATGGAGCCACGATTATTTGACTTTTCTTTTTAAATACGATTGGGAATTAACTAAAAGTCCGGCTGGTGCTCACCAATGGGTAGCAAAAGATGCTGGAGATATCATTCCGGATGCATTCGATAAAGATAAGAAGCAACCGCCTTATATGCTGACTACTGATTTATCTTTAAAAGAAGATTCAGCTTATGCTAAAGTTTCTCGTAAATTCTTAGAAAATCCAGAGTTGTTTAATGAGGCTTTTGCTAAAGCTTGGTTTAAATTAACGCATAGAGACATGGGGCCAAATACTACCTATTTAGGGCCTGAAGCACCAAAAGAAGATTTCATCTGGCAAGATCCAATTCCAGCAGTTGATCATCCTTTAGTAAATGCTAATGATATTGCTAAGCTTAAAACGCAAATTTTAAATTCGGATTTGGAGATAAGCGAGTTGGTATCTACCGCTTGGGCTTCAGCTTCAACTTATCGTCATTCCGATAGGAGAGGAGGAGCAAATGGAGCGCATATTCAATTAGCCCCAATGAAAGATTGGGAAGTGAATAACCCAGCTCAATTACAAAAGGTGTTGAATACTTATAAAAGCATTCAGGAAGACTTTCATAAATCATCGGGCAATAGAAAAATCTCAATGGCTGATTTAATTGTTTTAGGTGGTGCGGCTGGAGTAGAACAAGCCGCTAAAAATGCTGGATTTAACGTACAAGTACCTTTCACTCCAGGTAGAATGGATGCTAAGCAAGAGCAAGTGGATGTAGAATCTATGAATTTATTAGAGCCAATGGCAGATGGTTTTAGAAACTACCTAAAAACCAGATACACTATTTCTACTGAAGAATTATTGGTAGATAAAGCACAGTTATTGACTTTAACTCCTCCAGAAATGACAGTTTTAATAGGAGGTATGAGGGCTTTAGGTGCTAATTTTGATGGTTCTAAGCACGGTATATTCACTGATAATCAAGATCAATTAACCAATGAATTTTTTGTAAATTTATTAGATATGAGTACTGAATGGGAAGCTACTGATGACACCAAAGAACAGTTTATTGGAAAAGATAGAAGTTCAGGTGAGCAAAAATATACAGCTACAAGAGCTGATCTGGTTTTCGGTTCTCATTCTGAATTAAGAGCTTTAGCTGAAGTTTATGCACAGGCTGATTCCAAAGAAATGTTTGTGAACGATTTCATTGCAGCATGGGATAAGGTTATGAAGTTAGATAGGTTTGATTTAATCTATCAATAAAAGATTAAAATGAATTCCAATTTGAAAAGCCAGGCCGAAAAGTCTGGCTTTTCTTATATTTATCCTAATAATTAAAACCGGAAGCAAAATAGAATAAGTTTAAAAACTATTATTCCTCAAAATTCCCAATCGATATTTTTAACTTTGCGGTCTATGAAAAAATTAAGGATTGTTTATATGGGCACGCCTGATTTTGCAGTGCCTTCATTGCAAATATTAGTGGAAAATAATTATGATATTGCTGCGGTTATCACTGCTCCAGATAAACCAAAAGGCAGAGGTCAAAAATTATCCCAATCGCCTGTAAAAGAATATGCTTTATCAGCTGGACTACCTATTTTACAACCTACAAACCTGAAAGACCCTGAATTTCAGAAGGAATTGAAATCATTGAATGCCAATTTACAGATTGTGGTGGCTTTTAGAATGTTGCCCGAAGCTGTTTGGTCGATGCCAGAAATTGGTACTTTCAATTTACATGCTTCCCTACTTCCTCAATATAGAGGTGCTGCTCCAATTCACTGGGCAGTAATCAATGGCGAAACAGAAACAGGACTCACCACCTTTTTCCTTAAACATGAAATTGATACGGGAAGTATTATATTGCAGGAAAAAGAAGCTATTTCAAAAACCGATACAACGGGTGAACTTTATGCTAGATTAATGGAAAAAGGAGCTCAATTGGTTTTAAAAACTGTAAAAGCCATAGAAAATGAGGCTTATAAACTCACTGCTCAAGATGAAAATCAAGAGTTAAAACATGCTCCTAAATTATTCAAAGAAAATACCGAATTACAATGGGATGAACCAGCAGAGAAATTGTACAACTACATTAGAGGATTAAATCCATTTCCGACAGCTTGGGCTGTTTTGAATGGAAAAAAATATAAAATCCATCAAAGCGCAGTTGTTGATACTAATTCAAAAGGTGAAATAGGGAAGATCATCACTGATAATAAAACCTATCTTCATATTCAGTGTAATCCGGGTATTTTAGCTTTGGAAGTGATTCAGCCTGAAGGCAAAAAAAGAATGGGAATTGCCGATTTTTTTAGGGGGAATGATGTTTAAATAAATAGAACATTAAATGATGTCGGAAAGTAACAGGATCGAATATGAGGAGAAGCTCACAGATGATCTGGAAAGAGAAGTAGTTGCATTTCTAAACAGCAGGGAAGGTGGATATATTTACTTAGGGATATCAGCTAAAGGTGAAGTAAAAGGAATCAGGCATAGTGATGAGATACAATTAAAAATTAAGGATCGACTTAAAAATAATATTCAACCTTCCTGTTTGGGATTATTTGATATTGTGTCAGAAGAATTAGAAGGTCATGAAATTATAAAAATAATTATTGCAGCAGGATTAGAGAAGCCTTACTTTTTACGCAAATTCGGTATGTCTCCTAAAGGTTCTTTTATGAGAGTGGGTAGTGCAACTGAACCACTTAATCAACGTCAGATTGAAGATTTTTTCTCTAAAAGGATTAGAAATTCGATAAGCAAAATCAAATCCAATAAACAAGAGCTCTCTTTTGAACAATTGAAAATCTATTATGAAGAAAAGGGGCTAAAGCTGAATAAGAATTTTGCCCAAAACTTAGAGCTTTTAACTGAAGATGGTCATTTTAATTACGTGGCCTATCTATTGTCCGATGTGAATGGAAATTCAATTAAACTAGCAATATATAAAGGTATTGATAGGATTGATTTAATTGAAAATAATGAATACGGTTACTGTTCTCTAATTAAAGCAGCAAAACAAGTATTAGATAAATTAGCAGTTGAAAATAAAATCAGTACTAAAATCACTTCAAAGGAGCGCAAAAATAGACCTTTATGGGATTCTATAGCAATTCGTGAAGCTGTGATCAATGCCATAATTCATAATGACTACGCAAATGAGGTTCCACCTAAATTTGAAATATTTGATGATAGAATAGAAATAACATCTAAGGGAGGCCTTCCTGCTGGAATTAATAAAAATGAATTTTTTGAAGGGATCTCAATACCTCGAAATAAGGAGCTAATGCGGATTTTTAAGGATTTGGATATGGTAGAACAGCTTGGTTCAGGTATACCTAGAATACTTCGAATTTATCCAAAAAATTGCTTTAAGATTAGTGAGAACTATATAAGGATGTCATTCCATAAGAAAATTAGTGAAAGTAATTCTAATACTGATGGTGGTCAAGATGATAATGTAATAGGTGGTGTAATAGGTGGTGCAATTGAAGAACTTACTGATAGACAAATAGAAGTTCTCAAAGCAATACATGAAAATAATAAAGTCACATACAAAGCATTAAGTCAATCTTTTGGAATTGCAGAATCTGCAGTTAGTAAACATATAGATGCTTTAAAAGAAAAAGGAGTGATAAGAAGAGAAGGTGGAACTAGGGGCTTTTGGAGGTTAATTAATCCAGACAATAATTAACGACACTATCCCAAAATAAAGTATTTACTACTTTTGAACCCTACCAACCATCAACTCAGCTGTAATCTGAGAAGTATCTTCATCACCCAACATTTCTTTCAAATGCTTGTAATCTTTCATAATGGATTCACGATTTTCACCACCAGGTAAAATTTTCTGAAATTCTTTTTTGAGGGTTGTTGGATTGAATTCAACCTGAATCAACTCTCGAACTGCTTCCTTATCCAAAATCAAATTCACTAAAGAAATGAACTCCACTTTTACTACTCTTTTAGCAATTGCAAAGGAAATTTTACCAGTTTTATACACCACTACTTGGGGTACTTCAAAAAGAGCGGTTTCCAAAGTAGCGGTTCCGGAAGTGACTAAGGCCGCTTTAGAATGAGAAAGTAAATCATAGGTTTGATCAAAAATCAAATCTATATTTTCAATATTTTGCCAACCGTCATAAAGTTCAATTTCTAAATTAGAAACTCCAGCAATCACAAATTGCTCATCCGGAAAATCTAATGCTACTCCTTTTAGATTTTCCATCATGCCTCGTACTTCCTGTTTACGGCTTCCCGGCAAAACTGCTATAACATTTCTCCCTTTATATTGAAAATCAGAATTTGGTTTATATGCTCTAATGGCATCTAATAAAGGATTGCCTACATAATCTACATCAAAATCAAATTTCTTATAGAACTCCTTCTCAAAAGGCAAGATTACATACATATAATCAACAAACTTCTTGATTTTGTAGGCTCTTTTCTGATTCCAAGCCCAGATTTTCGGTGAAATATAATAATGAACCGGAATATTGTGTTGAGACGCAAATTTGGCAATTCTGAGATTAAAGCCAGCATAATCAATTAAAATCAAAGCATCAGGACGAAAGGAAAGAATATCCTCTTTACAGAATTTAATTTTTTGTTTGATAGCCTTGAGATGAACTAAGACCTCCCAGAAGCCCATAAAGGCCATTTCCCTGTAATGCACAACAAGCTCACCGCCAGCATTTTGCATTCCTTCTCCTCCCCAGCATCTTATTTCAGCTTGAGAATCTTTGCTTTTCAAAGCTTTAATTAAATTACCTCCATGCAAATCTCCGGAACGTTCGCCAGCAATTATATAATATTTCATGTGTATATTGTTTGTTTAAATTGCCACATGGAATCTTTGATTAAAAATTTATCTTCGCTTGGTGTAAAATTCGAAGCTGAATTTTTAATGTCGATTTCATTTTTCTTTAGTTTGCTGCTCAAAGCTAAGACAATTGCTACTGAACTTCATTCAGCTTCTCCAAGATAACCCAATTCATAAGCCATTTTCACCATATGAGATACATTTTTGGCTTCAAATTTTTGCAATAATAGCTTTCTATACGACATTACACTATTTGTAGCTAAATTCATTTTCTCTGAAATTTCGCCCGAGGTATCGCCTTCACTTAATAATTTCAACATTCGCCTTTCTGTAGCTGAAAGTTTTATTCCCGGCTCTGGTTCATGACGCATTTTGATGGCTACTTTTTCCATTACTTCCTGAGAGAAATAGGTTTTTCCTTCTAATAACCTATGGATAGCCAGAACAATTTCTTCTACGCCTATATTTTTCAATACATAGCCATCTACACCTATATCTAATGCACTTTGAATATATCCTTCTCTATCGAACATAGAAAAGATTAGCACCTTGACTTTGGGATATTCTTTTTTAAGAATTTGTGTGGTTTCAATCCCATCTAATATTGGCATATTCAAATCCATGATAATAACATGAGCAGGATCTTTAGCCATTATTTCTAAAACCTCTTTACCATTGCTTGCAGTACCCAACATCTCGAATTCTTCTTTTTTTGCAAGTATTGATGCCATTCCATTCGCTAAAATTTCGTGATCATCTGCAATAATTAATTTTATTGGGTTTGGTTTTTTAGTCATATCCAAATCTAAAATTATTCAAGTTGACAAACAACAACAATAAAAATACAAATGAATAACTTGTAAGTAGAGAATAAACTTACAAACTATAAATAAAAGCTTCGAAATAAAGTAAAATGTCTGCAACCCATCATCTAAAACATAAATGATAACAGGAAATACCTATACCGATGTGGCACTAACTCTAGTTATATCATTATTTATATTATCGGACTCAACTAATCCATCCCGCATTCTGATAATTCTATGAGCATATTGAGCGATATCGTCTTCGTGCGTCACCATCACAATAGTATTTCCTTGGTCATGCAACAATTGAAATAGCTCCATGATCTCATAGGAAGTTTTAGTATCCAAATTCCCTGTTGGTTCATCGGCTAAAATAATACTTGGGTTATTAACTAAAGCCCTTGCTATGGCAACTCTTTGTCGCTGTCCACCTGAAAGTTCATTTGGTTTATGGTATGCTCTGTCCCCTAAACCTACACTAGTTAATACCTCTAATGCTCTTTCTTCTCTTTGAGATTTACTAAAGCCCGCATAAACTAAAGGCAAGGCTACATTTTCGAGTGAAGATTGTCTAGGCAATAGGTTGAAAGTCTGAAAAACAAAGCCAATTTCTTTGTTTCTTATTTCCGCAAGATCATTTTCAGAGGTCTCACTTACATTTTGCCCAGCCAATTCGTATTTGCCTCTTGTTGGAGTATCTAAACATCCGATTATATTCATCAAGGTCGATTTACCCGAACCAGAAGGCCCCATGAAAGCTACGTACTCACCCTTATTAATATTTATAGTAACTGACTTTAAGGCTTCCACCGTTTCAGTTCCCATTTTATAGATTTTGGCAATGTCTTGTGTTTTAATTACAGAATTTCCCATTTTAATATTGGATTGACAGTTTTATTGAAATTTAAGACACTGAATTTTGCAGTGCAACAACAATTTGATAAACGGAAATTACCAAGGTATTTCTTCCATTTCTTTAGCTATTTCTTCATATTTAACGCTAAAATCTTCCCATTCTTCACCGCTAAGAAGACTACTTAACTCATCATAAGCGTCTCTAGCATATGATATCAAATTCAGTCGAAGTGCTTGCAAGGTGTAGGCTTTCAAAAGCTCCACGCTATTTGAATTTAGACGACTAGCTTCAACCAAAATCTCATAGGCTTTATCATAATCCTTTACTTTATTGAAATATTGACTTGAAAAAATGACGCCTACCTCAAAAAATGCATTTTCTCTCCCAAAGTCCAAGGCCATTTTTGCAGCTTTATCTTCATCATTTTTATCAATTTCTGTATAAGTTTCCCATAATGATTTATAGTTATAGGGATATATCGAAAGTTTTGCCGTATCAACGGATTCTGCTAATTCCTTATCATTTAAAAGTGCCGCTAAAGCTGCCTGTAAATTATTTTTATAAATATTTAATCCTTCCTCTTGGGCTGAAATATCGAGCTTAGTCAGTATGGCTTTTGCGGTACTATAATTTCCTTGGATGATATGATCTTCCGCTTCTTTTAAATTAAATAATGAAAAGAAGGGAGAACCATTCAAAATAGCTTTAATTGAATCTTTTTCTTGTGATTCAAGAGAGCTGTTTGTTCTTAACCATAAAAACAAAAAGCTATCAGGTAATTTCTGAGTATTTCCTTGCAAAAATTGGTAAAGAGGATCTTGATCAAGATAAACTGCTGAGATGGATTCTGACTCTATTTGCTTGTTGTAAACCTGAGCTGCTTCATAGAGCTTTTCATCTAAAATTAATGCGATGGTCTGATAAGTTTTAGCTTTGCTCATTTTCAAATCAGCTGCCTTTTTAAAGTGCTCAGAAGCTTTTGTATATGCTTTTTGATCCAAAAGCCATAACCCATGAACTAAATAATAAAACCCAGCATCCGAGATGTCTGCATTTTCCAATGAATAAATGTAGCTATAAGCTTCATTAATTTGAGATGAATAATTTAAACGCGATGAAGCTGCATATTCCAAAGACTTGGCAAAATCTTCATTTTGAGATAATTTACTTAAACCTAATATTGTATCGGCCTTAAATTCTTGATTATTCAGTGTTTTATTCAGCGTATAATTAAAAATAAATGAGAAGTCATTATAAGTCAAAGTTTCTGGGATTTTTTTGGAATCAAGTCTAATACTATCAACAAATTCCCTTTTTCGATTTGCTAGTGCTAAATAATTCGCTTGAAAAGCTACTGACCTATCATGTAATGTAGCTTGTTCAGGCAATTCTTCATCTATTGCATTTTTAGCAAATAACCCTAGGCGATTGACAGAAGCTATTTCAGATACCTCACGAGAAGTTGAAGATTTTTCAGCGGCATCAAAATAGATAAAAGCAGAATCTGTCTTATTTAATCTTTCAAATACTAAGCCCTTCATATTAAGCAAATGGCCATTATCAGGAAAATCTTTTTGGGCTTCTTCTAAAGTGAATAAAGCTTCAAAAATCAAACTTGCATTCAACTGCGCCTGAGCTCTGTTAATGTATGATTGAACACTAGGTCTTTTGAAATTCGCTTGATTAAAATAAGATGATGCTTCCGCCCAATTCTTATTTTCATATTCAATCTGCCCAATTTTGAAATTATGCTTATGGGAAGTTACAGCATATTGCCTCGCTATTTTATAAGTGGTTTCAGCATTTTCATCCTCTCCAATATATTCGTAGTAATCTGCTAAACCATTGTAATATCCAGAAATTGCCTGATAATAGGGTAAATATGAAACTCTTACAATTAAGATAACAACTATTCCAAAACCAACAAAACGGACTAAATTATAAGGTATAATGGAAGGACGGAAAACCACAGGGTAAATACCATGTCCGGATTTAAGAAATCCTACAAAATTATAGATGACATAAAAGAAAAATAGGATTCCAAAACCTAAATGCGAGAAGATAATCATATCTTCAAAAGTATCCATCAAAGGATCATTTCCATTTTTAAATATCCAAGCCAAAACGGAAAAAGTCATAATACCTAAAACAAGATAAACATAACCTCCGAGTGGTCTGAAACTTAATTGATTACCCACCAGTTCACTTCTCTTCCTAAACCCCCAAATACCCAATATTGCAGAGATTCCCAATAATACGAACTCATCAATATAAACTATATTCCAATCAATTAAATTATCATTTTTAGCAAATGTTAAGCCTACATAGATCAAGTAAAGCAAACATAAGACTATAAAATGCATTAAGTTAGAACTTCCATCGGGGCTCTTTTTAGAAGCCAAAATATAGAGTACGTGTAGAATAATTTCATAGGCAATATTAAATATGAAAATTATGGATAGAATAATGGGAATAATAATTCCATGATGAGCCATAAAAACCAAAGGCGCCTCCACAGGTGAGCCCAGAACCACCAAGAGGATTAAGGAAATCAAGATCAATGCAAAAGCCAGCCACCTTTGGAACAATCCAGCATCTTCTTTAAATGCATGAAAGTAATATCCAACTACTAAAAGCAAGCCTACAAATACGAAGGTAAAAGTCTGATTATCTACTCCTAATAGTTCAAGATATGGGAGCTTAAGTGTGATAAGCCAGACTACAAAAACAGATTGAAAAATAATAAACCACCATCGGCTCAAGTAGGTAGAGGCTGTCATTAAAATTGAAAAGCAGCAAAATATTATGGCTATTAAGAGATAAGTTCCGCTAAGTTCAAATCCAGAACCTAATGACAAATAGCCTTGGAAAATAACGTAATTTCTGGCTGGAATAGGCAATTCAAAAACAAAATCTTGTACATTCTGGAGGGACAATTCAATACTTTGGGTTTTCCTTACCACATCCATTGGAGCTGACAAATCATTGCTGTTGCTTTGGTTATAAAAACTATAGGCAATTGACAAAAGAAAAATTATAAGGAGAGCTTGGTAAATGCCCCTGTATCGTAACTTCCAATCTTTCCAGAAATTTAATTTAGTCATAAATTTAATTTATTACTTTAGGTACCCTGAAATACGCTTGATCTTTCTTAGGAGCATTTTTCAGTCCTTCTTCTCGGGTCATCTGCCCTGTTACTTTGTCTTCTCTCATCTGATTAATTTCAAAAGACATAGCCTGTAGTGGTTCTACATTTTCAGTATCCAGTTCTTGCAACTTTTCAACAAAGGAAAGCATATTGTTCATGTCCTTCAACATCTTTTCTTCCGATTTCTCATCAAACTCTAATCGAGCAAGGTGAGCAATTTTCTCCAAGGTTTCTTTATTGATACTCATTTATTGATATTTCTTTAACTCCTCAGCGATTACTTTAAAAACCTTTTCCTTTAACGTGGGGACATCCTCCATATTGAGCCCTTTAGTGGAAATTGGTTGGTGATAAATCATCCGCATTTTTTTTCTACTGATCAGCGGTATTTTTTCGTCAGGTAAAATTATCCAATTATCCGGAAGAGTCACAGGCACTAGTGGAATTTGTTTGCTAATGGCGGCACGAAAAGCGCCATCTTTAAAGCGAGTCATCTCAGGAATATTTCTGGACATAATTCCGCCTTCTGGAAACATTACTAATGAACGCTCATTGCCCATTTTGTATAATGCTAATTGTAATGATTTATAGCGACCTTTTAAGCTAGTTCGATCGACTGTAACATGTAGTTTCTTAAACATAAAACCAAATAACGGAATCTTAGCTAAAGAACTTTTACCTACATACACTACAGAGTTGGGAGCAAATCCGAAGCTGACAATATCTAATAAGGAGAAATGATTAGCGCAATAAACATATTGATTCTTCGAATTGAGGTTTTCCAATCCATGAATTTCAGTTTTAATCCCTACCAAAAACAAAGCAACAATAGCCCATATTTTGTTAAGATAAAAATTATGTTTGTGCCAAGAAGGCACTAAAATGATAATCAAGAAAAATGGAAATAACAGTAAAAAAAGGCCAATAAAAACAATAGCACACCAAACGGTATATATTTTCTTGAAAAAATCTTGCATTATTTGAATCCTAAAAAGTTGCAAACGAACTAGCAAATAATGAACCGCCTCTTTGCTGATTTTAAATATGGATGGAGGTATTTGAATAATCGTTCTTGCATTTTATTTTCTGAATATGAAGTATCCAATTATAAAAGGCAGTAAAACTAAATTATTTTGAGATAAAAGAAAATATTGTCGTCCAATTAAGAACTATTTAAAAGCTTATTTCCCTAAATCAAAAAAGGCATCCACCAAATAGCGAATGCCTTTTCCTTTTATAATTGAATGTGAATATTATTTCAATTCAAATCTGTCTAAGTTCATCACTTTATCCCAAGCTTTAACGAAATCTTTAACAAATTTCTCCTTAGCATCATTTTGAGCGTAAACTTCAGAAATTGCTCTTAGTTGAGAATTAGAACCAAATACTAAATCAATCCTAGTACCTGTCCATTTCTTTTCTCCAGACTTTCTATCTTTTCCATCGAAAATATCATCTTCTTTTGCAGGTGCCCATTGCGTATTGATATCGGTAATGTTTACAAAGAAATCATTAGTCAATTTACCTGGATTATCTGTTAACACGCCATGGTTTGAGTTATTATAATTGGCATCTAAAACTCTCATTCCACCAACCAAAACCGTCATTTCAGGAGCACTTAATTCCAACAATTGCGCTTTGTCAATCAACATCTCTTCATCAGGAACAGTAAAAGCTGCTCTTCTGTAGTTTCTGAAACCATCTGCTTCAGGTTTTAACCACTCGAATGATTCAGCATCAGTTAATTCCTGAGTAGTATCTGCACGACCAGCAGTGAAAGGCACCTCCACATGATGACCAGCATCTTTTGCTGCTTTCTCCACAGCTGCGCAACCACCTAAAACGATTAAATCTGCTAAGGAAACTTTCTTATTGCCAGACTGCGAATCATTGAATTTCCTCTGAATATCAGTCAGTGCATTCAATACTTTAGATAATTGAGCAGGTTGATTAACTTCCCAATCTTTTTGAGGAGTTAAAGCTATTCTTGCGCCATTTGCCCCACCTTTTTTATCTGATCCTCTGAAAGTTGAAGCAGAAGACCAAGCCGTATAAACCAATTCCGAAACAGAAAGTCCCGTTTCTAAAATTTGAGCCTTCAATTCTTTTACATCTTGATTATTGATGATTTCATAATCAACTGCTGGAATTGGATCTTGCCAATCTAAATCTTCAGCAGGAACCTCAGGTCCTAAATATCTAACCTTAGGTCCCATATCACGGTGAGTCAATTTGAACCAAGCTCTTGCAAATGCATCAGCAAATTCTTCTGGGTGTTTGTGAAAGTGTTCTGAAATCTTACGGTAATCAGGATCTACTTTCATTGCCATATCAGCAGTGGTCATCATAATACCTACTTTAATTGAAGCATCTTCAGCATCAGGTGCTTTATCTTTATCTTCAATATTTTTTGGGACCCATTGGTGCGCACCAGCCGGACTTTTTGATAATTCCCAATCATAACCAAATAGGACATCAAAATAACTCATGTCCCATTGTGTTGGAGTTGGTGTCCATGCACCTTCTAATCCACTAGTGATGGTATCTCTTCCTTTTCCACTTCTGTGAGTACTGATCCAACCTAAACCCATTTGTTCTATAGGTGCTGCTTCTGGTTCAGGTCCGACCAAAGCGGCATCGCCAGCACCATGCGTTTTACCAAAAGTATGACCACCAGCAGTTAAGGCAACGGTTTCATAGTCATTCATTGCCATTCGCTTAAAAGTCTCACGAATATCATAAGCCGATTTTTGTGGATCAGGATTTCCATCTGGCCCTTCAGGATTCACATAAATCAATCCCATTTGAACTGCTGCAAGAGGGTTTTCTAGACTTCTTTCCCCTGTATAGCGTTTATTTCCTAACCAAGTATCCTCTGCGCCCCAATAAATATCTTCTTCCGGCTGGAAAATATCTTCACGTCCACCACCAAAGCCAAAAGTTTTGAATCCCATTGACTCAAGTGCAACATTTCCAGTCAAAATAAATAGATCAGCCCAAGAAACACTATTTCCATATTTTTGCTTGATAGGCCAAAGAATTCTTCTAGCTTTGTCTAAATTACCATTATCAGGCCAACTATTGACTGGAGCAAACCTTTGATTTCCAGTTCCGGCACCACCACGTCCATCACCAGTTCTGTAGGTACCAGCACTATGCCAAGCCATTCGTATCATAAAAGGACCGTAATGACCATAATCAGCTGGCCACCAGTCTTGAGAAGTGGTTAATACTTTCTCGATATCTATTTTTAATTCTTTAAGGTTAACTTTTTTAAATGCTTCAGCATAATCAAAATCTTCTCCTAATGGGTTTGATTTCGAAGAATGTTGATGTAAAATCCCTAAATTCAATTGATTTGGCCACCAATCTTTATTCATAGAGCCATTTCCACCGATTTTGGTATTACCGCCATGCATTACAGGGCACTTTCCTACATCTCCGAGATTATTCATATGTTCCATAGTTAAAATAATTTTTATTTAGTTTCAGATAGTAATTTACGAATTTAATCTAATATTTTTCATCTATAGTTTTTATAGTAATATAGATAAAAGCTATAAAATAGCTATTGTTAACTCTTATAAATATAGGAAATAAAAGAAGTATTCAAAAGATCAAAATCATCATAAAGTAATTATGAGTTTTGATAATTCTTTTAATCATAGAAAATGATTAGTAATGAAAATAGCAACTATTTTTCCCACCATTAAATCAACAAATTTAAATTTCAATTGTTTTAAGCGTTCACTTTTATAGAAAACGAATTAGGGCCATGGTCATGGTATTTTTTTACTAGGCCATTCTGTCAATTTCGTCATTGGTCAAAATATCTACCGCACCATCTTTTTGTTTAGAATTAGTGCATCCAAAATATATGTCATCCGCTTCAGCTCATTCAATACCTTCCCGAAGTATTTTTTCAATAGGTTCAAACAAAAAAATAAAGACGTGTGGTATTGGCTTTCTCTGTTCTTAGATATCACCACTAAGCAAGCAAAAGCTGGCATTCTGCATCATCATCATGATTTCCTCCTTCCATTCCAAAACAAAAATCCGCTTTTGGATATTTTGATTTGGCTTTATTTGCAAGCTATTATAGGTCTCCTTGAGTTTCCTTATGCAGCCCCTAGAGAACGCCTTAAGCCAGCTGGATCAAGGCTGCGCTTGATTTGTTTTCTTAAGTATATATGGAATGAAAATTCATTTGGTTTTCAACGCAGAATCTTGGCGCTTTTGCGAGATCTAATAATTAACCCGGCTTTTGATGCTTATCAAAAAAGAGGAGTTCTGCAGTAGAAAAAAGATTAAATCAAATCCATCCTTTAAACTACAGTACGATTATTGCTATATTGATGCTTTAAAATTTTAATAGTGGCCGTGAGGAAATCTCTACTTCTTAGCATATTTATTTTCTTAGTAATCTTTATAACTGGATTGCGATGGTATTACCATTCTCAGGAATTGGATAAGGAAAGTTTTATTGCCAATACCCAAAAGAAACTGAATAAAGAATTCAAGGCTGTAGAAAATGATAGACAAGATTTAGTTGAATATTTTGGACAAAATAAAAGTCTCGATTTCCAATCACTTAACCAGCTTAATAGCACTTATCCATTTTATATTTTCAAAAATTACGCTTTGGTTTATTGGTCTGACGAGCACTATATTCCTGTTTTAAAAAAATCTCGAAACGAAGGTTGGCAATTTGTAAAAGATGAGGCGGGGCAGTTTTTAGAATTAAATAATAAATCTAGAACTTCCGATATCATTTTAGTGACCGTTATTCCACTTTTTGAATTTTATGATGTCAATAATGAATATATACAATCTTCATTCAATACGGATATAATTCCTTCATCTGGTATAGAACTTCACCAAACAGATCAGGAAGGTTCTTATGCATTAAAGGATTTGGATGGGGAACCTATTTTTTACATTTCCTTTGCGGAGGATTTCGAAAATTATTTTCCGTATTTGCATAGTGTTATTATCACTCTTGAATCTATATTAGCTATACTTCTGCTTTACCTTTTGTGGCAATTTGCCTCTAAAAGGAAAGGCTTTTGGATACAAATTGTAGTTTTCATCTTTGGTTCGGCTGCCATTTGGGGGCTGATGGAGGTTTTTGATTTTCCTTTTCATTCTGCTGATCTCGAATTATTCGATCCTAAACATTTTGCGTCTTCTGATTTCAATCCCTCCTTAGGAAACCTAATAATTAATTGTTTACTATTCTTCTTAATAGGTTTTTTCTCCATACGGAAAATAAAAGAAATTTATTCAAGCGAAGAAATATCACTATCCAAATTCACTTACCTATTATTCAATTTTGGAACCTATGTAATAACCTTGGGAATCTACTATTTTATATACCTGATATACATTCATTCCAATTGGGGGCTGGACAGTACCCAATCCATTGAATTCGATTTTTTCGAAATATTGTCCTATACGGTAGTATTACTTTTCGGATATCTGGTTTTTGAAGTATTTAGATTAGTACACCACTTAAATAGAAAGTATCACACCAATTTTATACTATTCATTTCTTTTCAAATATTGGCTTTTGGTTTATTTTTATTAGCGGCATTTAATTTCGGTGTGGTGATTTTTGCTATGGCGGGTATTGTTTTAGTAGTGAATATTTTGGTGTTCTTAACTAAATTAGGAGGATCTCTGGAATTCCTGAAGTTTTTAAGTTTTATATACCTCTTCATTTTAATTATTGCTATTTCTGCTATCAGTGCTTCCTCTGTCTATCAATTGGAAAAGAAGAAAGAAGCCAGTCAAAGAAGTGTTTTAGCAGACAGAATTATGAATGGAAATGATGTTTTAGCTGAATACATGCTTGTTCAGCTCGATCAAAGCTTAAAAAAGGACGCCTACATCAAGCGGCAGTTTCTCATGCCTTTAACTCCTTATAAAACTATAGTCGATAAAATTGAGCAATATTACCTTAATGATTATTTCGAGAAGTATGAGAAATCTGTTCGGATTTTTGATGCAGAAGGAAATCCTATTTCCCCAAGTTCTACCTTGCCAATGTCATCCTCTTATCCTATTCAACAAATGAATGAACGAAATAAAAGAGGAGATATCAATTTATTTTTGGTGAGCTATAATGAAGGAAATCAATTGTTGAGAAAGTACATTTATGTTTATGAAATCAAGCATCACGATTTTGTTTTTGCAAAAATTGTCTTAGAATTTAAACCTAAGAAAATCCGACCTGATAATGTGTTCCCTGAATTATTGGTAAAAAATCGTTATGTTTCTTCTCTAATTGATGTTCCATATGATTATGCGCTTTACAATAATGATACATTATCCTATAGCGTTGGTAATCTCAATTTCCCGAATGTGGTCAGCAATGAAATTACCAAGGATGAAACCTTGCTTAAAGTCCAGCAAGATCAGAACATTAATTTCAGTGTTGTTATTAATAATAATGAGAAATTAATTTTTAGTAAGGAGGATGTATTTTGGTATCGATTGTTGTCAAATATTTCCTTCTTTTTTGTGATCAGTTTTGTCTTGGTTTTTATAATCTCAGTTTACCAATTTTTTAAATTATACTGGAAAACAAGGTCTATTGGACTAAGTGCTAAAATTCAACTCTATTTTTCACTTGCTTTTTTAATCCCTTTGCTTTCCGTTAGTATTTCCACTATTGGCTTCGTAAACGCTACTTTTCTGAAGGATATAGTAACGGAATATGAAGAAAATACTAATAGAGTGGCAGGACAGCTGACTCCACTTTTAATGAAATATGAAAATGGATTAGTGGATAAAACCACTTTGAATAATGAATTGTCCGCCATCACCAAAATCATCAATACCGATATTAATTTGTATGACTTGAATGGGCAATTATCGGCAACCAGTCAACCGCAAGTTTTTGAAAAGAATCTACTTTCTAGCAAAATCAATCCCAAAGCCTATGCTTCCATTTATCAGAATGGTCAAAAAATGATCACGTTGGAAGAGCAAATTGGAAACTTAAATTATCAATCGGCTTATGTCGGAATTAGGTCTTATAATTCCGGTGAATTATTAGCCATTCTGGGCAGTCCTTTTTTTAAGTCTAATAAGGAATATGATTTATTGTTGACTGATTTGTTGAATAATGTATTCAATATCTTCGTGGCATCATTCATTGTCTTTATCTTTTTGGCTTATGCTGCCACTAAGATTTTAACTACTCCTTTGAATTTGTTGAAACAAAAGTTGTCTCAAGTCAACTTATCTGCAGAAAATAAACCTATTAGTTGGCAGGTAGATGATGAGATTGGGTTATTGATAAAGGAATACAATCAAATGCTCTTGAAATTAGAGAAAAGTAGGCAGGCTTTAAGTAGGACAGAAAAGGAATCTGCTTGGCGAGAAATGGCTCAGCAAGTAGCGCATGAAATAAAAAATCCGCTTACGCCAATGAAGCTTTCCTTACAGCACTTGGAGATGAAAATCCAACGATCGGAGAACCCTATGCCTGAGACTTCAGAGAAAATCCAGAGCATATTATCTCAAATTGAAAATCTTAGCGATATCGCTACCTCCTTTTCTTCATTTGCTAAAATGCCAATTCCTGAAAATGAGAAAATTTGCATAAGCGACATCCTAAAAAGGGTAGTAGATTTTTTCCATGCTGAAAATGCCGAAATCAAATTGGATTTGCCTGAGGAAGATATTTTTGTGTTAGCTGATCCAAAAATAATGGAGCGTACTTTCAATAATATGTTGATTAATGCCATTCAAAGTGGAGATAGTAAGAAACCAATTTCCATTGAAATCAAAATGGAGCTTTTAGAAGGAGAAATAAGAATCTCTATTGCTGATAATGGATTAGGTATTCCTGATGACAATTTTAACAAAGTATTTTTACCTAACTTTACAACAAAATCAAGTGGTTCTGGTATTGGATTGGCGGTGGCTAAAAGAGGAATTGAACATGCAGGAGGTGAAATTTGGTTTGAAACAGAGGTTAATAAAGGGACTACCTTTTTCATTGAATTGAAAAGATTGGATTGATTTTGAAGTGGGTTTTAAGAATTGTGGTTTTTTTGATTCCGGTCTTAATTTTAAGCTCGCAGCTGCTTAATGCCCAATCACATTGCTTTCAAACTTCCTATACCAGCTATCAAGTTCCCGATTCTGTAATTATTATTCATAATACTCTTCAAGTAAAAGACAAAGCAGAAAAAGAGTTGAGATATGATATTTTAGATGATGTTCTCATTATCAAAGAATCTCAAGAAGGAGATGTTTTCAACATTTGCTTTAATTATATCCTGAAAAATACTGAATTAGTAAAATCAGCTGTTCCAGAGAATTGGTATGATAGTACTGCAAGATTCACAAGTTCTATTCCAATTCAGGATATGGAAAATCAAACTACACAAGAGCTTTTAGGCTTGGGTGGAATTCAAATCAGTGGAGCTTATATGCGCTCAGTTTCCGGTGGAGGACAGCAATCTGCCATGATGCATTCGGTTATGGATTTGACCATAGCTGGAAATATTTCAGAAGATTTGAAGCTTCAAGCTAGAATGACGGATCAACAAATGCCTTTCGAACCAGAAGGAAACACACAACGACTGCAGGATTTTGACAGGGTAAACGTTCAACTTATTCATGAAAATTGGGGATTGGAGGCAGGTGATTTGCTTATTCAATCAAATCCAGATCTTAATTTTTTAAGATTTAACCGACAAGTTCAAGGATTAGGAGTATCGTCTTCCAAATTATCTTTTGATTCAACGGATTCTAAAACGCAAGCGGTTACTTCTTTTGCAAGAAGCAAAACTGGAATTCAAACCATTGAGCCATTGGAAGGAGTTTTAGGGCCTTACAGAATTGAAGGGCCACAAAACGAAGCCTTTATTTTTCTTTTAGCAGGTTCAGAAAAAGTATTTCTTGATGGAAAGCTTTTGACAAGAGGACTAGAAAATGATTATGTCATAGATTATAATTCTGCTGAACTTACCTTTAACTCCAATATTTACATCTCAAAATATAGCAGGATTCAAATCGAATTCGAGTATTCTGATAGGCAATACAGCCGAAATGTTACCACTTTACAACATCAGCAATCTATCGGGAATTTGGATGTTAATATTGGCTATTTTCAACAATCCGACAAGCCAGGAAATCAGATGAATGATTTGTCAGAAAGGGATTATGAAGAATTATCAAATTTGGATTCCGATGCTGCTTATGGTGAAATTTCATCAGTAGATAGCCTTGGTTATGCATCGGATAAAAAGCGATATGCTCAAATTGATACGCTTATTAATGGTCAGACTTATCAAATCTACAAGCGTTCTGAAAATCCTGAAATTGCACATTATCAGTTGAATTTTACATTGGTAGGTGAAAATAATGGTGATTACAAAATTGCCAATTCTTCTGAAAATGGAGTGAGTTACGAATGGCTAGCACCAATTGACGGAATCCCTCAAGGAAACTATGCACCCATAAAAAGAGTAGCATTGCCACAGAGCCAGCGGATTATTAATGTAGGTTTAAACTATAATTTGAAGGATGATTCGAAAATTAGTTTTGAATATGCAGGTTCAGAATTTGTAAGTAACCGTTTTAATAAAGATAATACCAAACTTACTGGGAATGCATTTGCTATTGGCTATCTATCCGCTCCAAAAGAATTGAATTTTGGCAAAGACCTTTCTGTAAATTATTTCATTAAATATGAATACTTAGATTCTGCATTTTCTCCAATCCAGCCTTTTCGTGATGTTGAATTTAATAGAAATTGGGGAATGGAGCAGTCAGCTGCATTTCAGGCAGGCGAAGAGCAACTATTGAGAATTGGAACTTCCATTCAGAATGAAAAACAGGATTTCAGCTATGAGATAGGTTTCAGGGATAAGGAAAATCTTGGAAATGGGACTCAGCATAATGTCAACTTCCAAAATAAGGGTGATTTGAAATTAATGGTGAATGGCTTTTTGATGAATAGTGAACACGGAGAAACTCAAACCGACTGGAAAAAGGCCACCGCTGATTTAAGTTACGCAAAATATCAAATTCAACCTGGCTATACCTTTCGCACTGAACAACATCAAATCAAAATTGAAGATGAGATTCTTAATAGCTTTCAATTTTTTGATAGTCATAGTTTTTATCTTTCAAAGCAAGATTCCAATCAGTGGAATTTTAAATTATCTCATGAGTTTAGAGCAGATCAAAGACCCATTGAAGGAAAGTTACAAGAATACGAAAAAGCACAAAATACTCACTTTCAGACTTCTTTTCAGTATGGAAAAGGCAATCAACTTGCTTTTAATTTGTTAAGAAGAGAAATTCAACCAAATATAGATTCAGTTGAAACGGAGAAATTTTTTCAAGGGGGCTTAAATTGGCAGTCAAGTTTTTGGGATGGAAATATCACACAAAATCTCAACTTCCAAACCGGAACGGGACGAGTTTTGCAAAGAAGTTATTTCTTTATGGAAGTGGCTCGCAGTTTAGGAACTCATTCTTGGTCTGATTTAAATGGAAATGGAGAGCAAGAACTCAATGAATTTTTTGAGGATGAAACAGAATATGGAGACCGAAATTATGTGAAGGTTTTGACCATGGGCGATAATTACCAAACCGCTTTCATCAATAATTTGCAATATCAATTAAGGTGGAATTTGCCTAAATCCTGGGCTAAATCTCAAAACCTGATGCAATATCTTGGAAAACTTTCAGGTGGTTTTCATGCGAATTTAGATAATAAAAATACCTTTGATGATTGGTCTGCAAGAATATCTCCTTTTTCTTTTGGTGAAAGTGAAGAGGTGTTGTCTTCTCGTAATTTGTGGAAATCCAATTTCTATTACAATAGGGGAGGCATAGCTTTTTTGGAAGCTTCTTGGTCTAATTCTAATAGAAAGCAATTAATGATTGATGGTTTTGAGGGAATGGATAGAAGTGCATTCCATTTAGTAGGAACTTTAAATTCCTTTCAAGATTGGAATATTTCAGCTGCCTATCGTCAATCTGCAAACACCTCTTTTTCAGAGGTAGTAGAAGAAAGAGATTATCAATTTAATACTACTTCGGTAAATCCAAAAATCACTTGGCAAGGTGGTAGAAATTTAAGAGTGAGTCTGGCTTATCGAAATGATAATAAATTAAGTCCTGATGAAAGTTCAGGTGGAGCAGTTTTGGTTAATTCTATTGAGCTGGCCAATAAATTGATCCAAGCTAAAAATGGCATTTTAGAAGGGAAGTTTAGTTATGTCAGCGTAGAATCAGAGTTATTGGATAATCAAAGCCCACTTGCATTTGAAATGTTTGAAGGCTTAAGAGCAGGCGACAACTACGTTTGGAATTTATCCCTCAGAAGAAAAATCATCGGAGATTTAAATCTAATCCTACAATATTTCGGCAGAAAAAGCCAAGATAGTAAGACCATCCACAATGGCAGCGTCCAATTAACAGCCTTATTCTAATCCCACTTCCAACTTCTAACATCCTTCACCTTACAATATTCAATTTCCCTCTTTGGAGATTTCAAGGCTCCAATTCCCCCTTTGGGGGTTAGGGGGCTAGGGGGCTTAAAGCGTCTTCCTCAACTTCTTCATAAACTTACTAGCAAAAATAAAATCCTCCAAGTCTTCCTGACCAGAGGTAAGGATGTTATCAGAATTTCCTTCCCAAACCTTTTTTCCTTTAGCCAAATACATGATGTATTCTCCTACCCCCATAACAGAATTCATATCATGTGTAACCATGATGGTAGTTACATTTAGCTCATGGGTAATTTCTTGTATTAATTCATCAATCAAAAGAGAAGTTCTAGGATCAAGTCCTGAATTAGGTTCATCACAAAACAAATAATTAATATCGTTCACAATTGCTCTAGCAATACCAACCCTTTTTTTCTGCCCACCACTTATTTCAGCAGGCATTTTTTTATTGATGTTTTCTAGCCCCACTCTGCTCAACACATTATTAACTCGGTCAAGCTTTTCATCCTTTTTCATATCCGTCAGAAGATCCAAAGGAAACATCACATTTTCTTCAATATTTTTTGAGTCAAATAATGCGCCTCCTTGAAAAAGCATCCCTATTTCTCGTCTCATTTGAGCTTTTTCTTCTTTGTCAGCTTTTAAAAAACCTCTTCCGTCATAAAGAACTTCACCTTCTTCTGGAATAATCAAACCTACTATACATTTTAATAGAACACTTTTACCTGTCCCACTGGCTCCAATTATCAGGTTGGTAATACCTCTTTCAAATTTCCCTGAAACATCTTGTAAAACGTGGTTATCGCCAAAAGATTTAGATATATTATTGATTTCAATCATTTCCTAGTTTAATAAAAGTTCTGCTAAAATATAATCAGCTAAAAGAACTGCAATACAGCTTTTAGTCACGGCACTTGTGCTAGATTTACCTACTTCAAGTGCTCCTCCAGTAGTAAAAAAACCTTGATAAGCTGAAATGGAAGCAATCAAAAAGGCAAATACTACTGATTTAATAAGGGCGAACTGAATGGTGAAAGGATTAAAAGCAATTCTTATTCCGTAAACATATTCTGTCTCTGTAAGTATGCCGGTCAAAGTCCCTGCTAAGTAACCACCGTATAAGGCAAGAAATCCAGCTAATACCACCAAAAGTGGATACATTATCATGGCAGCCACAATTTTCGGCAACACTAAATAAGAAGATGCATTGACTCCCATAACTTCTAAAGCATCAATTTGCTCTGTTATTCTCATCGTACCCAATCCACTCGCTATACTAGAACCAACTTTTCCTGCAATTACAATAGCTGTAATAGTAGGGGCTAATTCTAAAACTACCATCTCTCTCGTCACTTGAGCTACTACATAGTTTTGGATTAAAGGACTTACTAAATTATAAGCAGTCTGTACAGTCGTTACCGCTCCCATAAAAGTTGAGGTAATGGCAACAATTAAAATGGAATTCCAGCCTATGGAAATACATTCATTTATGGTGAGATTGAAATAGGATGAAAAGGACTCTCGCCTCACAAACATACTTCCTAAAAAAATAAAATAGGCTCCTATAGACTTCATAAGGTTGTTGTTTCTTAAATCTTCAAATTTAAAGTTAGCACGAAATTTTTCTTTATAATAAAAGTTATTTCAATTCTTTAATCAATATTGGATTATTAGCTTATACTAATAATTATTCTAATCCATTACGCTAATGAATTTCGTAAGTTTGTAGAACTACAAGATTATTGCTTAGTTTCGTATTTTCGATCCAAAGATAACTCAAATTTGAAATGAATAAATTTATTGTAATTACTGGTGGTACAAAAGGTATCGGAAGAGCTTTGGTACTTCTTTTTGCTAAAAATGGTTTTAATATTATTACTTGCGCTAGAAATAAAGCAGATTTAGAAGTTCTAAAAGAGGAAGTGGAAAAATTATATAGTAGCAAGGTGTATGTAAAAGCCTCTGATTTATCAAAAAGAGAAGATGTAGCTGATTTTGCTGATTTTGTCTTAAAAGCTACAACTAAAGTAGATGTATTGGTGAATAATACAGGGGTTTTTCTTCCCGGAAGCATTCAAGATGAACCAGAAGGAAATCTGGAAATGATGATGAATACGAATTTATTTTCAGCCTATCATCTAACTAGAGCATTATTGCCTGCTATATTGCCAAATAAAAAAGGACATATTTTCTCTATGAGTAGTATTGCAGGAATTACAGCTTATGCAAGTGGTGGCTCCTACAGTATTACAAAATATGCCATGCAAGGATTCACAAAATGCTTGAGGGAAGAATTGAAAGAAGAAGGTATAAAAGTAACAGCAGTTCTTCCTGGTGCTACTTTTACCGCAAGTTGGGAAGGTGTAGATTTGCCTCATGAAAGATTTATGAAAGCCGAGGATGTGGCTGAGTCTGTATGGTCGGCTTATTCCTTATCAGACAGAACTGTAGTAGAAGAAATTGTTTTAAGACCTCAATTAGGAGATATATAACCCCATGAACGAAAGAATATTTTTATCAGCCCCACATATGGGTGGAGACGAAATCAAATTTATACAACATGCATTTGATGAAAATTGGATTGCACCTTTAGGGCCAAATGTAAATGGTTTTGAAGCAGATATTCAGGAGTATAACAATATCCCTTATGCTGCTGCTTTGAGTTCAGGTACTGCTGCGATTCATTTAGCATTAATTTTATTGGGAGTGAAAAATGAGGATGTGGTGATGGCATCAAGTTTTACTTTTTCAGCTACAGTAAATCCTATTGTTTATCAACAAGCAGAGCCAGTTCTTATTGATAGCGAAAAGGAAACTTGGAATATGGATCCTGAGCTTTTAGAAAAGGCGATCAAAGAATATATAGCAAAAGGTAAAAAACCGAAAGCCATCATATTTGTCCATCTTTATGGTATGCCAGGGAAAATAGAGGAAGTGAAAGCTATTTCCGAGAAATACGAAATTCCTTTGATTGAAGATGCTGCTGAAGCTTTAGGTGCAAAGCTGAATGGCAAAGCTTTAGGTACATTTGGTGATCTTGGGGTTTATTCTTTTAATGGAAATAAGATAATTACAACCTCTGGAGGAGGTGCTCTCGTATCTCAAAAGAAGGAATGGATTGACAAAGCTCGCTATTTGGCTACCCAAGCAAGAGATGCAGCGCCATATTACCAACATTCCGAAATTGGTTATAATTATAGAATGAGTAATATAGCTGCTGGCATAGGTAGAGGACAAATGAAAGTTTTGGATAAATGGGTGGAGTATCGCAGGGCGAATCATGACTTTTATTTTAAGGAACTAAATTCATTAGGATTTGAGTTTCTAAAGGAACCTAAGGGTAGCTTTAGTAATAGGTGGTTAACATGTGTTTTATTTAATGATAAATTGACTAAAAAGCCTGAAGATTTAAGACAAGAACTAGAAAAATTCAATATTGAAACCAGACCCTTATGGAAGCCAATGCACTTACAGCCTATCTTTAAGAATTGTAAAGCTTATTTATCAGGAGTTTCAGAAGAATTATTCCAAAAAGGGCTTTGTTTGCCTTCTAGCTCCTCTTTAACGGACGAACAAAAGTGGATGGTGGTCGAAAAAATTAAATCATTTCTGAAATAAAAGCTTAAATTATTATAAAAAAATATTAAATAGGTTATATTTGAGTCTCAATGATGAAGAAAATCAACGATATTAGTTTTCTGCCAAGATGGATTATTTTATTAATCGATCTTGGATTGCTATTGATCTCAATAGTCTTCGCCTATTTATTGAGATTTAATTTTAATATAGAAGATGTTTTTGCCTTTAAATTTACTGAAGGCTTAGTTCTTTTCTCAATCTGCCATCTTTTAGCAATATTTTTAACTCAAAGCTATGCAGGTATAATTAGATATACTTCTATTGAAGATGGTCTGAGAATTTCATATACGACTTTTATTGGAACTGTATTAATTGCTCTAGTAAGTTATCTCAATTATTGGTATACAGGGAGCGTAATTATCCCCTTATCAGTATTGATCATCAGCTTAATTTTGGCTGTAGTTATTTTATTTTCATACCGAGTTTTAGTCAAAAATCTCTTTGCCTACTATCGAGATGCAGTTCGTCATAGAAAAAATGTAATGATTTTTGGCGCAGGGCAATATGGAATCATAGCGAAACACGTGATTGATGCTGATCCAAATGCTAGAATGAGAGTAATTGGGTTTATCGATGACGATCTTAAAAAGGTTGGTAAAGTGCTGAATGGTGCGCCAATTTATGATGCAGGGTATAATTTAGATGATATACTGACCAAATATCGTGTTCATGAGATTGTAATTGCCATTGCTAATTTATCTGTTGAGAGAAAAAATGACTTAGTAGATTATTGTTTAAAAGCTCATGTTAAAGTACGAACTGTACCAGCTCCAGATAAGTGGGTAAATGGTGAATTAAGTATGAATCAAATAAAAGAGGTTCGTATTGAAGATCTGTTAGGAAGAGAGTCTATTAAATTAAAAAATCCAAAAGTTGCTGAAAATGTAGAAGGAAAAATAGTCTTGATTACAGGTGCAGCTGGTTCTATAGGTTCAGAAATTGCAAAACAAATACTAAAGGTAAAGCCAAAAAAATTAATTCTTTTAGATCAAGCGGAGTCTTTCCTTTATGCAATCGATATTGAGTTGACTAATTCAGATGTTGAAAAAGATACTGAGATCATTCCAATTATAATGGATGTGACCAATAAAAGAAGGCTTGAAGTCATTTTTGAGAAATATAAACCTAATATAGTATATCATGCTGCTGCATACAAGCATGTTCCCTTAATGGAAATGCATCCGTTCGAAGCAGTAGCCACTAACGTTTTTGGTACCAAAAACTTAGCAGATCTTTCTGTTCAATATGATGTCAAGAAATTTGTGATGGTTTCTACAGATAAGGCCGTGAATCCGACAAATGTGATGGGGGCTACTAAAAGGCTAGCAGAAATTTATGTACAGTCGCTCAACGATTCCAAATCTGAAGAAGTAAAAAATAATACTCAATTTATCACTACTCGTTTTGGAAACGTTTTAGGTTCTAATGGTTCCGTTATCCCATTATTTAAAAGGCAAATCGAAAAAGGTGGTCCAATTACCGTCACGCACCCAGATGTAACGCGCTATTTCATGACTATTCCAGAAGCTTGTCAATTGGTAATTGAAGCAGGAATCATGGGCTTTGGTGGTGAAATATTTGTATTTGATATGGGCAGATCAATTAAAATAATTGATTTGGCTAAAAAAATGATCCAATTATCAGGCTATGAAGTAGATGTTGACATTAAAATTGTTTTTACTGGTCTTCGTGAAGGTGAGAAGTTATTTGAAGAACTTTTAAGTGACAAAGAGACTACTTTGCCTACTCACCATGAAAAGATTTTAATTGCCAAAACAGAAAGAATGGGGCATAGGGACATCATTAAGGAACTACAAAAACTGAATGATCTCATGAATGATGAAAATGAATTGGGAATGATCATGCAAATGAAAAATATCCTACCAGAATTCGTTAGTCACGCATCCCGTTTCGAAGCACTGGATGAAGAAATCGCCAGTGAAAGAAAACGTAAATGGAGCATCACCCGAAAAATTAGTTAATATAATAAGGCTTATCTTTTTATCTTGAGTTTCAATTGTGGATTCTTACAGCATTTATTTTTCAAAGGGCATTCGGAGTTTTTAAATCTAGATTGAAAAGAGAAAGCATGAATTTTGTGATAAAGTAGAAAAGAATTAACCCGACCACTTCCGAGGAACTCGGAAAAGCGGGAGGGAGGAAAGTTTAGCGGGCCAGCGTAGGCCATGAGGGCTGAAGCATTAAACTTTCTTGATTTTTTGTTTCTTTTTGATTAAGCAAAAAGAAAGGAGATTTGGGAAAGAAAGCTCGATTCATATCACAGACCTGATTTTTTGTAGTTTCTGACTGTTGTCATATTTTTATTTTGATCTTTATATAATCTTTAAAGAAGGGTTTTATTAAATAACAGCCTTTATCAAAAGGCTAATCAATTAAAATCACTTAACCTCAATCAAACCCTCTTGATACTCATGAAATTTTTTCATCACATATCGAATTGATCGATACGTATTAAGTAAAACAGTTCTCAACTCAACTTTATTGACCCAGATAACTTTCTCAATGCCTTCTTCTTTCTGAGGCTTCATTTTTTTGTCTTCCTCTAAAGTCATGTGATACCAGCTCGTTTTTTTGAGGTGATTTTTACCATTCCTGGTATAAGTATGCCAGGTTTTACAGACCCTTGGGCCTAAAGCTACTTTCACATTGCACTCTTCTTCCACTTCTCTAACTGCAGCTATTTTCACATTTTCCTTTTTCTCCAACTTACCTTTTGGTAAGTCCCATTTTTTCAATCTATATATAAAAAGGTATTTGTCTCGTTTAGTTACAATCCCACCTGCTGCTTCAACAATTTTAAATTCTTTCTTGAAGCTTTTCGTTACGTTTTCATAATCGTAAACCTTAAAAGTAAGAGAATCGAGCTTTTTGTTTTTGTCAGAGGAAAGAAATTTATAAAATTCTAAAATATCAGCTAAACTACCTTTCCTAATCAGTACATCGTCAATTAAATTATCATATCGGATTTTTTCTTTTTCCGCGTCAATAATAAGGTCATAATGCTCCCTGTCAATTTCTTTGTCCATAGGAATTATGTAAAGCGGAACATCATTTATAAATACTTTCATAAAAATGGTTTTGAGCTGTGCAAGTAAAAGAATAAATCAGAATACGCCAATTTTTAATCTATAATTTAGAAATTTTGAATTCGATATTGAAAGCCTTAGAAATTCTTTTCTATATGCATTACTATGTTAAATATAAGACCTAATTTTGCAGGATGAATTACCTTTCAGTAGAAAATATAACCAAAAGCTTTGGAGAAAGAGTATTGTTTGAGAACATCTCATTCGGCTTGGCGCAAGGTGAAAAAGTAGCATTAGTGGGCATCAATGGATCAGGAAAATCCACCCTCTTAAAAATATTAATGAGAGAGGAAACGCCTGATTCCGGAAATTTAAGTTTTCGAAATGATATAAAAGTTGGATTCCTTTCGCAAAATCCACAATTTCAGGCAGGACAAAATGCTATGCAAGCTATTTTCAGTTCCGATCATGAATCGCTAAATATTATTAAAGAGTATGAAAAATTAGCGCAAAATCCTGACATGAATGCTAAAGAGCAAAACCGCTTTCAGGAATTAATGGAGAAAATGGAAGCGCATCAGCTTTGGGATTATGAAAGTCAGGTTCAACAAATCCTTGGGCAATTAGGGATTAATGATATTAAGCAATCCGTTGAAAATATGTCGGGTGGGCAAAAGAAGAGAGTTGCACTTGCGGCTCAATTGATTGTGAAGCCAGATGTTTTGATCTTGGATGAGCCAACCAACCATTTGGACATTGATATTATTGAGTGGCTAGAGAATTATTTGGCAACTCAAAATATGACGCTATTAATGGTGACCCACGATCGTTACTTTTTGGATAGAGTTTGTAATGGGATTTTAGAAATCGACCGTCAACAGATTTTTAAGTATAAAGGTAATTATGAGGAGTTTCTTGTCAAGAAGGAAGAAAGGGAATCAATAGAGCAGCTTGAAGTGGACAAGGCTAAAAACCTCATGAAGAAAGAGCAAGAATGGATGCGGAGAATGCCGAAAGCTCGTAGTACTAAGGCGAAATATAGGGTAGATGCTTTTCAAGACCTGAAAGATAAAGCCACCAAAAACCTTAAGAAAGATCAAGTTGAATTAGAAGTCTCCCAAAAGAGAATGGGAGGGAAGATTTTAGAGTTGAAAAAGATTTCTAAGAAATTTGATGATAAAAATCTCTTTGACAATTTTAGCTACACCTTTAAAAAAGGAGACCGCATTGGAATCGTTGGGCAAAATGGCACTGGGAAAAGTACATTCTTGAATATAGTAACAGGCAAAATAAAAGCAGATTCAGGTGAATTGGATTTAGGAGTTAATACTGAGTTTGGATATTATAAACAGCAAGAGATTCAATTCGATGATAATAAAAAAGTGATCGATGTAGTGCTTGAAATAGCTGAACATTTTAAATTACCTGACGGACATGAAATAACAGCTGCTCAGTTTTTAAATAAATTCCTTTTTCCTCCTAAACAACAATATGATTTTGTACATAAGTTAAGTGGAGGAGAGAAAAGACGACTGCAATTATTATTGGTATTAATTAAGAACCCAAACTTCTTAATATTAGATGAGCCAACCAATGACTTGGATTTGCAGACACTCTCTATATTAGAAGATTTCCTTAATAGATTTCAAGGTTGTTTAATTATAGTTTCTCACGATAGGTATTTCATGGATAACCTCACCGAGCAGTTATTTCTTTTCGAAGGAGATAACCAAATCAAGATATTTAATGGCAATTATACGGACTATCGATTAACTAAAGATGAACCTCTAAAGGTTAAACCTGCTAAGGTGAAAGAGTCATCAACTAAAGAAAAACTCAAGGCGGAGGATAAACAAAAGTTGAGTTATAAGGAAAAAAGAGAGCTAGAAACAATAGATAGCGAAATCCCCAAGCTAACTAAACAAAAAGAAGAATTAGAAGCTAAATTAGCCACAGGTGAAGGAAATGCTGAAGACTTTACAAATTGGGGAAAAGAGTTAAATACGATAAACGAAAAGCTAGAAGAATTAGAGATGCGTTGGCTTGAGTTAAGTGAATTAGAATCTTAATTGATCTAATCATTTGATATTAAATGGATTGAGTAGTGGGGTTTAATATTGAATAAATAATTACAATTCAATCGAGACTCATTTTAAAATATTTTTACCCTTCATCTGTTTTCTTTTAAGAATCATTACCTATATTTGCATCCCGTTAAGGAAAAGCCTTAGCGAGTTTTGAAATGCCTTGGTGGCGGAATTGGTAGACGCGTTGGTCTCAAACACCAATGAGGTAACACTCGTGCCGGTTCGACTCCGGCCCAAGGTACTAAAGCCTCTGTTAATCAGTTGATTTTCAGGGTTTTTTTTGTTTTTAGGTGGCAAAAATGGTGGCAAAAAAAGTTTCTATTTTTTTTGACGGATAAATTAATCAACTTCGTAAGAATGAATTAGATTAATTCTTGTTTTACTAATTCCAGAGATTTTTTTTAAATAATTGAACCTGTGTAGGAAAGTTAGGCAAACTTTCAATTAATCTTAAGGCGAATCATTTTCAAAAAGGAGCATACGTTTTGCTTTGTGGCACTCCATAGATTGAGAGCTCGTAATGAAGCTGCAGGTAAAAAAAATAATCATTAATCTGCAACACTAAAATCCCCATTAGTTCTTATTAAAAAAAGAATTCGAATCTAATTAGAGGTCCTGAATATGGACTTCATACCTTTTATTTACAAATCGTTTTATTTCACATTATTAATAGAGTAAATTGTGCTGATACTTTTTTTTTAAAAATAATGCTATCAGCTATACGTTAATAATAAGTATCAACAATGTTGATAGCCAGTTGTTGTGTACAATTAGAAACAATGGATAGAAAGGAATTAGAAATATTAGAAGAAATCAATCAGTCCCTCAAACAGGTTTCTGCCCACTTCGAGACTGAAGAAGTATTTTCGGAATCTGAAAAACTTATTTCCAAAGCAGAAAATAGAGTTGAAAACTCCTTGAATCAAATACAAAATACATTTGATAGAATTCATGACAAAGTTTTCAATTTTAATAACGTTTTAATCGGTGTTTACCTTGTCTTGGGAACATTTCCAGATAAAGCTCCTATATTAAAAATTTGGACAGCTATTTTCCCTATTTTCAACTTGATATTTTTGGTTTTAATTGATATTCGACAAATGGAAATCCATAGGTTTGCTTCTCGTGAAATGGAATGGACACCAGATGAGAGAGAAGAGTATGGAAAGAGAATTAGAAAACAGACCAATTTATCACTTTTGGCATTAATGACTTCTATTGGCTGTCTAGTTTACCTTATAATCGCATTAATAAACAAAGGATGAATCTAAAGTTTACGTTTTCCATCGTATCAATTTTAATATTATGCAACTCATGCGACTATCGAACACCAAGTAAAAACAGATTTGAAAATATTACCAAAATTGAGTTGACAGATTCCATAATTGTAATTCAGGATAGGTTTGAAGACTCAGGTCCTGATTATGGACTGTTTTACAAATTCACATTTAACGAAAGTGACTGTTTAGATTTTAAGTCAAAAATTCAACAGTCTGAAGTTTGGATAAAAGAGGGAGGTGACTTTAAATTCTATAAGACAGTTGATGGAATTATCTACAATATTACTTTTTCAACTGAGGAGTGTCAAATTTCATATTACGAGGATTTAATATAAACTGTACACAACCTTCTGTCATAAATCATGGCTGTTTGCAGGTTATTGTGACTTCAGCTCTTTGTAGAAAGCCCGCCAATCCGCAGGATTGACTTATTGGAGTAAAATAATTTAATAAGCCAATCCTGCGGATTGCCTCGGTAGTTAATTGAAATTTTTATACTTTTAATCAGCCACGAATTTATACAGTGGCGTTAGGGTGAATGGGTCACATTTTCAGTTTCTAAAATTCACATGTTAAAATAGTATATCAAATCAATTTTAGAGACAAATTCAAGCTGAATCTATAGCTGAAATATTGATGTTAGAAATATTTTTCAATTTTTTGGTTAATAATTATTGCTGTGAGTAATATTTTTATTATATTTGCAATGTAGTTCTTTGAAATCTTTATTTAGTGAACCCAAGAATCTTTTAATCGAGATTATTGAAGAGACATTTTGTCTCCACCCTTTTAAAGGGTAATTGTAACGGGATCAACTCTCCAGACCAAGTCCAGGCTCTAGTCCAGACTTATGTCAATAGACTGAAAACCAATACAAAGCATGTTTAAATAGTATTAATTTATAATTAAGCAGGATGATAAGAAGTGTTTGAACTGTATCCAACATGGGTTCACGAAGTTGAAAAAAGCAGGCAACAAGTGTTGTTCCATGTTAATTAAAAACATGTTTTTTCTAATCCTTAAAATTTAAACGGGATGACAGATAAAGATCAATTTAAGAAACTCCAAAATGGAGTTAAATTATTACTAACAAAGAACGGGTACAAGTTCTCGGAAGAGGATAGAGCTTTACTTGAAGAAATTCTCGTACAGCTTGAGGAGATTTCATCTAAAGATGATGAAGACACAAGTCAGCATCAAATTTTAGATTTGCTTTCCTTGCTCCTAAGATTTCTAAAATTCTTCGGGATTGATGATATCTCTGGCTTATTCTAATTCCACACTTCTTATTTTTTCTTTTAATATTAATGTTATGCATATTGGAAACGCAATTAAAGACTTAAGACAAAAAAGAGGTTTTAAACAGAATCAATTTGCAGATTTATGCGATCTTTCTCAATCGTATTTATCTTTAATCGAAAAAGGTGATAAAGAACCTACATTTACTATTCTAAAAAAGATCGCGAATATTCTTGAAATACCAATGCCAGTTTTGGTGTTTTATTCAATAGACATTAGCGACATTAATGAAAACAAAAGAGAGGCATTTCAAATGCTTGAGCCATCAATAAAGGGCTTAATTAGTAATTTATTTCTTGAAAAGGCATGACATTTGAAGAAGCGTATTAAAGATTTAGCATTTACTTTAAAAATACCAAAAAGTACACTATTGGAATTGTGTTCAGTTTTAGATCAAGATGAATCAAAACTTTATCATAACTGGAATGTGCCAAAAAAAGATCATCGAGGGAATCCAAGAGTTCAAAATGGTAAAACTCTAACAAGGCCTATAAATGCTCCTACAAAAAAGTTGAAATTTGTCCAATCTCGTCTTCTAAATCAAGTACTCTATCAATTTCCGTTACCTGAATATTTTTTTGGAGGAGTAAAAAAGAAGGATGCGGTTATGAACGCTAGGCATCATCAAGGTAACAAATATTTCTTCCTCACCGATTTAAAAGATTTTTATCCTTCTATCAAATCTACATCTATCGAAGCAAGCCTTCGCCAATTAGGATTTTATCCTGATGTCGCAAAAGTTATAACAAGGCTTTGCACTAAAAAAGGAGAAGTACCGCAAGGATGCCCCACTTCTTCTTTTATTGCCTCATTAGTAGTATTGCATAGCATAGATGATCTTATGGAAATCTATAAAAAGGATGGCTTAAAGGTTTCTGTTTATGTGGACGATTTAACGTTTTCAAGCCAGAGTGGCTTTAAAGACAAAACTCAAGACATACTTCAACATCTTAGGTCTAGAGGCCTAAAAATCAACTTTTCAAAAACACACTATTGTACTTACAATCCAGTAGTTACAGGAGTATTAGCTAAAAATAACGGAATAAGTCCTTTACCTCATACCTTCCAAAGAGCAGAGGACACAACACTTAGTATAGAATCTAGACTTGGTCACTTACAAAGGATAGAATACATAAAAAAATTATCAAAAAAATCACCCTAACTATATATATACCCCATTTGCTCTGCTCCTTGTAGTAAAATGTCTCTAAAATTGCTACTTTTAATATTTTATATCTTACCTAAGCAAACGGGTTCTATACAGGTGCTAGCGGCAATTACAATGAAGACCCAGTAATAGAGTGAAAAATATGAATATATTATTTTGGAATATTAATAAGAAATCATTCAAACAGGATATTGTAACCTTGACTAAGAATTCAAAGGTTGATATTCTGATTTTGTGTGAATGTACATTGACAGAAGTAAGTATTTGTAATGCTCTAAATTGTGGATTACTAAAAGATGAATATTTCCCATTAAATATTTCGCACAAAAAATTTAAAGTAATTACGAGATTTGATACTAAGTACATAACAAACTTTGACAAGGATTTTGGCGGTATGTCGTGGACTATATACAAATTTTCACTTCCTAAAATTCCAATTTTTAATATTGTAGCAACGCATTTACCCTCAAAGATACATTGGGATGAATCAAGCCAATCTTTTGAAGCCGTTAACTTAATGAATGCGATTAGAAGTTATGAATTAAAGAATGGTAATAGTACAATTGTTGTTGGAGATTTTAATATGAATCCTTATGAATCAGGTATGACTTCTTCAATGGGAATGCATGGCATGAAGGATGCAATACTTGCGAAAAAGAAGAAAAGAAAAATACAAGGAAGTTATTATGACTATTTCTATAATCCTATGTGGAATTATCTTGGAGACGAAAGAAATGTTTCAGGGACGTATTTTCACAGAAAATCAATTCATAATAATGTTATGTGGAATACATTCGACCAAATTCTTTTAAGACCATCATTACTGAATTTTTATAAATTCTCTGGATTGAAAATACTCACTAAGATTGGTAAAGAGAGCTTAATCAATAAACAAACCAAAGAAATAGATAAAAAATTCAGTGACCATTTACCTATTTTGGCAAATCTAAACTTATAATAATGACAAATATTTGGGATAAAATAAATCTAGAAAAAGAATCAAATAATGTTCTTAGGATATTAAACGAACAAGCCGAATTACTTGCTAATAAAACAGACGGTTTGCTATATGCAGAAGTAACTCCAGTGGATGCTTATGAAGAAAGCACGATGGAGCTTGGAATTGTTTATAATATGTATGTACACGCTCCTTATTTAGGAAACTTTAAAACAATGTTAATCACAGTTGTAGAAATAAGTAATAAGATTATCATTGTAGATAGGGTTAATGAAAATAAGAAAAAAGAATTTACTCAAATTGACCAGTTGTTACCAAATATTGAAGCGATACTTGAAACTGAAGAAGTAAGCAAACTGATTCTAAATTTATATCAATCTAGCTTAGAATTGAAAAAGTAAAAACCTGTATATACAAAATGGGCGAGATAGTAGTAAATTCAAGGGCTGTAGCCCGCGTTAAATTATCACGGTTTGATAGGTTTGAAGCCCGCAATCGCTCAAATTCACATATACTAATCGTTGTCTGTAATTGCAGATAGTGCATTAAATGAATGAAAGAAATGGAAGAATACTTCTTACAAGAAAAATTAATTGAAAAGATAAAAGATGAATCATTTTTAGAGTCAATTGGTAACATTAAAAGTCTTGACGAAGCTGTAAGGATTGACCATGACCCAAATACAATTCCAGACTTCTCTATTGACCACTTATTGAAACGCAAATATTCAAAATCAGCAAAGAGAGTTTTAGAGACATTAACTTGTTATGAGTTAATTAGTGGTGATAAGATTAAAAATATCTCATTAGACAAGAATGAAAGGCTCTTTCCTGATTGTTTATTATTTAATTACGAAACAAATGAAGTTATCGTGATTGAGAATAAAATTAGCAAACAGACGGAAAGAGAGGCTGTAACAGAGCTTTTGGGTTATAGTCAAGAAATCCGAAATAGCTTACCGTTTATTTCTGATTTTGACATTAGTTATATCAATGTCGTTTAGTTAAGCAAACTTAAAGAAATAATCTGTATATTGTAAGGGTAT
>Ga0076930_100235_pt1 | contig 68733 bp, 71 predicted proteins | sample HotLakConsoUCCRE_FD_71149 | JGI IMG/M metagenome (GOLD analysis project Ga0076930, IMG submission 71149) | Hypersaline microbial mat communities from Hot Lake, Washington, USA - Hot Lake Consortium UCC-RE (version 3) (version 3) ...
ACGGAAGTCTGAACAAAACGACAGGCTTCCGCCCTTAGGCGGATTCGTTCAACATCACCTATGAATAAATGGGGTTTCATCAGTTAGGAAAGTTTGGCGGTACTTGGAAAGTCAGCCACAATGTGTAAATTTATTAATTGCTGTGGCTTTTTTGCCAGTTAGTGTTTTGATAGGAGTCAATGTTGTTTTGGTGTACTTGTCGGTTGGTAAAAAATGGTAGCAGAAATTCGAGTCCTTTGGTTTTATGGAATGAAATAAAAAAAAGGCTGATATTTTTGAGTATCAGCCTTTAAACTTATCTAAGCTTAACTTTAAGCAATATTTCCTTTGATTTTTTCAGCAACAGCTTTCAGTTCTTCATCCGTAGGATTTAATTTCCCTTTGGTGAAGTTTATATCATCCATCGAGTTCATAGGAACTAAATGCACATGCACATGAGGTACTTCAAGACCGATAACAGCCACTCCAACTCTTTTGCACTTTATGGATTTATCAATTGCTTTAGCTACTTTTTTGGCAAATAAATGTAATCCTGAAAGTACATTATCTTCCAAATCAAAAATATAATCGGTTTCTTGTTTGGGAATAACCAAGACATGACCTTCTACCAACGGATTTATATCCAAAAAAGCAATATAGTCCTCATTTTCGGCTACTATATGCCCCGGTATTTCTCTATTGATGATTTTTGTGAAAATACTTGCCATGATTTTTTAATTAAAGACTGATATCTAAAATTTCAAATTCCATTTTACCGGCAGGAGCGTCAACTTCTGCAATTTCACCTATTTTTTTTCCCATAATTCCTTTTCCGATAGGCGATTTGATAGAGATTTTACCTTCTTTCAAATTTGCTTCTTCTTCAGAAACCATAGTGTAGGTTACTTCCATGCCATTTTTCTTATTCTTGATCTTGGCTTTAGTTAATAATCCAACTTTGGAAGTATCTACATCAGATTCTTTGATGACTCTAGCATTGGCCACCACGGTTTCTAGTTTGTTGATTTTCATTTCAAGTAAACCTTGAGCCTCTTTAGCAGCATCATATTCTGCATTCTCGCTTAAGTCTCCTTTATCTCTTGCTTCTGCAATATCAGCTGAAGCTTTCGGTCTTTCCACGGTTTTTAAATGATGGAGCTCCTCCTTCATTTTTCTTAAACCCTCTTCTGTGTAGTATGATACTGTACTCATCGTTATTAAAAATTGAAATTTCTATAAAATAAAAAAACGGCACAATTTTGCATGAGCCGTCTGTCTTGTTTCTAAATATTTACACAAATATACAAGAATTTAGTATTGGAAACAAGATGAGGAAGCTAACGTTCTATTTACCTAAAAGTTCAGGATATTTCTCTTTTATCTCGCTTTTAATGTCGTCATCAAGTTCAGCTAGATAAAGTGTTTTGACATTTTTCAATTGATCAGCTGTTATTCCTTCAGCCCCAGTTAGATTAGCTTTATAAAGACTAGCTTCATCAAAGGTAGCTCCAGTTAGATGGCAATTGCTTAAATCTGCCTCCATTAAATAAGCATTCGTGAAATCGGATTTAATTAAAAAAGCATTTTTGAAATTGGCTTTAATTAAGAAGGTATCTTTAAAGTTAGCCCCACTAGCAAAGGCGCCTTCAAAATTTGCCTGATTCATTTTGGCGTTTTCAAAATTAGTTTGATTGGCTCGAGTACCCGAGAAATTACATTCAATAGCATTTGCATGACTAAAATTGGATGAATTAAGGTTGGAACCAGTTAGGTCAACATGACTCATATTCGTTTTGGTCATATGGCAATTCACCAAATTGATTTCCGTAATCTTATGCCTGTTTAGTCTTTTGATATTTCCCACTGTTCTAAAGGCAGCTTCTTCTGATTCCCACTGACGGAAATCATCAATCTCATCTTTGTACATTTTAATTCGAAGCTGTTTTTCTCCATTTTCTCTTAACCAATATATTAAAATACCGATTATAGCTATATCGAAAAGCATACCGTGAGCTTCGGCCAGTACCTCCTTAAAGAAACCTCGGAAATCCGCTAAATAATAGGGTAAACTTAATCCCAAAACTAAGACAGCAAGAAAAACAAGGACGATAACAGAAGTTAGAATTGGCTTCTTGGTAATGCTTTTGATTTTTTCTTCTAAAATAATTTTATTTTCGCTTCTGCTCATATGCTACTCTATTATCCAATAGATTTCTATCCTCTAATTTATAGCAATTTTGTAATCTTTGTATATTTAAAACTATATAAATTATTGTTTTTCGACCAATAATTTAATTTTTTGGCTTAATACTATATTGATTTTCTCATATGATTCAAAGGACCATCCTGCCACATGAGGAGTTAATAGCACTTCTTTTAAGCTTGTAAGCTCTTGGAAAACAAGTAGTTCTTCTTTGTTTAAGGAATTAATTTTCTCATTCTCTAATACATCCAAAGCCACCCCTTTTATTTTCCCAGATTTTAACAATTTTAATAAATCTTTTAAGATTAAAACTTCTCCTCTTGAAGTATTGATGATATAATCCAATTTTTTAAAGCCTAAAAGGAATTCATAATTGATAATTCCTTTGTTCTGAGCATTCATCGGTATGTGCAAGCTCAATATTTGAGCTTCTGCTTTCAATTTTTCTAAGTTTACTTCTTCTACATATTCATTAGAGAAACCAGTTTTTTCAGCATCATAAGCTATTATTTTGCAAGCAAAACTGCTTAATCTTTTGGCAAAAGCACTGCCCATATTACCAAAGCCTAGTAATCCAACTGTTTTGCCCATCAGTTCAACTCCTCTATTTCCTTCTCTGTCCCACTTCCCACTTCTAACTTCTTGGTCAGCTGTATTGATTTTGTTAAAAAGCGAAAGCAACATGCCCATAGCATGCTCAGCTAATGCATCTCTATTTCCTTCAGGGGCATTTATGAGCGGTATATTTCTTTTCTCAAGTGCTTCTACCTCAACATTATCAACGCCTGCGCCTGCACGGGCCACAAATTTTAGTCTGTTTGCATTTTGTAGCAATTCGGCATCAATTTGAGTTTTACTTCTTACTATGAGTCCCTCATAATTTCCAATAATCGAAATGATTTCTTCACGTTTAATTTGAGGCAAATATTCTACCTCTAAGTTGAGCTCTTTCAACAAAGAAGTGATGCTTTCATGCATTTCATCAATTATAAGTACTTTCATTTTTGTTTAAATAAGGAAATGAGCCACAGTGAAATATACTAACAAACCTAATAAGTCATTAGCAGTTGTAATGAAAGGACCAGCTGCTAAGGCAGGATTTATGCCTAATTTATCTAATACCAAGGGCGTTACGGTTCCCATAAAAGAGGCTAATAATACCACATTAAATAGTGCTATTGAAACAACTATTGCTAATCGTATATCCTGACCTAAAATCAAATTCATGCCCATCACTATTCCAGCTATCACAATTCCATTTAGTATGGCTACTGCCAAAACTTTGAGAATTCTTTTTAGAAATGAATCATCAAAAACCGATTTGCTAGCCAAACTTTGCAAAACGATGGAAGAAGATTGAATTCCTACATTTCCACCTGTGGCTGTAATAAGCGGAATGAAAAATGCCATTGCAGGCACCAATAATATGTCTTCTTCAAAAACACCTATAAATTGAGCGCCTAAAATACCTCCAAACATTCCAATTATCAGCCAGGGTAAACGTGCTCTTGTCAGCATCCATACACTATCATCCTCTTCAACATCCTCAGAAATACCCGCCATCATCTGTCTTTCTTCTTCTGCTAATTCGGTAATTACGTCCACAATATCATCAATGGTGATGCGTCCCATCAATTTGCCATGCACATTCACAACGGGCACAGCATCTAAATCATATTTCCTCATGACTTCAGCTACATCTACTTCATCCATATAGGTTTCTACAGAAATAACGTCATCGTCATATAAGTCTTTTACTTTTAAATGATCGTCAGCCAGTATGATTTTTTTCAAAGAAACCCTGCCCAACAAAACATTTTGATTATCCACCACATACACTGAGTAGATTTTCTCTACGTTTTCAGCTTGTCTTCTGATTTCCTCAATACATTGTTTAATAGACCAATTGACATTAGCTTTAATGAGCTCTTTTGCCATCAAACCTCCAGCTACGTCTTCCTCATAGCGTAAAAGGTCTAAGATATTTTTTGCTTTTTCCTTATTTTCCAAAGAAGCAATTACTTCTTCTCTGTCTTTTAAGGGCAATTCATTAATAATATCCACCGCATCATCTGAATCCAATTCATTTAGCATGGCGGCTATCTCGGTAGTATTAAATTCCTTTAGATATTTGGATCGGACATCCTCATCTAAATCATTAATGACTTCCGCACTGACCTCATTTTCTAATACGTCAAGTACATAGCGAGATTCCTCCGTCTCGAATTCCAATAAAATAGTGGAGATATCGGCAGGATTAGTATCGTCAAGCGTATTTTTAATAAATTGCTCATCCTGCTCATTAATAGCAACTTGCAATTTTTCCAAATACTCTTTAGACAGTTCAAATTGGTCAATATGTTGTTTTTCCTCAAGATTCTCCATTAGCAATGTGGTTAGTCAATCCTACAAAATCATTAACGGTCAGTTGCTCGGCACGTTTGTCCAACAAATCTAAGGACTTTATTTCATCAGATAAATTAAAAGTCTTTAAAGCGTTTCTCAACGTTTTTCTTCTATTATTAAAGCCTTGTTTCACAACCCTAAAAAACAACTTCTCATCGCAGTCTAAAGTTTGAGTTTCGTTTCTTTTTAGACGTAAGACTGCGGATGTCACTTTTGGCGGTGGGTTAAAAACATTTGGAGGTACTGAAAAAAGATACTCAATATCATAAAAAGCTTGAAGCAGAACACTTAAAATCCCGTAAGTCTTATTACCTTCTTTTGACGCTATGCGTTCTGCCACTTCTTTTTGAATCATGCCCACTACTTCAGGGATCTGATCTCTGTATTCCAATACCTTGAAAAATATTTGTGAGGAAATATTGTAAGGGAAATTCCCTATGATGCCGAAAGGCTCTTTATAATAGTGCCCTAAATCTATTCTTAGGAAGTCTTCTTTTATTATTTTATCTTTATAATCAGGATATAAGTTTTGAAGGTAGTCAACCGATTCTTGATCAACATCCATAAAAAGAAGCTCGTATTCGGCTCTATCTATTAAAAAATTACTGAGCACACCAGTGCCAGGACCGATCTCTAAAAGATGTTGGTAGTTTTTATGCCCACTTAGGCTTTCTACAATTTTTTGGGCTATATTTTGATCTTTTAGAAAATGTTGCCCTAAATGTTTTTTCGCTCTAACTCCCTTCATTTTTCAAAGCAGATAAAAAAAAACTAAATTGCACAGAATTTAATCATAATTATTTTATAATTCGACTTCAAGCGTATTTAAGATATGGAAGAATATACAAAACCAACCATTGCGATTACCATAGGAGATGTGAACAGTATTTCACCTGAAGTTATTATTAAAGCTTTGGAAGATCCGAGAATTATAAAAATGATGACTCCTGTGGTATATGGTTCAGGAAAAATCTTATCCTACTATAGAAAAGCATTAAATATTCGGGATTTCAATTATTTTCAATTGAAAAAGCTGGAAGAATTAAGTGATAAAAAACTTAATGTGCTGAATTTGTGGGAGGAAACAGTGAATATCACCATGGGGCAATCTTCCGAAGAAGCAGGGAAATACGCTTTTATAAGTATCAAAAAAGCAGTGGAAGATGCAATGGAAGGGAAAGTTGATGCAATTGTGACGGCTCCTATCAATAAGCATAACATACAATCTGAAGATTTTAAATTTGCAGGACATACTGAATACCTAGCGCAGCAAGCAGGAGTACAGGATAGTTTGATGCTTTTAGTAGATGGCGATTTGCGTGTAGGCGTTGTGACAGGCCATATTCCAATTAAGGAAGTCAGCGAAAAAATAACTGCGGAAAAAATTGATAGCAAACTGGATGTTTTGGAAAAATCTTTAAAGTATGATTTTGGGATTAAAAAACCGAGAATTGCAGTTTTAGGATTGAATCCGCATGCTGGAGATGGGGGAGTGATAGGAGATGAGGAGGAGGAAATGATTAAGCCATTAATAGAGAAAAGAAAAGAAAAAGGGAAATTGGTGTTCGGTCCTTTTCCGGCAGATGGATTCTTTGGAAATCAACAATATAAAAATTTTGATGCCGTTTTGGCTATGTATCATGACCAAGGCTTGATTCCATTTAAGACTTTGGCTTTCTCAAATGGTGTAAATTTCACAGCAGGTTTGCCTTTTGTAAGAACATCACCTGATCATGGAACAGCATATGATTTAACAGGAAAAGGGCTTGCAGATGAAACTTCTATGCGACAAGCCTTGTTCTTGGCAATCGATATCATTAAGAATAGAAAAGAATATTCTTAAAGCTCTTTAGTAATATCAAATAATATTTTTATCTTTGCGCTCTTAATTTAGATGGGATGGAAAAGTTGAAGGATTTCGACATTCAGGTTTATAAGCTTGGCAACAAGCAGCATGAATATGAATTTTTAGTGAATTCTGCCTTTTTCAGTGAGTATGAAGGTGAATTGGTTGAAAGTGGAGAGGTTAAAATCCATGTTTTATTAGATAAAAGAGAAAATCTAATAGAGCTTGATTTAGATTTCTCTGGTTACGTTGATTTAATCAGCGACAGAAGCTTAGAGCCATTTAAATTCCCAATAGAAATCAACAAGAAGTTGTTGTATAAATATGGGGAAGAGGAGCAAGAGTTGGAAGAAGATGTTATGGTCATCACAAAAAACACGCAAGTGATTAATGTGGGGCATTTCATTTATGAAACCATCGCTTTGCAAATACCTTTAAAGAAATTGCACCCAGATGAAATTGAGGAAGACGAAGAGCATAATGATTATGTTTATATAGATGATGCTGAAGAGGAAATAGAAGAAAAGGAGGAAAGCATTGACCCAAGATGGGAAGCATTAAAAAATTTGAAAAAAGGAAATAAGAATTAAAATTTAGAATAAAATGGCGCATCCTAAAAGAAAAATATCCAGAACCAGAAGAGATAAGAGAAGGACTCACAAAAAAGGAACGGCAAAATTATTGGCGATTTGTCCTACTACAGGCGAGGCGCATTTGCCACACAGAGCTTTCTGGCATGAAGGTAAACTTTACTACAAAGGAAATGTAGTAATGGAAAAAGAAGTATTGGCTTAATTAAGTCAAATTAAAATCTTAAAGCTTTGCTTAGCGGCAAAGCTTTTTTTATTGGCTATATTTTTTGAATAATTTTTATTTTTGGCATTCTATCATGTTTAAATTTAATTATTCCAAAGTTATTATATACTGTTCTTTCCATAAGCCTTTCATTTCTTACAATTTTGTCGGGCTTCAGGGCATTATTATATATATTAGCGATTGAATAGCCAAAGAAACTACAATCAAAACATGACAAAAATAACCGCAGCTATTACCGGAGTTCATGGTTGGGTGCCAGATTATGTGTTGACCAACAAGGAGTTGGAAACAATGGTAGAAACCAATGATGAGTGGATTACATCACGCACCGGAATAAAAGAAAGAAGAATACTGAAAGGTGAAAACCAAGGGACTTCAGTAATAGGAACTCAAGCTGTAAAAGGCCTTCTTGAGAAAACAGGCAATAAAGCTGAAGATATTGATCTTTTGATTTGCGCCACCACTACCCCTGATATGCTTTTTCCTGCTACCGCAAATGTTATTAGTAATAATATCGGAGCAGTTAATGCCTTTAGTTACGATTTACAAGCCGCTTGTTCAGGTTTTATTTTTGCACTAGCCACAGCATCGCAATTTATAGAAACGGGTAAGTATAAAAAAGTAGTCGTTGTAGGAGCTGATAAAATGTCTTCTATTATCGATTATGAAGATAGACAGACGTGCATCATTTTCGGTGATGGTGGAGGAGCAGTCTTGCTTGAACCTGATACTGATGGCTACGGAATAAAAGATTCAATTTTACATACTGATGGCTCTGGAGAGCAATTTCTTCATATGAAGGCAGGTGGAAGCAGAAAACCTGCTACCCATGAAACTTTGGACAATCGGGAACATTATGTTTTTCAAGAAGGTAGCCAAGTTTTTAAATTTGCTGTGACAAATATGGCAGAGGTTGCTGCTGATATCATGGCTAAAAATAATTTAGCTTCTGAGAATGTAGCCTGGTTGGTCCCGCATCAAGCAAATAAAAGGATTATTGATGCCACTGCTAGAAGAATGGGAGTTAGTTCCGATAAGGTAATGCTGAACATCCACAAATATGGAAACACTACAAGTGGAACAATACCGTTATGTTTGTGGGAGTTTGAAAATCAGATGAAAAGGGGTGACAATATAATATTGGCTGCTTTTGGAGGTGGTTTTACTTGGGGTTCAGTTTATATAAAATGGGCTTACGATTCTAAATAATTTTATTAAATTAATATTTATATTATATGGCAGATACTTCTGACTTTAAAAACGGTCTTTGCATAGAATTTAATCACGATTTATTCACTATTGTTGAGTTTCAGCATGTGAAACCAGGTAAAGGACCCGCATTTGTAAGAACTAAATTGAAAAGTCTTACCACTGGGAAAGTATTAGACAATACTTTTACTTCTGGGCATAAAGTGACTACTGCAAGAATTGAAAGAAGACCGCATCAGTTTTTGTACAAGGATGATATAGGAATGCATTTTATGGACGCTGAGACTTTTGAACAAATTTCTATTCCTGATGAGATTATAGACAATGCCGATTTATACAAAGAAGGGCAAGAAGTGGAGATTTTAATCCATGCAGAAACAGAGAAACCTCTAAGTTGTGAATTGCCACCATTCGTTGAAATGAAGGTTACTTATACAGAACCTGGAATTAAAGGAGACACCGCTACTAATGCAACTAAACCTGCTACCGTAGAAACTGGAGCAGAGATTAAGGTGCCATTGTTCATCAATCAGGACGAACTCATTAAAGTAGATACTAGAACCCGATCTTATGCGGAAAGGGTGAAAAATAAATGATAATTTAAAAATTTTGACTTTTAACTAAACCAACAGCTATGAAAGCGAAAGAGATTCAAGACCTAATTGATTTTATTTCTAAATCCGGATTGGATGAAGTAAATATAGAAACTGAAGAATTTAAAATTAAAGTTAAAAAGAACAGTGAAGCTAAAGTGGTTCAAGCCGCTGCTCCTGCTCCACAACCTGCGGCAGCTCCAGCTCCTTCACCAAGCCCAGCCCCAGCAGCACCAAGTGCTGGAGGAGGAGAAAAACCTGCCGCTTCTGATGACGATAAATATGTAGCCATCAAATCTCCAATGATTGGTACATTCTACAGAACACCAAATCCTGATAATCCTGCTTTCGTTAATGTAGGGGATTCAATAAAGGCCGGTGATACTGTGTGTATTGTAGAAGCAATGAAATTATTCAATGAAATTGAATCTGATATTTCTGGTAAGATTGTAAAAATTTTAGTGGATAATGCAACACCAGTTGAATACGATCAGCCATTGTTTTTAGTGGATCCTTCTTGATAAATCAATTGAGTTGATTAGAAGTTGTTCTTAATGTTCATTAAAAGAAAGAAATCGTGTTTAAAAAGATATTAATTGCTAATAGAGGTGAAATTGCTTTGCGAATTATCAGAACTTGCAAAGAAATGGGAATCAGTACAGTAGCGGTTTATTCCACAGCTGATAAAGACAGCTTGCATGTTCGCTTTGCAGATGAAGCCGTTTGCATCGGGCCTGCTGCCAGTAAAGATTCATACCTGAATATACCCAATATTATATCTGCAGCGGAAATAACCAATGCAGATGCCATTCACCCTGGCTATGGATTTTTATCCGAAAATGCTGAGTTTTCAAAGATTTGTGGTGAATATGGTATTAAATTCATCGGTGCTGATCCTGAAATGATCAGTAAAATGGGGGATAAAGCTACTGCAAAAGCGACTATGAAAGCAGCAGGAGTCCCTACCATTCCTGGCTCTGAAGGATTATTAGAATCCATTGAAGAAGGAAAGAAAATCGCAAAAGACATGGGCTATCCTGTAATACTTAAAGCCACTGCTGGTGGTGGAGGTAAAGGAATGCGTATTGTAAACGATGAAGAAGGTTTCAAAAAAGCTTGGGAATCAGCTCGCCAAGAAGCTGGAGCTTCTTTTGGAAATGAAGGACTTTATTTAGAGAAATTTGTTGAAGAACCTCGTCACGTTGAAATACAAATAGTAGGAGATAAAAATGGTAGAGCATGCCACCTTTCTGAAAGAGATTGCTCTATTCAAAGACGTCATCAGAAGCTAATAGAGGAAACGCCTTGTCCTGTTATGACAGATGAATTGCGTGATGCAATGGGAAAAGCGGCTATTAAAGGTGCGGAAGCAGTAGGCTATGAAGGTGCTGGAACAATTGAATTCTTGTTGGATAAGCATAATAATTTCTATTTCATGGAAATGAATACGCGTATTCAAGTGGAGCATCCAATCACAGAGGAAGTTACGAATTTTGATTTAATCAAGGAGCAAATCAAAGTAGCTGCCGGAATAACTATTTCTGGAGAAAACTACTTCCCTCAACTTTTTGCAATGGAATGTAGAATTAATGCTGAGGATCCTGCAAATGGTTTTAGACCTAGTCCGGGGAAAATCACTAATCTACATTTACCTGGTGGTCATGGTGTAAGGATTGATAGTCATGTTTACGCAGGTTATACTATTCCTCCATTCTACGATTCTATGATTGCTAAATTGATCGTTTCAGGACAGTCAAGAGAAGAAGTGATGGTAAGGATGAAAAGAGCTTTAAGTGAATTTGTTATTGAAGGCGTGAAAACTACTATTCCTTTCCATATAGAAATGATGGATAATGAGATTTTCAAATCTGGTAATTTCACTACTAAGTTTTTAGATGATTACGATTTCACTAAATTGAAAAGTGGAAAATAAATAACCGTTATTTCATACATATGAGAAAGCAAGCAGGAATATTAACTTTTTTAATTTTCTCGCTTGCTTTCTCTGTTTCTGCGCAAGACTCCACTTTCACCAAGTTTGCAGGTATAAGTTTCGGTAGCAGTATTCCTAAAACAGATTTAGAACCTACTTATAAAAAACCAGGGGTTCAGCTGTCAGCTTTTTTGCAATTTACTCCTAATCGTTGGCTCAATGTCGGGCTTTGGTTTAGTGTAGGTGAAGTGCAATCTGAAAATAGAGAAGTGCGTTTTTTTGATCAAAGCGAGTTTCAGCTCAATGATTTTGCCAGAACAAATTACCAGTCGCTCCATGTAGAGCCTAGTTTTCACCTGCTCAAAAAGCCTAATTATTCTATTTATTTATCTCAAGGTTTTGGATTCATGAGATTCACAGTTTATGATAGAGATAGTAATAACTTAGCTAATCAGCTTAATAGTCGTGCTCAAGGAGAGGATTATTCCAATTTTACGGTTCTATTGCCTACCACTTTGAATGCCTACTATTTTTTGCCCAATGATTTTGGTGTTGCTGTTCGGACTGGTTTTCTAAATCCCCAAACTGACTACTTAGATAATATTTCTAACTTCGGAAATTCAGAAAATAATGATAATTTATTTATACTTCAGTTATCAATTATAAAACGTTTCACTCTTAAAAACTCTGATGATGAAAAGTAGCATAAGTTTGATTTTAATAGTACTAATATTCTTTTCATGTCAAAATGCTGAGGAGAATAGAGAGATTAAAAGAATTGATCGACCTGAATCCAGTATTTTAAAAGGTGTTTTTGTACCAGAGGGAAAAGATATCTTCTATACTTCGGGATTAGTGAGTGAGGTGCTAAATCCTGAAGCTCCTGCAGGTGATATGTCAAAGTATGGTGATACTTATCAGCAAAGTATTGGCACTTTAAAAAGGATAAAAGAAACAATTGAGAATGAAGGATACGGAATGGAGGATGTTTTCTTTTTGAGAGTTTATTTGGCACCCGATGAGACAGGAGAGATTGATTGGGATGCTTGGTTTAAGGCATATGGCGAATATTTCAATAATGAAGAAAACCCTAATAAGGTTGCTCGTTCCACAATTGGCGTTTATAAATTAGCCAGACCTGAATTATTGGTGGAAGTGGAGGCAGTTGCTGCTAAATAGATTAAATTAATTTCTCTTGATTCCTTTCATACAAGACTTGCATAATCCCGTCTTTCAAGCCGCTATCAGGTACAATTATACTTGGCGATTTTGACCAAGCCATAGCATTAATGTAAATATCTAAGGCAGGAATGATGACATCAGCTCTATCGGGGTTTAGTTGTAATTTATTGATCCTTTCTTCCATGCTAAATCCCTTTATGTACTCTTGAATCTCTGTTACTTTTTTCAAGCTAATGGGCTTTCCTGCTTTTTTTCTTGCTAAATCTTGCACTTTATTTATATTTCCTCCAGTGCCAATAGCATGGATTTTAACGGATTTTTTAATTACCTTTTGCTTAATCCAATCTTTCATTTCATCCCACATATGATGACTACTGTCCGTTTCGAGATGTCTTACCGATCCTACTCGAAATGATTTTGATAACAACTTTTCATTATTTTGATAAAAATTAAATTCAGTGCTTCCTCCTCCCACATCAATATGCAAATAGGCTTTATCATCCATATAAGGTAATATGGCTTTATTGATCATATTAGCTTCCTGATCACCATCGATAATGTCAATTTCTAAATCTAATTCTGCTTTTATTTGGTCTATCAGATATCGTCCATTTTCTGCTTCTCGCATGGCAGAAGTAGCGCAACCCATATAATCATCTACTTCATATAAGTCAATAAGTATTTTGAAAGCTTGCATTAACTTGAGAAACTTGACTTTAGAATGTTCGCTTATTCTACCGGTTGTGAAAACATCTTGACCTAATCTTAAAGGGAAGCGGACATATTCAAGCCTTTTAAAGGTAATATTTCCTTGGTAAAGCGTTACTCTGGTTAATTGAATTCTGATAGCATTGGAACCAATGTCAATAGCAGCTAGTTTTAACATACCCAAAAAAACAAAATTTCAATTGATTTGTATCTATTTTATGAAATAAAAAAGCTTGTATATGTTGGTAAAATTTGTGTTTTTGAAAAATAATCGGATAAACTCTATCCTTTATGATATATTCTAAAAAAATATTTATATTTGTTATTGGAAGAATTTTATGAAGAAGCTCCTCATCATATCGATTTTAATATTATTTGCGCAGGATATCATTGCGCAAAGCTTTTATTCAAATAGAATAAGCAGGAAGTGGATGGCTACTGGTGGGGTAGGTTATGCCCATATGTTGGGGGATTTAACTAATCCTGGTTCGTATTTTGATACAAAATTAAATATTGTAGGAGGTTTACAATATAGAGTAGCCGATAGAATTAATGTTGGTGTAAATTTAATGGCATTCCAGCTTTCAGGTGATGATGCCAATCTTGATCCAGAATTGAACACACGCTCACGTGGGTTGTCATTTGTTTCTAATAATTTGGAATTATCAGCTTTCACAACCATTAGTTTGTTTGAAGTCCCAAATCGATTTACGCAAAGAAAATTTATTAATCCTTATGTTTCTGCAGGAATTGGAGTGCTATTGTTTGATCCTAGAGCAGAAGTACCTGAATTTTTAAGAAACCAAGCAGGCGATACATTAAGAGCAGTACCAAGAGCTGGTGAAATGGTTTCTTTGCGTCAATATCAGACTGAAAGGCCTAATACATATGGTCGTTTTGCTATGGTTATTCCAGTTGGTGCTGGTGTAAGAGTTAAAGTGACAAGTTTTCTTGATGTAACAGCAGAACTTACGGGAAGGATAACATTTACTGATTATTTAGATGATGTTAGTGGAAGAGGGTATCCTGATCTGGATCAATTTGATTGGCAAAATAGTGATACAGAAGCCACTGCAGCTGCTTTATCTGACCCAAACGGGACTAGTCGAGGCAATGTAAGAGGAAACCCTGAAAGCGATGATTATTATATGACTTTTAATGTTAAAGCTGAATTTTATATTCAAGGTGATTTATTAAACAGAATATTTAGCCCTGGGGGTAAAAGGTATAATATAAAACCCAAGAGAGGGAGAAAAAATGGCAGTTTGTTTAAAAGCAATAGAAGAAGATAAAATAAAAGAGGCTGATTCAAAAACAGCCTCTTTTATTTTATGATTGTGTAACTTGAACGTTTAAAATCAGTCTAACATCATCGCCAACGACTACCCCGCCAGCTTCGGTTACCGCACTACAAGTTAATCCAAACTCTTTTCTATTAATTTTCCCTGTTATTTCAAAACCTGCTTTGTTTTGACCATATCCATCCACCATAGAACCACCATATTCTACATCTAAAGTGATAGGTTTACTAATATCTTTAATGGTTAAATCCCCCATTAATTTATACTCATCACCAGTTTTTGTTAATTTCCCATTCGTGAATTTAATGTGAGGATATTTCTCAGCATCAAAAAAGTCAGCTGATTTTAAATGATTATCTCTATCAGTAACGTTGGTATTTATACTAGCTGCTTCTAATTGAAATTCTGCTTTTGCGCCATCAAAATTGTCATTTTCGGATTCTAAGCTTCCTTCAAATTTGTTGAACTGACCAGTTACGGTTGAAATTACTAAGTGCTTCACTTTAAATTGCACTTCACTGTGGGTGGGATCAATATTCCATTTAGTTGCCATAATTGTTATTTTATTAAGTTTAAAAATGTATGTATCAACATTAAACGTAGGTACATATATAATGTTCTTGCCATTTGAAAATAATTATTGAGCTTCATCATATTATTATCATAGGTTAAGAATACAATTAGTAACTTGCAGTTTTTAGAGAATTATGACTGAGGAAGAAAGAATATAATTGAAAGAAAAATGGAGGCAAATTTAACAGGATTGGAAGCTTCCATTAAAGAGTTGAAAGAGGCTATTAAAGCCCGAGGGCTAGATAATGTAGTTGGGAGATTAAGTCGAGTGGATTATGTCAACCTCAAAGCCATTGCTGAGAAGCGAACTGAATGGTTTAAACCGTTGGCTTTCACTTTATGATTCACCTAAATTTGGTAATTGTTTAAGGTGTGGAAACGAAATCAATAGTAATAGAATTTTACTTACGCCCACTAGTTCAAGATGTATTAAGTGCGCTAATCTTTAAATTATAAATGAAATGAGCATAAATATTCATCAGGCGAATTTGTCTCATCCGCCTGATGAATATTTCTTGTGAATTCCATGGGCCATAAAAAACATTAATATACACATGAAAGTAGCTATTATAAAGTATAATGCTGGCAATATTAAGTCGGTGCTGTTAGCATTAAAACGGTTGGGAATAGATGGGGATTTAACGGATAATCCTGATGAAATTTTAAATGCAGATCGTGTGATTTTTCCTGGTCAAGGAGAAGCGAAATCTGCCATGAAATATCTTAAGGAAAGGGAGTTAGATAAAGTAATAAAAGCAATTGAAAAACCTTTTTTAGGTATTTGTTTAGGTTTACAATTGCTTTGTAGCCATTCTGAAGAAGGAGATACAGATTGCCTTGGAGTTTTTGATGCAAAAGTGAAGAAATTCCCCAATGAATTAAAAGTACCACACATGGGATGGAACATTGGGAGTATATCGGATGATGTTATTTTTAATGGTATAAAATCACCTGCATATTTCTATTTTGTGCATTCATACTATGCCGAATTGTGCGACCAAACTATTTCACAAACAGAATACATGTTGCCGTTTAGTAATGTTCTCCATAAGGGCAATTTCTATGCGATTCAGCCACATCCCGAAAAAAGTGCGGAAGCAGGAGAGCAATTTTTAAAGAATTTTTTATACGAACTATAAGATTATGCATATAATACCAGCCATTGATATCATAGATGGAAAATGTGTCCGCCTTACCAAAGGAGATTACAATCAGAAAACAGAATACAATGATAATCCTTTAGAAGTTGCAAAGGAATTTGAAGCAGCTGGAATTCAGAGATTACATTTGGTGGATTTGGATGGAGCCAAAGCTAAGAAAGTAGTGAATTTGGAAGTGCTGAAATCTATTTCGGACAATACCAATTTGACTATAGATTTTGGTGGTGGTGTTCAAAGTACTGAAGATTTAAAAGCTGTATTTGAGGCTGGCGCTAATCAAATTACTGGAGGAAGTATTGCGGTCAAAAATGAAGGTTTGTTTACGGAATGGATAGAAGAGTTCGGTGGCGAAAAAATAATCTTAGGTGCAGATGTAAAAGGAGAGCAAATCGCTATCCATGGATGGCAAGAGAGTTCTGAAAAGAATATTTTTGATTTCTTAGAGCACTATTTAGCAAAGGGATTGAAATATGTAATCTGCACGGATGTTTCGAAGGATGGTGCCCTACAAGGAACTTCTAATGAATTGTATCAAAATATTCTTGACAGATTTCCTAGCATTAAATTAATTGCTAGTGGAGGTGTGAGCAAATTAGAAGACTTACATTTATTAGAAAAAATGGATGTTTATGGAGCCATAGTTGGTAAGGCTATTTACGAAAAGAGAATAAACCTATCAGATTTAAAGCAGTTTCAATAATATGCTTACAAAGAGAATAATTCCTTGCTTGGATATAAAAAATGGACGTACGGTAAAAGGCGTAAATTTTGTAGAATTAAGAGATGCAGGCGATCCGGTGGAACTTGCTAAAATTTATGCTTTAGAAGGCGCAGATGAATTAGTATTTTTGGATATAACCGCTACTAATGAAAAGCGAAAAACCTTGGTACAGCTGGTAGAAAAGGTGGCAGAAGCCATTAATATCCCATTTACCGTGGGTGGTGGAATTAGTACTGTAGAAGATGTTTCAGTGCTTTTGGCAGCTGGAGCTGATAAAGTATCTATTAATTCCGCAGCCGTTCGAAATCCACAGATTATTAAAGATATGGCGGATGAATTTGGCTCGCAATGCATAGTGGTGGCCGTAGATTCCAGAAAGGTAGGGGATAAAAATATTGTGCATACCCATGGTGGATCAAAACCAACTGACTTAGAAACCGAAACTTGGATTCAAAAGGCAGTTGAGTTAGGTGCGGGTGAAATTCTATTAACCTCCATGGATCATGATGGTACTAAGGCTGGTTTTGCAGATGAATTATTATCAAAAATTTCATCCTTGGTGAATGTTCCTGTGATTGCTTCTGGTGGAGCAGGGAATATGCAGCATTTTTATGATACCTTTACAAGGGGGAAATCAGATGCGGCTTTAGCTGCCAGTATATTTCATTTTAAAGAAATTGGAATCCCTGAATTAAAAGCTTTTTTAAAGAGTAAAAATATTTCGACAAGAATCTAATCATTAGATTTTAACACTATTATTATGCAAAAACCCGATTTTTCAAAAGGTGAAAATGGTTTACTTCCTGCTGTCATTCAGGATGCCGTAACAGGGAAAGTCTTGATGCTTGGCTATATGAACGAAGAAGCAGTAGAGAAAACAAAATCTACTGGAAAGGTAACTTTTTATAGCAGATCTAAGCAAAGGCTTTGGACAAAAGGTGAATCTTCTTCAAACTATCTTCACTTAGTGGATATTTCTTTGGATTGTGATCAAGATACATTTTTAATTAAAGCTAAGCCAGATGGGCCAACTTGCCACACGGGGGCTGATACTTGTTGGGATGAAAAAAATGAAAGTATTGGTTTCATCAATCAGCTGGAAACAGTAATTGAAGAGCGTAAAAATGGAGGCAATGAAAAATCTTATGTGAAGAGTCTATTTGATAAAGGCATCAATAAAATTGCCCAAAAAGTAGGAGAGGAAGCCGTTGAAGTGGTTATTGAAGCCAAAGATGATAATGAGGAGTTGTTTTTAAATGAGTCAGCGGATTTATTATTTCACTACCTAATTTTATTACAAGCCAAAGGATATAAATTACAGGATGTAGTAAAAATATTAGAAGACAGACATCGTTAGTAAAGAAAAATAAGGTCATGAAATTCAGTCGTTTACATTTGCTATTACTGTTGTTTTCAGTTTCTTTTTTTTCTTGCGAGGAAGAAAATTTAGATTCAGAAGAATGTGATGATAACAGAATTTGTACCGAGGAATTCCGAACTATTTCTCTAGAAATTACCAATCAAGAAGGCGATCCTGTGATTTTAGATGATTTTTACACCTTTTATGATTCCAGAAAAAAGTTTGAATATGAATTAAATGATATTCAAGAAGGGCAGGGTATTTATCCTGTATTAACTGATGCCGAAATGGATGAGGTTGAAAAAGAGGGGATCACTTTAATTTTTGTGGGAGAAAAGGAGGGAGTGAATATTGTAGAGCATCAAATGGTGATTGGACATGATTGCTGTCATGTTATTTTAATCGATGGAGATGATAAAATTATAATTGAAGAGTAATGAAAAACCTATTTATACTATTTTGCTTTATCTCAATGGCGGCTACTTGTCAGGATAATAATTCTAGTACTCAAGATAAAAAAGAGAACCCATGTGATCCTGATATCATGTGTACCATGGAATTTAGAATTATTGATTTAGAAATAAAGAATGATGGAGGGGATGCTATTATTTTGGATGAATTTTATAGTGAAATTGATGGTGAGAAAATAGATATCCCAGATGATGTTTATGAATCAAAGAATGGAATTTACCCAATTGCCACTGATGGGCAAATGGAAGTACTAGATTTTGATGGAAGTGAAGTGATTTTTTATGGTTTAATTAATGGTGAAACAGTTGTGGAGCATAAGATGATTATTGGTAAAGACTGTTGCCACATTCTACTCGTTGAGGGTGAAAAGAAAATCACTATTTCACTTTAACTATAAAACTTAGCTATCTCATTTAGTCCTTTTCTTTCAAGCTTCGGAACATAAGTTTCCTCTGCAGGAAATCCAACTGGTAAAAGCAAATAAGGTCTTTCGTTTTTGGGTCTATCAAGAATTTCAGATAAAAAATTCATAGGGCTAGGAGTGTGGGTCAAAGTTGCTAATCCAGCTTGATGAATGGCAGAAATTAAAAATCCACAAGCAATTCCTACCGATTCATTTACATAATAATTGGTTTTCTTTTGTCCTTCTTCTTCGTCATAAATCTTTTTGAAAACTACTATGATGTAGGGAACAATTTCTAGAAAAGGTTTTTCCCAATCTGTGCCGATGGGTTCTAAATCTTTCTTCCATTGTTCGCTCATTCGGCTCTCGTAACTTTCTTTTTCTTCTGCCTCAGCTGCTATTCTAATTTTCTTCTTTAACTCAGAATTGGAAATAATACAGAAGGTCCAAGGTTGTTTATGTGCTCCAGAAGGTGCGGTGGAAGCAGTTTTGATAATGCTTTCTATTACTTCTTTGGGAATATCTTGATCAGAAAATTCTCTTACTGATCTTCTTTCATTCATTGATAAATAGAAATCCTTACTTCTTATTTTCAAAGATTCAACATCAGCATTTTCATGTATCAATTGAATGTGAGGGTGTCCATTTATTAATTTTTCCTTCATAATTTCATTTCTTTCAATGCCTTTTCAACATCTTCGGGTGTGTCAATTCCAATCGTTTCTATCGGGGTAATGGCGGTTCTAATTCTATAACCGTTTTCTATCCAACGCAATTGTTCTAGAGATTCCGCTAATTCTAATGGGGTGGGGGAAAGCGTTACAAGTTTAGCCAAAATATCTACTCTGTATGCATAAATCCCAATATGCTTATAATGTTGGTGACTTTTCATCCAATCTTCAGTTGGGATGTTGCGCATGTGTGGAATAGGAGATCGAGAGAAATAGAGAGCTAACCCGCTATCGGCTTTAAGGGCTTTGATAACATTTGGATTTTGAAGATCTTCCAAATGATCAATATTTTTAATTAATGTCGCAATTTCAGTTTTACGATTAACTATACTTGCTAAAAGATCAATTTGTTGTGGGTCAATGAATGGTTCATCACCTTGTATATTAATGACAAAATCATAGCTGCCATTGACTAGCTTTAAAGCTTCATGACACCTTTCTGTGCCATTTTTGTGGTCGGCACTTGTTCTATATACTTCATGGCCCAAGCTTGTTACGTGATCAAAAATACGTTCATCATCAGTAGCTACTATAACTTTTTTAAGAGCTTTGCTTTTTTTGCACTGTTCTACCACTCGTTGAATCATGGTTTTACCAGCAATATCAACTAAAGGCTTTCCAGGGAATCTGGTTGAGGCATATCGTGCTGGGATAATTCCGATTATATCCATATTTTCTTAGTTTTCAGCTTTTTTGACCTTTAAACTCGTACCACTTTCATCTACCACCACTATTTTTTCTCCTTGTTCTAAATATTCGCCTCTAGTATGTGCATCATACAGTTCACCTTCTATTTCCACTTTTCCGCTTGGTCTCAAAACCGAAAAAACAATTCCTGTTTTATCAGCTAAACCTGCTTTAATAAATCTTGAGGAATAACCTTCAGTCTTTGATTGAACCCCTTGTAAAGCAACTCTTTTAAAGAACTGACTATTAGTTAATCGAACTCCACCAATGACCATCAGAGCAAGACTTCCTAATAGTGCAGTTAAAGTGGTTAAAACTGCACGTGTTATGTTTTCGTTTGATACAAATTCAAAATCAAACATTTCATTATTTAACATCATGAATACCAAAGATCCTAGCGTTAAAATAAGGCCCAAAATTCCGAATATTCCAAAGCCTGGGATAACAAAAACTTCAATGGCTATTAGTACTAGCCCGATGATAAATGCTAATATTTCCCAATTTTCTGCCAGACCATTCAAATAGTAAGGCACTAAATATAGCACAAGTGCAATTATTGATGCTATAATAGGAAATCCAACTCCTGGTGTTTGGAGTTCAAAATAAATACCTCCTATAATGATGAGAATCAATATTCCGCTTATGAAAGGATTGATGAAAAATGAAATAATGGTTTCCGAAGTGCTTTCTTCATAACGATGAATTTTAGTAATATCTAAATTTAAATGCGTTAATAGTTCTGTAGTGTTATTAAACTCACCCTCGCAAAAACCATTTTTCATGGCCTCTGAGGTAGAAAAGGTAATTACTTCTCCTGCTTTAGTGATTCCTTCTATTTCAATTTTTTCGTCTACCATCGCTTCTGCAATTCTTGGATCCCTACCAGATGCCTCAGCTGTTGATCTCATGATTGATCTCATATAAGATTGGTATTTGTCAGGCGCGGCTTCCCCAGTCTGATTCACTACTGTTGCAGCCCCTATGCTTCCCCCAGGCGTCATATAGATGCTATCACAAGCAATTGAAATTAAGGCGCCTGCGGAAGCTGCATTATTATCTATAAAAACATAAACAGGGATGTCTAAATTTAAAAGAGCTGACCGGATTTCATCAGCATCATAAAGCGCACCTCCATAAGTATTCATTTCAATCAAAATATGGGAGGAATTTCTCTCTTTTGCTTCTTGCAGTGCGAGCTCTACATATCTATTGGTTCTGACATCAATCTGATCCTTTATTTCCATAATGAAGACTTCCTGCTCTACATCAGTAGAATCAGCGAAAATTGGGAGTTGAAAAAGTCCCAGAAGAAATATCACAATACTAAATTTTTTCATGTATAAAAATTATTCATCAATTTAAGAGATTAGTATTTAAGCAACAATAATATGCTATCACATTTTAAAGTTTTTCTATAAAATTAAATTAACTATCGATTTAACTTGATAAATTTATCTACATTTTCTTTCCTAATCGAAAACAAAAGCCATCAGTTGATATATTAGTTTTTATAAATTTTTTAATTAGTTAATTTTATAATTCGTAAATCAAAATCACGTTTTCTTTATTGATTTGAGAATTAAAATTCAGTTTTATTTTACTTATCATTACATAATAACCATTTTTGTAAAGCAATTAATCACCTCAAAAAAGCATGAAGATAAAAATTTCATTCATCTGTCTATTTTTCATATTGATTTTCTCATTTAATTCAAATGCTACTGTTGTAGATTCTGTGGGGATTAAAGTTATTGACGGAGAAAAATATATTATACATAAGTTAGAACCTAAAGAAACCCTTTATTCATTAGGGAGGCGTTACCATGTTTCGGTGGCTGAAATTCAAAAAGTGAATCCTAAGGAGAAAGATGGTTATAAAATTGACCAGATTGGCCGAGAACTATTAATTCCCTACAAAGAAGAAGTGTTTGCAACTTCTTCTTCGGCAAACAATTCGCAATCAAGGGTAAAGCAACATACTGTTGATGCTGGAGAAACCATCTATTCTATCTCAAAAAAATATGACGTTAGCCAAAATGATCTAGAGAAATGGAATGATTTAAAATCTACTAGTCTAAGTATAGGTCAAAAACTATGGGTGAGTAATCCATCGCAATTTCCATCCGACAAGGAGTCAACAGAGGAAGTAAATCAGACTGCCAAGAAGAGCCAAAGTATTCATGTAGTGGATATGGGTGAGACTATTTACAGTATTTCAAAGAAGTATGGCGTAAAGCAAAGTGAAATAATAGCGCTTAATGATTTAAAGGATAATAATATATCTGTTGGCCAAAAACTAACAATTAGAGCTGAGCTAGCGGAGGAAAAGAATGTAAAAGTAAAAAAGAAACCTCAACCTCAAAATCTTGATGTGCAAACTTTCCATAATGCGGAAAAAGGAGAAACTTATAAAAATGTAGCTAATTTGTACGGGTTGAAAGAAGGGCAACTTAAGGAATGGAATGAATTCAAGGAACCTTTTGTAGGGGGAGAAGTCCTTAAAATTGTACCACCAAAGATAGAGGAAGAAAAAACAGCTAAAATAGAGGCTGCTGAAAAACAAGGGACGGAAGAAGTTGATAAATCAAGAATTCATACCGTTGACTCTGGTGAAACTTTATACAGCTTATCTGATAAATATAAGGTTTCTGTTGAAGACCTTAGAAAATGGAATAGTTTGGATAATTATCAATTAAGTATGGGGCAGAAACTATACATCCAAAACCCCGATGCTTTGATGGCAGATGTTGAGTTGGAAGAAGATGTGGAAGAGGAACCTGAATTCGAAAAGCCTAAAACAGATCTTACTGAAAACCCACAAAAGCAGGATACAAAAGCTTATTTCACAGTGGAGGAAGAGGATATGCCAAAAATTGATAAAATTGTGGAAAAAGGAGTTGCGGAAGTGATTGAAGGTTCAGAAGGAACAGAAAAATATTTGGCTTTGCATAGAACCGCTAAAATTGGCACTATCATGCAAGTAAGAAATGATTTGAATGATCAAATCGTTTTTGTAAGGGTTTTAGGAAAATTACCCAACACTGGAGTTGATGAAAAAGTAGTGATCAGAATTTCCAAAAAAGCATTCGAAAAGCTGGGTGGAGTAGATTACAAATTCCCTGTTGAAATCAGCTATCTTCCGCTGAAAGATTGAAAATGAAGCATTTTGAGGAAGTAAAATCCTTATTGGATGAAAAGTATGATTTGTATAATCGTCCTGATTTCATTGAGGACGACCCAATTAGTTTACCACATTTATTCACCAAAAAGCAGGATATAGAAATTGCCGCTTTTTTTGCTTCCATTTTGGCATGGGGACAACGAAAAACCATCATTAATAAGTGTAAAGAGTTGATGGCGATGATGGGCAATAGTCCGCATGAATTTATTTTAAACCACTCTGAAAATGATTTGAAAGATTTGATGCAGTTTAAGCACCGGACTTTCAATGATATTGACACACTTTATTTTATTCATTTCTTCAAAGAATTTTACCAAAAATATGATAGTCTGGAAGAAGCTTTTCTTTTAGGAAAACCTGCTGATTCTGAGTTTATGAAGCAGAGCCTGATAGCTTTCCATCATTTCTTTTTTGCTTCCGAATTAGCTCCTCAAAGAACTCGGAAACACATCGCAACTCCCGAAAGAAAATCAGCCTGCAAAAGAATTAATATGTTCTTAAGATGGATGGTAAGGCAAGATGATAGAGGGGTGGATTTTGGAATCTGGCATAATATTAAACCTGCAGATTTAATTTGTCCCTGCGATTTGCATGTGGACAGAGTGGCAAGAAAACTAGGCTTAATCCAAAGAAAGCAAACCGACTGGCAAACAGCTGAAGAGCTGACCCAAGCCTTAAGAAAAATGGATCCTAATGATCCTGTGAAATATGATTTCGCCCTTTTTGGCTTAGGAATTATGGAAGGGTATGGGAGGTAATTAGTAATTAGTGATTTGATAATTAGTAATGTTAGACTTCAATGCAATTAACAAACAGATTTATATTCTAACCACAAAGGCCACGATGCTTTTCACTAAGTTTCACTAAGCTGTAAAATTTAAATAGCCTTAGGCTATTCCTTTGTTTTCTTAGTGAAAGTCTTTGAGAATCTTAGTGGTTAAAATAAGTAGCCTTAGGCTGTTTTTTGCATTGTCTAATCTCTTTTTCCAATAGATTCTACAGTACTTTTAACTTCTTGCTTAGCCGTAATAGTCTTCAATTCATCACCTTTTTTAAGCTTTTGCCCCATAATGCTTTTTCCATTTAAGCTGGTGTAGGAATAGCCTTTTTTGAAAACCGTTTCCGGATTGATTAATTCTAGTGTTTTTCCGTAAATCTCTAACTTCTGATGTGTGTTTTGGATGCTTTTACGAATACCGTATTGTAATTTCTGTTGGAAACGGTCTATTTGATTCTCCGCTTTATTGAAATGCTTTTTTAAGGCATAACGCATGGAATGTTTTCTGTCATTCAATTTATGCTGTTCTCTTTCTACTTTTTGATTAAGATGAGCCAATATATTTTGAGTTGCCAGATTTATTTTTTCCTCATAAATCCTCATGCCTCTAATCAAAAATTCCGCTACTGCAGTTGGAGTTTTTAATTTTGTATGTGCAACTAAATCAGCTATGGTTTCATCTCTTTCATGACCAATTCCCGTGAAAACTGGTAGAGGAAATTGAGCAATATGAGCAGCTAATTCATAATCATCAAAGCAATCCAAATCCACTTGAGCGCCACCACCTCGAATCAAAACTACCGCATCAAATTTTTCCATCTGTTCATGAATTTGATGTAAAGCTGAGATAATTGTTTGTGCTGCCTTATCTCCTTGCATGGTGGCTATGAATAGCTTGGTGTGTAATTTATAGTGATAATCGTTATCTAAGATTTGATTCATGAAATCACCATAACCTGCTGCGGATTCAGCACTGATGATAGCAATACGCTGAGGCACCATTGGAAGCGGCAGGCTTTTGTTCATTTCAAAAACACCATCTTCTTTCAGTTGAGCAATTATCTCTTGCTTTTTTCTTGCCCTTTCGCCCAAAGTGAAATTTGGATCTATATCTTTTACATTCAGACTCAATCCATAAACTTCATGGAATTGAACTTGTACATTCGCCAATACCGTCATGCCAGCTTTTAGGCTTTCTCCTGTTATAGATTGAAACCAAGCACTAATGCTTCTATAGCTGTAGGACCAGATTGTTGCTCTGCTTTTGGAAAGCAACTGATTGCTTTCTTTATCATTTTCAACAAATTCAATATAGCAATGTCCGTTTCTGGCTTCTCTTAACTCACCGATTTCCGCTACTACCCAATACGAAGGTTCTAATTGAGTATTCAGCGTATCTTTGATTAATAAATTAAGGTCTGTAAGAGAAATGTGCTGCATTAGGGTTGCACGTTTTGAATATTTTTAACTACATCTTTTATGATGAAAAAAAGTACTACAGCAAAACTGATAATGGAAAACCAAAACATAAATCTTTTATTGGCGTAGGGAACTTCCTCATCATTTTCTTTGTCGGCAAACAGCCATCCGTAGAATTTTTCTATGGTTTTCCGCATTACAATTCCTTTAAAAACTCCAAAAAGCCTGCATTTTTTCCTTTCGGTCTCACGATCATTAATGGAATATCATTATCTAGCTGTATTAACCTTTCTGCTATACTGCCTAGGAAAAATGCTGTGGTTGAAGTTCGCCCTTTTGCCCCAATAATGATAGCATTGGCATTTATTTCATGCGCTTTATCAATCATGTCGGTAGTAACATCCTCGTTAGTATCTTGAGAATATACTGCTTTTATTTTGATGTCTTTAGTATCAAACTTGCTGATAAATTTTTTATAGTTCTTAACCGCATTTTTTCTCATTACTTCAGTGAATTCCTCAAAGGATTTTCCTGTATAATGATAGCCTGTAGGGACTGTAAATACATTTTGAATTGTGATTTCAGTTGCATTTTGATTTGAGTGAGCAATACTTATTGCCTCCTCTAAAGCTAATTTTGAGTAATCTGAAAAATCACTTGGCACCAATATTCGATCCATTTTTGGACTAGTACCTTCAGGGATAATTAACAGACTGCAAGCGGCTCTTCTAGCTAATCTTTGAGAAAGTGCACCGCTTTCATTTGCTTTTTCCCTTCTGCCCATCACAATTAAATCTATATCCTTTTCTTTAGTAAATTTTAAAATACTATCAGCAATTTTTCCAGTCAAAACGTTAAAATGAAATTTTTCTTCATGTTCTCCTTTCGAAAATTCAGCAACCTTCTTTTCCATTTCAGTTTTCCTTTCTTTAATGGCATTCTCCACCATATCAGGAAATTCTTTAAGCACTTCTTTAGGAACGTAAAGGTTTTTAATAACATTTACGAAATAGATTTCCTCTACGGCTGGGGCATTTGCTAAAAAATCCGCAAACTTCACCATAGTTTGGTCTAATTCTCTTAAATCTAATCCTATAATTACTTTTTTGATTGGGTACATAAGGGTATAATCTGAATTCGGTTACAAAGGTACAAACACTAATTTCCAAACCGATTAAAAATTGCAATTAAAATTATTCAGCTACTTGATTTTCTTTAGCCTGCTCCTCTTCAAAAACACGCATTTCATCTTCATTATAAAACTTTTGGAGCTTATGTTTTAGTTTATAATACCGAAGTAATCCATAAACTATCATTATAAAACTTAAACCAAAAGAAAGGTAGGATAACCATTTTACGGTTTCTAAACTTTCCATTTTTAAAAAGGCAATTGCACCTAAGATCAAATATAAGCTTGTGCGAATGTACGCGAAAAGTGTCCTTTCGTTGGCTAAGGTGGTTCTTTCTAAAGCTAGAAAGTCTCTTAAGATAATTTTCTCCCTGTTTTTGTAATCAGGCACTATCGTAGGTATTCTTATTCTTCTCATCATATTAAAAAATTGGTAATGAATTGAATTTCTTGACTTTTGTTATTCATATCTAACTAATTATTTTACTCGCTCCCATTCTACTCCAGCCGGTGTCTGCTTGCACAGACATGCTCTTACATGCGTTATTATTCTTGCAATTAAAGCATTATTAAGTAATCATTTCACCATTCTAAGGTTTATGAAGACACAAACCCGAGCTACGAAAGATTTTATGGGAAAATCACTAATTATTTTACTTATTTTTATGAAAATTGTTCATTTTTATTAGCATTAACAAAAACTAAACAAATTCTTAGCCATGTCTTTTTTCTTAAAAGTAGTTTTTAAAGCTTTTTTATTCTTGTCTTTACTTTTTTTTACCCATAATTCTGTAGCACAGTTTGGTGTAGGTAATACTCTAAAAAAGAAAGCCGAAAAGTTAGTAAAAGATAAGTTAACTGAAAAAACAGAAGAAAAACGTGATAGTTATGATACGCTTTCCTTTAACTATGCTATTGCATTTCTTGATAAAACAGAATCATTTGAGAATCAACAAAAGGGTGAGGGCTTAATTAAAACTGCCAATTTTATTTTGAGGGACGATGAGCCACAAACTGATTTAGAGGAGGCAAGAGATTTATATGATTTCGGTCGATTGAATTATAAAATGGGCAATCAGTTTATGGCTGAGGCTAATTTGAAATTAGCCAAATTGAAATATGAGCAAATATCAGGAACCAATGAACCTAATTACCTGAAAACTATAGGGCTTTTAGGATTGCTTTACAGTGATATGGGTAGGTTTGCTAATGCAGAAGAGTTTACTCAAATAGCTTTGAATGGTTGGGAAGAGCTAAAAGGAAAAGAAAGTATAGGTTATCTAGCTGAATTAAATAATTATGCTGTGCTGCAAATTAATTTAGGGAATTTTATAGAAGCAGAGAAGATCATCCAGCAATTAGGTAAAAAACTCAATGCAGATAAAGAAAATGAAAAACTTCCTTATGCCATATACCTAAATAATGAAGCGATTTTGAATCAATATATGGGTAGGGCGGATGAAGCATTGGGCTTGATGCAAAAATGTTCTGAAATTGCTAAAGAAAGTTTAACAGAAAAGAATAGCACTTACCTTCAATTCCTGACCAATAAAGCTATACTTGAACAGGAAAATGGTGATTTGGAAACAGCAGAAAAAACTTTTCAGGAAGTGTTGGATTTGCAGGAAAATAGATTGAAGCTAAATGCTAAAAATGACCCCGATTATGCTCATATGAAATCCAATATTGCGGCATTATTTGTGAAAAAAGAAGAATATGAAAAAGCTGAAGAGGCATTATCATTGGCACTTGAAATTTATGAAGGTAAGTTCGGGGCAGAACACCTGACTACGGCAGGAACTCAATCCGATTTAGGAAACCTTTATCGGTTTTTAGGAAAAAATGAAGAAGCCGAGCCATTGTTACAATCAGCATTATATACTCGTGAGAGAAAATTATCCAAAACGCACCCAAAAGTGGTGAAAAGTCAGGAGGATTTGGCTTTATGGTTTTGGGCTGACGGTCAAACAGAAACAGCTCAAAGCTATTTCAAACGTGTAATGGAAACTAGTCAGGAATTCATAAAAGATTATTTCCCTGCTTTGAGTGAGGCGGAAAAAACAAAATATTGGGAGCAACTCAAACCTCGTTTTTTCAGGTTTTATAATTTTGCATTGGAAAATCATGAAGAATATCCTGAGTTACTGGAGGACTTCATGCGCTATAGATTATCTACCAAAGGGATTCTACTAAGTGCTTCAACGGCCTTGAGAAATACAATTTTTAGCCAAAATGATGAGGAATTGACTGCACTCTATGAGCAATGGCTGGATCAGAAACAGCAACTGGCAAATGCTTATGCGCTAAGTGATGAAGAAATAAAAGAGCAAGAACTTAATGTGGATTCGCTAGAGAATGCCACTAATCAAACCGAAAGAGATTTATCATTAAAATCAGAAGCATTTTCCTCTGCTTATGAAGGTAGGAATTTAGATTACAAAACTATTCTGGACAAATTAGAAACAGCTCAGGTGATGGTTGAGATTGTGCAATATCCAATTTATGATAAGCAATTGACAAGCGAAAATGCCTATGCTTATGTTATTTTGAAAAAAGGAGCTACTAAGCCTGAACTTGTGATCAACAAAGAAGGGAATCTGTTGGAAAACAGGTATTATTCCTATTATAATAACGTCATCAATCAAAAAATGAAGGATGATTATTCCTATGCACAATATTGGGCAAGTTTGGAAAATGTAATCGAGGATGCTAGTAGAATTTATATTTCCCCTGATGGGATTTACAACCAAGTGAATATGAATACGCTGCAGCAGCCAAATGGAAAATATTTAATCCAAGATCATGATATTCGCTATATTGGTCATCCCAATGATATTTTATTCGAAAAATCAGCTCAATCAACAGGAGAGCAAACAGCTTTCTTGATGGGAGATCCAAATTTTAATAGTCAAAGCATTGCGCAACTTCCGGGTACAAGGAAGGAAATTGAGGATATTTCAAAATACCTTTCACCTAGCATGAAAATGCAGAAATACTTGAGTAACGAAGCCAATGAATCAAATTTGAAGAATGTGAAATCCCCTAAATATCTGCATTTGGCAAGTCACGGTTACTTTTTGGAAGATAAACAAGCAGATGATAATTTGTTTGGGGTGCAGTTGCAATACATCCGACAAAACCCTTTATTACGTTCTGGCTTGTTGCTAACAGGAGCCGGGGCTGAAGAAAGTTCAGGAAGTTCACAGTCTTTCAACCAAAGCGATAACGGCTTTTTCTCGGCTTATGAAGCCATAAATTTGAATTTGAATAATACTGAAATGGTAGTATTATCTGCTTGCGAAACCGGAAAAGGAGATGTAAAAGCTGGTGAAGGTGTTTACGGATTGCAGAGAGCTTTTATAGTAGCTGGAGCTGAATCATTAGTGATGAGTTTATGGAAAGTGGATGATACTGCCACCCAAAAATTGATGTCAGGATTTTACAGGGAAAACGTAGAAGGCAAAGCAATTCCAGATGCTTTTAGATCAGCGCAACTGGCAATGTTGAACGAATACAAACATCCTTATTACTGGGGAGCTTTTATCATGTTTAGTAGGTGATTTTTATTTTCTATCATTAAGCAAAACTGATGCAAAATCATAAATATTTGCAGATAGCATTACCTATGAGTAGGGAACAGGCTATTATGAACCTCGAATTGTGAAGCGATCTTAAGTTAGTTATTCGCATGCTGTATATTTCTTCAGTCCCTGCCGATGATGTGTTTTGAGTTTCGGAAACTTATTCTTAACTCATATATTCAAAGAAAATTATGTCTGAAATGGGAAATTTCAGCATCTTTGTCCTTACAAATCAAATTATTATATCAGAATAAATGCTGAAATTTTTCCAATTTATCTATACCGTTTGGGCGCTACTGGTTTTTCATGTTTTCATGATTATACTTTTTCCTGTATTTATAATTCCATCCCTTATTTCAAAAAAAGGAAGTCGATTAAGCTTTAAAGCTATCCGTCTTTGGTCTTTTATTTTCAGTTTTTTAAATCGAATTATTTATAAAGTTGAAGGAAAGGAACATTTTAAAAAAGGTCAGAATTATGTGATCATCTCTAATCATACCTCTTTTTTGGATACTCCTGCTATTCCACAAGCCATAGATGCCCCATTCAAAGCCTTGGCTAAAAAGGAATTGACCAAAATTCCAATTTTCGGGATTATAATAAAAACTATAACAGAGGTTGTGGACAGATCAAACCCTCGAAGCAGACAAAAAAGCAAAGACCGATTGAATGAGGTTCTGGAAAATGAAAATTCCATACTAGTATTTCCTGAGGGGACCATGAACAGAACAGATCAACCATTACAAAGATTTTATGATGGTGCTTTCCGAATAGCCATAGATGCACAAGCCCCAATTTTACCTATTGTAATTAAAGGGGCAGGCAAACTTATGAGGCCTAGCAGTTTCATAATGAAGCCAGGTAAAATCCACGTGAAATTATTGGCTCCTATCTCAACTGAAGGTTTAACCCAAAAAGAATTGCCTCAATTGAAAGAGGAGGTAATGGAGAAGATGCGGGCGGAACTATTGAAGTGACAAATTACATAGAAGGTTTAATAACAGAATTTGAATATCCTTAAAACAGAAAATTTTAGTAAGTTAAATTTAGGATAACAACTTTTTCATATTGTAATTTATTGATGGGAGAAGAAACGACATTATAAAATTTGCTATATTACTGTAGTAAATAATTAAAATGTATCGTTCTCTTTCGATTTATACCTTTCTTGGCTTAGCCTTATTATTCATGAGTTCATGCAATGTGAGAGATGCTATCCTCTTTCCCATTTGCAGTGGAGATTGTGCGGAGGTGATGGGCCTGATCTTAACAGGAGATGGAACAGAGCCAGTGGGAGACGTGCTGATTAAAGTAAGAAGATACGATTATATTTATGGCAGTATAATCAAAGATGATATAGTTGCAAAGACAAGAACCAATAGTTCTGGCTTTTATAAGGTGAGCTTTGATGCCAATCAGGACGGTCATTATGAGGTTATAATAGAAAATAATGATGATTATTATTCATTGCATGATAAAGAATTTCATGAATTTTATTTACCTGAGATAACCAATGATTCCTCTATTATAAGAAATTACGTGATGCCTTATAGAGCAAAAATGACTATTACTTTTGAAGAATTTGATACTGTTGAAAACTATCATTGGTTAAATATTTCATTTCCCTTAGGTGTTGATTTCAATCAAGGTAATGGTTATGCTTTATCATGGAGCCAAAGCCGCAGTGAATATTATCATGAAGTAGAAGTGGCAGCAGAGGTGCCTATTTCTTTAGAAAGAATAGTAGTCTTAAATGATAGCACATATATACGGCAGTTTGATACAATTTACCTTAAAAGAAACGAGTGGTATCAATATGAATTAGATTTTGAGTAGGATTAAATAATAATTACTCGTCATATCATGGGTTTTAAATCCTGCAAAGCGTCCTCTTGAATATTTTAACCCTAGCTGTGTGCATAATCTGATTATCTTCCCCTCGCTGGCGCAAGCGTTTCGCTTGTGTCAAACAGCAAGTTAAAATTACCCCTCAATTGACACTATCAGTATAAAGTTGTAATTTGGTAAAAACTAAATCATAGAATTATGAAAAATTTATTAAAAGGACTGGTATTGATTTTTATTCTATCAATTCCATTTAAATCATTGTCTCAATCAGATTGTAATCCCTATTTCTTATTGGAAGAAGGAAGAAAGTGGACTTCAGCTAATTATAACGCCAAAGACAAATATCAAGGAAAGCAAAGCTATGAAGTTTTGTCTCTCGAAGAAGAGTCAGATGGCAAGCTCATAGCCAATGTAATGCTTATCTCTTACGACAAAAAAGACAAAATTGTAATGGAGAAAGAAGTAGAGTTTACTTGCAAAGATGGGGTGGTAGAAATCGATATGTCCAAATATATTCCCGAAGAAACGATGGAAGGTTTTAAGAATATGGATGTTGAGATGGAATTTGAAGCCATTACCATTCCTGAAAATTTGGAAGCAGGTCAATATTTGGAGGATGGAGGGGTTAGCATGACTATAGAGGGACCCATGCAAATGAATATGGAAATCAAAATTCAAGACAGAAAAGTAATGGCAAAAGAAAGCATTGAAGTGCCTGCTGGAACCTTTGAAGCCTGGAAAATTAATTCAATAGTGAAATTGGATATGATGATGACGCGAGAAACCAAAAATGTGGAATGGATAGCTAAAAATGTTGGGGTTGTCAGAAGTGAGCAATATGATAAGAATGGTAAATTAAATAGCTATACAGTTCTAACTGAAATTAATTAATTGAGATCACATAAGTTTTCTAAAATCATAGATTAGGCTTTAGATAAATTCTACTATATTAAGCACCATAATCCTGACTGTTCATTCAACTTATAAACTATGAAAATCAAAATTTTATTCATTCTTTTAGTATCGTCTCTCTTTGCTTATGGCAGTTTGGCTCAATATCCTGAAATCCTCAGCCTAAAAGATCAAGCAGAAGTAGAAGATGAAATTTTATCAGAACGTTTTGAGACTGTACTTCCAGAAATAATGGAACGAACTGGTATTGATATGTGGCTTGTTATTTCCAGCGAATACAATGAAGATCCAGTCATCAAAACAATGTTGCCTTCCACCTGGATGGCTGCAAGAAGAACAACAATGTTAGTAATTTATCAGCCTGAAAAAGGGGCTGAATTACAAACTCATGCAGTTGCAAGATATGATGTGGGAGAGATTTTTAAAAGAGCTTGGAATCCTGATACACAAGCTGATCAATGGAAAAGATTGGCAGAAATCATAGAGGAAAAGAACCCAAAGAAAATTGGTGTGAATATGTCAAATGATTTTTCCCATGCTGATGGATTGGTGAAATCAGAATTTGATTTATTGATGGGCGCTTTGAGTAAATCACAACAAAAGAAAGTGGTTTCAGCTGAAAAATTAGCAGTAGGATGGCTGGAAACAAGAACGGAAAGAGAAAGAGTGATTTATGAGCAGCTTTGCAATATTGCCCATAAAATTATTGCCAAGGGGTTTTCTTTGGAAGCCATCACGCCAGGCGTTAGCACTACCGATGATTTAGTTTGGTGGTATAGGCAAGAAATTAATAAGCTGGGATTGAAAACATGGTTTCACCCAACTGTTGATGTTCAAAGGGCAGATCCTGAAAATTTTGATCATTTAAGGAGTTTCAGTAAAAGACCTGATTTACAAATTATTCAGCCTGGTGATCTATTGCATGTAGATTTTGGAATTACCTACTTAAGATTGAATACGGATACGCAACAACATGCTTATGTGTTAAAGCCAGGAGAAGAGAGAATCCCTAATTATCTGGTAAAAGCATTTGAAGAAGGCAAAAAAGTCCAAGATCATTTGACGAACCAATTCAAAACAGGTAGAACTGGCAATGAGATGTTGTTATCTGCACTCGAAGAAGCTAAAGCTGAGGGCTTAAAACCTACTATTTATACGCATCCAATTGGCTACCACGGACATGCAGCTGGCCCCACCATCGGAATGTGGGATGCACAAGGAGGGGTTCCTGGAAGTGGAGATTATCCATTATATCCAAACACTGCTTATTCCATAGAGCTGAATGCAGCGGTTTTTATCCAAGAGTGGAATAAAGAAATCCGAATCATGCTGGAAGAAGAAGCCTTTTTCGATGGAGAAGAAATCTATTATATCGATGGCAGACAGGAAGAGATTTATGCTATTCCTAGGTTGTCATACTAGCTCAAGCTCTTGGACTTCACATGTCGAAAGATTGAAAATTGGTCCAAGCGGACGCTTGAACCAGTATGAGTACAATGCTAAAGTCTAAGAATAGCTCAAGCGTCTCGCTTGGGCTTTCTTTTGCTAAACCTCTCTAATCCTAACCTTTTTCTTCTTCAAACGACTGTTGTCAAGATCTTTAACTAAACTCTTAGATTTTTTTGAGTTAACAGCCACAAAAGCACAATCTAATTTTAATTCAATTACGCCTAAGTCTTCTTTTTGCAATTTACCTTCCTTCATAAACAAACCTGCTATATCACCTTTGGAAATTTTATCCTTCCTTCCTCCTGAAATAAAGAGCGTTTGAAATTCTATACTTTCGGATTGCTCGCTTTCAATTTCTTGAATTGAAGTATAATCAGCTTCAATACAATTAGGCAATTTTTCTTCAGCTCCTTCCAATACATATGCAACACCGGATTGATGCATGCGAGCAGTCCTACCGTTTCGGTGAGTAAACTCTTCGGCTTTGATAGGTAAATGGTAATGGATAATGAATTTGATTTCAGGAATGTCCAATCCTCTGGCTGCTAAATCGGTAGCTAATAGTAAATGATAGGTTCCATTTCTGAATTTGATTAAAGCTCTTTCCCTGTCTTTTTGCTCCAAACCACCATAAAAGCAACCATGCGGAATATTTAGTTTGCTTAAATGTTCGCTAATCCTTTCTATGCTGTCTTTGAAATTACAAAAGACTATTCCAGCTTGTTGATTTAATTTATCAACCAATTGTCCCAAAGTTTCAAGCTTATCTTTATCAGGCGATTTTATAATTTTAACTGAAAGTTTATTAATTTTTTCATCTAAATAATTGAGATAGAAAGGATCACGCAAGCCTAAAAAATCCGGTATTGATTTGGGTTCAGTAGCAGAGGTTAAAATCTTTTTTCTCACTTGGGGAAGCTCCCAAATAATAGCTTTCATTTCCCCTTCAAATCCAATTTCTAATGATTTGTCAAACTCATCTAACACTAATGTTTGAATACTTTTGACTGCAAAACTTTCTCTTTCAATATGGTCTGCAATTCTACCAGGCGTACCTATCAAAATAGCAGGAGGATGTTGCAAATCAATTTTATCTTTGGCTCCAGCTCTTCCTCCATAAATGGCATTGGCTTTATATCCGCTTCCCAATTCTCTAATTACTTGTTCAATTTGCAGAGCCAATTCACGAGAAGGAACGATTATTAGCACTTGAATTTCTTTACATTCAGGATCTAGAGATTCTATAATGGGCAATAAAAAAGCTAAAGTTTTACCACTGCCAGTAGGGGAAAGTAGAATGGTATCTTCAGAAGTTTTAAGCACTTGTAAAGCTTCTTTCTGCATGGGATTTAATCCATTAATACCCAATTTAGCCAGCATTTCGGCTTGAGATTTGATTTTTTGAACCATAGTGCAAAGCTAAGGAAATTAAGTTTGAAATTGATTCTTCAATACCATATTAGGAATTTATCCTAAAACTGTCAGGTTTCTAGAAATTATAAATCAAAAATGGTAGCTTTCTTCACCATATATATCAATTACAAACCTGACAGGTTTCCTATCTAATATGAAATTGGCAAAGAAGGATTAAATCTCAATGTAAAAGGGAATCATGATGAAAATTGAATAACTTTGTATTTCATTTTATAGCACGCCCACATTATGTCTTTTGCATCCTTTAATTTGCCTATTGCACTTTCCAATACTTTAACAAAACAGAATATTAAAAATCCCTTTCCTATTCAGAAAGAAGTCATTCCATTGGCTTTAGATGGGAAAGATATATTAGGAATAGCCAAAACGGGATCCGGAAAAACCTTGGCTTATGTTTTACCAATTCTGACAAAGCTTAATTTTTTCCCGGAAGGAAGAAATCGTCAGCCACAAGTTTTGATTTTAGTGCCTACTCGTGAATTAGCACAGCAAGTATTGGAGGTTTTCAAAATTTTTGTGGATACTAACAGAAATCAGAGCAAAACCATAGCTGTATTTGGAGGTACCTCCAAAAATCCACAAATGCAAGAAATGGGAAGTGTCAAAATAATAATAGCCACCCCTGGTCGATTGTTGGATTTGGTTTCGTCTAATGCATTAAAGTTAAGCGGATTACAGCTTTTGGTAATAGACGAAGCTGATAAGTTACTGAATTCAAATTTCAAAATGGAACTTGATCATATTTTGAAACTTATTCCAGGTACAGCACAAAAATTATTGTTTTCCGCAACTTTAAGTCCTGAAGTGCAAAAACTAAATCAGCTTTATCTCAACAAGCCTTCAATCATTCAATTAGAGCAACCGGAAGAAAAAATAGAATTAATTAAGCAATCTGCCTATGCCGTAGAGGATAATAAAAAAGGCCCTTTTCTTCGCTATTTAATAAAATCAAAAGAATTAAAGCAGTTGATGGTTTTTACTTCTTCTATCACTACTGCAGATAAAGTGGCAGATAAATTAAGGAAGAATGGAGTGGATGCAATGGCTGTTCACAGTAAAAAAAGTCAGCATGCACGTAATGAATCATTGAAGGATTTTAAAGAAGGGAGAATCAATGTATTGGTCACTACAGATCTTTTATCAAGAGGTATTGATATAGAACATTTGCCTTTTGTGATAAATTATGAATTGCCTCGTTCCCCTAAGGATTTTATTCATCGTGTAGGAAGAACAGGCAGAGCAGAGCATTCAGGAGAGGCTATTTCGTTAATTTCATCGGAAGAGCAACATCATTTTGAAGTGATTCAGAAAAAAATGAAGCAAAAAATCAGCTTAGAAGATATTTCAGATGTTGATTTACACGGCTATTAAACGGAATTAAATGGAGTCCATGTAGCAATTGCACGAGAATCATTTGTATCTATCTGAAAATCAAATTAAAACTATTAGTATTCATTGAAAAATTTCAAATATTTCAATACTTATTCACCTCAAAACTTAATCACTTCAACACCTTAAGCCTTATTCACCATAGTTGAAGCTGCCTGAGCTGTTGGGAAGATCAATACATCAGCTAAGTTAACATGTGCAGGTCTCGTTGCCATAAATAAAATTAAATCGGCAATATCTTCTGCTTTCAGTGCGTCAAATCCTTCATAAACTGATTTGGATCGATCTTCATCACCCTTAAATCGCACTAAAGAAAATTCAGTTTCTACTAAGCCTGGTGCTACTTGCGAAACTTTGATGCCATATTTATTCAAATCCATTCGCATGGAGCTGTTTAGAGCATCAACTGCATGTTTGGAAGCGCAATACACATTTCCATTCGGATATGCTTCTTTCCCTGCAACTGAACCAATGTTGATGATATGTCCTGATTTTTGAGCAATCATTTTATTGATAATGGGTTGAGAAACATATAATAAACCTTTCACATTAATATCAATCATCGCTTCCCAATCTTCGATGTTTCCATTCTCTATTGATGCCAGTCCGTGTGCATTTCCAGCATTATTGATTAGTAAATTAACGGTTGCCCAGTCTTCTGGTAAACTTTCTATGGCATTGAGTACAGCTTTTTGGTCTCTAACATCAAAATTCAGAGTGTGAATTTCAGTTTGTTTACTTAATTCTTTTTTCAATTCATCAAGCCTTTCCTGTCTTCTTCCGGTTGCAATGATTCTAAATCCGTTTTGACCTAAAAGTAGGGCAGTGGCTCGACCTATTCCTGATGTTGCGCCTGTAATAAATGCTGTTTTTTTCATAGTTTTTATTTTTTCACAAAAATTCTTTCACAATAATTTTCTCACAGAAAACACGGAAGAACACAGAAAGAATTTTAATTAATGATTAATTTATTTTAGTTTAAATAGATACCTCAAATTATCATTTAGGGTTTTATGGAATTTAGTATCTAACTCGCCAATTTCACCAAGGATTAAATTTTTATGGAGAGTGACAATTTTGGATAATCTTAAAATAGATGTTTTTTTTAATCCATTTATATCAGTTGGCTCAATTAGAATATCTGATTTTTCTGTCCAATTGAGTTGTGTGGAAATAAAAGCTAAGATGATATCTGATTCTTTATTTACTAAAATTATTGCTGGACGTATTTTGCTCTCTTTTAGATCAGTAAAAGGAAATGGGACTAAGACAATTTTGCCTTTTTTCATTTATACTTAATTTTCAAATCTTCTACTTTATATAAATCTTCTTCCTCTTCGAGAAATTGATAGGATTGAGATTGGTTTGCTAATTGCATCAAGCCATTTTGCAGCATATCTTCTTCATACTTTTTCAGAATGTAGCTAGCATAATCTTTGACTTCTAGGATTTTTTCGTCAGACATTTTATCTAAGATATCAATGGTGTCTTGAATTAGATTAGCTTTTTCCATTTGATTTGTGATTTATGATTGATTAAATATATAAACAAAAGCAGAAGAATGAAAATTCGATTAGGTAGGTTTTAGTTAGCTTAATTTATAATTCTCACCAAGCTTTCGTTATCAACCAATTTAGATACATTGAAGTTAACTAATAAACCTAATTTTTTGTCTGATAATTTAAGGTAGGATAGTAATTGCTTTTTATGAACGTTGTGCAGAAATTCTACTGATTTGATTTCTACTATAATATTATTCTCAACAATTATATCAATTCTGTAGCCTAATTCTAACTTTATGCCTTTGTAAATTACGGGTAATCCTACTTGGCTTCTTGCATTTAATCCCATTTGATGTAATTCAAACATTAGAGCGGCTTCATAAACATGTTCTAATAATCCTGGTCCTAATTCTTTAAAAACGGTGTAGATTGCACCTCTTATTTGGTAGGTCAAGTCGTTTAAATTCATTTGGGTTTGGTTTTAAGGTTGAAAAATAATTTAGAAGCTTAATGTAATATGTTTTTAGTTAAATGAAAAATTTTGTTCACAGGAAATTTGAATGGCTCACAGAAGGCACAGAAGGGCACAGAAAATTTTTAGAGGATGCTTAATTTAATAGTTTTGAGCGAATCTTTACATTTTTTGAGAGTCTAAAAGGGAATTTAAATAGCGCACAGAAGCCAAAGAAGGACACAGAAAATATGGAGATTACAACTAATGAAACTCATTAAATCTAAACTTGTCAACCTGACAACATGTAAACTTGTCAACTTGCCAACTTATTTTTTTACTCTGCTTGGATTATCATTTATAAAGGCTTTCCAGCTTTTGGGGCCACTGGTAGTTTTTCCACCTTGAAAATGATGACAGACTGCCACGCCTAATGCATCTGTAGCATCTAATAATTTAGGGATTTCTTTTATGCCTAGTAAAGTCTTCAACATTTCAGCAACTTGCTCCTTCGAGGCATTTCCGTTACCCGTAACAGACATCTTTACTTTTTTGGGAGCGTATTCAGTAATGGGCAAATCTAATCTTAAAGCAGCTGCCATGGCTACTCCTTGAGCACGACCTAATTTCAACATAGATTGCACATTTTTACCATAAAAGGGAGCTTCTAAAGCTACTTCATCAGGACTGTAATCTTCAATTAAGTTCGTTACTCTTTCAAAGATTTTACGCAATTTGATTTCATGATTGGCATATTTGGACAGGTGAATCACACCATACTGCAACATCGTCATTTTATTGCCAGTGATTTGAATTACTCCATAGCCCATCACGGTTGTTCCTGGGTCAAGCCCTAATATGATTTTGTCTTTAGGCATATGTTTTTTACTTTTTGGCTCACAGAAGCCACAGAATTTCACAGAATAGAACTTTGTTTTTCCTAACAGAAACCACAGAATATCACAGAAAAATGAATTAATCTATCAATCTTACTTCTCCTGATTTCAACTTTCCATAAACTTGCCAACACGTCAACTTGCAAACCTGCCAACTCAGTGCGCCTCACTCCAATTATCTGCAATACCAACGCCAATTTCCATAGGAATATCCAATTCCATGGCATTTTTCATGAGATCTACCACTTTATCTTTTAACTTATCGATTTCATCTTTATGAGCATCGAAAATCAATTCATCATGCACTTGCATAATCATTTTTGATTTTAGATTCTCCTTTTCTATCCATTGCTGAATATTGATCATGGCGACTTTTATCATATCGGCCGCACTTCCTTGGATAGGAGCATTGATGGCATTTCTTTCTGCAAACCCACGAACAGTCTGGTTTCTGGAGTTTATATCCCTTAACCATCTTTTTCTACCTAAAATAGTAGTGACATATTCATTTTTTCTAGCCTCCTCTTTTACTTTTTCCATATAGTCGTGGACTTTAGGGAATTCCTTAAAGTATGCTTTTATAATATCGGAAGCTTCCGTTCTTGAAATATTAAGGTTTTGAGCCAAGCCAAAAGCAGATATTCCATAAATGATTCCGAAATTCACTTCTTTGGCTTTTCTTCTCATGCCTGGATCCACATCTTCCAAATTTACACCAAATACTTTAGCGGCAGTAGTAGCATGAATATCTCTGCCATTTTTGAAAGCTTCCATCATGGCTTCATCTTGTGAGAATGCTGCCATTATGCGCAATTCAATTTGAGAATAATCCGCAGCCATGAGTTGATAATTTTCATCTCTAGGTACAAAAGCTTTTCTTATCAACCTGCCTTTTTCTGTTCGAATAGGAATGTTTTGCAAGTTCGGGTTATTGGAACTTAATCGACCTGTAGCAGCAACGGCTTGGCGATAATCAGTGTGTACTCTGCCATCTTTCTTGCTAATCAATTTAGGGAGGGCGTCCACATAAGTAGATTTCAATTTTTGATATTCACGGAATTCTAAAATCTTATCGGCTATTTCATGTTCATTCGCTAGTTTAGATAAGATTTCCTCTCCGGTGGCATATTGTCCCGTTTTGGTTTTCTTGGGCTTGTCCACTAATTTCATCTTATCAAAAAGAATCTCGCCTAATTGTTTTGGTGAGGCAATATTGAATTCCTGTCCTGCTAGTTCAAAGATTTTTTCTTGAGCTTCCAAGGCAGCAATTTCCAATTCCTTTGACATCTTAGCGAGTGCATCTTTATCAATTTTTACCCCTTCATATTCCATTTCAGCCAAAACATAAGAAAGTGGTTCTTCCACATCATGTAGTAAACTTTCAAGATTATTTTCTTTAATTTCTTTTTCTAAAAGGTGCTTCAGCTGTAAAGTGATATCTGCATCTTCTCCTGCATATTCCACCACATCTTCCACAGGCACGTCTCGCATATTTCCTTGTTTTACCCCTTTTTTGCCAATCAGTTCTGTAATAGAAACTGGGCTGTAATTCAGGTAATTCTCTGCCATCACATCCATATTGTGACGAGTTTCAGGATCAAGCAGATAATGTGCTAACATGGTGTCAAACATTTTTCCTTTTACCCTTACGCCATAATTGCGCATTACTTGAATATCATATTTTAGATTTTGACCAATTTTTATGATGTCTTCATTTTCCAATACCTCCTTGAATTCATCTGCAATCTTTTGCGCTTCCTTTTGGTCCGCAGGAAAAGGAACATAGTAAGCTTCCCCAGCAACATAAGAAAAAGCAAGTCCTACCAATTCGGCATCAGTAGGTTCAAGGTCTGTAGTTTCTGTATCAAAACAGAATTCATCCTGAATCGACAGGTAGGTAATTAAGTCTTCTCTTAATTCAGGAGTGTCAATCAAATGATATTGATGCTTAGTATTGGCTAAAGTCCTTCTTTCTTGTGGTTCTTCATTGTCAGCTGCTTCTTCTGGAGTGTCAGTAAACATGGACATCTGGGCTGGGTCAACTTTTGTAGAAGATTTTGAAGGTGCAGCCGGTTCTTCACCAAGAACCCTTTTCATGATTGTTCTGAATTCCAGTTCTTCAAATAACTCTTTTAAAGCTTCTTCATTTGGATTACCCAATTTCAACAATACTGGATCATAATCTATTGGCACATCAATTTTAATAGTAGCCAATTTTTTGGAAAGTAGTGCTTGTTCTTTATTAGCTTCCACTTTTTCCTTCATCTTACCTTTTAGCTCATCTGTGTGTTCCAATAAACCTTCAACTGAGCCATATTCCTTTAAGAATTTTATGGCAGTTTTAGCTCCAACTCCTGGTATTCCTGGGATATTATCCACTGCATCGCCCTGTAATCCTAAAATATCGATTACTTGCTCCACTCTATCAATATCAAATTTCTTCTTTACTTCTTCAATACCTAAAACATCAACGGCATTTCCCATAAAAGCAGGTTTATAAAGAAATACATTTTCGGTGACTAACTGTGCATAATCCTTATCAGGTGTCATCATATAAACCTTATAACCTTCCTCTCCAGCTTGCTTGGCAATTGTTCCAATGATATCATCTGCTTCATAGCCATTCATGATAAGTACAGGGATATTAAAAGCTTCCACTATTTTTTTTACATATGGAATAGCAATTCGGATATCTTCAGGTTGTTCTTCTCTTTGTGCTTTATAGGCAGGAAATTGTTCATGACGGAAAGTTGGGGCAGAAGTATCAAAAGCTACTCCTATATGCGTTGGTTTTTCTTTTTTTAATATCTCTAAAAGGCTGTTAGTAAATCCCAATGCTGCTCCAGTATTCATCCCTTTAGAGTTGATTCTAGGAGTTTTACTGAAAGCAAAATGCGCACGGTAAATTAGTGCCATTGCATCAAGAAGAAATAATTTTTTATCTGACTCGGGTGTATTGCTCATTTGAAATTTGATTCTGAAGTTAAACAGATTTTAAAGGTAGAAAATCTTTAGGCTTTTTGGAATGTTGAAGTCTTTTTAAAATTGTAAATTGTCCGCTCTTAAAAATTAAATTTAGCATGAGAAAATTAATTCATCTTTTAATTCCAGTATTATTTCTATTTAGTTGTTCTACACAAACTCAAAAAGGACTTGAACCTCATGAAGGTACAGTAGAAGTAGAAGGTGGTGAGATTTGGTACAAAGTATTGGGAGAAGGAGAAGGAATACCGATTTTGACATTGCATGGTGGGCCAGGAGGAACTCATAGGTATTTCTATCAATTAAGTCCGCAGACAGATGAAAGACCAATTATATTATTTGATCAATTGGGTGGAGGAAGATCTGATTATCATAATGACACCACTTTGATGACTGTAGATCATTTTGTCGAACAGGTAAAAGCAGTAAAAGATAGTTTGGGCTTGGATGAATTTTACCTTTTAGGACATTCTTGGGGTGGAGCATTAGCTGTAGAATATTATTTACAACATCCTGAAGGAATAGAAGGATTAATTTTAAGCAGTCCATTAATTAGTACTCCTCGCTGGGAAGCAGATGCCGATACTTTAATCAAAACTTTACCACCCGAAACCCAAGCAATTATTAAGAATGCAAATGAAACTGGGAAATACGATTCAGAGGAATATCAAAAAGCAGACGCTTATTATTGGAGTCAGTTTGGCTTAAGAACTGCTAAAAATGATCATGTTTTGGATACAGTAGAGGTTTCAGGAAATGGAGTAATTTATAATTATATGTGGGGACCAAGTGAATTTAGGTGTACTGGTACTCTAAAGAATTTTGACAGAACTGAAAGTTTGAGTGAAATTTCAGTTCCAACACTTTTTATAACTGGGGAATATGATGAAGCTCGACCGCAAACTGTGAAATATTTTAGTGAATTAGTTCCTAATTCTAAATTTGAAGTGGTTAATGGAGCAGGGCATTCAACTTTGCACGATAATCAGAAAGGATATAATGCGGCATTACAGGAGTTTCTGAATAAATAAAAATGTCCTGAATTGTTGCTCAGGACATTTTTATTACTGAATAATTTTCAATTAATCTTCTATTTTTAAAGTAAGTACAGGTCGTTTAGAATGGTTTACCACATCTTCTGCTATACTTCCACTTAATAAATGCATTAAACCTTTTCTGCCATGGGTTCCCATAGCGATCAAATCAATATTATTTTCTTTAGCAAATTCTAGTATGCCCTCTTCTTCATTAATACCATTATGAATATGCTTTTGGGCCTCTAGTCCATTATTTTTCATGTATTGATCCATACGTTTCATAGTAGTAGTAGTGGATTCAAAATTATTTGGGGTATTTACCTTAAGCAAGTGTATTTTAGCATAAGAAAACTGTGCGATTTCTTTGATCTTAGCTGCTAATTCTTTGTCGTCATTTTTTAAGGAAGTGGCGAATGCTATGTTATCTATATTTGCTAAGCTAATTTCTTCCTTAAGGGTAAGAACAGGACATTTAGCATTTCTAACTACTTTTTCAGCATTGGAGCCAATCAATATTTCATCTACTCCGCTGCTTCCACTGGTTCCCATTATTACCAAGTCCGGTTCATATTCATTTACCATATTTGCTATATTGTAAAAGGTATTGCCAGCTTTTAATTCTGTATTAATTTTAACATCTTTTAAAAGGTCGTTATTTTTAAGTTCACCTAATTTCTTTTTTCCTTGCTCTATCATTTTCATGATGAAAACGCCTTCCATTCCATCAACATTTGATACTTCTCCAGTAGTGTTAAAAGAAGTTTGTCCTGGAATTTCCACTACATGCAATAAAACCAATTCTGCATCGGTTTTATTAGCGATTTCCGTAGCTAATTTTAAAGCATAGTTAGCTTGTTTTGAAAAGTCGGTTGGAACTAATATTTTTTTCATAGTAATATAGTTTTCGGTTTTGATGTATGAATATACGAATCTTCTATTAAAATGATTAAAAAGTATTTTAAAAAATATTTTAAAGATCCAAAATTGAAATACCAAATAAGACTACAAATAGTAAAGTTGATAGGGCTAAGATTTTTAACTGTGGATCAAATTCTTCAGCGGTTTCTGCTTTATAGATATTCGATAAATGCTTTCCAAAAAAGAAATAGCAAGGAACTAGATATAATAGAGTTCTGAAATTTTTAGTTAGTAATAAAAAAATAATTGCTGCAATTAGACCAATTGTAATAATGCTTGTATGATAAATTTTGGCATTTTGCTTTCCGATTCTTACAGGTATGCTATTTTTCCCGGCTAGCTTATCTGATTTTATGTCTCTGATATTGTTAACATTTAGAACTCCTGTAGCAAACAATCCACAACTGGCTGCCGGTAATAAAATTAATGGCTCAAAGTTTTCAGCATGCAAAAAATATGTTCCACAGACACCCAACAAACCAAAGAAAATGAAAACGGAAATATCTCCCAATCCACTATAGCCATAAGGTCTTTTTCCATTGGTGTAAGCTATGGCTGCGGCAATAGCTGCAATTCCAAGACCTATGAAGATATAGAAGGTAGTGCTACCAATCCCAACTGAATAATGTAATAATAGAATACCGCTTATGAATGATACTATGGCAAAAATAATAATAGAATAAAACATGGCTTGGGAGGAAATACTTCCTCTTTGCACACTTCTTTGTGGACCTTCTCTATCTGCACTATCTGCGCCATGAACGCTGTCTCCGAAGTCGTTAGCTAAATTAGATAGGATTTGTAAAAATAGGGTAGTCGTCAAACTCAGGATACAAACTGATAAACTGAAATTACCGTAGAAAGCAGCCAAAAAACTACCCATTCCAATGCAAGACAAAGCTAAGGGCAGTGTCCTTAACCTAAAGGCTTCCAACCAATTTTTCAGCATTCTTATAATTTTTCAGCTATTTCACCAGGGTTTACAGAAGAAGGAAGAAACTCTATTTTTTCTCCGTTTTCGGAAACTAAATATTTACAGAAATTCCAAGTAGGTTCTTTCCCTGTTTGCTCTTTTAGGAATTTGAAAAGGGGATGTTGATTTTTACCCACTACTTCCATTTTTGAAAACAAAGGGAAAGTCACGCCATAGTTTTTCTCACAAAAGCTAGCGATTTGCTCATCTGAGCCTGGTTCCTGTCCGCCAAAATTATTGGCAGGAAAACCCAAGACTGTAATTTGGTCTCCAAACTCTTTATGCAATTGCTGTAAATCAGCATATTGTGGGGTGTAACCACATTCACTAGCCGTATTCACTATCAATATTTTTTTTCCTTTATAATCGGAGAAATCAATCATTTCTCCATCTAAAGATTGTATTTGAAAATCGTATATGCCCATGTTTGGATTCATTTTATTTGATGATGTGAAAATAGATAAATTCAGCAAAAGAAACAGGATTTGGAGGTGAATGTTCATGGTTTGCTATTTTAGAGGCTGATGCAGTTATTTTTTCTGATTTACTATTAATCATCAAATAGACAGTTGACAATAATAAGCTGAAGCTTATTCAGTTGACAAAATGTTCTATTCTAATCATATCACTTAAAGCTAATTCCGGTCTGACCTTCGGTACTGACCTAATTAGATTTTTGGTTGCGTTATCATTTTGTCAATTGAATACTGTCAACTGTCTATTGCATTACAAATTCATCATAAATAGAGTCCGAATCATCATGACCTTTAAATCGCTGCCAATATATCTATTAAAATCCTTCAGGTTTTCTTCAGGAATTTTAATTTTCCCATTTTCTATTTTTGATTGAAACTCTATAGCTTTCATAAGCTTAACATTTAGATTTTAGAATATACGAAAAAGTTTCTAAAAGATATAAAAGCAATGATAAATTTAGCTGTCGAATTATCAACGTAATGCAATATTCGGTTTGGCTATCGTCTGACCTAGTTGCAAATTAGCACTTACCCATTCCCCGCCAGATGGCGGGTTAGGGTGCTTAAGTGCCTTTTTTCAACTGCCCACTAATCCTACATTTTCTCAGGAACTTCAGCTCCCAATAAATTCATAGATTTTTCGATCGTTTCAGCTACAATTTTAGAGAAGCCGATTCTGAAAGCTAATGCTTCTTGATCTGATTCATTGAAAATAGAAACTTCAGAATAGAATTTATTATAGGCTTTAGCTACTTCATACACATAATTAGCTATAATTGAGGGAGCATATCCTGTTGCAGCTTCATCTATTTTATTAGAGAAATCGATGATCAATTGCAGCACATTATTTTCAGTAGGTTCCAATGAATTAAGATTTTCACTGACCTTGGGCTCAATTCCTATCTGTTCCGCTTTTCTTAAAATAGCACAGATTCTAGCATGTACATATTGGATAAAAGGACCAGTATTTCCCTGAAAATCAATGGATTCTTCAGGATTGAACATCATTCTTTTTACAGGATCCACTTTTAATAAATAGTATTTCAAAGCGCCTAAACCTAATTGACGGTAAAGTTCTTCTGCTTCTTCAGCATTAAAACCATCAATTTTTCCTAATTCATCTGTTCTACTTTTAGCAGTGGCAAACATATCTTCCATCAAATCATCTGCATCTACCACAGTTCCTTCTCTGGATTTCATTTTACCTGTGGGTAAATCTACCATGCCGTAAGATAAATGGTAACAGTTTTTAGCCCACTCATATCCAAGTTTAGCTAAGATGATAAAAAGTACTTTAAAGTGATATTCCTGTTCGTTTCCTACCGTATAGATTTGTTGCTCTATTTTCGGGAAATCTCTGTATCTTAAAATGGCAGTTCCAATATCCTGCGTCATATAAACCGAAGTGCCGTCTTTTCTGAGCAATAATTTCTCATCCAAGCCATCTTCCGTTAAATCAATCCAAACAGAACCATCTTCTTTTTTATAAGCTAAGCCTTCTTCCACAGCTCTCAGCACTTCTTCTTTTCCTAATGAGAAAGTCTCAGATTCGTAATACAGCTTATCAAAATCCACTCCCATGGTTTTGTAAGTATTTTCAAATCCTTTGTAAACCCAGCCATTCATCTTTTCCCAAAGGGAATAAGTTTCAGGATCTTTTTGCTCCCATTTCAGCAACATCTCCTGCGCTTCTTTCATGATGGGTGCTTCCTTCTCTGCTTCTTCTTTAGTCTTTCCTGCCTCTACCAATTCAGCAATCTGAGCTTTGTATTTTTGATCGAAAATCACATAATATTTACCAACCAATTTATCACCTTTCATATTGGTAGATTCAGGAGTTTCTCCTTCTCCAAATTTCTGCCAAGCCACCATGGATTTGCAAATGTGTATCCCTCTATCGTTAATGATTTGCACTTTATGGACTTTATTTCCATTAGCTTTTAATATCTGCGCAACGGAATAACCCAAGAAGTTATTTCTTAAGTGACCCAAGTGCAAAGGCTTGTTGGTATTTGGAGAAGAATATTCTACCATTACTTCTCTTCCAGTTTCGGCCTTAAACCCGAAATGGGGAGTATTCAAAATATCAGAAGCAATTTGCAACCAAACCTTATCAGCAAATACAATATTCAAAAAGCCTTTCACCACATTAAATCCACTTACCAATTCAGAATTCTCTTGCATGAATTCACCAATAGCTTTAGCGGTTTGTTCTGGACTTAATTTTGAAAAGCGCCCTAATGGAAAGCAAACTAAAGTGTGACTTCCTTCAAATTCTTTTCGGGTTGGTTGGATTTGAATAAGATTTTCATCCAAATCTTGTTCAAATAATGATTTGAATGCTTTTAAGGATAATGCTTTAAGTTCTTCTGTTAAATTTAACATGATAGAGAATTATTTAATAAATAGTGAATTGAATGATTATGCTTTGGGTAAAAATACTTCTGCCATCATGCACCTGGCGCTTCCACCACCTAAAGCCTCAATTGTATCTAGTGAGCTACTTAAAATTTCGCAATATTTTTCAATTCTTTTAATCTGATCTTCATTTAATGATTGATGAGCAGCGGCAGACATCACCAAATAAGGCTTTCCATCCGTTCCATTTACTTGTAGCATATTGCCTGCAAAATGGTGTTTTTGATCCTCACTGATGATGATGACTTCTTTCCCGGTTTTTTCTAAACTTTCAATAACTTCTTTTCTTTCCGATTCATCATCAATAGAATCTGCACATAAGATGGCTAATTCATCTGCTACACACATCATAACATTGGTGTGGTAGATAGGTAATCGCTCCCCATTTACGGTTTGATTGGCAATGAATTTTACAGCCTTATAAGCAAACTTATCGCAGAATTCATCTAATACTTTCTCATCCGTTCTAAGTGAAATTGCAGCATATACAATTTTGTTAGGTCTGTCCAAAATCATGCTTCCGGTACCTTCCAAAAACAATGATTCTTTTTCAAATTTAGAAAAATCAATGATTTCAGTGATTTTCAAGCCCTCTTTGCTTTGAAGTTTTTCTAAAATATCGGGTCTTCTTTCCAATCTTCTGTTTTCTGCATACATAGGGTATAATCCTACTTTGCCGTCAGAGTGGAAGGAAATCCAGTTATTTGGGAAAATAGAATCAGGCGTGCTTGGATCTGGCGTATCTTCCACCACAATCACATTGATTTTTTTGCTTCTAAGTTTTTCAACAAAATGATCAAATTCTTCAGCTGCTTTTAATTGTATTTCGGATGCACTTAATCCTTCAATTGCTTTTTGGTAATAGTTGTTCACTGCAGTTTGTTCATTAAATCGGAACTGAACCGGGCGAATCATCATTAATGTATTGGTACTTTGCTTATTTTCCATCTGACTAAAAATTTTCAAAAAGAATAAAAATTATTTATTTGGCTCTTTCAAGCGGTAAAGTTGAACATCTTAACAAACCTTCCATTTTAGAAATTTCAGCATAAGGCACTTTTTCAACCGTATATCCTTTTTCTTCCAAAATACCGGCTAAGCGGGTGAAATTTTCTTCCAATACCACCACTTTAGGGCTGATAGAGAAAACATTAGAATTCATTTCATACATCTCATCTCGAGTAATATGGATTAAATTTTCCTCTCCAAAATAATCTACTAAGTATTGGTATTCTTCCTCTAATTTAAATCCACCTTTATAAATGATAGCATGATTTTCACCAATTGGCTGAAAACAGCAATCCAAATGTAAGGCATTGTCTTTTGCCACTTCATCTGATTTGTTAAGCTGAAATCCTTTTACTTTTTTATCTGGAAATTCGTTAGCTAAAAATTCTACACCTGCTCTGTTGGTTCGGGCTACTATATATTTTTCAAAATCCTCTTTTTCAGAATAGCCCACAAAAATATGATCTTTCCAAGGCATCACATCACCGCCTTCAATCCTTACATTTTGAGGAACTTCTAAAATATTTGCAGGATTAATTTGATCTATTACATATTGAATTCCTTGTATTTCTTCATCTCTATCTTTTAAAATACGAGGTTTTATAAACTTATCTTCTATCACAAAGCCAATATCACGCGAAAAAATTTGATTGTAATCTTCTATAATTTCAGGTCGGTAAACTTTTACACCGTAATTCTCCAAAACTTTTGCAAATGCCTCCATTTCCTTCACCATATCAGCCTCTTTAGGATAAGTCCCTGCAGCAATATGTTCTTTAGATTTAGGATCGTAAGCATCTTCCATCTTTGGTACATCTCCAACTCCTTTGGCAGTTCCTAATATCACAGCCCTCAATGGGGAAGTCTCATCGTTTACAAATACATTTATCATAAAAAATATTGAATTATTTAATAGAAAAACCTGAATGTTTCAGTGTTAAAATTTTAGTTTTGCAAAGATTGCAAATATAATTCAATATTGCATTTCAACACCGTACTAAACTTTAGTTGAATGAAGAGTTACATAGATTTAATAGAACAAACCTTTTATTGGCCCCAAAAAGAATTTAAAGTAGAGGATAATGCCTTAAAATTCCATGATGTCCCTTTAATGGATATTATTGAAAAATACGGCACTCCTCTAAAACTGACTTATCTGCCTAAGATTAGTCAAAATATCAATCAAGCGAGAGAATATTTTTCTAATGCTTTTCAGAAACATAATTATAAAGGAAACTACACTTATTGCTATTGTACCAAATCCTCCCATTTCTCTTTTGTGATGGAAGAAGCCCTAAAAGCTGGTGTACATATGGAAACCTCTTCTTCTTTTGATATTCCTATTGTGAAAAAAATGTATGAAAAGGGATTACTCTCAAAGCAACATTATGTGGTTTGTAATGGGTTTAAAAGACCACTATATAGACAATATATTAATGAATTGATCAATTTAGGATTCGAGAATGTAGTTCCGGTTCTGGATGATTTGAATGAAATTGACAGCTATGAGGCAGAAGCTAAAAATCCATACAAAGTAGGAATTAGAATAGCTTCAGATGAAGAGCCGACTTTTGAGTTTTATACAAGTCGATTGGGGATTCGCTACAATGATGTGATTGATTTATATCAGAATAAGATTGCAAAAAGTGAGAAAGCGAAGCTTAAAATGTTGCACTTCTTTATTAATACCGGAATTAAGGATACTGCTTACTATTGGAGTGAATTAGGCCGTTTTGTTGATAAATATTGCGAACTGAAGAAAATAGCGCCAGAATTAGATACCATCGATATTGGCGGGGGTTTCCCAATCAAAACTTCTTTAGGATTTGAATATGATTACCAATATATGGTCGATCAGATTGTAGAGAACATCCAATGGATTTGTGAGAAGAATAATGTAGAGACTCCCAATATTATGACTGAATTTGGAAGTTATACGGTAGGAGAGAGTGGCGCCACTATTTATTCCATTTTGGATCAAAAGTTGCAGAATGATAAAGAGCTTTGGTACATGATTGATGGTTCATTTATCACGCATTTGCCTGATGTTTGGGGGTTAAACCAAAAATTTATTTTGATGGCGGTTAATAATTGGGATCAACCATTTCATAAAGTGAAAATGGGTGGTTTAACTTGCGATTCTATGGATTATTATAATTCGGAAGCTCATTCCTTTGAGGTTTTCTTGCCTAAAGTAGAAAGAAATGAAAAGCAATATGTAGGGTTTTTCCATACCGGTGCTTATCAGGAATCATTAGGTGGTTATGGTGGAATTCAACATTGCTTGATTCCTGCCCCTAAGCATGTTTTGATTGATAAAGATGCAGAAGGAAATGTAACTACTAAGCTTTTTGCAGAAGAGCAAACCAGCGAGAGTATGTTGAAAATATTGGGATATTAAAAATTTATCCTTTGGAGGCCAAAGGAAGCTCAAAAGAAAATGTGCTTCCTTTGTTTTCTTCTGATTCAATTTGCAGTTCTGTATTATGGATACATAGGAATTCACGTATTAATTGAAGTCCAAGGCCAGTACCTTTTTCATTTCTTGTCCCTTTTGTAGATACCTTTTTGTCTTTTAATTTAATCCTTTCCAATAGATCTTCAGGAATTCCAATACCAGTGTCAATAACTTTGATTTTCACTTTATTGAGATCTGTTTTCTCTGCTTCTAATCTGATCTCACCATTTTCAGTAAACTTAATTGCATTATTGATCAAGTTCCTCATAATGAATCTTAACATTGCTAAATCTGCAAATACAAGAATATCATTATTCAATGCTTCACAATTTATATCAATATTTTTATCTAAGGCATTACCTTCAAATAAATAACAAACTTCAAGAATTAAATCCTTTAATTTTACATTTGTTAAATTTACATCATTTGTACTTCTCGACCATTCTAAAAGATTATCTACCAGCTCGTTTAAGCTATTAAGATTGTTTTTAACTAAAGGAAATAATTGTACCAAATCCTGTGGTTTATCCAAATTAACATAAATGGAATTCATGTAAGACCTTAAGCTGTTAATAGGCCCTTTTAAATCGTGGGAAATAATGCTGGTTATACGGTTGTTGAGTTGGTTTAATGATTCTAATTTTTCGTTTTTAAATTCTAGCTCATTCTTTTTATCTCTTAATTCTATTAATTTTGAAGCTTGCCCACCTAATAATTTCAGAGCTTTTAGTTGAAATTCGCTAAGCTTTTTAGGTTTATTGTCAATCACACATAAGGTTCCTAAGTTAAAGCCATTTTCAGATTTGATCGGCATACCAGCATAAAATCTGATGTTTGGGTCGTCAGTCACTAAGGGATTGTCGTAGAACCTTTTATCAGCTACAGCATTTTCAATCACAAATAGCTCATCATGATTAATTGCATGACCACAGAAAGAAACATCTCGATGTGTAGAATCTACATCAAGACCTTTTTTTGATTTAAACCATTGTCTATCTACATCAATTAAAGTCACCAAAGAAATAGGAACCTCGCAAATTATAGAAGCAAGTTCTACTAATTCATCAAAATCCTTTTCTTTTCCAGAATCAAGGATGTTTAATCTGCGAAGTTCTCTTAATCTTTCTTTTTCATTATTAGGGATTTGAGGTTTTTGCATCGTTTTTGTTTTCAATAAACAATTGAAGGTCAGGCTTTTTTAATGATAAAGCATCATGCAACAATTGTTATTTTAACAAATTACGATAATTGCGCTACTTCGGATTCTTTATTAATCTTTTTAACTAGTCCTTGTAGTACTTTTCCTGGCCCGCTTTCAATAAATATGGAAGCTCCATCTTGCACCATTTGATGAACTGAATGTGTCCATTTTACAGGCGCTGTTAATTGGGAGATCAAATTGTTCTTGATTGCCTCAACATCTATTGAACCCTGAGCATTTACATTTTGATATACTGGGCATTTTGGTTCGTTAAATTTAGTTTCTTTAATGGCTTGCGCTAATTCTTCTCTGGCTGGTTCCATCAATGGGGAATGAAATGCTCCACCAACGGGAAGTGGAAGAGCTCTTTTTGCTCCGGCTTCCTTCATTTTTTCACATGCAATTTCGATTCCTTTGTTTGATCCTGAAATCACCAATTGACCAGGGCAATTATAATTAGCAGGAACGACAACTTCATCTTCAATTGCAGCACATATTTTCTCTACAACTTCATCTTCCAAACCTAAAACTGCTGCCATTGTAGAAGGATTGATTTCACAAGCTTTTTGCATAGCTAATGCTCTTTTATATACTAATTTTAACCCATCTTCAAAAGATAAAGTACCATTTGCCACTAATGCAGAAAACTCTCCTAAAGAATGGCCAGCTACCATTTCTGGCTGAAAATCAGGATGAACCAAAGCATTTATTACAGAATGAAGAAAAACTGCAGGTTGAGTAACCTTCGTTTCCTTTAGTTCTTCTGCTGTTCCTTCAAACATTATTTTAGTGATGTCAAAACCCAATATTTCATTTGCTTTGTCAAATAGTTTTTTGGCTTCAACATTATTTTCATATAGATCTTTCCCCATTCCAGGATATTGGGCACCTTGACCCGGAAATACATAAGCTTTCATAAGATATTTTTTTAATTGAAAAATTCGTATTTTTAATATTGTGGCAAGTTATAAACTTTTCCAAAGTTTGAACAAATAAATACTTAATGAAACTTTATATCTTTTATGCCTAAAGCTTAACATAATTTTGGAAAAGTTAGCATCAAGTTTATGGTAGAGATTAAAAACTTGGGAGGCTTAATCCATTTCTAAGAATCTATTTTTGATATCTTCAGTTGGCATTCTGCAGCTATCTCTTTTACCAAACCATTTGTAGCGATTTTTTGCAATAAAATCATATATAAAATCTCTGATGAATTTTGGGATGATGATCAACACATATAAACCTTTCCAAGCGCCATCTAAATGACGAGCAACTTTTAAGGCAGCAGTACTTTTTGAATGTAGCTGGTCACCTTCCCAAAGAATGATGCTATCAGTGTTTTTTATTACTGATTCTGGGATGTATTTTTTGCTTATTTTAGATTGCAAAGGAGCAAATTTGAAGTATGCTTTTTTATCTCTGTCAATTATGAAATTGATGGCACCATTGCATAAATTACAGACTCCATCGAAGAATATGATTGGTTTTTGTTCTCCCAATTATCTTATGATTTGAACATAGCCTTTATACCTTTTTTCTTTGTTTTCAGGTCTTAACATATCAAAAGTAACGATAGCTTCAAAGAAATAGGTAGCTGATGGCAATGGTTCTCCATTGAAATTTGTTCCATCCCAATTAATATATAAGCCATTTTCTCCACCACTTTCGTAAGTATAAACTTGCTTTCCATATCTATTGAAGACATTAAAGACGATCTTTTCTAAAAATCTAGGGCATTTATCTAATGGTATTGAGCCAGGTTCATTAGGTCTCTGATAGAAAGGAGTGAAATAGTCATTTTTTCCATCATCATTTGGCGTGAATACATTTGGAAATTGAATATTAGGACAGTTTTCTTTACAGAAAACCTCTGAAAATTCACTTCTATTTTCTGATTGATCAACGGCTCTTATGGTATAGCATCCGGCAAATTCAGGAAGGTTATCATGTATAAAGAAAGTATCGCGAGTTGTCCCGATTAGTTCAAACTCACTTTCTAACTCATTTTTAAAGAATACTTCATAGTAACTGATCTGACTATCGCAGCTGTCCGATAAATCAGACTCCCAAAATAGTTCATTTTGAAACTGGTCAAATTCACAATCTTTATCTGCTAGGAATTCTAAACATCTGTCAGGAGAATCAAGCAAAAATCCTACGTCAAATGGAGGGCATGGATCCACTTGATCATCAGGCATGGCGCATAAAACCTGAGAATCATTTAATAAAGGTTCAAAAATATCTTCATTTCCATAACCACCGGAGGTTGTTACATAATAGCAATATTCCTCCGTATTGGATAAGTTTTGATCATTTACTTGTCCGCTGTCTAAGTATTGAAACCCATCTTGCGTTACGTCAACTGAGTCAATTAAAACTAATTGATCAGGATCCGAATTTACTTTATTTCTATAAATGTAATGATACGGGTGATCTTGGTTAGTATTTGACCAAGGTACATCAGCAGACCATCTTAATCTGATAGATTCAAATAATCCAACTGAAGACAACCGTACAGTTGAAGCTTGAGCAGATATTTCTATAAGATTTTCCTCATTAACTTGATCACTTGCTAAATATAATTCTAATTGATAATCGTAAGAGTTTTCTAATGTATTTAGACCTGAATCTATAAATGTAGTATCATCTGTTACTGTTCCAACTTCTTCAAAATTATCTCCAGAACTTCTCAAAATCTTATATTGGTAGGGTGGAGGATATTGAGCAATATCTATTTCGAAAGGTGGTAACCAGCTTAAAGTGACTTCTCCATTTTCATCATCGGTTTGGTCAACAGTAACATTAGTAATAATCGGGCCAGTAGCATTAATTTTCTGACATACTTCTTCAGAGGCATAACTCACACCTCCTTTAGGTAATTCGAATACAGCCACTACTCTATAACAATAAGTGGCTCCAAAATCCAAACCACGTCCGGCATTATTATCTAAAAAAGAATTTTGAGCAACTGGAACAGCGCCAATTAATTCGTATCCACCATTTTCTGGGATTCCAATTTCACAATTTTCAGGTTCGAAATCAAAACTATCTACTCTTCTGTATACTTGTACCACTTCAGCATCACCACAATTATATTGATCCCAACTGATTTCAATGGAACGTTGAGGCTTACTTTCTGCTACTACATTTTTTGGAGACGGAGGAACAACTGTAACGCTCCAAGTCTCAAATGCAGTTAGGCGCAATCCTGGGCCATTATCAGTGGCTTTAAACCTAACTAGATATGGATCTTCTCTGATATGCGAACAATCTGTTTGCCAAGAAAACGTAGCTTGGGTAGGTGATTCACCAAAAACAGCAGGGTCTGGAGAGAGTGTTGCTGGAGGATCTAAGATAAAAGGTCCACCAAAACCTTCAATTTTCACTAAGGATTCAGGGTTAGGGTCAGTAGCAAAAATGGTGGCCTCTAATAAAGCACCAGCTTCTATACAAGTATCTAAAGGAACCTGAATTTCCGGTGGGTCATTATCAGTTTCATCTACAATAATTTGCATATCACGGGTTACGCTTCCTAAAAATTGCCATTCTCCACCAATCTTACGCCATTCTTCTGCAATAAATGCTACATTGAATTCGCCTTTAATTCCTGGAGCATCCCATATCAAATCCCCCAAAACTTCATCTAATGTTAATGTTGCTGGTCCAGTTTGTTGGCTGTTTTGCCCACCAGCTGCTATTTCAGGCGATCTGAAATTAGGTACGTTCACGCCCTGTCTGCTTTGAGGAGTCACCATTTTGAAAGCTATACTATCACCGTTTATATCAAAAGCACCCGGATTGTGGTAAAACAGAACACCCACAGCGCCCTTGTCCACTGGTGGGATTAGAAAAACAGGAGTGCTATTACAACCAAAAAATGGGTCGATTCTAATGGTAGTTTCGACATAAAAGGAAACAGAACCAGAATTACTCATATTTATAATTCCTACATTTCGGAAATCTTCAACATAAGAAACCGTATAGTCGCCATTTGAATCATAAGTATATCTAAATTTAAATTCTACTAATTCTATTTCATCATCGATAATTTCTTTTCGAGTGAATCCATCCGGATTGAGCATAATAGATTCACCATTACCATAATGAAATTCACCATTTCCAAAAAGAATGTCTGAACCAGTATCTCGGTAAGCAGTTAAGGTGAACTCATATTCAAGACCACTACAACCTAGGCGCCTTGCAGTAATTTCTCCAGCCCTGATGTGAGTTCCGAAGGAATCACTCAATCCAAAGATTATCAATGATATAATGAGGAATATTTTTTTCACATGTAGCCTTTTATTGCGAAAATTAAAACGTTAATTTAGGAAAATATGTTCTGAATCCACTAAAACATTTAGTTTTCACAAAATATTTACAGAAACTTCCAAAGTAAGCATTATTATTTAGAATTGTTTAAAATAGAAAACACAATTGTTTTCTAAGTGTTCCAAATGTAACTTTGAGACGAACATTTTATTATAAACCCATTAATTAAAATAAAATATATGAGTTGGCTTTCTGACACTTTAACGAGTACAATCGGTAGGAAATTGGTGATGTCACTTACCGGTCTTTTTTTAATTATTTTTTTGGTCGTCCATTTAGCAGGGAATTTTCAGTTACTGGCTGATGATGGTGGATTGGCATTTAATGCTTATGCAAAATTCATGACCTCTAATCCAATCATTAAAACTACATCCTATGGATTGTATGCATTCATATTAATCCATATTATCATGTCAATTGCTTTAGCAGTTAAGAACAAAAAAGCAAGGCCTGTTGGTTATGATAAAGTGAAAGGTTCTGCCAATAGCTCTTTCTCTTCAAGAAACATGGGCATTTTAGGTTTCATTATTTTTGTTTTTTTAGTGATACATATGAGAGGTTTTTGGTATGAAATGCACTGGGGATCTATTCAATTAGATAGCGCTGGAAACAAAGACCTATACTCAGTTGTTAATGCTGCATTCAATCAATGGTGGTATGTTGTACTTTATGTTGTGTGTATGGCAGGATTAGCGTTTCACTTGTCACATGGATTTTCTAGCGCATTTCAAACGTTGGGGATAAACCATAAAAAATATACACCATTCATTAAAAAATTAGGAATCGTTTATGCAATCCTTATTCCGGCTGCATTTGCAAGTATTCCATTAATCATGTTTTTCAATAGTTAAGGATAATTACTATACTATGAATTTAGAATCAAAAATACCTGAAGGTCCATTAGCAGAGAAATGGACGAATCATAAATTTAACGTAAAGCTGGTGAATCCAGCTAACAAACGTAAATACGATGTAATTGTAGTAGGAACTGGTTTAGCAGGGGCTTCTGCTTCAGCGTCTTTGGCCGAACTTGGATATAATGTAAAAGCTTTTTGCTTTCAAGACAGCCCTAGAAGAGCACACTCCATTGCTGCGCAAGGTGGTATCAATGCTGCTAAAAACTATCAGAATGACGGTGATAGTATTCATCGCTTGTTTTATGATACCATTAAAGGTGGCGATTACCGCTCAAGAGAAGCTAATGTTTACCGATTAGCTGAAGTAAGTGTTAACATCATTGACCAATGTGTGGCACAAGGTGTTCCTTTTGCAAGAGAGTATGGTGGATTGTTAGCCAACCGTTCTTTTGGTGGGGCACAAGTATCGCGTACATTTTACGCTCGTGGTCAGACTGGACAGCAATTATTATTGGGTGCCTACAGTGCACTAAGCCGTCAGGTAGCTAATGGTAAAGTTGAGCTTTTCCCTAGAACTGAGATGTTGGATTTAGTGATGGTAGATGGAAAAGCTAGAGGAATTGTTACGCGTAATTTAGTAACGGGTAAAATCGAATCGCATAGCGCACATGCAGTTGTTTTGGCTTCTGGTGGATACGGAAACGTATTCTACTTGTCAACCAACGCAATGGGTTCAAACGTTACCGCTGCTTGGAGAGCGCATAAAAAAGGTGCTTTGATGGCGAATCCATGTTACACTCAAATTCACCCAACTTGTATTCCAGTTAGTGGCGATCACCAATCTAAACTGACTTTGATGTCAGAATCATTAAGAAATGATGGTCGAGTTTGGGTGCCTAAAACAAAAGAATTAGCTGAGAAAATAAGAAATAAAGAAATTCATCCAAATGATTTGAGCGAGGATGAAAGAGATTATTATTTAGAGACTAAATATCCGGCATTTGGTAACTTGGTTCCTCGTGATGTGGCTTCAAGAAATGCTAAATATGTTTGTGATGAAGGTAGAGGAGTAAATTCATCTGGAAAAGCAGTTTATCTTGATTTCAGAGATGCTATCAATAGAGATGGAGAAGATACCATCGCTGGAAAATATGGAAACTTGTTTGATATGTACAAGCAAATTACAGGAAGTAATCCTTATAAAGAGCCGATGATGATTTATCCAGCTGTGCATTACACAATGGGTGGTCTCTGGGTAGATTATAATTTAAAAACCAATGTTGATGGTTTGTATGCTACTGGAGAATCAAACTTCTCAGATCATGGAGCAAACAGATTAGGAGCAAGTGCATTGATGCAAGGTTTGGCAGATGGCTACTTTGTTCTTCCATACACTATAGGAAATTACTTAGCTGGAGAGAAATACGAAAAAATCGGAACTGATCACGAAGCTTTCAAGCAAGCAGAGAAAGCCGTGAAGGATAATATCGATAAACTCCTTTCTATCAAAGGAACAAAATCAGTTGACCAATACCACAAGGAATTAGGAAAAATCATGTGGGATTATTGTGGGATGTCTAGAACTGGTGAAGGATTGAAAAAAGCCAAAGAAATGGTGAGAGAACTTAGAGCTGATTTCTGGAAGAATGTAAAAGTTTTAGGTTCTAATGAGGAATTCAATAGTTTATTAGAAAAGGCGTCAAGAGTAGCTGATTTCTTAGAATTAGGTGAGCTAATGATTGATGATGCTCTTAATAGAGAAGAATCTTGCGGAGGTCACTTCCGAGAGGAGCATCAGACCCCAGAAGGTGAAGCAAAACGTAATGATGAAGATTTTGCTTATGTCGCTGCATGGGAATTTACTGGTCCTGAACAAGCAGAAAAGCTTCATAAAGAGCAATTGATATTTGAAAATGTGAAACTGACACAAAGAAGTTATAAATAAGCCTTAGGTCATCAAAAATATTTAATTATGAAATTCACTTTAAAAATCTGGAGACAGAAAAATAATCAAGATAAAGGAGCATTTAAATCATACGAATTAGATGGTGTGTCATCAGATATGTCATTCTTAGAAATGATTGATGTTTTGAATGAACAATTAATCGATAAGGATGAAGATCCAGTGCATTTCGATCACGATTGTCGTGAAGGAATTTGCGGAATGTGCAGTATGTACATCAACGGAGAACCCCATGGTCCATTAAGAGGAGTAACTACTTGTCAATTGCACATGCGAAGCTTCCAAGATGGAGAAACCATTACAATCGAGCCATGGAGAGCAAAAGCTTTTCCTATAGTAAAGGATTTAGCGGTTGACAGAAGTGCATTCGATAGAGTGATTCAAGCAGGTGGTTATGTTAGCGTTAACACTGGTGGAACTCCTGATGCAAACGAAATTCCAATTCCTAAAGCAGTAGCAGATGAAGCATTTGATGCAGCTACTTGTATTGGATGTGGAGCTTGTGTTGCAGCTTGCAAAAATGCTTCGGCTATGTTGTTTGTGAGTGCAAAAGTTTCACAACTTTCAATGTTGCCACAAGGTAAGGTAGAAAGTGCTGAAAGAGCTCAAAAAATGGTAGCTCAAATGGATGCCGAAGGTTTTGGAGCTTGTACTAATACGGGTGCTTGTTCCGCTGAATGTCCAAAAGGCATCGATTTATCTAATATCGCGAGAATGAATAGAGAATACCTTGGAGCAAAAGTAGGTTCACAGAGTTAAATGTTTTTAAAAATATAGTAAAAAGGGCTTCGGCCCTTTTTTTATTCTACAATTTCAATAAGATAATTCATATTAGTCTAAAGGACTACAAATTTCACCAATTGTTAAATTTTTTGTAGTTTAAGATTTCGTTGAAGTAATCAATTTTAATCTGACTTTCTACCAGATGCACATTATAGATCTTTCAATTTTTATTATTTATATGTTGGCCATGCTAGGAGTAGGGTATTATTTCCTTCGCTCCAACAAAGGCTTGGATGATTATTATGTGGGCGGAAGAAAAATGACCAGTTGGCATATTGGTTTAAGTGTGGTAGCTACCGATGTTGGTGGAGGTTTTTCAATTGGATTGGGAGGTCTGGGATTTACCATGGGACTTTCCGGTTCTTGGATGCTTTTTACCGGTTTAATTGGTGCTTGGTTAGCTGCTGTATTTTTAATTCCTGTTGTGAGAGGAAATAAAGCATTTGATAAATTTCATACCATGCCGCAGCTATTTGCCTATTTTTTTGATAAGAAAACTGCTTTAGTAGCAGCTTTAATATCTGCAATTGGTTATTTAGGTTTTACCAGTTCTCAGATTCTAGCAGGTGCAAAACTAGCTTCAGGCACTTTTCCCGAACTTGGTACTAATCAGGCTCTGATAATTATGGGAGTAATAGCCGTAGTTTATACCGTCATGGGCGGAATAAAAGCAGTGATTTATACAGATACCATTCAATGGATAATTTTACTGAGCGGACTAATATTTATCGGTATTCCACTTTCCTACAATGCAGTTGGAGGATGGTCAGCTATCAAGGAAACGCTTGATCCTGAAATGTTATCCCTAACCAATATCAGCTGGCAAGATATAGTGTATTGGATAGTGACCATTATTCCTATTTGGTTTGTTGGGATGACCTTGTATCAAAGAATTTATGCTAGCAAAGATGTGAAAACAGCCAAAAAAGCATGGTATATCGCAGGAGTTTTTGAGTGGCCCATCATGGCTTTTATGGGAGTCGCACTTGGTCTTTTGGCTAGAGTAGCCGCTGACCAAGGGATGTTTGCAAGTCTTGGGCCAGAGAATATTGCCCAAGCTGATCCTGAAAAAGGCTTGCCCATGATGCTGGCTACCGTTTTACCAGTAGGGCTTTTAGGACTGATGATGTCAGCCTATTTTTCAGCTATACTTTCTACTGCGGATAGTTGCCTGATGGCTTCATCTGGAAATTTCGTATCTGATTTCATTAAAAAATTTACAAACCGATTCAATACTGATAAAAAAGAGTTAAGGCTATCTCAAATAGTTACTTTAATAGTTGGAGCAGTTGCCCTTTTGCTGGCTAGTGCCATGGAGAATGTCTTGAGCCTAATGCTTTATAGTTATGCTTTTATGGTGTCAGGTTTGTTTGTTCCCATTTTAGGCGGATTATTTTGGAAGAAAAGTAATAATAACGCTGCATTTATGGCCATGATAGCCGGTGGATTTACTACCGCATTATTACAAGCGAATAAAATAACCTTCGGAGCTGCAACTAAAATGCCTGAATTACGAACATTTATAGATGAAGCAAGGTCAAAAGTTGAATTTACAGGTATAAATCTAGAAAATATGACACCAGGGCAAGTGGTAGAATCAATCAACAAAATGCAAATAATTGATCTCCCATTTACTGAGTTTCTATTTAAATTACCGCTAGGATTAGACCCTAACGTATTTGGAATCTTACTTTCAGCTATAATTTTTGTAACTTACTCTCTAATATATCCTAAAAACAAATAATTACATGGAATATCAAACACTTATTTCAATAGACTCAGCTACAACTTTACAAAAGAATGAGATTGCAGATTTTCTGCATACTCATCTCGATGAATTTGGAGATTCTAAAGATGACATCATGAAATGCTTGGATTACGCCCTCAGTTCATTTGGTCATCAAGGAGGGTTTGTAGTATTGGCTAGAGAAGGTGGAAGTATTAAAGGAACAGTAGTTGTCAACCAAACGGGTATGTCTGGTTATATTCCGGAGAATATTTTGGTGTATATTGCAGTTCATTCTGATCAGAGGGGAAAGGGTGTAGGAAAAGAATTAATGAAGAAAGCAATAAATACTGCAAAGGGAGATATTGCACTACATGTAGAACCAGAAAATCCTGCTAGATTCTTATACGAAAAATTAGGCTTCACCAATAAGTATTTGGAAATGAGGTTAAAAAAATAATCATGGCATTTTTAAAATTATACAAAGATAAATTAAAACATAACTTTGATTTTTTACATAAACTTTTTACTGATAATAACTTAGATTGGGGAGCAGTTACCAAGCTTTTTTGCGGTAATGAACTTTATTTAAGAGAAGTTATAAATTTAGGTTTTAGGGAAATTCACGATTCCAGAATTGGTAATCTTCAGAAAGTAAAAAACATTGATCCTACTGTAAAAACCTGTTATATCAAACCACCAGCTAAGAGAAGTATTCCTGATATTGTGCGTTATGCTGATATGAGTATGAATACAGAATATTATACCCTAAAACTTCTTTCTGATGAGGCAGTAAGGCAAAATAAAACGCATAAAGTCATCATTATGGTTGAAACCGGTGACTTGAGAGAAGGCGTGATGGGGGATCATTTAATTGATTTTTATGCTAAAGTTTTTGAGTTGCCCAATATCCAAATAGAAGGAATAGGTACTAACTTGAACTGCTTGCATGGTGTAATGCCATCGCAAGATAAACTCATTCAATTAAGTCTATACAAGCAGATAATAGAATTAAAATTCAATAGAAAACTGCCTTTAGTATCTGGTGGTACATCCGTAACCATTCCATTAATTATGAATAAGCAAATCCCTACTGGTGTTAATCACTTCAGGATAGGGGAAACGCTTTATTTTGGCGCAAACCTTTTTGATGAAACTACAATTGAAGGAATGCATGATGATTGTTTAGAGCTTTTTACAGAAATCATTGAGATCACTGAAAAGCCTAAAGTACCAATGGGAAAGATGGCGGCCAATCCACAAGGAGAAACTACTGTGATTGATGAATCATTATATGGTGAAACGAGTTACAGAGCCATATTGGATATTGGGGTTTTAGATATTGACCCTAAATACCTGATCTTAGAAGGATATGATTTTGAAATTGTAGGTTCTAGTTCCGATATGATTGTGATTGATTTAGGCGATAATCCTGAAAAGCGAAAAGTTGGAGATTTGATTAACTTCAAGGTGAAATATATGGGAGCCTTGGGGATTTTAAATTCCAATTATATTGAAAAAACTGTAGAATAAGTTTTAAACTATTTATTATGGATTTAAAGCTTGATGAAAATGAGCTTATAGAATTAAGGCATCAATTACATGCCAATGCAGAAGTTTCCAATCAAGAAGAGAAAACTGCAAAAATAATTGTTGAGTTTCTGAAAAAATTTGAACCTGACCAAATTTGGAAAAATGTCGGAGGTCATGGTGTTATTGCACTTTTCAAAGGAAAGGAAGAGGGAGTGAATATTGGATTTCGTGCAGATTTGGACGCCCTTCATATTGCTGAAACAATAGAATTAGAATACGCCTCTAAAACGCCACATACTGCTCATAAATGTGGTCATGATGGGCATATGACCATGGTGGCTGGTATTGCTGCTTATCTTAAAGATAATCCCGTAAAAAAGGGGGATGTATATTTGGTTTTCCAGCCAGCGGAAGAAACGGGAGAAGGAGCAGCAAGAATCAATAAAGGCTTAAAAGAATTAGATATCCATTTAGATTATCTGTTCGGTCTTCATAATATAGTAGGCTACCCTAAAGGACAAATTCTCACTAAAAAAGGCACTTTTGCAGCAGCCTCAAGAGGCATGGTGATTAAATTGTTTGGCAAAACCAGTCATGCGGCAGAGCCTGAATATGGCATTAGCCCGGTGACGGCAATAGCGGAAATTACCACTCAAATGTCTGTTATCCATATCACAAATCCCTTTTCAGATTTAACCTTGGCTACAGTTATCCATTCACAATTAGGAGAAATTGCATTTGGTACTTCTCCTGGTTATGGCGAAGTCAGGATAACCCTAAGAGCCATGAAAGATGAGGATATGCAAAAGCTCATTGATATTGCAGAAAATTTGGTAGCTGTTCAAGCAAAAACAGAACAAGTGGAATTTGAGATTTCTTATACAGAAACCTTTCCTGCTACTGAAAATACAGAAGAAGCATATCAAATCATGGAAAAAGCAGCAGAGATAGCTAAAGCTGATTTTAAGGAGCTAGAAAAGCCATTTAAGTGGAGTGAAGATTTTGGCCAATATAAACTTCAGATGAAGACCGGCTTCTTTGGAATCGGTGCTGGAGAAGATACCCCTCATCTTCACGATGAGACTTATGACTTTCCAGATGATATTTTGCTATCAGGAATTAATTTGTATGCAGGGCTTATGAAGTATTTTAAGCTAAATTAATTCGATCATTCAATACCTCATCATTTCCAACTATTATGAACCAAAACATATTTAGTACTTCTACCATTACTTTGAGCAAAAGTGCAGTTCGGCAGAATGTTCGTTTTGTTAAACAGAAATTGGCAGATAATGTATTACTCTCTGCTGTTTTGAAAGGCAATGCTTATGGACATGGAATTAAAGAGATGGTTCTTCTTTTTGAATCAGCTGGGGTAAAGCATCTCTCCGTATTTTCCACTCATGAGGCAGAGCAAGTTTGCCAAGTAAAGAAAAAAACCACTGAAGTTATGATTATGGGGTGGATGGAAGATGAAGAAACTGAGTGGGCCATTCAAAATGAGGTAGAATTTTATGTCTTTGAAATAGGAAGGTTGGAAGCCGCTATTCATTTTGCTAAAAAGCTAGGTAAAAAAGCAAAGCTTCATGTGGAGGTAGAAACCGGAATGAATCGGACAGGTTTTGAAGAAGAGCACTTGGAGGAGGTGATGGCTTTATTGAAAGAAAATGAAGAATATATTTCCTTTGTAGGATTGTGCACGCATTATGCTGGAGCCGAAAGCATTACAAACTACATTAGAGTAGTGGATCAAATTAAAAAGTACAAAAAAATCTGCGACTTATTTGAGGTAAATAACTTAGTTCCAAAAAGAAAACATACAGCTTGCTCTGCTGCTGCCATGACTTATCCTGAAACACAGATGGACATGGTCAGAATTGGTATTTTATTATATGGGTTTTGGCCAAGTCAAGAAACTTTTATTGCCTACCAAAGGAGCAATGGACATGGTCAAGATGGCTTAGACCGAAGAGTGAAGCACCCACTTAAAAGGGTGATTAGTTGGAGAAGTAAAATTATGTCCGTAAAGGAAGTACCTGTAGGCGAATTCATTGGCTACGGAACAAGCTATCAAGCACCCAAGAAAATGAAAATCGCTACAGTTCCCGTTGGCTATGCTTATGGATTTGCCCGTTCATTAAGCAATCAAGGTAGGGTAATAGTGAATGGCAAAAGAGTAGCGGTTATTGGTACAGTCAATATGAATTTGATGATCATCAATGTAACAGAATGCAAAAATGTAGGAAAAGGGGATGAAGTGATTATGATAGGCAGTAGCAGAAAGGTTGATGTTTCGGTTGCCAGCTTTGGAGAGCTAAGTAATCAGCTGAATTATGAACTTTTGAGTAGATTGCCTATGGATATCCCGAGGAGGGTGGTAATTTGATCATAAAACTTACGAATCTACAGAAAGTCTTCCTAATTTTAGGGCGAAATAAATTAATGATGAAAAGAATAACCCTGTTTTCAATATTTGCCATTTTTCAGTTTTCACTTTTTGCTCAAATGTTCGATAATGTATCCGTTCAATCGAATTCAAGGAAAGCGAATAACAGTAGAATTCAGCATTTAAGCCTTACCAGTTATTATGATGCATCAGGTAAAATGGTAGCGATTTATGAAAAACCCAATAATTTGGTCATTATAAATGATGAAAAGGGTAGAGTCGCCATCTATGACACAGATAATAACACCGTTGTAGAAGCTAATAATCCATACTATAGCAGCAGGACAAATGAATTATATTATTTTATTAATAACAAAAAATATGATTTAGGACTTTCCGAGATAGGATTTAAAATGCAGGATAGTAAAATGGAAGAAGGACTAATTGTTACTGAATGGATTCCGCCAGTAGATGGGATGAAGTACTTTTCTTTCATAAAAATGGTTCATGATGGTGATAATCCTATTTATTTGGAGTACAGGAATCAGGATGATGAGATCATAAAAAAAGTATATTATTATAATTATGAGTATTTTAACCGTTTGGAAATACCTACTGCTGTTACTACCATAGATTTTGCTTCGGAAAGTGATAGTACGGTTACAAAAACTACTTATAGCAATTTAGAATTTGATAATGAGGAGAATAAAGAAAAATTGAATTATAACATCCCTTCCAATGCAAAAACCATTAATTAATTTCTTCATCATTTTCATTTGTATAACTCTATCTCTTGATTCATTTGGACAATCTGATCAAGAAATTCTTTTAAAAGATTCATCCTCAGATCAAATTGAATTTGTTTTAGAAAAGCCAGATAGAAAATTTATTCAAAAAATAAATCCCTTCTACTGGGCATATACTGGTATGACAAACTTTTATCAGCGTAATATTAGTGTGCAAATTGCTGCAAACTGCATTTTTGAAGAGACATGTTCAAGATTCAGTCGAAAACTTGTGGATGAAAAAGGGATCTTTGCAGGAATAGTATTGTCATTAGATCGTATATCTAGATGTAATAAAGTAACACTTGCTGAAACTAGTCCATTGCGTTTTACTAAGGATAGTAAGATAACTGAAAATATAGATGAATATAATTTTTAGATTAGTAGCAACTTTATTTATTACATTTTCAATCCATACGGTTACGGCTCAATCCCAAGAAGATGATTTTATAGAATATTTATCAATGTCGTTTAGTTAAGGTTATAATCTCTTGTAATTCATTGAATAAGGCTTTTTTGGTTTTTTTGGTCTAGGTTCAGACCTATCTGGTCTGACTATTTCTCTTGTTTTGTAAACAATTTCATCAAAAGTTTCGAGGCTTTCATTAAACTTTCTTTTTAAAAACATTGGAATTGCCATGTGTGGTTA
>Ga0076930_100236_pt1 | contig 68552 bp, 62 predicted proteins | sample HotLakConsoUCCRE_FD_71149 | JGI IMG/M metagenome (GOLD analysis project Ga0076930, IMG submission 71149) | Hypersaline microbial mat communities from Hot Lake, Washington, USA - Hot Lake Consortium UCC-RE (version 3) (version 3) ...
TTACATTCTCGCTGGCTTTTCACCCCGACCCCTCTTGGCTGGTGAGATATCCGGGCTAACAACGATCCTATTCAGACCAGTCTGTTTGAGTATCAGCCTGATGAAGATTTTAATGACATGGAAAAAGCGATCGCTGTCTATTTGGATGGGCAAGAAAAACTGCTCTGGTGGTATCGCAATATTTCTAGAAAGGATTATGGGATTCAAGGATATAAACGCTCGAAAATGTATGCTGACTTTATTGCAGCAGAAATAGACTTAGAAAATCCTGATGACTGTGCAACTGTGTATGTTATTGAGAGTAAGGGACTTCACCTCAAGAATGAAGATACGCAGTACAAGCAATCAATTTTTGATATCTGTAATGAGCTAGGTCAACAGATGCAGTGGCGAGATCTTAAACAAGAATTTTTTGGTTCTAAAATTGAATTTAAGATAATCTTCGAGGATGAATGGCAGCAACGTATCAATGAGATGTTTGCGATTTAGGAAAGAGAGCGGTTTCGGTGCTGGTATCAAAGAGGTGAATTTGGTTGGGGGCGATCGCGATATTCCCTCAGACTGAGTATCCTGTAGGTAGTCTCAAATGCTTGGGGAAGGCACTTGCGATGGAAGAAATGGAACTTTATCGGCGGTTGGCCGCTTTGGAAAGGCGCGTCAATAAGTTAGAAGCCGGCATGCAAGAGCTTGATCATGTCGTCGATCCGCAGGGATGGATTGGTGAAGCGTTTCACGTTATGGAAACGCACATGGACACCAAGTTCCAAGCGATGGATGCCAAGTTTAAGGAAATGGATGCCAAGCTGGATGTGATTTTGAGACATATCACTGGGATGGACTCGCAGGACAGCGATACATCAGCGCCATAGCCCTTCTGGCCAGATGGGTACGCATCGATGATCGATGTCGTGTCTGTTCAAGTTTTGTAGAGGCGCGATCGCCCTCTTCTCGCCACCGCTTATGGGCCTGTGCTGGGAAACAGGGCGGTTTCCGATCGCGCGTCAAAGAGGTGAATTTTGTCGGGGGCGATCGCTAACCACAGTTCTTCCCCAATCTCGAAGGCGCGATCGGGTTCGACACGAACTTGCAGCAGGTCTTGACCGAACTGCACCGCCAGGTACGTTTCGCTGCCGAGGGCTTCGATGCGCTTGACGGTGACCTGTAAGTTTTTGGGAGCGGGCGAGCTGAGGCTCAGGTGTTCGGGGCGGATGCCAAGGATGGCGGGTTGTCCGTCGTAGTCCCGTAATGTGGCTTCCCACTCGCCAGGGAGGGTGAGGCGAAAGTCGGGATGGGTGACCAGCAGCGGGGCATTGATTTGCACCGGCAAAAAGTTCATGGGCGGCGACCCAATGAAGGCGGCGACAAAGCGGTTGGCGGGGCGGCGATAGAGTTCCAGCGGGGTGGCGACCTGCTGAATTTGTCCAGCATTCATCACGGCGATGCGATCGCCCATGGTCATCGCTTCGATCTGGTCGTGGGTGACGTAGATGGTGGTGATGCCCAGTTGGCGTTGCAGGTTGACGATTTGGGCGCGGGTTTCCATGCGGAGTTTGGCGTCCAGGTTCGACAGGGGCTCGTCCATGAGGAAGACTTGGGGGTTGCGGGCGATCGCCCGGCCTAGGGCCACCCGCTGCTTTTGGCCGCCGGAAAGCTGCCGGGGCAAGCGATTCAGCAGGCCATCGATTTGCAGCATGTGGGCGACGGCGCGCACCCGCTGGTCGATCAGCTTATCGGCGGGGGCCAAATACCGCAGCCCTTTGGGAAAGCGGCGGGTGGCACCGGAGAGCAGGGTTTGCCAGCGGGTGCGATCCGCTAGGGCTTGTTGCAGTCGTTGGTTGGCGTCGAGTGCCGCATTGGTTCCCGGCGAATCGGTCGGTGCGGCCAGCAGTTGAGCGCGGCTGCCGCCCATGCGCCGCAGCCCGAAAGCCAGATTGTCGTAAACGGTGAGGTGCGGATACAGGGCATAGCTCTGGAACACCATGGCGATGTCCCGCTGCTTGGGGGGCAGTTGGTTGACCTGGCGATCGCCCACCCAGATATTCCCTGCCGTGATTTCTTCCAGCCCGGAAATCAGGCGCAGCAGGGTACTTTTGCCACAACCGGAGGGGCCGACAAGCACCATAAATTCGCCGTCTTGCACCTTGAGGTTAATCCGTCGCAGCACGGCTTGATCAACGGCGACTTGATCGGGGCCGACGGTGGACTGTGGCTGTCCTTGTCCGACAAAGGTTTTGTACAGATTTTCCAGGACAACTTGGGCCACGACCGATGGTTCCTCAGCAAAAAGGGGGACTGCACAGGGACGAGAGTGATCTTGTCCCTGCCAGGGTTTGAGTGTTTGGGGTTACTGACAGCGACGCGGTGTTACTCCTCAGAATCGTCGTCACCAGTTTCGCCATTGGCCCCATTATCAATCAACGAGGTCAGGGTAACGGTCTCAATTTTTTCACCTTTGGCAAATTTACCCAATCGGTAGGCCGTGGGCGTGTCACGTCCCTGACGGGGAATGGCGTCGATGGGAATCTGGGCGCTGCGAGCGTTGGAGGTGATCACTGTGATTTCGCCACCAGGGGGACTGGGGGCGATCGCCACCAGGTCGTCCGTTTTTTGCTTAAACAAGAACGCCTGGGTGCCGATGCCGCCCCGCGCCCCGCGGTGAATACCCGAGATGGGGAGCCGCTTGGCAAAGCCAGCGGTTGAAACCATGAGCACACAATCGTTTTGGTTTTGAATACGGACACAGCCGACGATGCTTTCCTGTTTGCGGAGGCGCAGAGCTTGCGGTCCCTGGGCGGTACGCCCCATCAGGGGCAGGTTTTCGTCATCGATGATAAAACGAATCAGTCGCCCCCCGGACGTGGCGATCGCGAGTTCTTCGTCCGCTCTGGCTAACGTGATGAAGGCCAGGTCGTCGCCTTTTTTGAGCTTGACGGCGGTGAGGCCGCGCCCCGTCAAGTTTTGGAATTCGGCCAGGGGCACCCGCTTGATTTTGCCCTGGCGAGTCAAGAGCACCAGGTCGTGGGTAAGCCCGTCTTCAGTGAGGACAAGGTGGGTGGCGATCGCTTCGGGAGTGGTCCCCGCCGAACTGGGCAGCAAATTCACCAGGGGCACGCCCTTCGACTGCCGTGACGTTGGGGAAATGTCGCCAACGGTCAGGGTAAACGCCTTGCCGTCGCGGGTCAGCACCAGTAGTTGTTGGGCGGTATTCGCCGTTTCCGTCTGCAGGGTGGGATCTTCGGCTTCCTGGAACTCCTGGGCGTCGGCGTCGGGTTGTCGGGCCTGCCGCCGCTGGTACGCCTTGGTCGAAGAGCGCCGCACATAGCCCTTTTGGCTAAATTCCAGCACCACATCTTCTTCTTTGTGCTCCGCCAGAATTTCCGCCAGTTGCTCTGACTCTTCCTGGCGTTCCGCCTCGGTTTGAATGCGGGTCCGGCGCTCGTCGCCAAATTTTTTCTTCAGCGATCGCAACTCTTTTTTCAACGCTTTGAGCAGTTCATTGCGATCGTTCAGCAGCCGCAGCAGTTCGTCGCGGTAGCCGGTGAGTTCATTGTATTCGTCCTGCAGGTTCTGCCGCTCTAGCCCCGTGAGCCGTCGCAAGGGCATCGCGAGAATGGCATCGGCCTGGCGATCGCTCAGCTCAAAGGCTTCCCGCAAGGACACTTTGGCGGTGGTGCCGTCCGGCGCATGGCGCAAAATGTCGATGAGCTGATCCAGGTTTTCCAGGGCGCGCATCAGCCCTTCGACGACGTGCAAACGGGTTTCAGTTTTTTCCAGATCGTGGCGATATTGTCGGGTAAGCGTCTGTTCCCGAAAGTCGAGAAAAGCTTGCAGGATCTCGCGCAGCGATAGCTGACGCGGTTGTCCATCATTGAGCGCTAGCATAATCGCCCCAAAATTATGCTGGAGCTGAGTTTGGCGATATAACGCACTTAGGACGACTTCAGGTTGGGTTTCGCGTTTGAGTTCGATGACCACGCGCATGCCGTCGCGATCGCTTTCGTCACGAATGTCGGCGATCCCGTCGAGGCGACCGTTGTTCACCAGATCGGCGACTTTCTCAATCCATCCGGCTTTGTTGACCTGATAGGGCAGCTCCGTCACGATGATCGCCGTCCGCCGCTGCCGTCCCCGTCCGGGCCGCACTTCTTCTAGCTGCGTGATCCCCCGCACGGGAATGCTGCCCCGCCCGGTGCGATAGGCATCCTCCACCCCCTGGGTATCAATGATTTGCCCCCCGGTGGGAAAGTCGGGGCCGGGGATCAGTTCCAAGAGCCGCTCGTCGGACAGGGTGGGGCGATCGATTAGCGCAATCAACCCGTCGACCACCTCGCCCAAATTGTGGGGGGGAATGTTGGTCGCCATGCCCACGGCGATCCCCGACGACCCATTGAGCAGCAGGTTCGGCAACTGGGCCGGGAGCACAATCGGCTCCTGCTGGGAGTTGTCGAAGTTGTCGATAAAGTCGACGGTGGCCTCGCCGATGTTGTCGAGTAGGGATTCAAAACTGACGGCGGCGAGGCGCGTCTCGGTGTATCGCATGGCGGCGGGCGGGTCGTTGTCCACCGAGCCAAAGTTGCCGTGCCCCGCCAGCAGCGGATACCGGCTGGAGAAATCTTGCACCATGCGCACCAGGGCGTCGTACACCGCTTGGTCGCCGTGGGGGTGATATTTACCGAGCACGTCCCCGACGACACGGGCGCATTTGCGGAAGGGGCGATCGGGGCTTAACCCCAACTCGTACATGGCGTAGAGAATGCGCCGGTGGACGGGTTTGAGGCCATCTCGCACGTCGGGCAGCGCCCGCCCGACGATGACACTCATGGCGTATTCCAGGTAGGACCGCTGCACCTCGGTATGTAGAGGGGTCGGCACGACCTGCCCGGCTGAAAGTATGTTGAGTTGATCCGCCATGAATCCCTGTCCTCTGAAATTGGGAACTAATAAAGTAGTCCGGCTGTATTTTGCCCAATCGAACGGGCATTAACAATGCTGTAAGGTAAAGGCAAAAGTTGTCAGTTTGCAATAATTTGCGGCTACGATCAAATGAGATCTTTCTTTGTGACCGCTCATAATGGGCAATGTAGCAAGGTTTGACCCCTACCTGAGGCTTTCGCCATTTAAGGAATTACCATGAAGACCGTCCTCATCGTTGAAGATGACATGATTAATGCCCGCGTGTTTTCGAAGATTTTGTCGAAACGGGGGGGCTTTGCCGTCAAGCATACGGAGGATGTTGACGAGGTGATGGCGATCGCCCGCGGGCGCGAAGCCGACGTCATTTTGATGGATGTCTCCCTGTCACATAGCTTGTATGAGGGTAAACCCGTTGACGGCATTAAGATCACCCAAATGCTGAAGTCGGATCCGGTCACGTCGGATTTGCCGGTGATTTTGGTGACGGCCCACGCCATGCAGGGCGATCGCGAAAACTTCCTGGCCCAAAGCGGCGCGGATGGCTACATCAGCAAGCCGGTCATCGACCATCAAAAGTTTGTGGATGACATTGCTGCCCTCATGCCGAAATCATAGCAGAGCACTTGTACTAAGTCGCAAAAGTTTTGTGCTCGTGCAATCTTGAGCTTTTTGGAGGTTGTCGTGAGCAGCGACGTCTGCAACTGACGGGTTTGTGTAGTTGGGTTGGCCTGGTGAGGCAGGGCAAGTTGCTTCTATATGCTGGTGTTAGTAGGCGAGGCATTTTCGTGGTGAGGTGCTGGTTTCTGTGTCACCATCTTCAGAAAATGCCTCGCCCCTACGGCGATCGCTCTTACCCTCATACTCAGCCACCCAACTACTCTCACACCCTCACACCCTATGCAACTCCACCTCTCCACTTGGCCCGAAATCGAAACCTACCTGCAAACCTCCAAGGGCATAATTTTTCCCATTGGTTCTACCGAGCAGCATGGCCCGACGGGGCTGATTGGTACGGATGCGATCTGTGCGGAAACGGTGGCGCGGGGGGTCGGTGAAGCAACGGGGGCGGTGATTGGCCCGACGATTAATGTGGGCATGGCGCTGCACCATACGGCGTTTCCCGGCAGTATGAGTCTGCGGCCCAGCACCTTGATCGCGCTGATTCAGGATTATGTGAAACCGCTGGCGCGATATGGGTTTGAGCGGTTCTTTTTTATCAATGGGCACGGCGGCAATGTGGCAACGCTGAAGGCGGCGTTTTCCGAGACTTACGCTCATCTGGCGGATCTGGGCCTGGACAATGCCGGGCGGGTGCGGTGCCAGGTGGCGAACTGGTATATGGCGCGATCGGTGTATGCGATCGCCAAGGAACTCTACAGCCACCAGGAAGGTTCCCATGCCACCCCCAGCGAAGTGGCACTGACCCAGTTTGCCTATCCCGACCACATCAAGCAGGCGGAGCTGAATCCGGCAGTGGCCCCCTCGGGTTATCCGATCTACAGCGCCACGGATTTTCGCGAGCACTACCCCGATGGTCGCATGGGGTCTAATCCTGCCCTCGCGACCCCGGAACACGGCCAGCGGCTCTACGAAGCAGCGGTCAAAGAATTGAGCAGTGACTATCTGCAATTTTTGGCTGCTGATTAGGGCGTGCCGTTGCTAACCGAATTTTTGGCGATGGCGTAACATCGCGATTTTGGGGATTTAGCGGGTGGGATTAGTCATGAGCCTAATCTGCCAATGATCGTCAATCTGCTGAACATGCAGAGTCGGAATCGTCTGAAGTAGCTCAATGAGCTGCCAACCAGGACAAACACAGCGCATCACAGGCTCGATTGGTTGCTCGTAATAAGCACGAAACTTTTCGCTCAATTGCTCAATTGATGTAAACTCTCCGAAGCTTGTTAAGCTCATGACAATTTCTATCAATGCAAATTCTAAATCCTCTATTGACCTCATCTCAGGGACTCGAATTGGCTGATATTCTAGACGCTTCGTGGATTGTCGAACTTTTGGATTTGCGACACCACTAGACCTAAACTCATCCACAAGACGAATATAAAACTCCTGTGGGTTTGAGGTTGGATAGATTCTGAAACGTGGCAAACCACCTAGCACATTTCTCAAATCACTGCCAGAGACTTGAGCCTGCAGGGCCGTTGCGATCGAGACGCCATGTTTTGCCCGGAATAGGGCGTCCAACTCAGTATTCTTCACCCAAGCATTGTTTTGGCAATGGGATACATCAGTAATGAGGGTGGCTAATTCTTCCAGTAACTTTTGCAGCGACGAAAAACCAGATGAATCCGGATGAGATTCCATATTTGGATAACACTCAGCATTGATACGTGTGAGTGATCTACAGAGCCTCTTTCGTGTGTTTCTTTATACCTTAAGTACGGTTTACCCCATCCTGGCAGTTTTGGTGGATCGTGGGCCGGTGTCTAATGGGGCGATCGCGGCACCACGGTCGGCACCGGGGGAGCTTGCTGACGGGCGGGGCGATCGCTTTCGTCGTAAATCTCGCCCACCAGCTCTTCCAAAATGTCTTCCAGGGTGACGAGGCCCACCGTGCCGCCAAATTCATCTACCACGATCGCCATATGGACCCGTTGCTGCAGCAGTTGCTTGAGCAGGACGGCGGTGGGTTGGCCTTCGGGGGCGTAAAACGGGGGCCGCATCGCCAGGGTGACAAGGCCATCGCTCTGACCCGTTTCCTCCAGCTTGGCGAGTTCTTGCAGGGCGCGTTTGAGGTGGACGATGCCGACAATCTGGTCTTTCGACGATTCCTGCACCGGAATGCGGGAATAGCCGGTCTTTAAGCAGAGCTGCACCAGGTCGTTCAAGCTAGCGTCATGGGAGATGGTCTGCATGTCAATGCGCGACTTGACCAGATCGCGCGCGTGCAACTGATCCAGGCGGAGCGCCCGATTGAGCAACTGGCGCTTGTCGAGGTCGAGTTTGCCGTGACCGCCCAACACGTCGATGAGGAGCTGCAAGTCGCGCACCGATTCCGTGGGCTGCCGCTGTCCGCTTTGCAACAGTCGGATCAGGCGAGTGGTGGCAATTTCGATCGTCGGGATGATGTACAGCCAGGACAGCAGCCGCGACAGCCAGTAAACCGGACGGACGGCCATTTGAAAATAGGGCAAGACATTGCTGATAGCTAAAGATTTGGGTGTGATTTCGCCGAAAATCAACAGCAGCAAAGTGATTACCCCGGCGGCCAGCCCCAGCCCCGCACTGCCAAACCAAATCGCAAACAAATTACTAGTGAGAATTGCCGCGAAGTTATTGACGAGATTGTTGCCAATCAGCAGGGTGGTGATAAAACGTGTGCGCTGCTTGAGCACCAGCACAAAAATGCGATCCGGGTCGCCCGTTTCCTGAATCAGCGATCGCAGTTTGAGGTTGTCGAGCGCCGTAATTGCCGTCTCGGATCCAGAAAAGAACGCCGAGAGCGCGATGAGTAAGACCAGCGTGATGCCATCAAACCAATAGCTGCCCAAGAGCGGTGCACTGGCAAGCCGTATGGAATCTGAGGATTGAGCCAACAATATGCAATTCAGAGGGTGACGCGGTCCTTCAGCGCAACAAGGGATATTTTGTGATGATACTGCCTCAGGCTGGGCAACTGTGTGGCGATCGCAGCAAAGATCTGCCGCAGGGCTGACATGCCCAGCCGCCGCTGAAGGATGACGGCTCGACGGTCGTTGAACTGATGGCACTGGGGCGACTCAAGGGATGTCAGCCGAGGGCAGACGATCGCCGTGGTGCCCATGCTTCTCGCGCAGGCTAGGAATTAGCGGGGACTGACTGCCGCAGACTCAGGGCAAACCACGCGACCCCCAGAGTCAATATGCCAGTAATCCCAAAAGGCACCCCATACCCAAAGCTGACCAACAGGCCCGCCGTCGCTGGACCAATGGCATTCGATAGGCTAAGAAATGACGCATTGGTGCCGAGCATTTCCCCTTGCTCTTGAGCACCACTGCGCAGCGACAAAATCGACTCGATTAGGGGCAGCGGGAATGAGTTGACTGCGGCAAAGAGCACCGTAATCAAAACGAACGCCTGAATGGTGGGAAACGCGGGAATCAGCAAAAAGCACACGCCCCGTGCCGCTAGCATAAACGCCAAAATATGCACGATATTAAACCTGGCTCGCAAGGGATCGAGGGCAAAAACCTGAGTCATAAAGCCGATGATGCCAAACATGGCAAAGAGCAGCGCCAGCCTGCCGGGCGTCTGATTCAAAATATTTAAGAAAAAGGGTTGGAAGGCGAAGGTAAAGATGGTGAAGGTAAAGCCGCTGAGAAAGGTGACCAAAAAGGTGCGGCCAAAGCGGGGATTGTGAAGCGATCGCGAAATCCGATCAAATTTGAAATCTGACCAGCGGAGCTGAAATTTTTCACAGACCTGATGGGTTTCGGGCAGGCAGATGGCGCAGAGGAGGGTGGCCATGAGGGCGATCGCTGCCGAGATGATAAAGCTCATGCCCAACGAAGAGACCCCCGGCAGGGTGGGCAACTGCTGCGCCAAAAAACTCAGGGGCGGCCCCGCCACAAACCCGAGGCGAAACGTCGCGCCGAAAATTCCGAAGGCCTTGGTGCGCTGGTCGGGATGGGTGGTGTCGCTGATGATGGCTTGCGCGATGGAGTTGTTGCCGCCGGTCAGACCGTCTAGTGCGCGAGCCCCAAATAGTAACCAGGCAAATGGGGCGAGGCTCGCCATTAAGTTAGCGATCACTGTGCCTAACAAACTCAAAACCAGCAAGGGTTTGCGTCCGAGGCGATCGGAGAGCCGTCCCAAAATGGGGGTGCCGATAAACTGGGAAGCGGCATAGGCCGTAGTCAGCAAGCTGGCCTCAAAGTCGCTCAGGCCAAACTGTTTGGCGTAAGGATACAGAACCGGAATGATGATGGTGAAACTGACCGCATTGATAAACGCGACTAGCGTGATAATCCAAAATCGCCACGGCAGGCGTTTGAAATTTTGGGTCACCTCCTCAACGCCGTCCGCCATATCCCCCTCGTCTGCACAACCGTTCCATCATGACTGACTTTGGCCAGTCTGAGAATGAGACAAAAGCATAGAGGCGACAGCGGAGGAATTCAAATTTTCCATGTCATCGAAGACAATCCGTTTGTCTGACAATTTTTTGAAAACAAAGTGTCTTTGTGTTGAGAGTTCTCGAAAAAATTGACGATGGTTGCAGAAATTTATCAGGCTTTAACGGCTGGTCGCTCAGCGCTCGACAGTCTGAAGATGCTGAATCAGTACGTGGACGAGGTCAAAGATACTCAAAAGCGGGGTGAGTTTATATGAATTATTGGGCAACTCAATCTTGAGCTTGATGAGGCGCAAACTCGGCTTGTAAGTAGCTGAGCTGATTCAACTATAGAATGGGTAAAGCCCTCTGGGCATGGCTACGCTAAAGCGATAGCGTAGCCCATACGGGTGTTGGGTTTCGTTCCTCCACCGCAACCTACGGCGTCTTACGTTTAATTGCAACTGCCTACTTAGGAGATCTCCAGGAACAAAAATACCGGGCTGTGGTGCATTACGCTGCGCTTTAGCGGAGCCATGCCCATAGGGCTATATGACACCCTACAAGTGGGAAATTCTTTTCCAGAGATCTACTTAGAACAGATGCGTGCAAACGATGAACTAAAAGAAGAAGGTAAATAGAATTTCATTTAATAGAATTTCATTTAAATGTGTCATTTATAAAAAATGAAAGCCCATAGCAATTGCTTTGCAAAGTAATTTTCATGCTTCAACGAGCTAAGTCTTGCTAGAGCCGATCGCTCCTTTCCCTAACCCGTTCTGCTGTGCGCAAAATCTGCCCCGCCAGCATCGCTGCGCCAAACCCATTGTCAATATTCACTACCCCAATGCCCGTCGCGCAGGAATTCAGCATGGTCAGCAGGGCTGACACGCCGCCAAAGCTGGCTCCATACCCCACGCTAGTCGGCACCGCCACAATCGGCACATCCGAGAAACCCGCGACCACACTTGGCAGCGCCCCCTCCATGCCTGCGACCACAATCAACACATCGGCCTGAGCCAGTACCTCTCGATGCCGCAGCAATCGGTGAATGCCTGCTACGCCGACATCCCACAGCCGCAACACTTGAAAGCCGGAGAGTTCCGCTGTGACGGCGGCCTCTTCGGCCACTGGTAGATCCGCTGTGCCGGCGGTGAGAATGCCGATGATGCCGGGGTGTTGGGGTTGTCGGTTCATCGGCACCAGGGCGCAAATCTTGGCGATGTCAAAATACATCACTTCTGGGAGGGCGGCCCGAATTGCTTTTGCCATTTCCGGTTCGATGCGGGTCGCCATGACGACGGGGGTGCGATCGCGCATTGCCCGCATAATCCCCACAATTTGCGCCACCGTTTTACCCGGTCCCCAAATCACCTCCGGAAAGCCTGTGCGCAGCGATCGATGGTGATCGACCTTGGCATAATCTTCAACCGGCTCAAATTCCAAATACTTCAGCTTCTCAAATGCGGCCTCGGGGCTGACCTGTTTAAGCGCGATCGCCTCTAATAACTGCCGCAACGCCTCTGGCTGTGTCACTGAATGTCCTTAACTGCAACGTTTCTAGGCTACCGCGTTGGAGGGTGGATGGGGGTTGGGTGCTGGGTGGATGGGTAGCTGGGTCGTAGGCTTTGAGTTTTGAATTTTGAGTTTTGAATTTTGAATTTTGAATTTTGAATTTTGAATTTTGAATTTTGAATTTTGAATTTTGAATTTTGAATTGCTACCCTCTCCATCGGGCCTCACGCCGCCGTTGTGTTTCGTCCATAGTTTGCTTGTGCAAGTAGGCAACATACACTCCAGCTACGATTGATGCGACGTAGATCAACACGCCGATCCAGTGGGTGATACCGGCAATGATTTCCGCCTGGTTCAGGCAGTTCATCAGGTTAAAGAGTTGCCACCAGTCGTGGGCATCAATGTTGGGGTTGGTTAGAGGGAGGGCACGGTAAGGGGCGTCGGCCATGTAGACGGCGACATCCATGAAGTTTTGCCCAGTCCAAAACAGGGTGAGGGCACTGGAAAAGTACTGTCCACTGTAGAAGAAGTATCCCGTGAAGACCGCTGGAAATAAGATTTGGGTGAGGGAACCGCCCAACACCATTAAAAAATGACCCAAGGGCATGAACAGTAAGTGCCCCGTTTCGTGGATGGCGAGGTTGGGATAATGCAGCCAGATGAAAGGACCGTTGAAGTCAGGGTTACGAGCACCGAAGAAGCCATACACGGCCACAAAGCCAATCATGGCGAGCATCATAGGGTCAAAGTCGGACCCTTTGAGCACAAACGGTTGGTTGGATTGGCGTTGGGGTGGTCGCAGACCTCTGAGGGGCTGAGGGTGACACGATCGCGAGCGATCGCCGGGAGTCTCCGTTTCCTGGGGCTGTGGCCCTAGAGATGGTGAATAGGAGGACTGATTGGGGCAGTTCAAAGTTGGCTCGGAGAGACGAATGGGTTGGTAATCGAGCGATCGCGTTTGCTCCCAGCCGTTAGCTGGCGCTGCGGTGAGCCCAATGTGTTGAATCCAGGCGGGTTCGATGTCGCCCAGGGCAAAGCCTTGCACCGTGACCTGAGCGATGCCCTGGGGCTGTAGTGTTTCTAGGCCTGTCCGAATTCGTTGCGCGATCTGCTCAACCGGAGGCGCTTGGGGTGATTCCAACGCAATGATGAGCCCTTGAGCCGTCGTCTCGACCCGCGCCCAAATGCCCTGGGGCTGCAATGACCGATTGAGCAATGCAGCGATCGCGATCGCGTCTCCCTTGCGGGCTTGAGTTAACAATTGCGAATTGGCCATGCGCGCCTCCGCTGGGTCTGCCAACGCTAACTTCAGTGTTTAACGTCAGCTTTCCCGATTGGGGGCGATCGTCCAACTTCATCCCATTCTGACAATGACGGCTAGATCAGGTCGGCGTTATCTTCCAGGGTTTTTAGATTGGTGTCTGGTGATCTGGTTGGCGGCGGCTCAGGGACCTCATCCACCCCACCGATTTCACTGGCCGGGTCCTCGGGTACAGCCTGCTCAGGGGTTTCACCAGCTTCAGGCGGGAGCGGTGGCTCGACCGGCGCAGTTTCCTGAGGAAAATTGGGGTCTGGGGACTCCATCAGGGGGGAGTCGGCGGTTAAATCATCAGCGGCGACACCATTGAGGCTGCTCTTGGGATCTGTCGTCACAGGAGATTCCGGGTTGTGTACGAGGGGGCGTTCGGGAGTGCGGGGGGGCAATGCCTGACTGTCGTCCTCAGGGGCGGGTATCTGGTCGGGGCGATCGCGCTCGGGAGATGCCTCGGGTGAGCGGGTCTGGGCGGCGGTGGTTTCGTCCTTGCCAGGCGGAGCCGCTGGGGGGCCTGGCGCGATCGCTGCGGTACTTGATGATGCCGGCGCTTCAGAGGCAGGGGATTGAGGGGCGGCCGCTTTCGCATCAGTTTTGGGCGATCGCGCTTGGTCTACAGCGGCAGCGTCTTCCTCAAGTTTGGTCGGGGCTTGGAGGCTCGGCTCAGAGGGGGCGGCGGTTGGCTCAGGAACAGTTGCAGGGGCCAGCTCGGCACCGGTTTCTTGGTTTACCTCAGGCTCAGCCGCTGGCTCAGAAATCGACTCCGTTGCAGGCCTGCTGGGGGCAGGTTTCAATTCTTGGGCGGCGGCGGGCGTTTCAGGCTCCGGTGCGGTTGCGGGTGTTGCGACGGCTTCTGGCTCGGCGGGTTCTTCGACCGTGAGCGCAGGCGGCTCGTAGTTCGGATCGACGAGCCCTTTGGCCTGATCCAGCGGAATTTCACCACGCACCAGTTTTGACAGGCCATCTTCACCCCCTGGTTGATAGTCGATAACGCGAATGCTGCTATTCAGCGCGTTGTCAATGAGGTTGCCGGTTTCGTCAATGAGTTCCAGCTTGATCCAGTTTTTGCCCGGTTTGAAGCCTTTGAGGTAAATGGGTTGCCAGCGATCGAAGACGAAAGATTCGCCATTGATAGTACAGCGGATCTGCCAGTCCACCAGATTCTCATCGGCTTGAGCGACGAGATGCGGCGGGGCATTGTGCAAATGGAAGTCGAGCAGGATGGGTTCGGCTCCGTAGCGGTCTTGGGGCTGGTTGTAAGTCAGGACGGGGCGACTGTCGTCGGGATTGTTTTGAACAGACGCCGCGAAGACGTTGAACGTGACTTGGTCGTAGGCTCCGGCATTTTTGAAGCTCTCACCCCAGGGCCGTACCGCTAGGAGTCGCAGGGTGTGGGTACCAGGAGATAGGTTTTCCAGAATGATCGGCGCATCGACGTCGTAGATCGCTTGGTGGGGCTGATCATCCAAAAACAGGTGGAGATGGGGGCCAAAGCCTAAGTTCTGCTCCTTATATATAGAAAGATCTCGGACTTGCAGGTCGACTTGTACGGTAGTGCTGTTGACCGTTTCATCGGGGTCAGGGCGGGCAATCCGGACTTGCGGTTCATATACGTCGAGGTAAGGCTTGAGCTGTTGAATGCGCTCCGGCGGGGAAACTTCCGCGATCGCCCCAATCAACGGATTGGCCGTCTGCTGCGTTTCATCTACTGGTAGTAAGACGACTGGCACGTCGCGATCGCCGCCACAACTGACCAAACCCAAGGCCAGCACGACCAGCATTAACGCGATCGCTCGCCGCAATGTCGAAACCATCACCACACTCCCTTTTTGGTATACCCGTTTCAGATTCTCCCCCACGTTGGATCAGGACGAAAGCCCGCCACCGCGAATCCACTGGGAATTGATTAATCGACAATCCAGTGATCACGAAAATTGAAGATTTCAATCATTGCAATAAGAAGCAATGCATAATCGGATCACAAAATCTGAGAATTGCGATCGCAATTCGTCGATCATGACGCCTTTCTACAATAAAGTTTACGTTTCTTAATTGAAAATCCCTCAGATAGGCTGAACAGTAAGGAACTCGTCGAGGTATTTGATTGAGAATTGTTAATAATGTGGTTTCTGACACCATTTTCTGTTGACTGTCACTGCCTGAAAGTCAAGCAGGGAGGTCGTTTTCCTAGGTTGAAATATTGTTAACCTGATCTCGGTTAGCGAAAAAATGCCGTCTATAATGCTCAAGAGCAACTGTAGTCCGTGTCCTAAGAAATCTAAGGTTTTTTAATCTTTAGGTAACGTCCCGATTATCGGTTTACAGTATCTACAACTTGCAACTGCTCGTTTGTCTAGAGAGAGGAGAGTCTCCATGACAACTACCCCACGCGAGCGCGAGGCAAATGCCAAGGTGATGGTTGATAAAGATCCCGTCCCTACTTCTTTTGAGAAGTGGGCCAAACCGGGTCACTTTGACCGCACCCTGGCACGAGGACCCAAAACCACTACCTGGATTTGGAATCTTCACGCCGACGCTCACGATTTTGATAGTCATACCAGTGACTTAGAAGACATCTCGCGCAAAATCTTTAGCGCGCATTTCGGTCATCTGGCCGTTATTTTCATCTGGCTTAGTGGCATGTATTTCCATGGCGCTAAGTTTTCTAACTACGAAGCCTGGATGGCAGATCCCCTGTCCATCAAGCCCAGTGCTCAAGTAGTGTGGCCGATCTTCGGTCAAGAAATTCTGAACGCTGATGTGGGTGGTGGCTTCCACGGAATCCAGATCACCTCTGGCTTATTCCAGCTTTGGCGGGCTTCCGGTATTACCAACAGCTACCAGCTTTACTGCACCGCGATCGGTGGCCTTGTGATGGCTGGCCTCATGCTGTTTGCCGGTTGGTTCCACTACCACAAGCGCGCTCCCAAGCTCGAGTGGTTCCAAAACGTGGAGTCCATGATGAACCACCACCTGGCAGGTCTGCTAGGTCTGGGTTGCTTGGGCTGGGCCGGACACCAAATTCACGTGTCCTTGCCCATCAATGCACTGCTTGATGCAGGCGTCGCCCCGCAGGACATTCCCTTACCCCACGAGTTCATTCTGGATAAGAGCCTGATGGCTGAGCTGTATCCCAGCTTTGCCGAAGGTTTGAAGCCCTTCTTCACTCTGAACTGGTCTGTTTACTCTGATTTCCTCACCTTTAAAGGTGGCTTGAACCCCGTCACCGGCGGCCTCTGGCTGTCTGATACGGCTCACCACCACCTCGCTCTGGCTGTCCTCTTTATTGTTGCGGGCCACATGTACCGCACCAACTGGGGCATCGGTCACAGCATGAAGGAAATTCTGGAAGGCCATAAGGGCGATCCTCTTCTTTTCGGTGGCAAAGGTCACGACGGTCTATACGAGAACTTGACCACTTCCTGGCACGCTCAGCTGGCCGTGAACCTGGCAATCCTCGGTTCCTTGACCATCATCGTGGCACATCATATGTATGCGATGCCCCCCTATCCGTACATTGCAACGGATTATCCGACTCAGTTGTCCCTGTTCACTCACCATATGTGGATTGGCGGTTTCTTGATTGTCGGTGCGGGTGCTCACGCCGCTATCTTCATGGTGCGTGACTACGATCCTGAGGTGAACTTTGACAACGCTCTGGATCGGATGATTCGCTCTCGTGATGCCATCATTTCTCACCTGAACTGGGTTTGTATCTTCCTGGGCTTCCACAGCTTCGGTCTATACATTCACAATGACACCATGCGGGCCTTGGGACGTCCTCAGGACATGTTCTCTGACTCCGCAATTCAGCTACAGCCCATCTTTGCGCAGTGGGTGCAAAGCCTCCATGCAGCGGCAGCCGGTGCTACGGCTCCCAATGCTTTGGCTGGCGTGAGCCCGGTCTTTGGTGGCGACGTTGTAGCGGTGGGTGGCAAGGTCGCAATGATGCCCATCACGCTGGGCACTGCCGACTTCATGGTGCACCACATTCACGCTTTCACGATTCACGTGACGGTGCTGATTCTGCTGAAAGGTGTGCTGTACGCTCGCAGCTCTCGCCTCATCCCCGATAAGGGTGCACTGGGCTTCCGCTTCCCTTGCGATGGTCCTGGTCGGGGCGGCACCTGTCAGGTGTCTGGTTGGGACCATGTGTTCCTTGGTCTGTTCTGGATGTACAACTCGTTGTCCATCGTAATTTTCCACTTCAGCTGGAAGATGCAGTCCGATGTGTGGGGCACGGTTTCCGACAATGGTGTGGTGTCTCACATCACCGCTGGCAACTTTGCCAATAGTGCGATCACCATCAATGGTTGGTTGCGTGACTTCCTGTGGGCGCAAGCGTCTCAGGTCATCGGTTCCTACGGTTCAGCATTGTCCGCCTACGGTCTAATGTTCCTAGGGGCGCACTTTGTTTGGGCATTTAGCCTCATGTTCTTGTTTAGTGGCCGTGGCTACTGGCAAGAGTTGATTGAGTCTATTGTCTGGGCTCATAACAAACTGAAAGTTGCTCCGGCCATTCAACCTCGAGCTCTGAGCATCACTCAGGGTCGGGCTGTTGGGGTAGCTCACTACCTCCTAGGAGGGATTGCCACAACCTGGGCATTCTTCCTGGCTCGAATAATTGCCGTTGGATAGAGCACGGAGGAATCATTAACAAGCTATGGCAACTAAATTCCCGAAATTTAGCCAAGGGCTAGCCCAAGATCCCACCACTCGTCGGATCTGGTACGGGATTGCTACGGCCCACGACTTTGAAAGCCACGATGGCATGACGGAAGAGAATCTTTATCAAAAGATTTTTGCTTCCCACTTTGGCCACCTGGCAATCATCTTTCTGTGGACCTCTGGCAACCTGTTTCACGTCGCTTGGCAAGGTAACTTTGAACAGTGGATCAAAGATCCGCTGAACATTCGTCCCATCGCCCACGCGATTTGGGACCCCCATTTTGGTCAACCTGCGGTGGATGCGTTCACTCAGGCTGGCGCTTCAAATCCGGTTAACATTGCCTACTCTGGGGTGTATCACTGGTGGTACACCATTGGCATGCGGACCAACTCCGACCTGTATACCGGGGCGGTGTTCTTGCTGATTCTCTCAGCGGTCTTCCTATTTGCTGGTTGGTTGCACCTGCAGCCCAAGTTCCGCCCGAGCCTGTCTTGGTTTAAGAATGCTGAATCCCGTTTGAACCACCACCTGGCTGGTCTCTTCGGCGTTAGCTCCTTGGCTTGGACAGGCCACCTGGTACACGTAGCTATTCCCGAATCGCGTGGACAGCACGTGGGTTGGGATAACTTCTTGACCACGCCGCCTCACCCCGAAGGTTTAAGACCCTTCTTCACGGGTAACTGGGGTGTGTACGCTCAGAGTCCGGATACGGCTGACCATGTCTTTGGCACTGCTCAAGGCGCTGGCTCTGCCATCCTGACCTTCTTGGGTGGCTTCCATCCGCAGACGGAGTCCCTCTGGCTGACGGATATGGCGCACCACCACCTGGCGATCGCGGTGATCTTCATCGTGGCGGGTCACATGTACCGTACCAACTTTGGGATTGGTCACAGCATCAAGGAAATCTTGAACGCTCATAATCCTCCGGCGGGTACCCCTGGTGATTTGGGTGAAGGCCACAAGGGTTTGTACGACACGCTGAACAACTCCTTGCACTTCCAGTTGGCTTTGGCCCTGGCTAGTCTGGGTGTGGTCACCTCCCTGGTGGCGCAGCACATGTACGCCCTGCCTCCCTACGCCTTTATGGCGAAGGACTACACCACTCAAGCCGCGCTTTATACTCACCACCAGTACATTGCTGGTTTCATCATGGTGGGGGCGTTCGCTCACGGGGCGATCTTCCTGATTCGGGACTACGATCCCGCTGCGAATAAGAACAACGTCCTCGATCGCGTTCTGCAGCACAAGGAAGCCATCATCTCTCACCTGAGCTGGGTGTCCTTGTTCCTCGGTTTCCACACCTTGGGTCTGTACGTCCACAACGATGTGGTAGTCGCTTTCGGTACCCCTGAGAAGCAAATCCTGGTGGAGCCGGTGTTTGCTCAGTGGGTGCAGGCCGCTTCTGGCAAGATGATTTACGGGTTCGACACCCTGTTGTCTAATCCCGATAGTATTGCCACTACGGCTTGGCCCAATGGCGGTAACGTCTGGCTACCCGGCTGGTTGGATGCCATCAACAGCGGTACGAACTCGCTGTTCCTGACCATTGGCCCTGGTGACTTCCTGGTTCACCATGCGATCGCTCTGGGGCTGCACACCACCACTCTCATTCTTGTGAAGGGTGCGTTGGATGCTCGCGGTTCGAAGCTGATGCCCGATAAGAAAGACTTCGGCTACAGCTTCCCTTGTGATGGCCCCGGTCGTGGCGGTACTTGTGACATCTCTGCTTGGGATTCCTTCTACCTGGCCATGTTCTGGATGTTGAACACCATTGGTTGGGTCACCTTCTACTGGCACTGGAAGCATCTGAGCATCTGGTCTGGTAACGTGGCTCAGTTCAACGAGAACTCGAACTACCTGATGGGCTGGCTGCGGGATTACCTGTGGCTCAACTCCTCGCAGTTGATTAACGGCTACAACCCCTACGGCATGAACAACCTGTCGGTTTGGGCCTGGATGTTCCTCTTTGGGCACCTGGTCTGGGCAACTGGCTTCATGTTCTTGATCTCCTGGCGGGGTTACTGGCAAGAGCTGATTGAGACTATCGTTTGGGCACACGAGCGCACTCCTCTCGCGAACCTCGTTCGCTGGAAGGACAAGCCCGTTGCACTGTCCATCGTTCAGGCTCGTTTGGTAGGTTTGGCTCACTTTACGGTGGGATATATCCTGACTTATGCTGCCTTCCTGATTGCTTCGACCTCTAGCCGCTTTGGTTAGCCAGGTTGAGCCGTTAGGTGAATAATGCAAAACTCCTCGGTGCCTCGCGCCGGGGAGTTTTGTTTTGTAGTCGCGTGACTGTCTGAAATATTTCTACCGCTAAGCTTAAGAAAGAAAGCTGTGGGTGACAGAATGAACACGGAAAAAATTCGCCTCATCCAAATCATTGACAGCTTGCCCGATTCGCTGGTCAGAACGGTGCTGGATTTTGTTGATTTTCTTTTATGGAAACAAGGCCAATACCAACATGATTCACTACGCTCTAATGAAGTGCCTAGCTCAGAAGATTTAGCTTGGCTCAATTCAAACTTCTCCAATTTGGATGCTCATGAACCTTATGAATGGTCTGAGGGGGAATTAGAGCAGGGCAAACCCATTAAATATATTCCCGACAAAGGGTTTGTAATCGAAGAATGACTGAGCGCATACTGCGGCAAGGGGATATGGTTAGAGTTACGTCAATAAAGACATGCCAAGCTCACAACACAACAGCCTTGATAGTTCAGCAAAATGCATGGTTGAGTACAATGACTTACAGCATTGCATTTACACAGGAACTGCAACAGGAAAGGGTTCAGGCGTTATCGGGTCAAAATGCAGCAAGAGAATTTGAGACGGGCGCAGACCAAGAGATTCAAAAGTACGACCGTTCCTATCGCTGAACTCCACTTCAAAAGCATCCCCATCTGCCAGTATGTCTACGACCGTACCGACTTGCCCTCGCCACAGTTGGCATTCTGGCAAGTCTACAGTGAGTGCAACGACATCAAGCAATTTGATTTTCTGCGAAGCCATTTGACTATGCATCCTAAAGCTACAACGGATAACAGGTCGTTAGTCGAGGAATATCTGAATCGCGTTCAATAATCCAGCCACTGCGAAGGGTTGCTCTTCTATCTTGCCACTCGACCGGAAAATCTACTGAATAACGTTGACCAAAATCGTCAATGCGCCCTGGCTTTGCTTCATGATTGATCACGGCTTCGAGCAGAATTTGCCTTAGAGCATCGGCGTCAGCAGCAGTCATGCCAAGGGTTGTAGCAAAGAGCCGAGCCTTGTGTTTACCATCATCATGTTCTGGATTCAGACAATAATCTCGCAATTTTCGGATATCAACGACTGCATTTACTGCGTTAGGAAGAAAATTATTCAACGGTATCGTTTCTCTTTCTATTAAGTAAAATTTTCCTTCACCAACTACTTGCTCGGGATCAAGTGAGACAGTCAATAACAAATGGGCATGATCTAGTTCTATAGACTCATCCCAAACCACATCACTTTCTGAAAATGGGATAGCGTATAAGATTAATGGAAAACGTTCTTTTGAATGCGATATCAGGGGTTCAGTCAAGGTTTTTAAGATTCTTGTCCTACCAAAAACCTCGCTTCTACCCTTTGAAAGACGTATCTCAGGCAGAGTCCACCAGTTAAATATTAAGGAATGAGAATTGAATAAGTTGGGATAGCCGTCTCGGCTGTCCCAAGGCAGGCAAGATGCCTGCCCTAACAATTTGGCTGTTATTTGATCCTCATTCCTAAAGGGCCATCTGTATCATAAACCTCTCTCCAAATCTGGCGGTATTCTTTAGGAGTAATCGTCAGTAAGCCTTCTCCGAATTCGTGTTTTCTTCGTCTAGCTAGATCAATGGTCTGAGATGTCAGGATCATATCGATTGCCTGCTGAAAGCTAGGCAGTTCCCTGGCAAGTGTTTTGAAGGTTACAAGCTTATAAAAATCATCAATGCCTTTGTTTACATCAATGATTGGACCTGTTATTAAAACCTGATCTCCATTTAGCAGACCATCGAAATCGAATTCCTGACTCAGACCAGTAGGCTTTCTGGGTTGGCCAAAACCCTTGCTACCAGCACGCTTTTTCCTGCCCATTTATGGAATGCCGCTTCTAATTTCTGTACACGATCGCTAGTAGCCAATCTTAAACAACGTCTTGCGTCAGTGCCACGAATCTTAGCTTTCCTAAAGCATATGCTTAGGAGTCTACTATCTCCACTTGTATCAGAGTCGCGGTCACCCGCTTTAACGACCCACGAGTTCCCTGAATATTTATCCAGAAAGCTAGCGTTGACGCGAGAGATGGACAGGGAGATCGCCTTTGCTCACAAATTCTCAATGTGATGCTGGATAGGCTTGAGGGATGGTGGGGCCGATCGCCCTTTGGACAGGCTAGCACCAACGAGGGTGATGGGGAGGGCGATCGCAGCTACACTTGTGCAATGAGCCTCTACTAACCTATGCCCACAGTCCTGAGAAAAGAGGGCTTTAGCTTTCGGATCTACCTTGATGACCACATCCCCGCCCATGTTCATGCGTTGAAAGCAGAGGGGGAGGTCAAAATCCAAATTGGCGATGACTTTGAAGACTGCCGTTTAATATCGGTGTATGGGATGAATCGGAAAGATGCTAAACGAGCTTTAGAGATGGCGATCGCACATCGGATGGAATTGCTGAATTGTTGGCGGAAAATCCATGAGTAGACAATTACAAGATTCCGAGTTTGAAGCGCAATTTCGACAAGCTCAAGAATACGGTAAGCAAGTGACTGTCATGGAGACGCAGGCAGTTGAAGCTTACTATGACAGAACCAATCGGCTCGTCGTGGTGCATTTGCGAAGTGGAGCTGTCTTCAGTTTTCCTCCCAATATCGCTCAAGGTTTGTCTGACGCTGCTGCTGAAGATTTAGCCGAGGTGGAAATCACGCCCTCTGGATTAGGGTTGCATTGGGAAAAGCTGGATGCTGATTTCACAGTATCAGGCTTACTGAATGGTATTTTTGGCACCCAAGCGTGGATGGGCAAGCTGCATGAACGATGGAGCAAGCAACAGGCATCCTAGTTATGAAGCGGCGATCGCCCTTCGGATCGGCTAGTACCAACGCTGGTCATGGGGAGTGCGATCGCGACTGTAGATATTTACCCAGTCATCTTGTCACTCGTAATGAGTCCACATGCGAATAACCTTGACAGTTTGCTCTGATAGCAAGACTTGATAAACGAGGCGATGCTGAATATTGATGCGTCGTGAATAGGCTCCAGCCAAATCGCCCACTAGCTTTTCGTAGGGCGGCGGTGTTTGGAAGGGATCTTCAGCCAGGATATCGAGGAGTGCCTGAGCTTTTTTCTTCAAATTACTGGCAGCGAGCCTCTTGGCATCTTTCTGAGCCTGCTTGGTGTAGACCAGTCTCCAGGTCACCAGTCAAGCTCTCCATCGCATTCGTCTACTGGGGTAGCCATCCCGGCTTTAATCGATTCGCGCATGCCGGGCACTGAAAGTAGATAAAGTGTTTCTTGAATGCTGGCCCAATCTTCTTCGGATAGGAGGACGGCATTGCCGCTGGCTCCTGTGATCACTACCGGTTGATGCGACTGGCTCACAGCATGAATCAATTGTTGTAGCTGGTTTTGCGCTTCATGGATGGGAACAGAAGACATCGCACTTTCCAAAGCTCACGTTTGTTTATTCTAATGTTTGGCTGGTAGAAGATGGATTGTCCTATCGCCGATCCGCAGGGCGATCGCCCTACGGACAGGCTAGCGCCAACGCGGGTGATGGGGAGGGCGATCGCTGTTTAAGCTTTCAGACATCTGACTCGATACTGGCAACCTGTGTCACAAAGATCATCAGGATCTTGGCTGACGGCGCGATTATTTAGAGACACGCTGCGGTGTTGCTAGAAACCGGGTTGCTGTACCGGCTTTTTGGGGACTGACGGCATCGGCGATCGCGGGCGAACATCAGTCGGTGAATGTCTGGCTGCGATTGGGTGCAACCGCGATCGCCAACAATTGAGAAAGCAAAACGGTTTGGCCCTCGGGGGTTTGGGTGTAGGTGAAGCCGTAGGGCACAGTGGGATCCAAGTCCGCCAGCAGCGACTCCAGTACATAGGGGCTGCCGTAAACCACCAAGCCTGCCAGGCAATTGTGGGCGTTGAGGTAGGCGAAGCAGTTGGCTGCAAACTCACTCAGGCCCGCCTGTCCCCGAAACGGATTGCCTCGACTGAAAATTTGCAGCAGGGTCGGCTGTGAGGTGTCGAGTTCCTGAAGCGAGAGGGGGCACGATCGCCCATCCACCAATCGTGGTTGATAGCCCTGGGCTGTGGGGAGGGCGATCGCCGCCGCTTGGGGACTCAGCCAATCCGTGCTCAGCACATTATCGACGATAATCAGACTTTGAGCGGCACCACGGGGCTGCGTGGCAGCCTGTCCGCGCACGGTGGTGGAGTCCCGCAGGAGATTCGTCAGTGTCTGGCGAGCGGCGGGGGCCGCCAACTTTTCTAGCTGCACCGGGGGCGGGGGAATGTGCTCCCAGGCATGGCAGGTTTCCGGGGGAATAGTGAGGCCGCTGCTAACTTTTTGTTTGGCTCGCCAGAGGCGTTCTACCGAGGTCAGAATGCGTTCTGGGGCAAGCCGTCCTGTGCGGACGGCTTCGGCCACGGCCTGAAGGGTGCCCTCGGGGTCGGCGGGCATCAGCAACACGTCAGCACCGGCTTCGATCGCCAGCACTGCGGCTTCATAAGGACCGTAGCGATCGGCGATCGCCCCCATGATCAGGGCATCCGTCACCACTAATCCCTGAAAACCCAGATCGCGCCGCAGCAGTCCCGTGAGGATGGCGGGGGAGAGGGTAGCGGGCAGTTGCGTATCATAGGCGGGCACCCGCAGGTGAGCGGTCATCACGGCGTCGACGTGCTGGGCGATCGCCGCCCGAAAGGGAACCAACTCCACGTGGTCGAGGCGGGTCAGATCGTGGGGAATCTCGGGCAATTGCAGGTGGGAGTCGACGGCGGTATCGCCGTGCCCCGGAAAGTGTTTCGCCGTTGTCAGCACGGGCCACTGCTGTGCCCCCTCAATGAACGCGCGACTCAACTGACTCACCTGATGCGGGGTGTCGCCAAACGCCCGCACGTTAATCACAGGATTGTCAGCATTATTGTTGACATCTACGACGGGGGCGAGCAGCCAGTTTAAGCCGATCGCGATCGCTTCCTGAGCGGTGATTGCGCCGATCTGCCGGGCATAGTTGCAGGCCAAGTCTAGATCGTACTCGGCAATCGCCGACAGAGCCATCGGTGGCGGTAGGTGGGTCGCTCCAGCAAAGCGCTGACCGACCCCTTCTTCAATGTCGGCGGCGAGCAGGAGGGGCACCGCCGCCCAAGACTGGAGCTGCTGCGATCGCACCCCCACCTCCACCGCGCTGCCCCCCAACAAAATCACGCCGCCAACGCCCAGCGACTCCACACAGTGGCGCAGGGTCGCCTGATCGAGTTCCCATTGGGGATAGCGGCGCTGATGATCGAACAGGTGGCCTGATGCCCGCACAATGATGAGTTGGGCGACCTGGGCCTCCAGCGATAGCGATTCGGGGTCAGGTAAACCGAGAACCGTCACTCCGTCTCCTCAGTGGCCGCGGGCACGTCAACATCACTGCTGTCGTTGGCTTCGTCAGCACCCTCTGCACCATTTTCGGGGGCTTTCGCATCCCGCTCGGCGCTGAGTTCATTGATCAGAGACAGGACTCGGGTGCCTCGTTCAACGGCCCGATCTTCACGAAACAGAATTTCTGGCGTGCGGCGCAACCGTACCCGTTGACCGATCTCTCGCCGGACAAACTTGGTGGCGGCTTCCAGACCCGCCATGGTTTCAGCGCGGGCTTCATCGGTGCCGTAGATGCTGACAAATATTTTGGCGTGTTGCAAATCGCCCGAAACTTCCACGTCGGTAACGCTGACCATGCCAGCGCCCACGCGATCGTCCTTAATTTCTGACATCAACATCTGACTGACTTCCCGCTTAATCAGGGAAGCCACTCGGGCCACTCGGCGATCATTAGCCATGACAATCCTCTCAAAACAAGCTTATAAACTGACCGGGTAACGGTAGCCAGTCAGTCAATGGGATAAAAAAGTCGCCTGGCGGACACCAGAGACTCAAACCTCTGAAGGACCGACTGCTGGCAAAGCATTCAGGCCTGATCCGAGCGGCCCATCTACTCACCCACTCATCACCTCATTGACTGGTCCCAACCGGCATTTTAGATTCTTGCCGATCAATGCCCCGATCGCTCAAGCCACGGACAATCCCAACATGGCCCGGAGGGTAAAGGTGAGAAAAATGAAGGTCGCGATGATAATGCCCACAAGGGCGATCGCCGTCGTCGGGCGCTTGATCAGCGGCATCAGCGGTTCAATGGCGTTAAAGAAGATCCCCAACGTAAAGGAAATCAAATATCTGGGGTATCGTGAAACATTCTTAAAAAACTCTTGCATAATTCAACCCAGCGCAACCTTGTATTGATGAGCAGCGCGACCGTTGGTGCGATATAACTTCGGTTTTATCCTATCGCAGTTAAGGAGTGAATCATTGATCCGGCAAATGAGTTCCAGCATCTACAATGGGTACACCTGTTCTTCGCGGTTGGGCGCTCCCTGGCCCAGTGCAAAGAGTCGGTTGGCCTCAGCAGTCACGATCGCCCCTGTATTCGCTTCATGACCGCCGTACTTCAAACTCAGTGTCAGCCTCGGCCATTTCTCAAATGGGCGGGCGGAAAAGGGCGACTTTTGGAACAGTATCGTGCTTGTTTTCCGCGACAGTTTCGCTATTACCACGAGCCGTTTTTGGGGGGCGGGGCGATTTTTTTCTATCTCCATCAATTTTGCAACCAGGCGGTGTTGGCGGACCTCAATGAAGAGTTGGTCAATGTGTATCGCTGCGTGCGGGACGATGCGGAAGGTTTGATTTCCCTGTTGAGGGCACATCAGGCCAATCATGGTCACGATTATTATTACGCCATGCGATCGCAGAGCCACTTGCCCACGCTGACCCATCGCGCGGCTCGCCTCATTTACCTCAACAAAACCTGCTTTAACGGCCTCTATCGCGAAAACTCTAAGGGCCATTTCAATGTGCCGATGGGTCGTTACAAGAAACCCAGGATTTGTGATGAGGTGACGCTGCGGCAGGCGGCGATCGCCCTGCGGCAAACCGACATTTTTTGCGCGGAGTTCACTCAAGTGTTGGAGCAAGCCCACACTTCCCAGGATTTTGTCTATTTTGATCCGCCCTATCACCCCATCAGTGCGACGAGCAGCTTTACGGGCTACAACCGCTTTGGCTTTCGCGCGGAGGATCAAGAGCGGCTGCAGCGCACGTTTGTGCAACTGGCGGAGCGGGGGGTCAAGGTGATGCTGTCGAACTCCGATTGCGAGTTTATCCGCAACCTCTACCAGGATTTTCACATTGCGGAAATTCAGGCCTCGCGAGCGATCAACTCCAACGCCAAGCGCCGGGGCAAGATTTCGGAGTTGGTGATTACGTCATATCCCGTACGGCGAGGTTGAAGGAGTTTTGGGGAGCGGGGAGCGGGTGTAGACTGACATGCTCTGTCTGCCAATGGCTAACCCCTAAACCAGCGGCGTTGAAACACGACCGCGCCAGCCCCCAAGCTAGCGGCTGAGAGAATCGCCATGCCTTCGCGCAGGTGGGCAAACAGGTGGAAGTCGGTGTTGCCGCCGTGGCTGATGTTCTGGTAGTTGATACCCAGATCGTCGACGGGGACGATGCGAATATCTTCGTGGCCTGCTTGCTCGAATTCAATGCGCCAATCGCCCACCAAGGCCGCGTCGGGTTTAAAGGTGTAGTGGCCCTCCTCATCGGTGGCGGCCTCTTCCCACGGGGTCTCGCGATCGCCGGGAGCATACACAATCACGGCGGCGGCGACCATCGGTTCGCCCGTGCTAAAGCTAGCGGTGAACTCCAGTTGTAGCTCGGAGGCGAATAGATCGACAAAGTAGTCGGTTTGCGCGGCGTGGGCAAAGGCGGGTGCGGCCCCGCCCAACAGCAGCCACAGACTCAGCACTAGTCCAATTGCGAAGGCTTTCATAAGGAGGACTCCCGAACGATAACGAGGCGACGCAGACCATTTTAGTCCACGGCAGCTGTTAGCCATGCGGCAACAGCATGGAGAATTTTTAGACGGGGCATAGAGGGGCTGAGTTCCCCTAAGGGCAACGCCCCCTGCTAGGATCAAAACGGTCAGACCGGAATCGAAGCCGGACTTTCACAGCGGAAATGATGCAAATTTATCTGGATTACAGCGCCACGACCCCGACGCGCCCCGAAGCGATCGCGGCCATGCAGTCAGTTATGGCGACGCAGTGGGGCAATCCCTCTAGCCTCCACGAGTGGGGTAACCGCTCGGCGACGGTGCTGGAGCTGGCGCGATCGCAGGTGGCGGGGCTGCTGAATGCCCCGGCGGATAGCGTGGTGTTTACCGCTGGCGGCACCGAAGCTGACAACCTGGCGATTTTGGGTGTGGCGCGACGCTACACGACGCCCCAGCACTTGATCGTATCCAGCGTGGAACATTCCGCGATCGCGGAACCCGCCCGCTTTCTAGCCTCCCAGGGCTGGAACGTGACCTGGCTGCCGGTGGAGCACACAGGGCGCGTCGATCCTGCTGATTTGGCGGCAGCGCTGCGGCCTGACACGGTGCTGGTGTCAGTGATTTACGGCCAGAGCGAAGTCGGGACGTTGCAGCCGATTGAGGAACTGGGGACGATCGCCCGCGCCCAAGGCGTCCTCTTCCACACCGACGCGGTGCAGGTGGCGGGACGGCTGCCGCTGGATGTGCAGTCGCTGCCGGTGGATTTGCTATCGCTATCGAGCCACAAAATCTACGGTCCCCAGGGAGCCGGAGCGCTGTACGTGCGGCCTGGGGTCGAATTGTTGCCGCTGCTGGGCGGCGGTGGACAGGAAAGGGGCCTCCGCTCCGGCACTCAAGCGTTGCCCAACCTGGCCGGATTTGGGGTCGCCGCCGAACTCGCCGCTGCCGAAATGCCCTCCGAAACGGTGCGGCTGATTCAACTGCGCGATCGCCTCTTTCACCAACTGGCGGCTGTGCCGGGGCTGGAAATTACCGGCCATCGCCGCGATCGCCTGCCCCACCACGCCAGCTTTTGCGTCACCGCCGCCGATGGCGACACCGTCAGCGGCAAAACCCTGGTGCGGCAAATGAATCTGGCGGGCATCGGCATCAGTGCCGGATCCGCCTGCCACAGTGGTAAGCTGAATCCCAGCCCGATTTTGAAAGCGATGGGCTATCGCGATCGCCATGCCCTGTGCGGCATTCGCCTGACGCTGGGACGGCACACCACCGCCGCCGACATCGACTGGACGGCCCTGGTGCTGCGCCAAATTTTGGATCGCACCCTGCCCCGCCTGACCCCTGCCAACGTGTGACCTGCAACCGCCATGACTGGAGTGCCCCGCAGTATCGAAGCTGCCGTCGAACAAGCCAAAGAAGCCACCCGCGCCGCCATTCAAGCCGGACTGCCCCGCCTCGTGGTGGATCTAAACATTCCCGAACTGAAGGTGATGCCCATTGCCGAGCAGTTCTATCTCGTCTTGCAAGAGCTGGAATTGCCCTTCAAGATGTTCTTTCCCGATGCGGGAGCCGCTGCCCTGGCCCGCCGGGATTGGGATAACCCCGCATTCAGCATTCGCGGCATCAACGAATTTAAGGGGCGACTGGAGCCGGAAGACGAAGCCTGCCTGGTCGTTGAACCCTCCGCTGTCGAAGTCAACGATGTCGAGGCCCTGTGCAATGAGGCCACCGGCAAATACGTGGTGATGCTCAATCCGAAACTGGAGGACGTTGCCATCATCGGCATTGGTTACGCGGGACGGCAACTGCGGGAACGCTTTCTCAGCACGCTGGAATACGTCTACTACCTGCAGCCGTTAGAAGGGGCCACCCTGCTGCGCGCCTATCCCGGTCCCTGGCAGGTTTGGGGCGAAACGGCAGATGACAACTATGAACTGCTGGGTGAGTTTTCCTCCAAGCCGTCGGGAGAAGCGATCGACAACCTCTTTGCCGATGAAACTGATGACGATAGCGACAGCCCTCAGCCTCCCATCAAGCGCCCCAAAAAAGGTGGCCTGTTGGCCGAACTAGGCCAATTCATCCGCGCCCTCACCCAGTAGCTGGTTTTTCAAAATTCCCTCCTGGGAGCTATCCGTTACACATAAGTTGCTGTATCACTTATCTGCAAAAGGTTTAGAAGATCGGTTGTGGTCTTTTTACGGGCTGTAGAACCTCACCTAACCTCTCCTAAGCCCTCTGGGCAGGCTGCGCCAAAGGCAAGGAGAGGAACCGGAAACCTTGTTAGATTCGGGACAATTTTTTCACCAGCATGTGATTAAACCTCTCCTTGGGAAGGCTGCCGCTTATACACATCTCGATTGCCGCCTCAACAGGCGCACTCGCCCCCCTTAGTCCCCCCAATTCTGGGGGGAGACCGGAGTTTGAAGTCCCCCAGAATTGGGGGATTTAGGGGGCTAAACCACTGGAAGCAGTCAGTCAGAAACTTATGTATAAGCCGTAGCCTTGGGAAGGAGAGGTGCCGCAGGCGGTGAGGTTTGAGTCGCCCAAGCGGAGCCGAGAAGTCCCTGCTGGCATAGCTTTGTTCGACTTGTGCCTCAAGGATGGCTCAGGCAAGACTTCAACCGAGAGAATCGAGCAACGCTAAACGGATACCGCACAGCCGTGCGTTCTGGTAGCAGTCACAATGGTTGTAGTGGCTGTTTTGTGAACGCTGGTTGATGGACATAGGCTGTGCCCACTTCCGTTTTTACGGCAATCTCAATGACTTTCTTCCTACGGAAAATCGCGATCGCGAATTTTCGCGGCGTTTGCAAGAGCGGGGCTCGATTAAAGACGCGATCGAGGGCATCGGGGTGCCCCATCCCGAAGTCAATTTGATTTTGGTGAATGGTACGTCGGTCGGATTTGACTATCTGGTAGCGGTGGGCGATCGCATCAGCGTTTATCCGCAATTTGAGCAGCTTGATATTGCCACCGTTTCCCAAGTGCAGCCCCCGCCACTCACCCCCAGGCGGTTTGTGCTGGACGTGCACCTGGGCAAACTCGCCGCCTATTTGCGCCTTCTGGGCTTCGACACGCTCTATCGCAACGATTACGACGACGAGGAACTCGCCGCCATCTCCAATGCTGAAAACCGCATCCTGCTGACCCAAGATCGCGGTTTACTCAAGCGGAGCATCGTGACCTACGGCTATGTCGTGCGATCGCCCTACCCAGAGGAGCAAATTATCGAGATTCTCAACCGCTATCGCCTGCAAGATCTCATTGCCCCGCGCCAACGGTGCCCCCGCTGCAATGGCTTACTGCAGTCGGTGGCAAAAGCGGACGTGATCGACCAAGTTCCCCATTACACGGGGCTCACCTATGACGAATTTGCTCAGTGTCAGGCCTGTGCCCAAATTTATTGGCCAGGGGCGCATTATGGCCGTATTCAAGCTTTGATCGATCGCGCTAAATACTCACGGGAATCGGTGGGTGAGACCACCAGGGCGATCGCTTCACAAGAAGTAACATAACGCTGGCAAAACATTGTTGGAGGGCATTTGCTCAGGGGCAATATTGAGTTAACCAACTGGCTGCAGGGCATCGCAGACTCGGCGATCGCGCCCAATTCCTCCTGCTAAACCTCATCCAGTTTCAGCCGTGGAGTTTTGACATCTCGCCCGACCTCACCGCCTACGGCACCTTTCCTTCCCAAGGAGAGGCTTAACGACAGTCTGGTTGCTCTCCTTGCCAAGAAGAGGTTAGGTGCGGTTTTGACGGGCGAACATCACTCCAGTTTTTAATGTAGACGTGGTTTATCACGTCTCTGGAAAGACGCAATTCTTGACTGTAGCCAGGCTTATCTCTGTTGCATTTGGATACCTCTATGACATCCTCGCCGGCTCCGGAATCGCCAAAAGGTTCGAACAAACTTTGGTTATGGATCACGCTGGGCGGTTGTGGCGGCATGCTGCTGCTGGGGGGCTTGCTCATCGCGGGCATCGTGGGTGGAGCCGTCTGGTATGTCTTTAACGAGTTGAATTTTTCCCTGAGTCCTCAAACAGCGGAAGACCTCGCTCAAAATATGATGGATTATGAAATGCCGGGGGATGCGCGAGGACTGGTCTCATCGGCGGATTTTTTAGGCGCTGAAATTGCTGTAGTACAAAGCCTTGAGCCTGATGACACCACCACCTTGATGCTGGGCAAAGTGCCTCCCGCGGCTCAAGATCAATGGGGCACGCGACCCGAAGATTTTCTGCAGATTTTTGAAGAAGAAGAGGTGCTCGCCGTCATCGAAATCAATGTCGAATCGACCGTCACTGAGTCGCGATCGCTCTGCGGTGAAACGGCCACTGTGCGCGTGAGCGAGGGCACCGAAGCCGTTACGGATAAACCGGCCTCGGTCTACGAAGCGATCGTGACGAAGGAGGGGTTTATGTATATGGTGTCGTTGACAGCGACTGGCCCTAACCATAAAACGGCTGCTGATCAGGTGTTTAGTTCCCTAGATTGCAAGTAGCCCGCTAGGCCGAGGGGCGTCCCCTGAGCTTGCCTTTGTTTCCTGAAATCCCTACCGTAAATGCGGGCTAGGTCGGTCGATGCTTGGGAAGTTAAACGGATGCTGAAAAACGTTCGCCTACGGGCGGCGATCGCCTTGAGCTTAAGGGCGATCGCGGGCGCATTCGGTCGCTATTACGTCGGCCTGGTACTGACCTCAATGCTGGGCGTGCACTTTCCCTGGGGCACGTTTGGCGTCAACCTCAGCGGCGGCTTGCTCATGGGGCTAATCACTGCTTTTATCGCCTGTCGCGGGTACGGCAATCCAGCGGTGCTGGGCTCATCACGACCGGCTTTTGAGGCTCCTACACTACCTTTTCGGCAGATGAATTTGATCCCGCAGCGTTAGGCGATCGCCCTGGCCTGGTCTCAGACTTCCTGGACTGGTTTGGCAGTCCTGTGCGGGGAATAATCTGTCTCGCATTCGGCATGGTGATGGGAAACACCTTCTCACCCCGCCAGCCGAATGAGGGGACGGTTCCCTGAATCTCAATACACCAGGATCTAGGTGTTGCTCCCCTGAGGGAACCATCCCCTGAACCTAAAAGCCCATGACTTTACAGAGGGCATCCAGGTTAGCCGCGATGCTGGTCTTCACTGAGTTGTGGCAGTGGTCGATCGCGCTCGTCGGATCCTTCAAACCATTCCCCGTCAGCACACACACCACGGTGGCTGCCGCTGGCACCTGAGCCGCCACCTTCAACAACCCCGCCACCGAAGCCGCACTGGCCGGTTCGCAAAACACCCCTTCTTCGCGTGCCAAGATGCGGTACGCTGCCAGAATTTCCTCATCGGTCACCGCGTAAAAGGCTCCTTGGCTGGCCTCTTGGACGGCCACCGCTTTGTCCCAACTGGCGGGATTGCCGATGCGGATAGCCGTTGCCAACGTTTCCGGATTGGGTACCGGCTGACCATGCACCAGGGGAGCCGCCCCCGCCGCCTGAAAGCCCATCATCTTCGGCAGTTTTTGGCAGCGCCGGTGTTGATGATATTCACAAAAGCCCATCCAGTAGGCGCTGATGTTGCCCGCATTGCCCACCGGAATGCAGAGCCAATCCGGCGCATCGCCTAGTACGTCCACCAACTCAAACGCCCCGGTTTTTTGCCCTTCCAACCGATAGGGATTGACGGAGTTGACCAGGGTCACGGGCTGGGTGGCTGATAGCTCCCGCACCAGACGCAGGGCGTCGTCAAAGTTGCCCTGAATTGACAACACCTCAGCCCCATAGAGCAATGCCTGGGCCAGTTTGCCAAGAGCGATGTAACCATCCGGGACCACCACGTAAGCCCGCATACCCCCTCGAGCGGCATAGGCAGCAGCAGCGGCAGAAGTATTCCCGGTGCTGGCACAGATTACCGCTTCCGCCCCGGCTTCCTTGGCTTTCGAGACCGCCATCGTCATGCCCCGATCCTTAAAGCTGCCAGTGGGATTCAGGCCATCATATTTGACATAGACCTTGACCTGACGACCAATACGAGCCGCGATCGCGGGAGCGGGTATCAGCGGCGTATTCCCTTCATTGAGGGTGACGATCGGAGTGCGATCGCTCACTGGCAAATAATCTCGGTAAGCATCGATCAGGCCATTCCACCCTTGATGGCGCTGCCGAGTCACATCAGAGCGAATAGCCGACATTGAGGTCGATACAGGGTCGAAGCTAATAGTCACGGTCGCCTACAAATATTTCAAAACAAGAGTGTGCCCTGTCTCTGAAAGACGCCCATCAGCAAATTGCCGACTGGGTAGCAGCATGTTAATGACTGAGATAATGCTGTATTGCCTGAGACAAGATCGCTAGCCTCCTCAGTTTATCGCGTGATTTCCAGCTTTCTCTGCCCCCTTGCTCCCCCTTGCCCTGATCTCGCCTGCCGTCAAACATCGATGTCAGTTTTGTTAACAAATAACATCCAAATTGTTGAAGGCAGGCAAGATGCTTGTCTTGGGACAGCCCAGACGGCTATCCCAACTTATTCAATTCTCATGCCTAAGTGATCGGTCAGCAGCAGAACCGATGCACCACTTTTCCAAATCTTCGTTATCCTTAAACGCGAATGTGGGGAGCTTGTCTCAAGGGCAAGAAAGATTATGAACATAACTGCGATTCGTCAACGACCCCAATGGTTCGTGATTGGTACGGTAATTTTGGCTGCCGTGATTGGTGGCGGTTTGCGGGTGATCCTGTCTCACAACGCGTCATCCCCATCGACAGAGTCGGCTCAGGTCACCACTCCCGCTGAAACTGAGGAACCCGTGCAGCTCTTTGAGTCGCCCATGATTTCTCTGTCGGCAGAACTGCGCAAAGCGGCGACCCCCAGCGAGTTAGTGCGATCAACCCAGAGCGACGATCGCTTGTCCGTGGTCACAACCGGACGCCTCGATCCCTTCGCTCCCATTACTCAGACTATTAGCGCCACCACTTCACCCAGTCGGCGGGAAGCTGAGGCGGTGGCCCCCCCAGCGACCGTTAGCACCAATCGCGAGCCGCTATCCCCTCAACTACCGACCACTTCCATCTCTCGTGTTCCTGATCTGCCGCCGGTGCCGGTTTTTCAAGGGTCTCCGCCCGCGTTGCCATCCATTCCTTTGGCGAGCAGTCCGTTATCCATTCCGGCGTTACCCAGCAGTATTCCTGGGGCTAGCTCGGTACCTCAAAGCCCAGTCGATGCGGTTGAGCTGACGGGCGTGGTGCAGGTGGGCGATCGCGTCGGGGTCATTGTGCGCGAGGGCAACGGCCAATCTAGTCGCCACGTGTTTGCTGGCGATCTGCTCGCGGGCGGCCAGGTGCGCGTGAAGTCGGTGGATGTGTCGGCCCAACAGCCCCTCGTCATTCTGGAATATCGGGGGCAGGAATTTACGCGAGTCGTAAGCTAGTCAGCCAGTAGCTTTCGGAAGTTATCCGCTGAGGGGTCCCTTCTCGAGGTCCTGGTGCTCACCATCGGTCACGGCGTTATCCGCCATCTTCTCAGGCAGCTCTGAGCAAACTGTGGCAGCATTTAAAGGTGATGTCTCTATCCGCTCCCTTTGCCCCGATTGGTTATGGCTTTAACAACAGAGCGCCCCTTGAGCCTTGAGGACTCTTTTCCTTGTCCCGTTTGTCGTCAGGGCAACATCGAAGCGATCGCCCTGATGGAAGCGTTTGCCTGCGAATTTTGTCGCCATATTTTGTCCGCTAATTTGCCCGACCAACAAGTCAAGGTTGTGGATAGCAGCCAACCGCTGACCTGGTTGTGGAATGGCACCCGCTGGCAACTGGCTCGTGGAGAAAATGAACCAGAGCTTTCTGCTCTGGTTTTGTTCACTGCCGCCGTCCTGATTGTGATTCCGGCGGGCATCGTCTGGCTGTCGGGCACTCTGTTTCCTCCACTCGAACCGGTAGCTGTTCCCTTCTCTACGGTTTGGGCTTTGATCACGCTGGTCGCCCATCTCAGCTTCGTGCTCTGGTTAATCGGCGAGTACTATCAAATCCCGGTTTACGTCGCGGCCAAAATTCGTATAATGCGCCTACGTCTACCGAGGCGGTAAGACCGAGGCAACTGGACCCAGTCCGAGCTTCTTGGCGGGAAGGCAATCGTGCCGAGCGCGATCGCCTCCCTCTGGTGAAAAATGACCGTGAGCCAAGAGAGGGCGCGACTGAATGGTGTGACCTCGCCTGCGATCGACCCGCTAAATTGGCCCTGTGGCCAATCGCTTGCGCATGGTCATATGTATGATACCGACCTCTAAGAATTCGGTACCTTCTCGACGAAAGCCCAACTTCTCATAAAATTCAATGGCGTGAGACTGGGCCGACAAGATCACCTCACGGTGGTCACTCTGAGCGGCCAGCGTCAGGAGCTGCCGCATAATACATAATCCCACCCCTTGACGTCGCCAAGGGCGCGAAACGGCGACTCGACCAATTCGTCCAGCAGGGGTTAAGCGACCAGTCCCAATGGGGTGACCATCGCAAAACGCCAGCACATGCTGGGAGGCCCAGTCTAGATTATCGACTTCTCGCTCTAAGGGAATGCGTTGCTCCCGGACAAACACTTCAGTTCTAATCGCATGAATGGATGACTTGTAGCGGGGGTAATCGACAACGGCAGTAGTGATCTCAGGCCGAGTGATTGGAGTCGCAAGAATAGATGTCATATTGCGTATTTAGGTAGATGCTGGAACACGTTTGAGTCTTGAGCGAAAAGACTAGCGGGATTTGAGCAGGGATTAAGTGACTAACATTGCGAAAGCATTTCGCTAAGACATTCCTGATAGACTCTCGGTGATATTACATCAAGGTGTATAAGAAACAAACCTAAGTTGGACAATCAAATGGAGTTCTTGGTCCTTCTTGATAAAGGAAGACAAAAAATATGAACATTCAAGTATTAAAAATAAGCCTAAAATCTGTCAGAAGTTTTATCTCTAGGTCTCTATAAATGGAGCTGAGAAAATTTTATAACGTGTGTTTAAAGGGATTTATTGGTAGCTTACTAAAGCTGTGTGAATATAGCTAATGCTTCCAAGACTCTTATCTTACAGCGTAAAATGTGGCTCCTTTGAGCAAGAGATAGTTTACACCCAATTATTACAGCAAAGAGAGTCGTGAGTCACCGTTAATGTACAGAAATCTCAAAAATTCTGGGTTATAGCCAAGATATGTTTAGGAGCACCTGCAAAGAAAAAGTCGACTGAACCGGTAACTGCTTAGTCGATTGGGGGCTTATTCGGAGGTGATTTTCGGGAGATGTCGTTACTTAAGCAGATGAGCTTAATTATTTGTAGAATGTGTTAGCGCCAGCGTAACGCATCAAATTCCTGTGAAATGGTGCGTTACGGCTTCGCCTAACAACACCCTACAACATCGTTTATTTATGTCCACCTACTTATGTATACTCAAAAGTTTGTTTGATCTTGGAAGTCGTCGGCAACAATCTGACTTTTGCAAGAGGCAAGTTTCAGCTTATTTAAATTTAAACAAGGGTGTCGCTGACGCAGGTTAAGTCATCATCAGATGAGAAATATCAGTAGATCCAAAAGTCATGCTGATGGCGACATTAAAGTTTTCAAACATTTGAACTAGCCACTTGACGTTGTTTTGGGTGGCTGTCTCATAGTGGTTGAACAGAGTTGAAAATCGTTTTTCGAGATAAGGTTTTACCGTGCGGCAAAGCAGGATAATCTTGATTAGCAGTCCTGTTGTTAACAAAGGACCTAAGTTGTTGATCAGGTCAATAAACACAAAATGCTGAGGTTGGGTTGATGACTCTAAAACCAAGAAATTCAGCAGTTGGCTACAGGTTCTAATCATCAAAAAGTCGTTGATCGGCTGATCATTATTTTGTGGCAAGGTGTGCTCAAGTTGATAAGCGAGAAGCTTATTGAATTTGCGTCGACCATAAACAGGGTCAATGGAGACACCCAAGTAGTCATAGAGTTCTCGCTTAAAGTCGCCAAACTTAATCGACCGATTACATTCTAAAAAGTGTTGGGCCGCATCACGATAGCTTCTGCCTTGACAGACCTTGCTAGAAAACTGATTGAGTGAGTTGACGAGTTCGCGATCGCTCAGCAGGGTGGGATTTTTTACTGGCTTGAGCCGTTGGAGCGCGTCTGAGCCAGAATGGGTTCTTTTCAACCGGGCTTGGCGAACGCGATAAGTCACATAGTGAGACAAGTCGACTTCAAACTTCTGTTGAGCTTGGGCCTGCATCCGGCGAATGTTCTGGTGATGCGCCTCAGGACTGTCTTCACTAACCAGGCAATATTCATATAGATAGGGATACCTTTGGATGAGGTTGCCCAGGGGCCGATCTTCGCTGTTTTGAGTGTAATCGCTGTCAATCAGGCGAGCCAGACGCTTGAGCGTCAAATATTGCTCAGTCTGGGTAAATTGCTGCACAACTTGGCGGAGGTGTCTGACCTGACGGCTGCGAGAGTACTCTCTAACATTGTGGCCAGGGGGCGTTTCGAAAAGATCGATCAATAAGGGAACCGCGTACTGCAACTGAGGGTTGCTCTGCCAACGATTGATTAAAATGTGGCAGCAACGGTTGAGAATGAAGTGAAAGTAATCTTCGATATCGCGATCGGCAATAATCTGATCCAAGGCGGCGGCAATGGACGGATCGGAGTATCCAACTCCATCGATAAAGAGGGCTTGAAACCGCTCAATTAAGTGCTCAGGCGTCTCGTACTCGGCATAGGCAAGTAAGTGACCATACAGCGCTTGCTCTTGAGGGCTGATCGAACGACTTGGATAGGCTACCCGTTGATTCACAGTGACAAATGCCTCTCTTCGCGGCATTGATGGTGACTTTAGACTGGATGACCCTGTTGATAAACCAAGCTGAGAACACAAGCGATAGCCTGTGCCTCTCGCCAACTGTTGGTAGATACTAAGATGCTTACCTTCTAATGTAGCCGCTCTACGTAGTCACGACGTCAGTTTTTACACTTGGTATACAGAGTCAATGAAACTATTTACTATGTGTAAATACTGATGTCAGGATTGATTTTTAAACCAAAGGCGGCCAATTCCTAGGGAAAGAGACGTTGATGGGAAGGAAAGATGGTTCCAATCAGGTTGGAAACTCAGTATTTACCGCTGAAATTAAACTTTGGATAAAAGAAAATATTTGCTCTGCTTTCTATTGGATATGATCTTTGTCTTTTTGTAAAGGCCGCTGTTCCAATGTATTGCGGGTCTTGTATTGATTTTTTGCAATTAATCTTCGAACGCGCAAGCGCTGAGGTTCGGCGTATGAGCGTGGCAAGAGGTTGGGGTTGTTTGAGCACTGTTTTGAGTGTGAGTCGTTGGTGGCTGAAAAGCTGAACGTCAGGCGGTAGCTGCGGCTGCATTTAATGCCGGTCTAGTGTTAGAACCCCGTCATGAAGCGCGATCGCGGCGAGTTGAGCACTAGCAGTCAGTTAGTGCAAGGCTGGGGCGAATATTGCTGATGGACAAAGGGGCTAGGCCGAGTGGGGAGCTAGCCACAGAGCGAGATTTTTGAAATAGGTGTAGACATCTGCTAAGCCGACAGGATTGGCCTTGATGCCTTGGCCGGGAGGTTCATCGACAAAACTGGGGCATCCTTGATCCGGGTCGATATTGTAGTCGACGAAATGGTGAAAGGTTGACTGAGCAACCACGCGCCCCGCCAAGTGGCCGCTAGCATCTTGATAGCGATCGCTGGCGACGACTAAGTTAAAGGCCCGTTTGGTGACCCTACTCTTGCCGGTGGCGATGACTCGGGCGTGGGGCAGGTTGTCTGGGACGCCGACGCCGCCTTCGTGGGGATGGGCGAGGAAATATTGGAGGGGACCGTTGCTCCCCTGCAACAGGGGATGAAGGGGCTCGATGGGCGTGATGACCTGGAGATCGCCGTTCGCCCCAGAGTGATAATTGGGCCAGTCAATGCTGGGGGTGTAGGGGTCGTCGCGATCGCGATGCTCGGGGTCGGGATGGTTTTGCCGCGATCGAAAGTAGTGAAACTGACCTAACGGTTCCAATTCGCACATGGAAATGCCCATGTCCTGGTGATCACGGGTCGTGAGAATGCCGCCTCCTTGTTGATGAAATCGGGTAATACCGGCGCAGTCAGCTTCGGTAAGACCACCGCCCACATCAAGGGCAAAGAGCCACAGTTCGTCGAACTGTTCGCGGCTGAGGGTGCTCAATATCGGATCATCGCCCTGAGCCTCTGGGGTGCGATCGCGAGCGGTCACTTCAAATAAAGGAGAACCACCGCCCTCCTTTAAACCGCTGAGATAACGCTGCAAGAAAGCAAAGCGAGCAATGTTCCAGTCATCGGTATCGGTTGGGAGCAGGGTCGTTTGCAGCAGAATTCGTGTGGACATGACTGGAGCGATATAGATAAGAGAATACTTATGAAGGTAGGTGATGACAGGATGATGACATGCCGTATAAATCACAAAAGTCAGGTCAGATTTTAAGTTTGAGGTTGTGGGGCAGAGCTTGAGGGACTCTTGGGAGCATCAAGCTCTGTGTTCTGCACACTCCCGACTGACTTCCATCGCCCAAGCCAACTCTTCAATATCTCGTGCCTAGCCTAGCACCCAGTCCCTCGTGCCTCTTGCCACCCAATCCCTGGGGGCAGGCTCCGCCCAAACACCCTGTCACCCTCATCCCCCTGCCGGGCAATAGTACAATTTTGCAGAATCGCCCCCCCTACTGGTGCAAATGACCGCTATCCGGGATGATAGGAAAACATTAAAACGTGGTTTGGGATTGGCGCGCGCGGTATGGGGGCAGAGGCAAACTGGAACACCTTGCCAGAACAACTGCTGGATTTGGCAAAGCAGGCGGGCGCAGAAGCGGCAGAAGTGTTTCAGTCGAGTTCGTCAGCGCAACCGGTGTTTTTTGAGGCAAATCGGCTCAAGCAGTTGGAGCGTAATCAACTAGCGGGCACGGCTCTACGGCTCTGGCGCGAGGGGCGTCCCGGCATTGCAGTGGCCCATGGCCCGATCGCCCCCCAAGCCCTGGTCGACAAGGCGATCGCCATCAGCTATTTAAACGAACCCGAAGCCATCGAGCTCCAGGAGGGGACTGCGCAGCACTTTCCTGATGTGGGGCGTGGGGTGTCTGTGTCTCAGATGATCGACTGGGGCAAAGCGGCGATCGCCCTGATTCGGGAAGCGTATCCCGAGGTGATCTGTGAAGCCGAATTCGAGTGTGATGTCGAAACCACTCGCTTTGTGAACTCTCTCGGGCTGGACTATGGCTACAGCGACACGACCCTGAGCAGTTATCTAGGGGTCGAGTGGGTGCGGGGCGATGACTTTTTGAGCGTGGGCGATGGGCAAGTACGGCGCGATACCCTGTCGCCGGAAGCGTTGGCCCAGCAAATTTTGAAACGGCTGGCCTGGGCAGAAAGCAATGTCGAGCCAGCGGTCGGACGGGTGCCGGTGCTCTTTACCGCCAAAGCCGCCGATACCCTTTGGGGGACGGTGCAGGCGGCGCTCAGTGGCAAGCGCGTATTGGAGGGGTCTTCGCCCTGGAGCGATCGCCTGGGCGAGCAAGTCACCTCATCGGCGCTGACGCTCTATCAAGATCCTGACACGGGTCCCTTTAGCTGCCCCTTTGACGATGAGGGTAGCCCCACCCAAAAACTCGTGTTTATCGAGCAGGGATTGCTGCGATTGTTCTATACCGATCGCACCACCGGCAAAGAACTCGGAGGCGGATCGACGGGGAATGGCTTTCGACCGGGCTTAGAGAGCGCCCCCACGCCGGGGCTGTTCAATACGCTGATTCAGCCGGGCGAGCTGACCTTTGAGCAACTCCTGCATCAACTCGACGACGCGATCGTGGTGGATCAGATTTTGGGGGAAACGGCGGGAATTTCTGGGGACTTTTCGATCAATGTGGACTTGGGCTATCGCGTGAGTCACGGCGAAATCGGGGGCCGCGTCAAAGATACGATGGTGTCGGGCAATGTGTACACCGCTTTGATGCATCTACAATCTCTGGCCCGAGACGCCGATTGGAACGGCGCTTGTTTTACCCCTTCCGTATTATTGGAGGGGCTGTCAGTCACGGGGGCGCGCTGATGGACTCAGGACAGGGGGGAGATGCGCTGCCGCGATCGCCGGGTGCGGTAACCAGTGAACGGTACAGTAATGAAAGTTGCATCGTGTACAGGCTGAGTCCAGCGGATCCATCCGGATCTCTATCGAAGCGATCGCGAGAGTGACCTGTTTCACTTTTGGGCTGAAATCGTTTTTGGGCTGAAATCGTTGTATAACTCCGTAAAAAGTTAGAGAATGCTCAAGATCTGCTCAGCCTGTGATTGCAAAAACTTGTGCATTCTCTTCATTGTTGTTTAGGCACACCAAGCCATGCTGCGCTTTCGGCGCTTGCACAGATTTTTTGGCACCAAGCGGGTTGCGTTTTTAGAAGCCTGCATTATTGGGGCAGTTTCAGGGTTGGCAGCAGTTGCTCTGAAGCAAAGCGTTGAAGTTTTAACCACCTGGCGGCTCACCAACACCGTACCCGCCTGGATTTTGCTGCCCTTGATTGGGGTTTTAGGAGGCATGGCTTCAGGTTGGTTGCTGGAGCGGGTCGCTCCCGAAGCCGCCGGTAGCGGCATTCCCAACGTTAAGGCAGCGCTGGCCTACGTCGACATTCCGCTGAATTTGCGGGTCGCCCTCACCAAACTGGGCAGCACGATTTTGGCCCTGGGGGCGGGTCTCTCCCTGGGCCGTCAGGGACCCACGGTGCAGATTGGCGCAGCGCTGGCAGCCCAACTCAGTCAGTGGGTACCCACGTCCCCTGAATATCGCCGTCAGCTCATTGCGGCTGGGGCAGCAGCGGGGCTGGCAGCCGGTTTCAACGCCCCGATCGCGGGCGTACTCTTCGTCGTGGAGGAACTGCTACAAGACTTTTCGAATCTGACGCTGGGCACCGCGATTTTAGCCTCCTTTGTCGGGGCGGTGGTGTCGCGGCTATTGGGCGGTCAGGGGCTCAACCTCAGCAACTTTGGCATCGCCCAAACTGGGCTCTCGGTGCAAGATTTGCCCTTTCTCGTGTTGTTAGGGGTGCTGGCGGGGATCTTTGGCGGCATCTTCAGTAAGGGAATTTTCACCAGCCTGCAATTTTTTCGGCAGATGAAGACGGTCAGCCTGCCGTTACGCATCGGGCTGGCGGGGGGCATTACTGGTCTAGTAGGGGCAGCGCTGCCGATCGCGGCCCAAGACAATACTGGCCTGCGGGAATTTTTGGTAACGGGCGACGCCGCCTGGCAGATCATTGCGATCGCCTTCATTACCAAATTTGCTCTCACTTTACTCGCCTACGGCTCGGGCGCTGCCGGGGGACTGTTTGCGCCCGCCCTGGTGCTGGGGTCGGCACTGGGCTGTCTGGTCAGTTTTTTGGCCCAGGTTAGCCACGGCTGGTTGGGTTTGCCTGTCGATACCCTGGCGAGCAGCAATACCACGACCTATGCTCTGACTGGCATGGGGGCGTTTTTTAGTGCGGTGACGCGGGGGCCAATTACCGCGATCGTCATCGTATTTGAAATGACGGCCAACTTTAACCTAGTGCTGCCGCTGATGATCGGCTCAGGGCTGGCCTACTTGCTCAGTGACAAGATTTCCTCGGGTTCGATCTACGATCGCCTTCTGGCATTTCAGGGCATTCACCTGAATGTCGCCCCGTCGGAAGCCCATCCCTGGGCCAACTTGATCGCAGAAGACCTGATGCAGCGGCGAGTCGAAACGTTGTCGGCGACAATGACTGTGCCAGAAGCCTTAGAAGCTTTTTCGCGATCGCACCATCGGGGCTTTCCCGTATTACACCAGGGCAAGTTGGTGGGCATTGTCACCCAAACCGATCTGGGCGACAAAACCCAGTCTCGATCTGGCCCATTGCTGCTGCGCGATATCATGACCCCTGATCCGGTCACGGTCACGCCGGCGTCGTCGCTGCCCCACGTGCTCGACCTGCTTAACCGCCTCAAGGTCAGCCGCATTCCCGTGACGGATGGCAATAAGCTGGTGGGCATCATCACTCGGGGCGATATTATTCGAGCTGAGTCAGAACGGCTGAGTGGCAAAACGACCGAAACGGGGCCAGCGGCGACGCCTTCCTATGGGGCGTTTCGCCTGCGATCGCCCGCCATCGGTCGCGGTCGTCTACTCGTGCCCCTCAGCGATCCCGAGACGGCTCCGATCTTGCTGAACATGGCTGTCGCGATCGCCCGCCAAGAGCAGTACGAGTTGGAATGTGTCCATGTCATCATCGTCTCGCGCTCAGTGTCCCCCGAAGAAGCCGCCGTCGATCTAGGTCCCAGCCAGCAGTTGCTCAGCCTGGCTCAGCAGCGGGTCCAGAGTGCCAACGTGCCTCTGCATACCCAGATTCGGGTGGCCCACGATGTCGGCCCAACCTTGCTAGAAGTCATCAAAAAGCGCCACATCGACAAGGTGCTGTTGGGCTGGCGGCGACCCACCCTTACCCCCGGACGATTGTTCGGCGATGTGGCTGATACTCTGCTTCGGCAGGCCCCTTGTCCGGTGATTGTGGTCAAACCTGGTGCAACCGTTACCTTCAACCGCTGGCTGCTGCCCTCCGCCGGTGGCCCCAACTCGAAGCTGGCCCTCCGCTTGATGCCGGCCCTGATGACCTTAGGGCAAGAGCCGCAGATTCACCTGTGTGCGATCGCCACCAAGCACGACGACCAACCTTGTCTGCAACGGCAGTTAGTGCGCCGAGCCGGTATGTTAGAGCGTTGTCTGCATGCCCCTGTGAAAACCCGCCTCACGGTGCAGAATGATGTCGCCGCTGCGATTATCGATCTGAGCGATCGCTACCACAGCGATGTCGTGATCTTGGGAGCCAGCCGCGAGAATTTGTTTAGTCACGTGATGAAGGGGAACATTCCCCTTGAAGTCGCGCAAAAAAGCTCCGCTACCGTCATTTTGGTGCAGTACAACTCCATCAATGCCAAATCGGTACGGATTGTGGAAAGTGAAGAGGGGCCGGGGCGTGTCCTCGCCACTGATTTCTTCACCTAGCAAGCCAGCCCGTTGTTGCCGGGTGATGAGCGCTCGGTGGGGGCGATCGCTTCTCAGGCATCCCTTAGGCAAACGCGGAATTATTCAGGCGATTCTCAGGCCATAGTCAAAGTCTTTTCAACCACAGCCGCGAAGATGGCAATCAAGAATACAGCCCATCCATTCAAGAGGTTCACCCCATGCACCGCTTTATCCTCGCCCCCCTGTCGACGGCTACGTTAGGTCTCTTTTTAGCGTCTGGGGCCAACGCCCTTAGACCGATTGAGTTCGCGGCTATTGCCCCACCCCAGTTAGGAACGGCATCTCTCACCCTGGCTCAGGCCACCGGCCAATTTGTCACCGTTGATCAAGCGAAAGCCACCACCGGCACAGCCAGTGTGGTGACGGAAAACGGTGCAACTTATCTCGTGTTTGACGCCGCCTTTAGCACGGCGACGGGACCAGATGTGCAAGTGGTGCTCTACGCCGATGGAGCCGCCGTGCCTGTCAATATCGAAGGCTCTAACTACGTCGTAGTCGGTGACCTGCAAAGCTTTGAAGGGGGTCAGCGCTACTTAGTAGATGCCAGTATTAATGTCGACGATTACACCGCCGTGGCCATCTGGTGTCGTGAGTTTGACGTGACCTTTGGCTACGCACCGCTTTAGGGCGACCACCTGATTCAGCCAACTAAGCAGTCGCGCTACGAGACCTCGTGGCGCGACTGTGACTAGGTTCAACATTAGTCAGCGAGTTTGGCCTTGACCATCGCCTGCACTTTGGCTCCATCGGCACGGCCTTTCAATTCCTTCATGGCGGGTCCCATCACCTTGCCCATGTCTTTGGCGGAAGACGCGCCCGTCTTGGCAATCAGACCCTCAATGACTGCCCCAATTTCCTCGTCGGATACCTGCTCAGGCAAGTATTCCTCAATGATGGCGAGTTCTGCCGCTTCTTTGTCCGCCAGGTCAACGCGATCGGCCTCGGTGTATTGCGCGATCGCGTCCTTGCGCTGCTTCGCCAACCGGGTCAACACCGCCAACTCCTGCTCCTCGGTGAGTCCCTCCTGTCCCTGGCCCCGCAGGGTGCTTTCATCTTCAATGATGACTTTCTTGATGCTGCGGACGGTTTCCAGCCGGACTTTGTCTTTGGCTTTCATCGCCGATTTAATGTCTTCCGAAATGCGGTCTTTAAGGCTCATGACGTTGATGGGTATAGGTCAATCAAGATTGGTTTTTCTATATGTTTATCGTAGCGATCGCTCCTACCCCCGTCTATCCCACTGTTGGCTACTGAGATTGAGTGTGAGGGTGGCAGGGTGCGTTGGCGGAGCCTGACCGTAGGGTTTGGGGCGCAGGGACTGGGTACGAGGTGTTCGGGCGGAGGCACTGGATAGTCGGCTTGGGTTATGAATACGTCCTCGCAGTTATGCCCCAAAACCTAATATCCACCTCACCTACTTCACCCACGCAATCAATGCTGCTCCGACACATTCACTGGCTCGGCCTCAGGAGTGGTTACCGTAGCGGCAGCGGGGGGCAGATCTCTTTCTAAGACATCGACGATCCAGGCTTCTTCGATCCAGGTTTTGAACACCACTGCCAGTGGCAGGGCTAAAATTAACCCCACCGGCCCTAAAAAGTTAGCAAAAAAGATTTGGACGATGAGGGTGGCGGCGGGCAACAGGGACACCTGCTTTTGCATCATCATCGGGCTAAACCAGTAGCTTTCCAGGTTTTGGATGATGACGTAGAGGATGAGGACGGCGATCGCGCTGCCAAAGGACTGCGATAGCGCCACGATGATGGGAAAAATGGCGCTCAGGGCGGGACCAATATTGGGGATAAAGTTGAAGAGGCCCGCCAGCATGGCATTCGGAAACGGATAGGGCACTCGCAGCACCACCAAGCCCACAAAACTGAGGGTCGCCACAAATACGGAATTGACCGAGACACCTCCCAGCCAGCACAGCAGCGACCATTCACATTTCGCCAAAATCTCATCCGCCCGCCGCCGATAGTGCGAGGGAAACAGCCGCAACAGCAGGTTGCGATAGGCAATGGGATCGCTGAGAAACATCATGGTGAGCACAAACAGCAGCAAAACCTGCAGCAGTGTCACCACCGACCCCGAGAAAAAGGTGACAAAATTGCCGAAAAACTGACCGCTAAAGGTCAGGAATTGCTCAATCAGATTATTGAGCCGGGGGAGTTCGAACTCGGTAAAAATCTCGGGAACCCAGTCTGGGGGAGTTTCTGACAACCCGGTCACCCACCCGTCCAGACGATTGAATCCCTGGGGTACCAGCTCCAGCAACTGCTCAAACTGACTGGCAAATAGCGGCACCACTAAGATGCTAAAAACCCCCAGAAAGATCAGCACGATGCCCATGGCTACGAGTACCGCCCGCGATCGCGGTAGGTCATACCGTCTTACCAGGCGTCGCACCAAACTGTTCAACGCGATAGAGAGCACGATCGCCGCAAACACTAACAGCAAAATGCCGCGAAACTGCCAAAGGATGACCAAGGCAATTACGAAGCATATCAGGCTAATCCAATCTGAGAGTTTCACGTCGTCTCTCGCCTCGGGGAATGGAGCTTGATTGGATTTTACGCGACTTCTCTAAGGTTGAGCTGAAAATTAGGAAAGCCGCTGCCGCCCCTGCTAGGCGCTGAAGTATTTGGCAACGGGGTGGTAGGTGATGATCGCCGTGGTGGACTGTTCTGGATAGAGCTGTTCGCTTTCGTCCATGTGCATCCCGATGCGATCGACCTTGAGCAAGTCTAGCTGGATGTACTGATCGGGAATATGGGGACAGGCCGGATAGCCGAAGCTGTAGCGCGATCCCTGGTAGCGCTGCTGGAGGATCTCGCGCAGGGTGTCGGGTTCCTGGTCTCCGTAGCCCAGTTCTTGACGAATGCGGGCGTGACACCATTCCGCCATCGCTTCCGCCGTCTGCACCGACAGCCCATAGTAGTAGAGATAGTCGGTGTACTGATCCGCCTGAAACAGCTTTTGGGCAAATTCCGTGGCAATTTCGCCCACTGTCACCGCCTGCATCGGGAACACGTCAAATTCTCCTGGTTTCGCGTGATCCTTGGGCAGGAAGAAGTCAGCGATACAGAGGCGACGCAGGGATTTTTGGCGGGGGAAGGTGAAGGTGGCGATCGGCTCTGGATTTTGAATTTTGAATTTTGAATTTTGAATTTCGCCACTCACCACCGCTGGATCGTAGATGTGCAGCGAATTGCCTTCGGCGAGACAGGGGAAGTAGCCGTACACGATCTGGGGATGCAGCAGCTTTTCCGCCAGAATGCGAGCCTTCCACTTGTCCAGGATCGGATACACCGTTTCTTGCAAAAAGGCGTCGTACTCTTCCCGCGATTGCTCTTTGGGCTTGCGGAACTGCCACTGCCCCACGAACAGCGCCTGCAAATCCAAATACCAGAACACGTCATCCAGGGGAATATCTTCGGGATTGAGGATCTGGGTGCCCCAGAACGGCGGCGTTGGACGGGGGATGTTGATTTCGACGGCCTCGGAGCGGGTGGTGTCTTGGGTGGCTGGGTGGCTGGGTGGCTGGGTGGCTGGGGCTTCAGAGGGCGTTTCTACTGAATTTTGAATTTCTAATTTTGCATTTTGAATTTCTTCCGCTGCCTCATCCAAAAAGCCCTGGAGATCATCCCAATTCCCCTCCGACTTCGCGGGCATGAGCTTGTCCATGAAGTGGAGGTCGGCGAAGGCGTCTTTGCCGTAGACAACTTTGCCGTTGTAGGTGTTCTGGCAGTCTTCGTAGACGAATTTGGGGGTGAGGGCCGCACCGCCGAGGATGACGGGCACGGTAATCCCGGCTTCGTTAAAAGTTTCCAGGTTGTCCTTCATGAAGGCGGTGGACTTCACCAGCAGACCGCTCATGGCGATGCAGTCGGCGTGGTGCTCGCGGTACGCCTGGATAATGTTCTCCACGGGCTGCTTGATGCCCAGGTTGACGACCTTGTAGCCGTTGTTGGAGAGGATGATATCCACCAGGTTTTTGCCGATGTCGTGGACGTCGCCCTTCACCGTGGCAATGATGAAGGTGCCCTTGCCCGAGTCGTCGTCATCCTCGGATTTCTCCATGAAGGGTTCCAGGTAGGCCACTGCCGCTTTCATGGTCTGGGCGGATTGCAGCACAAAGGGGAGCTGCATTTGCCCGGAGCCGAACAGTTCACCGACCACCTTCATGCCGTCGAGCAAAAAGGTGTTGATGATGTGGAGGGGTTCGTACTGGTTTAGGGCATTCGCCAGGGCGTCTTCCAGGCCGATGCGTTCGCCGTCGATGATGTGCTGCTTGAGCTGTTCTTCGATGGGGAGGTCTTTGGCGATCGCCTCTTTCTTCTTCAGGCTCTTACCTTCGAATAATGTGGTGAGCTTGGTGAGGGGATCGTAGGTGACAATATCGCCGTCGTACTCGCGGTTGTCATAGATCAGGTCGCGGCAGATCTTTTGGTGGTCAGGATCGATCTTGGCGAGGGGCAGGATCTTGGCGGCGCTGACGATCGCCCCATCCAGGCCCACCTGCATCGCTTCGTGGAGGAACACAGAGTTCAGCGTCACCCGCGCCGCCGGATTCAGACCAAAGGAAACGTTGGACACCCCCAGCATGATGTGGCAGCCGGGTAGGTTTTCCCGAATCAGGCGAATCGATTCAATGGTTTCTTTACCGTTTACCCGGTCTTCTTCGATCCCCGTCGAAATGGGCAGCGCCAGGGTGTCAAAGAACAGTTCCCGCGCCGGAATGCCGTATTCCAGCGCATCGCGGTAGGCGCGTTGGGCAATCTGGAATTTCTTCTCGGCGGTGCGGGCCATGCCGTCTTCGTCAATGGTGCCGACCACGATCCCCGCGCCGTAGGTCTTCGCCAGTTCCAGCACCTTAAAGAAGCGATCGTCGCCGTCTTCGTAGTTGGTGGAGTTAAGGATGCACTTGCCGCCTGCGACCTTCAGCCCCGCTTCCATCTTTTGCCACTCGGTGGAGTCGAGCATCAGCGGCAGCGTCACGTTGGTGACCAGTCGGGAGACGAGTTCGTGCATGTCGCGTTCGCCGTCACGCCCCACATAGTCCACGTTTACGTCGAGCACATGGGCACCCTCTTTGACCTGCGATCGCGCCAGCGCCACCAGTCCATCCCAGTCTTCGTCATTCAGCATCGTGCGGCACTTCTTGGAACCGCTGGCATTCAACCGCTCCCCCACAATCAGGAAGGAGTTGTCCTGGTCGTAAGGCTGGGGGCTGTAGATCGACGCGGCAGAGGGGACGTAGTTGAAAGCCGGACGAGGGTCGGGTAGGGATGATGGGGTGATGGGGTGATGGGGTGATGGGGTGGCGTTTTCAGCGTCTATCTGGGTGATGCCATTCCCCCCCAACTCCATCACTCCATAACGCTTGCGCCCCCGCACAGGCCGCTCCTTTGGGTGCAGATCCTTGGCAATCTCGGCCAGTTGAGCGATATGGTCGGGGCGGGTGCCGCAGCAGCCGCCGATCACCTGGACGCCCAGGTCTTCAACGAAGTGCATCAGGGCCATCCGCAGTTCCATCGGGGAGAGGTGGTAGACCGCATGGCCACCGACGTTTTCGGGGAGTCCGGCGTTGGGGATGCAAGAAATGGCGAAAGGAGACTGCTCGGCCAGGTGCTTGATGTGGTCTTTCATCAAGTCGGGGCCGGTGGCGCAGTTCAGGCCGAGAATGTCGATGGGGTAGGGTTCCAGAATGGCCAGGGCCGCAGCCATCTCGGTGCCGACGAGCATAGTGCCTTGCTGCTCCATGGTGACGGAAACCATGATGGGCAGGCGCACGCCGCGTGCTTCAAAGACTTCGAGAATGCCGTTCAGCGCCGCTTTGATTTGCAGCACGTCCTGGCAGGTTTCCACCAGCATGAGGTCAACGCCCCCGTCGATGAGTCCTTGAGCCTGCTCGACATAGGCGGCTTTGAGGGTGTCGAAGTCGATGTGACCGAGGGTGGGCAGTTTGGTGCCGGGACCCATGGAGCCCGCGACGAAACGGGGCTTGTCGGGGGTAGAAAATTCGGCGGCGACGCTTTTCGCCAGTTCGGCGGCGACTTTGTTGAGTTCGTAGGCGCGATCGGCCAGATCATACTCCGCCAGCACGATGGAGGTGCCACCGAAGGTGTCGGTTTCGATGACATCGGCTCCGGCTGCCAAAAAGCCGCGATGCACTTTGGCGACCGCTTCAGGCTTGGTCATCACCAGATATTCGTTGCAGCCTTCGTATTCTGGGCCACCAAAATCTTCGGTGGTCAGATTTTGCACTTGCAGGTTCGTGCCCATTGCGCCATCAAACACAACGACGGGGCGATCGGGACGGTGAAGGTGCGCTAAAAAGGCGTTTGTCATAGCTGGGGCTGGTAACCGTAAAGGAATCGCGAGCAAACAACGATAAACTTCATTTTTACACGATAGCCAGGGTAATGCAGGGGGACGTTAATCCCAATCAAAGGGTGACCTTTGTCGGGTGAAAGGATTGAGGTTTCTAATAGCAAAGCGGCAGGCAGGCACCCACAAACCGTTATCCTAGTGAACGTGTAGCTGGCGACCTCCAGGAGTGTCATGGATACCAAAGCGTTTAAGCGATCGCTGAATCAATCGGAAAAGTATTTCCGTAAGAGTTTGGGTCACGGCGAGGACGTCGCTGACCAGATGAAAACGGAATATCAAAGCAGCCTGATCCAACGTATCCGTGACCACAATTACGTGCTCACAGAGGGGGACGTGACCATTTACCTGGCGAAGTCCTTTGGCTTTTGCTGGGGAGTGGAGCGCGCGGTGGCGATGGCCTACGAAACCCGGCAGCACTTTCCCACTGAACGCATCTGGATTACCAACGAAATTATTCACAATCCGGGGGTCAATCAGCGCCTCCGGGAGATGAACGTCCACTTTATTGAAGTCGTGGATGGTCAGAAAAACTTTTCTGTAGTGGATGACGGTGACGTGGTGATTTTGCCCGCCTTTGGGGCCAGTGTGCAGGAAATGCAGTTGCTCAACGATCGCGGCTGCACCATCGTCGATACCACCTGCCCCTGGGTGTCGAAAGTGTGGAACACCGTGGAGAAGCACAAGAAAAAAGAGCACACTTCGATGATCCACGGTAAGTATCAGCACGAAGAAACCGTCGCCACCAGTTCCTTCGCGAAGACCTATCTGGTGGTGCTGAACCTGGATGAAGCCCAGTACGTGGCCGACTACATTTTGCACGGGGGCGACCGGAACGAGTTTTTAGCGAAATTTCAAAATGCTCATTCTGAGGGCTTTGACCCCGATCGCGACCTGGAGCGGATCGGCGTCGCCAATCAGACCACGATGCTGAAGGGCGAAACGGAAGCGATCGGCAAGCTATTCGAGAAAACCATGCTGCAAAAGTATGGCCCCCAGGCGCTGAACGACCATTTCCTCGCCTTCAACACCATCTGCGATGCCACCCAGGAGCGGCAAGACGCCATGTTCGAACTGGTGGATGAGACGGTCGATCTGATGCTGGTGATCGGCGGCTACAACTCATCGAACACCACCCATTTGCAGGAAATCGCGATCGAGCGCGACATCCCCTCGTACCATATCGACGGGCCAGAGCGGATCGGCGCTGACAACAGCATCGAACATAAGCCGCTCCACGGTGACCTGACCGTGACCCAAAACTGGCTCCCCGAGGGCCATATTACCGTGGGCGTCACCTCTGGCGCATCCACCCCCGATCGCGCCGTGGAAGCGGCGATCGAGCGCATTTTTCAACTCAAGGGCGCGACCAATCTGGTGGCGGCGGATTGAGTTGGTCGGGAAGTCGGTGCGGTGGGTGGAGTGGGTGAGGTCGGTGGGGCGATCGCTCACCCGACAATGATCTCCATTGAGAAATTCTGCCCCGCGATCGCGGGATCAACGCGATAGGCTGGAAACAACCGACACGCAGTTAGCTTTCGCCCTATGCAAACGGCTGATTCTCCGACGCCTCAACCGACCGATGCCCCGCAGCAGAAATTTATTCCCCCGCTAGATCAGGGCTTTGATCCCCAGCATCCGCCCGAGCAGGGCCTCATCGATGCCTGTGTGCATTGCGGGTTTTGCCTGACCACTTGCCCCAGCTATCGCGTCATTGGCAAAGAGATGGACTCGCCACGCGGGCGCATTTACTTGATGGATGCGATTAACAAGGGCGAGGTGCCGTTTTCGGAGACGGCGGTGGAACATTTTGACTCGTGCTTGGGCTGCTTGGCTTGCACCACAGCCTGTCCGTCGGGGGTGCAGTACGACCAGCTCATCGCGGCGGTGCGCCCGCAAATCACCCGGAACCACCCGCGATCGCTGCCCGGAAAACTCCTCCGCACCCTGATTTTTCAGCTATTCCCCTACCCCGATCGCATTCGTCTGTTGCTGACTCCGCTGGGTCTGTACCAAAAACTCGGCGTCTCCAAACTGGTGCAGGGATCGGGCCTCTTGCAGCGCTTGTCGCCCAACCTGGCGGCGATGGAGTCCCTGTTGCCCAAAGTGACGACAAAATCTTTTCAGGACAACTTGCCGGAGGTGATTCCCGCTCAGGGACCGAAGCGTTACCGGGTGGGCATGATTTTGGGCTGCGTGCAGCGGGTCTTTTTCTCCGACGTGAATGAGGCGACGGCGCGGGTGCTGTCCGCCAACGGCTGCGAACTGGTGATTCCCCGGAGTCAGGGGTGCTGCTCGGCGCTGCCCGCTCACCAGGGCGAAGAGGAGCAGGCCCAAGCTCTGGCGCGGCAAATGATCGATGCCTTTGAGGGTGCCGACGTGGACTACGTGATCATCAACGCGGCGGGCTGCGGCCACACCCTGAAGGAGTACGGCCACATTTTGCAGGATGACGAGGACTATCGCGATCGCGCCCAAGCCTTTGCCGCCAGCGTCCGCGACGTGCAGGAATTCCTCGCGGAGGTGGGCCTGACGGCAGATCTGCATCCCCTCACCGATGGCCCCCTGCCCCTGGTGTATCAGGACGCCTGCCACCTGCTCCACGGTCAAAAAATCAGCGTGCAGCCCCGGCAGATTCTCAAGCAGATCCCTGGCGTACAGTTGCGCGAACCGATTGACGCGGCCCTGTGCTGTGGCAGTGCAGGGGTCTACAACATGCTGCAACCGGCAGTCGCGGAAGAACTGGGGCAGATGAAGGCGCAAAATCTAGTCAATACGGGGGCGCAACTCATCGCTTCCTCCAATCCCGGCTGCTCCCTGCAAATCCTCAAACACCTGGAAAAACGTGGAGAGGGAATCCCCCTGAGGCACCCCATGGAACTGCTGGATATGTCCATTCGCGGCGAAAAATTAGCGCTCGGGCAAGCAGACTAATAAAGTTCCAAGCAATGCAAGTTGGGATTGCTCAAAAGTTCATGAATCGCGGGTAGTCCAGATCGAATGAGGACTTCCACTTGACTGGTAGGGGCATTGCCACAGCGTAACCACACGACTTTAGGTGGGGAACCATACAGTCGACTTCTTTCGGGGAAATCGGCATCTTGGGTCACAATGCAGAAGTCCTTGGCCTTCGCAAATTCCCAAATTTCGGTGTCTGTTTGTTCAGCTAAGCCATGAAACTGAACATGACTAGACTCGGGAAAAACATCCGCCAACTGATTCACGAGCTTACGGCTAAGGTTTTGGTCGAACAGCAGCTTCACTCGGGACTCACAGCAGCAACTAAACGATGGTCACGATCAGCGGCAAATTCCAAACAGGCTCGAATGTCGTTTTCGGTCAACTCGGGGAAATCATCCATAATTTCAGCCACCGACATGCCAGCCGCGAGCCAACCCAAAACGTCATAAACCGTGATCCGCATGCGACGAATGCAGGGCTTGCCACCCCGCTTATCGGGTTCGATGGTAATGATGTCGCGATAGCTCATGATCAGACCAAATCTACTGATGACTCTCTGAGTTTAGGGTAGCGGAGAGTGAGCGGCAATGAATGGGCGTCGGTGGCTTGCCCCCCCTGAAGCTCATCGGGAGATCGCCGATATCGTTCGTTTCACAATCGGCGTACTAGGATGGATAGGCGTCATTTCGTGAACTGCCATGTCTTCCTCTGCCACTGCGATCGCTGCTACCTCTACCGTCAAACCGCTACTGGGCCAATCCCTCGAAGAACTCACCGAGTGGGTACAGGCGCAGGGGCAGCCCAAGTATCGCGGCAAGCAACTGCACCAGTGGATTTATGAACGGTATGCCCGCAGCCTGTCCGACATCACCGTCTTTTCCAAAGTGTGGCGGGCAGAGGTAGCGGAGGTGCCTGTGGGGCGATCGCAGCTCCATTTCCGTTCCGTGGCTCCCGACGGCACCATCAAGTACCTGCTCCGGCTCACCGACGGCAGCGTCATTGAGGCCGTGGGCATTCCCACCGAAAAGCGGCTGACGGTGTGTGTGTCGTCCCAGGTGGGCTGTCCGATGGCTTGCGACTTTTGCGCCACGGGCAAGGGCGGCTTTTTGCGCAACCTGGAAACCCACGAAATCGTGGATCAGGTGCTCACGGTGCAAGAAGATTTTGGGCGGCGGGTCAGCAACATCGTGTTCATGGGCATGGGCGAACCGCTGCTGAATGCGCCCAACGTGGTGAAAGCAGTGCGATCGCTCAACCAGGATATCGGCATCGGGCAGCGCTCCATCACCGTGTCCACCGTCGGCATTCCCGGTCAGATCCGTCGCTTGTCAGAGGAACGGCTGCAAGTCACCCTGGCGGTGAGTCTGCACGCCTCTAACCAAGCCCTGCGCGAAACCCTCATCCCCAGCGCCCGTAAATATCCCTTTCCGGAACTGATTGAGGAGTGCTACGAATACGTCCACAACACCGGGCGACGCCTCTCCTTTGAATACATTTTGCTGGCGGGCTTGAATGACTTGCCCCACCATGCCTCAGAGCTGGCTGATATGGTGGGCGGTTTCCAGAGCCACGTTAACCTGATTCCCTACAATCCCATCAGCGAAGTGGATTATCAAAGGCCCAGCGATCGCCAGATTCAAGCCTTCGTCGATGAGTTACAAAAACGCAATGTTGCGGTCAGCGTGCGCTATTCTCGCGGCTTAGAAAAAGATGCTGCCTGCGGTCAACTGCGCGCCCAAAAACTAGCCTACTAATCACGGTTACGATATTCTACTAGCCGAACTTTACCACATTTGAAGATTGCCAAAAAGACGTTAAATCTGTGATGCATCATTTGTCTAACGGCGATAATTTATATGATTCGCCTACTTAGAACTCTCTATGGCTAAAGAATCGGCTGTGGTTCAGACCGTTAGGAATTTTGCTGTAGCATTGCAGCAATGTACTGCGGCATCTGCCTCCCAGGATCTGCTGACAGTCTTTTTAGCTCGTGATCGTGTCCAACATTGCATACAACAAAACGAACCAATACCAGAGTCAACTTTGGGGTGGCTGGTAGAACTGGATCAGGAACTCGAGTCTCTTGCCGGAGAAAGCGCTACTCGCCCGGAGTTGCTCCGCTGGCGTAAAAGTCTTCAGCCTCCTGAAAAAAACTGGTGGTGGTATACCTCTCCCCCAGCCAAAGGCATTTGGTATCAACTTGACTGGCTATGGAATGCCGCTTCAATCGTGTGTTTGGCTGCGTTTGCCAGTTACCTCACTGCCTTGACCGCCAAATTTGCTGTCGGCGGTTTTGACCTGTTGAAATCTTTTGGGTTGATTGGGAATGGAACAGTTGCCGTCTTGATTTTGACCAGCTTGACTCAATCCGGCCGCAAAGTACTCATCAAACTTTTAGAACGTCTTAAAGTCCCTGCAAAATATCACAGCGAAGTTTCGTTTGCTGCGTCGGCTGTATTGCTGGTGAGTGCAATCACTTTGCAGAGCAACTTGCATCATATTGGGCAGTATTACTACACTCAAGGGTCTCAAAATTTTGCGGATCGTCGATTTATCACGGCAGAAAAGCAGTTGCGCCAAGCATTAGAATTGCAGCCAAATAACGGCGATGCTCATGTTCTACTAGGCCGCATTTATGAAATACAAGAAAACATTGACGCGGCCCGTTTAGAATACAACCTATCCCTGCAACACAATAATGCCGTCGCTTACAACAATTTGGGTAAATTGCTTATTGGTGATGGCAGCTATACTGAGGCCGAAGCCCTGCTCACGAAAGGCATTAATGTTGCCAAGACATTTGACCAAGATAATGCCGAGACATTATTTGCCTTACATAAAAATTTGGGTTGGGCACAACTAGAACTTAAAAAACCTTCGTTAGCATTAATCAATTTGCAGGAAGCATCACGTTTAAATGAAGAAGAGCTTGACAACGTTAGGATTGGAGAGGCAGATTGTATTCTGTCTGCCATATTTGAAAATTTAAATCTGACAACTCAAGCAGTTGAAGCAGCAAATACATGTGTAGGATCCGCCGCTTTCGAAACAGCCCTTGACCACAAATGGTTCATTGCCTCTCAAGCCCGTTTGCATCGCCTCCAAGCAATTTCTCCTGCAACTGCGCAAATGGCACCCTCACCGGTAGAAGCAAGCACGCCTTCCGGCAGTTCAGCGCCACAACCAAGTGCCCCATCCCGAGTGCCTCGTCCCGCCAGTCCAAGGGGAGCAGGTTCTCGCTGATATAAGCATAAATTGGGGCTTATCTGTGTACGAGACTCAATCAATCAGGGTTGGCAATTAGAACATTAGCTCAACTGTAATTCGGATATCTTACTCATGCGATGTTCATTGATAGACCTGTCGATCGCAGGACTCAGGTTTGTTCCTCCGGTGAGACGATTTTATCCGTGCTTTCTGTCACCTTGAAAGCATGACTATTACCACAAAACTTCAGCAACTAAATCATATTCGTCGCCTGACCCGGCTGATGGACACAGCTTTTCGAGTGCCCGGATTAGGGCTGAAAGTTGGGTTTGATCCTATTATTGGCCTGATTCCCGGAGTGGGCGATTTGATCGCCACCATCATATCTGCCTACATCATTATTTTGGCGACTCAATTTCGGCTACCTAAGGGTCTCTTGGGAACCATGATTATGAATGTCGCTTTAGAGTTTGTGGTGGGCACAATTCCACTTTTTGGGGATATTTTTGACGCTTACTTTAAGTCCAATGTGCGAAATTTAGACTTACTAGAAAAACATCTTGCGACCGTTGCGCCCAATCTTCAGGCAGAAGACAATTGGGATCTGAAAAGTGTTGCCGAGGGTTCCCTCAGTCAGGTTTAGCAAATTTCCTGAAATGAATCGGGGCGATCGCCCCGATTCATTCGCTATAACTGCTCTGGTAGGCCAAAAATAATCGCGAGAAGGAATGCTGGCGACTGATCATTATGCTGTACCGGCGTTGGGGCAGACCCTCGATCGCTACATGCTCGAAACCATCCATCTGTGCCTGACGCTAGCCACGCCACTCCCAGCGGCAAAGTTACGGGTACAGGCGTGGACAAATTTGCCCACGCGCTACAGCCACACCGATAGTTGGTATGCCATCGAACTTCCTCACACCCGTACAACCGCTGAGGGACATCTCCAGTTTGAGCAAGACCTCAAACCGGCCAGCCCCGGTGAGTTTGAGCTGACTTATCGGGTCGACCAGGGCGATCGCCCCAATGCCCTACAATGGCTGGGCCAGCCCCACCACAATGTCCGTCTGCACATCGCTCCACCCGCCAGCGATATGGACTGGACTCAAGGTCCCAACCATATCGAAATCATGCCAGGAGTATTTGTCGGCAATTTCATCTCAGCGTCTCAGGCTGAGGCCCTGGGATTTGATGCTGTGCTCAACATGGCTGAGGAACTGGACCTGTCACTCTCGCCAACTGGCGCGATCGCTTATCGCAAGTTGAGCTGTCGCGACGGGGCGCTGCATCCCATTCCCAAGGCGTCGATTCAGAGTGCGATCGCCTGGATTGACGAGCAATTGGCCCAGGGCAAGCAGCGCATTTTAGTACATTGTCGCGCCGGAATCGGACGTAGCGGCTCCATCGGGGTGGCTTATTGTTATCGTCATCATCCCCATTGGAGCTACCAGCAAGCGGTGGACTACGTTTGGCGCTACAAGCCTGACGTGTATCCCCACCATCAACTCCAAACCAGCCTGGAGAAGCTCTTTCCGCGTTCCTAAGGCTCCAGCCAGCGACCTCGCCGAAGGCTGCGATCGCCCCTACTGCCCGTCGGGATACCGCCCAGCAAGCCCCCCGATAGATCCTTTAGAATTTGTGATTGGGAGAACAGTTTGCTCAGTGTTCTGGGCAGTGGTGACGTTAACCCAGATAGAAAAGTCGTTGGAGAGAGCGTGTCATGGAAATCAACTGTGCGGAAGCCTGTAAGAATGGCTGCGTTTTGGGCGATCAATGCCCCAATCTGGAATATAAAGAACAGGCTTCCAAGTTTATTGAAGAAACGCCCTTAGATCAGATCCTGATGATGGCGGATGAAGCTGTGCGCCGCAAAATGATGGAACGCGCCTCTCAGCCGCCTAAGTGGATCTTGCCGGACGAGTGAGGCCCAGGGGCCATTGTTGAACAAGGTCTAATGCGTCAGCTATCAAGTAGCTGACGCTTTGTTTTTAGGTAAAGGCTAAACAACGTCTAAATTGCAAACTGGAGTGATGTTCGCCCGTCAAAACCTCACCTAACCTCTCCTTGGAAAGGAGAGGAACCAGACTGTTGTTAAGCCTCTCCTTGGGAAGGAGAGGTGCCGTAGGCGGTGAGGTCGGGCGAGATGTCAAAACTCCACTGATGAAACTGGATGAGGTCTAATGCAGGGACGCGATCGCCATCAGAGTGACTCCTCCCGACAGGAAACTAACCCAGCTACCCATCCACCAAAGTATTTTTGCCGCCAGGCCCTGAATGTTCGGGATTACTTTGGGCGGGCAAGAGTTCTGCGGGCGCATCGACCGTGACCTGGCTATCTTCGCTATTTTCGCTATCTTCTTTGCCCGTGGTGACCATGACCATCTTGGGCGTCTCTGACTGATAAACCGCCAAGTCAAACCAAAAGGTAGTGCCCACCCCCACTTCGCTCACGAGATGCACCTGACTGCTGTGCTTCTCGACGATATTTTTGACGATGGATAGCCCCAGTCCCGTCCCTTCCAGGGTGTGGACACGATTTTCAACCCGGAAGAAGCGATCGAAAATGGCTTCCTGATCTTCTGCGGCAATGCCGATGCCCGTGTCAGACACTTCAATCCGAATAAATTCATCCAGGCTGTCGGGATGATTTTGGTGCGGCAAGCGATAAGCCCGCATCATCACCTTGCCCCCCGCCTCGGTGAACTTCAGCGAGTTGCCGACTAAATTGCCAAACACCTGCAACAACAAGTCGTAATTGCCCTGCACGGGCGGCAAATCGGTTTCAATTTCGTGGTGTAGGCTGACCTGCTTGTCCCGCGCATTGAGCTGATAGGTGCGCAGGGTTTGCTCGATCGGTTGCGCCACTTCCACTTCCCCAAACTGATACCGACGGTTGGACTCCAATCGCGAAAGATCCAGCACATCGTTGACGAGACGGGTGAGGCGATCGGTCTCGTGGTTGGTAGTTTCCAAAAATTCTTTGCGTTCCTCAGGGCTCAGCTCATCGCCATACTCGTGGAGCGTTTCAATAAACGATTTGATGTTGAACAGGGGCGTCCGCAGTTCGTGGGAAACATTGCTGATGAACTGGCTTTTGGCCTCATTTAAAGCGACTTCGCGGGTCACATCTTGCACCGTGATGGCGATGCCTTTGACGTTCTCACGGGACTGGTCAAGGACGGCATTGAGCAACACGCGAATGGTGCGGCTGGTCGGTTCCGTCAGCACGATGCGAAACTCCATGCCCTCAGACTCGCCTGCCGCCGCCATAAAGAGAGGGCGGGTCAGCTGCACCCTGACCGCATTGGGGAAGTGTTGGAGCACCGTAGTATTGGAGAGTTCGCGCCCTTCCCAGCCAAAGATGCGCCGGGCGGCAGGGTTGACCAACACCATGTGCATGTTGGTGTCGAGCAAAATCGCGCCATCAGCAAAAGTAGAGACCAGGGTTTCGAGCTTGGCTTTTTCGGCGGTGAGTTCTTCAATATTCTGTTCTTCGTAGCGCTCTAGCCGCTCGGCCATATCGTTAAAGCTGTAGATCAGCTCGCCGAGTTCGCCGCCCAGGGGCAGATCAATCCGCTGCTGAAAATTCCCGGCGGCAATATTTTTCACCCCAGTTAGCAGTTCTTTGATGGGCTGGGTGATGGTGAGCGCGTTAAAGACGGCCCCGAGAATGACCATGGCCCAAATCGATACAAACACCGCCACCGTGACATCTCGTGTCAGGTTGGAGGAGGCGACGACCGTCGGGTTGGGATTAATGCCCAGGGCCAGTACGCCGAGATAGTTACCGTCATACTTTATCGGCACGAAGACATCGGTGACTTCCCCGGCGGGGGTGATGTGTTGGCGCACGAAGGGCAGATTGGCATTGCGGGCATAGCCTTCGGGGAGCTGCATCCGGCGTCGGAGCATCAGCGAGTTCTGCACGGAATCATCGGAATAGGGAATGCCGAAGAAAATCGCGCCGTCCTCGTCGGCATAGAGCATATACCGGACGCTAGAGGTGCTCTGATAAAAGCTGTAGGAGAACCGGGCCAGTTCTTCGCGATCGCCCCCGTAGACCAACGGCGCGACATTGGCCGATAGCAGCAGCCCCAGGTCGCGGCCAAAGCGGGTGTCGTTAAGGCGAGCGTCTTGCTGAATTGAGTTCACCGCCCAAAACGTCAGCCCACTCATGAGTAAGGAGACGACGAGCGTCGCACCTGCCAATAGCCGCGTCTGCAGCGTAAAGTCACGCCACCAAAGCATTAGAACATCACGGATTTTTCTGAGCAGGCTGATCAACGCTATCTCCAGCTAGCAAGTCACTGACAATACCAAGGCATGAGTCCCTCAGACATCGCTTTTGGGCAAAGCGACCAGGGCTTATATACTTGCCCTGATGGCCTAAGCCCAGCCGTTTCTATTGTGGCACGTTGGCTGGCATTGGCGAATGACCTGCCCAAGGATGAGGCGTCAGAATTAACCGCTATGGTAAGCAAATTAATGCAAGAGACGATCGCTGTGGCCCAGCGCATTTGGCAGGAACTGTTGCGACGGCGGCGCAGTTTGATCTTTTGGGCTGTCTTTCCGGTGTTAATGCTGGTGATGAACAGCTTGATTTTGGCCGAACGTGCCCAACTGGCCACCGCCGATGCGTATCAGCAAGCTGCTGCCCCCACCTTGGTCGGAGCGGCGCTGTTTTTTAGCTGTTTGGGGGGCAGTGTTGCCACCGTCGTAGCGGAACGGGAACAACAAACGCTGAAACGGCTATTTTTAGCGCCGCTGAGCGGGTTCTCTTACTTTTTGGGGATTTTCATCGCCCATTGCGGCATTGGGCTGGCGCAGGCGCTGTTGGTGTGGGCGATCGCGATCGCTGTGGGCTCCCAATTTCCCGGTTCCCTGGGGCTCGCCCTGCTGATTATTTTGCTCAGCATTGCCGCTTATGTCGGTCTGGGCTTTGTCTTGGGCACCCAACTCGCCCGTCGCACCGAAGACGTCAACGCTTTGATCGCGGCCTTTGGAGTGCCGCTGCTGCTGCTAGGGGGCGCTTTTCTACCAATCAGCCTATTTCCTGACACGCTGTTGAACCTAGCGGCATACAACCCTGTCTATCACATGATTGTGGCGTTACAGGGCGCGCTGATTGAGACGGAAGATTTTGCGGCGATCGCCCCCCACCTCATTTTTCTGAGCAGCTTTGCGCCCCTGATGGTCGTCGCGGGCTGGGCCTCTTATCGGCGCATGTTACGTCTGGAGCGGCGGCTTTAGGGGCCAAAAGTTGCCAAAATTCTTTTTTCAAGATATTTAAATAGTTCAGACGGTAGCCTACTTATCCATCCCACCTCAAACAGTAGTCTATTTGTCAAACTCTTTTTACATTTTGTAAGATGTTAGTAGCCACTTGCGAAAACTGACTGCGACAGTGGGTAGAACAGACGTAACTTGCAAGTTATCTGCCTCCCAGTCCAGGGCCAGAGTTGTCTCTTAAGCTAGATGCTCTAGCTCGGTCAGCGTGAGTAAAACAAAAATAACTTGCGTGTGAATCTGTCTCAGCAGTTTTTGCAAGGGTTGTTTCTCAAGTTGGATGGTTGAACGATGAACGAATCTACTCAATTGACTCTGGAGCAAAAGTTTAGTTTGCGCTCTTTTGAAACCCAGGTCGACAAAATGAGCCGTGAGCAAGCCCAAGAATTCTTGGTCAAGCTCTATGAGCAAATGATGATGCGCGAAACCATGTACAAGCAGTTCTTGAAGCATGAGTGGGGCATCGACTCTGCTGCCTAACGCCTCCCTGCTTGTCTGACATCACAAAAGGAGCGACCTCCTTCTCTTGCTGAGTTCGACTCAGGACTGAGCTGGGGCTGATGGGGCGTCTACCTTTTACTAGTCTTTATTACAAAATCTTTCCGTTAATTTCATAAAGTTTGCCGCGATTATGCGACGTTTCAACTGAGCACCGTAGAACAAGTACTTATCCGGTAAGTAGCTAGGCGTCATTACACTGAAGATGATTTTGGGAATGACGGGTGCCTCCTCCGCCTGGGGGCACAGTCCCTAAACCTCCCCCTCTGCCAATACTTTGGCCTATTGCCATGAGTGACTGGGTTCAGGTCGGTCATTGAGAAGCGGGGCAGCTGTGGAGAATGACGAATCCAGCCGCTGAACCGAATAGTTCAAGATATTGCCATCCATCGTCTGCGATTGCTGCAAAACCCCAAATGCATCATCATAAGGACGCTAGCGCTCCGTGGGGTAGCCTTCTAATGTTTCATCAAGCTCTGATCAGTACCGATTTCGAAGATGGCCTTTATCGCTTAGGCTACGCGATTCCCAGCTTGGCCGAAAGCGGATTTACCGACATCACTTTTTTTCATAGCGTCCCCGTTGAGACTGATCGCAGTGTGCCCAAAGTGGACGAAGAAGCAGTGCACTTAGCCCGCGAGCGGTTAGAGGACATCATTCACCAGGCCCCGGCAGGCATCGATGTCAAGGTGGTGGTCAATGGCGGTCGGGCCAGCAGCAATATCTTGCAGCAAATCAAGGCTTCGGGTTGTGAAGTCGTCTTTTTGGGGATGCCAACCCGCAACATTCTGTCGGAGCGGCTGTTTGGCAGCACCACGATGAAATTGGTGGAACAAACTCCTGTGCCAATGTTGATTATGCGGCCGCAGTTAATTTCCACCTTTACGACTCAAGAACTCTCCCTTCGCTGTCGCAACCTGTTTCGGTATTTGCTGATTCCTTACGACGGTACAGCGGGGTCTAACGAGTTTTTAGAAACTCTTAAAGCGCGAATTCAAAACAATCCACCGTCGGCTGACCATCGGTACTGGCTGCTGTGGGTCGTTGAGGACAATATACGGCGCGAGTTGCAGAGCGATCGCCCCCTTGTGGAAGCCCAAGAGCAGTTGGAACAGGCCGCCAATACCTTACGGGAGCTCAACCTTAAGGTCGAGACAGTGGTGGTTGAAGGTGACCCTCTGGAAGAAATTTTGCGCGCGGCTGATCGATACGACATTGGGGCGATCGCCACCTCGTCACGGGGCATCGGTGGTCTGTTGCGATGGTCTGTGCCCAGTTTGACCCGCGAGATTTTGCGGCATAGTTGGCATCCTGTGCTCTATTTTCCCCACCATAACTAAGGCATCAGCAGGCCCTAACCTCCTGGTTATCGGCAGTGCTGGGGCGATATGAGGGGATGGGGTAAGGCGGAGCGCCTGTGATTGCGAGTGCGCTCCTCATGCCTGAGCCGAAGTTAACCCTCCAGGGAGAGCTGAAAATCGCTAGGCCAATCTCAGCGATCGTCAACCGACATTCCGCCCTTTGAAATGTCACACTCAGAATTAAAGCTGAAAGCTTTTGGAAGAGGGCATTTCAACCATCAACTAGAGCCCCGGTTCAGTATTCCTAGAAACCCGGTTTCTGCATTAGCGAGGTTACGAGATTTCAGGGTTTCCACCAGAGAAATCGGGTTTCTGTACCGGCGTTCTAAGACGTTTGAATTGTGTTTCTTGATTTCTCAATAGGAGTCGTCTATTGAGAATTTGACCAGAGGCAGTTGCTGTGACCCTCATGCCTGCGTTCTCCATATTATTCAATGTGTTCTTGGGAAGTGCGGCATGTCGGTTCACTGACTCAGCGGGTGAGACGGCGGTGACGATGGGGTGAGGCCAAGACAGGCGGCATCGGACCTGACGAGCCCTACTCCCGCCCTTGAAAAGCATTCTCAATGTACTCGACGAGGGTGAGCGTCGGAGCACCGGCTTGAGTGGTGCTGAGTCCTGCTGCGGTGCGGCCTTGGATCACCAGGGCCACGTCAAACCGACAGGGAAGGTCACCATACTCGGCGTGTTCGGTCAAAAACTGCTGAGCGCTGCGCCAGAGCTTTTGTTGCTTTTGGGGGGTGATGGCGAGACGACCACCCTGGTCAAGGCTCTGACGACGACGAGTTTTGACTTCGACAAAGGCGAGGCCCACCTCTGGGTTGGCATGGCGAGCCACGAGGTCGAGTTCTCCCCAGCGGCAGTGCCACTGCTGCGCCACGATCGCCCAGCCTTGTTGTTGTAGCCAGGCCGCGACCAATGCTTCGCCGCGATCGCCCAGTTGTTGTTTAGTGGTCGGCGGCATTGGCCCTGGCCTCACCCCAGTAAACATGCGATCGGATACAGCACATACTCCAGAAAAAAGAGCTGCCAGATGAACTGGTAGAAATCGGTAAAAGAGAGGGGGAAGTCGTCGCTTTCGGGCTGGTTAGGCATGGTGACGCGATAACTCCGCCACCAAAATAGAGACAGTAGGGCGGTGTGGGTCAGCCATACGAAAACCCAATCGACCCCGTTAATCCAGGGAACTGCCGCCATCATGCCCACGTAGCAGACGCTAAGCACTATCCGGGCAATGTGGTATACCCGAGCCTGCCCGAGCCGGACGGTAAAGGTCGTGATGTTAAAGCGGCGATCGCCCTCAATGTCGGGAATGTCCTTAAAAATCGCGATGACAATACTAAAGACAATGACGAAGGCCGTCAGCGCCCACATGCGTGCTGGCACGTGGATGGGCAACCCCAACTGGTAGCCGTAGTGAAAGAATAACCCCAGGTTGACTACGGCTCCGCGCACCGTCAAGATGCAGACCGACGCCCAAAAGGGAAATCGCTTCAGCCGGATGGGTGGCACCGAATAGGCCGTACCGATTACCAGGCTGAGCAAAATCGTCGCGAGCAAATACCAGTCTTCAAACGCCGCCAACAAGATGCTCAAGCTGCTGGCAAAGACGATGATGCCCCAGGCATCGCCGCGAGAGAACTCGCCTGAGGCGATCGGCAGATCGGGCTTGTTGATGCGATCGATTTCCACATCTTCGATCTGGTTGAGCCCCACAATGTAGACGTTGCCCGCCAGACAAGCGACCAACGGCAGCAATAGGGAAAACGGATTGAGGATTGGAGTCACGCCACCATCTTGTACCACCGTCCAACTCACGACAAACACGCCGATGACGCTCAGGCTAGTGCCCACAACGGTATGGGGCCGCGAAAACTTCCAGAAGGCGGCTAACCACGGCAGGGGCGTCCGAAATAGACTGAGTTGTTGAACCGGCGGGGGCTTAGGAGAAACGCTCTGACCCATCAGTATGGTGCGCTCGTAAAGGTATCTTTTTTACATTATCGGGCGAAGTGCCGATCGCGGCATTCCGCCCGGCTAGCTTTATGAGCATTTACACAAGCTAATTGCCTGGTGGACTTTGGATGAGCACATACGGTTGCACGATCAGCGTTTGAAACTGGCGACTGCGATCGCGCTCCCAATCGGCCATTTGCTCAACGGTAGGTTTTGTAATCAGCGCTTCACTAATCCACCGCTGCACCGAACTGACATTGTCAGTGGCTACCGCCACCCCCACCTCTGCTAGATCTAACCCCGGATTAACCACCACAATGCTGTCACGGGCAGCGTGGGGCAAGAGAGTATGCCAGGCCGCAAGCCCAATCATCGACTTCAGTTCCTGCCTGAGTTGTTGCGTCATCGCCTTGGTTATGAGCTAGGTGGCTATTTTAGCGCGTCACGTTGCCCTGTTCAGGCGTTCCCATCCCCCCTCTCAGCCACTCAACCCCTACCGGCCCAAATCATGGAGCTGATGAATCGCCTCAGCGCAACGTTCGGTCGCGGCCAACAGCAGGGCTTTGTCCGTCGACGCTGGGGGCGCGATCGGTTCTCCGATGCGCACCGTTAGCGGCACCGAGCGGGGCACCTTAGCCCCCTTGGGAAAAATGCTGTGAGTGCCCCAAAGACTCACGGGCAACAGCGGCGCTTGGGCTTTGGCCGCAATCAGCGCCGCCCCCAGCTTCGGCTCAGGAATGCGGCCATCGGGCGTGCGCGTGCCTTGCAAAAAGATGCCGACGGCCCAGCCTTGATCTAGCTGTTTCAGGGCTTCCCGAATGGCGCTGCGATCGGCACTGCCCCGCTTCACCGGATAGGCCCCATACAGTCGAATGGCGGGCGCTAAGACCGGCACCTCAAACAGCTCTTCTTTCGCCATGTAAGAAACCGGACGCCGGACGCAACTGGAGAGAATCGGCGGATCAAAGTCGCTGGCATGGTTAGCCACCACGACCAGCGGCCCTTGCTGGGGCACCAGCTCAGCTCCCTGCACGCGCCCCCGAAAGTAAAGGCGATAGACCGGATTCACCACCGTCCATTTGAACAGGTAGTACAACAACAGGCTGGCAAACGGTTCGCGATCGCGACTAGCCATACTTTTAACCCTCGCGGTTACAGGGCATTTAACTGCTCCAGGGTACCCACGTTGGTGAGTGTCAAGGTTTTGACGGTACGTTTAATCAACCCCGTCAGTACGTTGCCCGGTCCGACTTCAATGACTTGCTCGATGCCGTGTTCGGGAAACGCCAGGGAAATTTCTCGCCAGCGCACCGATCCCGTCATCTGTTGAGAAAGCCGTTGCTTCAGCGTGGCCGCGTCAGTGGCGGGTGCAGGATCCACGTTCGACAACACGGGCACCGTAGCATCCTGAAACTCCACGGCCTCCAGCACTTCCTGAAATTCGCTGGCCGCAGGGGACATCAGCGGCGAATGAAAGGCTCCACTGACATTGAGTTTCACGGCGCGCTTACTGTTCACCGTAGCCAGGACGGCCTCTACAGCCTCAGGAGTACCAGAAATGACCACCTGCCCCGGATTGTTGTCATTTGCTAAAACGACGCCTTCAGTCTCGGCAATTTTAGCTTCCAGTTCCTCTCGGTTAAATCCCATCAGGGCCGCCATGATGCCCTCGGAGGTTTGCGACATCAGTTCCCCCCGCAGTTTAACGAGGCGCAACCCCACTCCAAAATCCAGGGCTCCCGCTGCATACAGCGCCCCATACTCGCCCAAGCTGTGACCAGCAACCAGATCGGGCGCTTGGCCTTGCTCTCGCAGCAGGTCTACCAACAGCGTCTCTAGCACGTAGAGACAGGGCTGGGTGTACAAAGTGTTGGAAACCTTGTCATCTTCGCTCTGGCAAACGGCCATGACCGACCAGCCCAGGATGTCATCGGCGCTCGCCAACCGCGCTTTGCCCAAGGGATGGGCCATCAAGTCTAGGCCCATGCCGACGGACTGCGAGCCCTGTCCAGGAAATACCCAGGCTGTTTTCACCATGACTGCCTTCTTGCTCACCAAAACCGATAAAGTGCATTTCCCACTCTCTCAAGAAATGGGCGTTTCGCAAAGCTAATTTTTACCCCCGCTAAACCTCATCCAGATTCAGAAGTGGAGTTTTGGCATGTGGGAAACCTCACCGCCTGCGGCACCTCTCCTTCTCAAGGAGAGGTTTGACAAGACTCTGATTCCTCTCCTTGAGAAGG